>Ga0206125_10000088_pt1 | contig 119584 bp, 126 predicted proteins | sample Helgoland_Spring_4_FD_148598 | JGI IMG/M metagenome (GOLD analysis project Ga0206125, IMG submission 148598) | Pelagic subsurface seawater microbial communities from Kabeltonne, Helgoland, North Sea - Helgoland_Spring_Bloom_20160331_1 | ecosystem: Environmental > Aquatic > Marine > Epipelagic...
GAGATTTCTTTTAAGGGTCGTAGGAGACGACTACGTTGATAGGTCATAGGTGTAAAGGCAGTAATGTCATAGCCGAGTGATACTAATTACCCATAGGCCTATCGTGCACTTCTTCTTTTTATGTTTTTAATAATCTATAAATTACTAGCAATTTTAATCTTTTTTCAATGTGTTAACTTATTAGGTAGTGTTGAATGACAACTACGAAAATTAAGGTGGCTATAGCGATGGGGCTCACCTCTTCCCTTTCCGAACAGAGAAGTTAAGCCCATCTGCGCAGATGGTACTGCCTATTGGTGGGAGAGTATGTCGTCGCCTTCTTCTAAGACCCGTAACTTACGTTATGGGTCTTTTTTTTGCCTTTTTGCGAACGACCGTGTGCAAACAGCGTTTTTAATGATGTTTTGTACATTGTTGGCGGTAGTACTTTATTCAATTTGAACAGTTTGATTTTTCCATAATCTATAATAATAGCTCTTCTTTGCTAAAAGTTCTTGATGACTCCATTCGGATTCGAGCAGGTTACCGCATTCTCGAAGGAGGAGCAGAGAATGAAAAGGTCTACGGTTTTTCTTTATTTCACTATGCTGCTCTTGGGTTGTCTTATACCTTCAAAAAGAAATTGAAAGCCTCAGATGTAGTCGAATAAATTTATTGAGAAAGTGATGTTTCTGCCCCACATTTAATCCAAGCTGTATTTTTTTGATTTTCTAGAAAAAAATAAAATTGTATAAAGAGATTGTTTATTGTGTTTATATTTAAAACTACTTTTAGTCAATGTCTTAAAATTAAAAACCTACTTATTCATTAATTCTCTTTTTATCATTTAGTGTCTAACATCAATGCGATGAAACCAATTCTTTTTCTTTTTTTCTTTTGCACTTATTTTGTTCTGCAAGCTCAAAGTTTGGAACTGAAGGAGCAAGGCAATAATTTAATTTTTATGGTAGAGGATCAATCTCTTTCTAAGAAAGAGTTGCGTGAACTCCTAAAAACTCATAAACCCTCTTGGATTTCTTATCAAAAATTCCAAAGGAAATCACTAATTGGAATTATTATTGGAGTTCCCAGCATGGCTGTAATGGGTAGTGAGCTTGGACGGTGGTCGGGTGGTGGGAACCCTAATTGGACAGCAGTTGCTATTGGAGGTTTGGGAACGGGCGTTGGACTGTTTTTGAACAAAAAGAAAAAGCAAAAATATCGCGAGATCGTCAGGAAATTTAATCTAAAAAAGAAGTAATCCAACTTACAGGTCTAAGAACGTGTTTATAAAAACATCAGTTCAATTTTCCGGCAATGTACCCTCCACTCCAAGCGGCTTGAAAGTTGAATCCTCCCGTAATTGCATCAATGTCTAGGACCTCACCAGCAAAGTAGAGATTAGCAGCTTTTTTACTTTGCATAGTTTTTAGATTAATTTCATTTAAAACAACTCCACCACAGGTTACAAATTCGTCTTTAAAGGTTGTTTTACCAGATACAGCATATTGATCTTGAGCCAAAAGACTGGCTAGTATTCGAATTTTTTTCTTGCCAACTTCATTCCATTTTTTATCGGAGGATATTCCTGCTTTTTCAATTAAATATTCCCACAATCGGTTAGGGAGCGGGAATGCTTTTTGGTTACTGACTCTCTTTTTTGGATGTTGTAGATTTGAATGTTGAAGCTGGCCGTAAATTTTCTCTGTATTGGTTTGATCAACCCAATTGATTTGAATATCAAAAATATAATCACGCTGGCTGAGTTCTCTTGCACCAAAAGCAGAAGCTTTCAGTATCGCAGGACCACTCATTCCCCAGTGGGTTATTAGAATTGGGCCTTCCGTTTGAATTTTACTGTTTAATATTCTTACTTTAGCCTTTTCGACTACCAGACCCATAAGATTTTTGATGGATTCGTTAGGCATATTGAAAGTAAATAGAGAAGGAATGGGGGCAGCAATATTATGCCCTAAATCTTTTAACCACTCAAAGCCTTTTATTTTGGAGCTTCCACCCGTTGCAACAATTATTGAATCAAAGTGTTGTGTTGGTAAATTTTTAAATTGGAGTTTCCAACCTTCGCCCTCTTGATTCATTTGTTCAACGGATTTTCCTAATTGTAAGTCTATTTTTAATCGTATGGTTTCGGAGACTAAACAATCAATGATGGTTTGCGATTTATCAGAAATAGGGAACATTCTTCCATCTTTTTCTGTTTTTAAGAGAACATTTCGATTTTCGAACCAATCAACGGTGTCTGTGGTGTTGAATTGACTAAAAAGGGATCTAAGTTTTTTACCACCTCTGGGATAGGCTTCACAGAGTTTAGAAATATCTGTGCAGTTATGAGTAACATTGCAACGACCCCCACCAGATATTTTTACCTTTGAAAGCACCTTTGATGTTTTCTCAAAAAGGGTTACCTGATGGTTTGGGTGGTGTTCTTTTACGGATAGGGCAGCAAAAAATCCAGTAGCTCCTCCACCAATTACCGCAACTTTTTTTGAGTCCATATTTAACAGAATTTATAAGCTAAAACGATCTCCCGTTCGAGCGATTCCAAACCCCAAACTTTCAACTTCCAGTGACTGTTGGCTTTCAGGTTTTAATAAGGGGTTGGTGTGGTTTAAATGGATGAAAAAAATCTTGGCCTTTTCTTCAGCGGATAAATCCTTAAATAATTCGATGCTTTCGATTACAAAGGGATGTGGTATCTCGGAAATATTTCGTGCTTTTATTTCTGCTCCACTAAAAAAAGTAGCATCAATAAAGGCGTAATCTACTTTTTTGATGGCTTCAATTATCGAAGTATCCCATTTTTCCCATTTATCAATATCGGGAATAAAAAGAGCACTTTTTTGAGATCCCATAATTTTATATCCAACCGTTTCTGAGAACTCATCACGATGGGGAACTTGAAAGGGTAGAACCCTCAATTCTGAACTCAGTCGTAATATTTTATTTTCCTTCATTGGGTTTAGCTGAATGTTTTGGTTTGAGACCAATTGACTCCAAGGACCATTGTTTTCGAGAAAGGATTTCATTTTTGGGTAAACGTAAACAGGAACTTGATTAGCGTTCATGGCTTCTTTTCCAAAATACATCAATCCAGTGTAGTGGCCCATGTGTGCATGGGTAAGAAAAATTCCAGCAGGGATTTCGTCCACTTCTACTGGGGCATTATTTTTTAGAGATCTGAGCTGAAGCACAATATCTGGTGTTGCTTCGAATAAAAATTGTTTTTTATTAATTGGATCAATTACACCTAAAGAAACTACAGGATTGAATTCTTTATTCCCTTCAAAAGCATCCTTACAGCAAATTTTTGTGCAGTTTATTTGCGGACTACCGGCATCTTGGGATATCCCCAAAACAACTAAGGTTATTTCAGAAACTGGCTTTAAATCAGAAGAATTGGTTTGAGCAGTGGAGTTGAAAAAAATCGATCCAATAAGAACAAATACCCAAAGTTTCATATCCACTAAAAGTATAAAACTTTTCTCAAAAGAGAAAGGTATACTGCTTTTGATCCTATTAAACACTGTGTTAAACTTATTGGACAAGAATCAAATGGCATAGTTCTTGTTTCTTAAGTTTATAATTCTAATTTTTATCTTATGAAATATTTATCCTTTTCTTGTTTTTTAGTTATTCTTTTTCTCATTGGTTGTAGTAAAGATGACCCCTCTTTAAACACCCTTGAAGATTCATCCTTATTAATTGAAAACATCAATGCACTTGCCTTTGATCAGGATTTAGAAGAGTTGCTTTCGGACGCGTTTGCTGTTGATGATTCTTCTACAAAAACAGTTTATAGTGCATCCAAAGGTTTTACTAAGGATAAATTTAAAAGTCGCTATGGTAGTTGTGCTACAATTACCCACGATGAAGATAAAAATCAAAAAACCATTTTCTTTGGAGACGTCTGTAATGGTTTGTGGAAACAAAGCAGAACGGGAACCATTGTGATTTCTTATTCTGAAGAAAAGGATCTTCTCGGTAGTTTTAGGCAAACTGATTTTGTTGATTTTTCTATGAATGGTATCAAAATAGAAGGGGTACGGCGGACTGAAATTACCGCAATCGATGCCAATGGAAACAAAACCCGACAATCTACTTTACAAAACGGGAAGATGATTTACGAAGATGGAACTTTTTCTACAAAACAAAATTTATTTACTTACCATACTGTTGTTGAAGATAAGGAAAGACAATACACCACATTAACAGGAAGCTCAACGGGAGTAAGTACAAAAGGGGAAAACTTTTCTATGAACATTACAAAACCGATCAAGTATTCATATACTTGTTTTTCTGACAAATGGTTTTCCGAAAAATGGAAGATCCCTGTTGATGGAGTTAAAACCATTGTAAAAGAATCAGAAACCATAGTCGTAGATTTTGGAGATGGGAGTTGTGATTTAACTGCTACAGTAACCACTAACGGAGTATCAAAAATCGTAGATCTTTTTAAGATGAAAAGGGGTAAAAAGTTTAAAAAACCCTAAAGAATAGATTAAAGATTTTTGATTAAAATTTAATAGAAAAGCCTCGTCGCGATCAACGAGACTTTGAATTCTGTATTTAGATGCCCTTATACAGAAACTAAATCTCCTGAGGTTTCTTTTTCTGGTAAGGTTGATGTTCCCATAAGATAAGTGTCAATTTGATGAGCAGCTTCTCTTCCTTCGGAAATTGCCCAAACAATTAATGATTGACCTCTACGTACATCCCCAGCAGTAAAAACATTTGGTTTGTTTGTTTGATATTTATTAAGTCCATGTACATTTCCGCGCTCATCGAAAGTTACTCCCAATTGTTCTGGAAGTCCTTTTTCTGGTCCTGTAAATCCTAAGGCCAAAAGCGCTAAGTCACAAGGCCATTCTTTTTCTGACCCTTTCTTTTCTATGAGTTTTGGAGGTTGTCCCGGGATTTTTTTCCAACGTACGGCAACTGTTTTCAATCCCGTTACATTCCCTTCAGAATCACCAATGAATTCTTTGGTTAAAATACTCCATTCTCGATGACTTCCCTCTTCGTGAGAAGAACTCGTTTTGAGTTTAAAGGGCCAATACGGCCATGGGTTTTCTTCTGTTCTACCCTCGGCGGGTTTGGGCATGATTTCGAAATTGGTTACGCTTTTTGCTCCATGGCGATTCGAAGTACCGATACAATCAGACCCTGTGTCTCCTCCACCAATTACGATTACGTCACGATCGGTAGCTAGGAATTTTGAATCACGTTCGTGTTGACCATCTACAGCTTTGTTGTTGTGTGGAAGAAAGTCCATGGCTTGAACGACTCCATTGAGATCTGACCCTGGAATTGGTAATTCTCTTTTTATGGTTGCTCCGGTTGCAAGGAGAACTGCATCAAAATCAGCTTTGAGTTGTTGAGCACTCAAATCTTTTCCGATTTCAACATTACATTTAAATAGTATTCCTTCTGCTTCTAAAATCTCTAATCGACGATCAATTATATTCTTTTCCATTTTAAAATCTGGAATCCCATAACGCAATAAGCCTCCCGGTTTGTTGTCTCGTTCAAAAACAGTTACGGTATGACCAGCTTTGTTCAATTGTTGTGCAGCAGCTAATCCAGCAGGACCAGAACCAACAATTGCAATTGTTTTTCCTGTACGATCTGAGGGAGATTGTGGTTTTATCCAGCCTTCAGAAAATCCTCGTTCTACAATGTATTTTTCAATTAACTCAATTGATACAGGGGGACTTGTAATCCCCAAGACGCATGCTTCCTCACATGGCGCTGGGCACAAACGCCCTGTGAATTCTGGAAAATTATTTGTAGCCTGTAAAATATGTAAAGCTTTTTCCCATTGATTTTTGTAAACAGCATCATTGAAATCGGGAATTAAGTTTCCTAAGGGACAACCACTATGACAAAACGGAACCCCACAATCCATACAACGACCCCCTTGCTGTTGAAGCTCTTCATTTTTTGGGGCAATGGTAAATTCTTTATAGTTTCCAATTCGTTTTTTAGGGGCGATTACCTCTTCTTTAATTCGATCGTATTCTAAAAATCCTCTTAATTTTCCCATGTCTTAAGCTTTTAGTTTGTTTTCTTCTTCAGCAGCAAGAATCTCTAGTGCTTTCTTGTAATCCGTTGGCATCACTTTTATGAAATTCTTTGAGCTTTCAGGCCAGTCGTTTAGAATTTGATCTGCTTTTGAACTATTTGTGTAATCAGAATGTTTTTCTAGCAAGCCTTGAACTGTTTCTTTATCTTGATCGGTCAAGTCTTCGAGTTCAACCATTTCCAGATTAAATTTTTTCTCATCAAAAGTTCCATCGGGACTGTATAAATATGCAATTCCCCCGCTCATACCTGCAGCAAAGTTACGTCCTGTTTCTCCAAGGATCAATGTAATTCCTCCAGTCATGTATTCACAGCCGTGATCTCCAATTCCTTCAACAACAGCAGTTGCCCCTGAATTACGGACACAGAATCGCTCACCTGCTATTCCGTTGATATAAGCCTCTCCGGTTACTGCTCCATACAAGGCAACGTTTCCTACGATTATATTTTCATCTGCTTTAAAAGTTGCTTCTTCCGGAACTTGAGCAATCAACTTCCCTCCAGATAAACCTTTTCCAAAATAATCATTGCAAGTCCCAGATACTTTCATAAACAATCCTTTCGCTGCAAATGCTCCGAAACTTTGACCAGCAGTCCCCGTAAACTTCAAACTTAGAGTGTCCTCGGGAAGTCCGGGCGCACCATGCATTTTTGAAATCTCATTACTCAATATTGCACCAACAGTTCTGTCAGTGTTGCAAATTGGAAATTCTAGGTGTTGTTCTTCTTTTCTGTAAATTGCCGGGTGAGCTTCTTGAATGATCTTGAAATCAATTACTTGATCTAAACCATGATCTTGCTTTTGAGTGTTGTGAAGCTTCACATTACTTTTTACTTCAGGTTTGTATAAAATTTTAGATAAATCAATCCCTTGAGCCTTGTAGTGATCAACCGCTTTTTTCATGTTTATTTTTTGCGATTGTCCTACCATTTCATCAATGGTTCTAAAGCCTAATTGAGCCATAATTGTTCTGAGTTCTTCTGCGATGAAATACATAAAGTTAATCACATGCTCAGGCTTTCCTTTAAAGTTTTTTCTTAATTCAGGATCTTGAGTTGCTATTCCAACCGGGCAAGTGTTTAGATGACAAGCTCTCATCATGATACAGCCCGAAGCGATGAGCGGTGCAGTTGAGAAACCAAATTCTTCAGCACCTAAAAGACAAGCAATAGCAACATCACGTCCGGTTTTCATTTGTCCATCACATTCTAAAACGATACGGTTACGAAGATCATTCATGACCAAGGTTTGTTGTGCTTCAGCTATTCCAAGTTCCCATGGAAGTCCAGCGTGCTTTAGAGAGGTAAGAGGAGAGGCTCCAGTTCCTCCATCAAAACCAGAAATCAAAATCACGTCGGCTTTTGCTTTTGCAACCCCAGCAGCAATAGTTCCTACACCTACTTCTGACACCAATTTCACATTCACACGAGCTTCGCGATTGGCATTTTTTAAATCAAAAATAAGTTGTGCCAAATCTTCGATCGAATAAATATCGTGGTGCGGTGGGGGAGATATTAAGCCTACATAGGGTGTTGAGTTTCTAACTGATGCAATATAAGGGTTTACTTTGGGTCCAGGAAGTTGTCCCCCTTCACCGGGCTTGGCACCTTGTGCCATTTTGATTTGTATTTCTTTTGCAGAACTCAAGTAATGACTGGTTACTCCGAATCGACCAGAGGCGACTTGTTTTATGGCACTATTTTTCCAATTTCCATTATTGTCTGGTTGAAAACGTTTTGGGTCTTCTCCACCTTCACCTGAATTACTTTTACCACCAATCCGATTCATCGCAATGGCAAGATTTTCGTGAGCTTCTGCACTAATTGAGCCCAAAGACATGGCACCAGTTTTGAATCTTTTTACGATTTCTGTCCAGGATTCTACTTCTTCTAGTGGGATGGGGTCAAAACTTGAAAATTCAAACAACCCTCTTAAGGTCATTAACTTTTCGGTTTGTTCATTAACCATCTTAGAATAAACCTCGTAGCTTTCGAAGTTGTTTTGGTTTACTGCTTGTTGTAGCTTAGCAATGGTAGTGGGGTTAAGCATATGCGCTTCTCCATTCCTTCTCCAACGGTATTCTCCCCCAATTTCTAAATCTAATCCAGATAGACCATCTAAATTGAATGCTTTTTGGTGGCGTTTTGAAATTTCTTTTTCGATTTCATACAACCCAATTCCTTCAATACGAGTTGCTGTGTCGCAGAAGTATCGATCGATAAATTGTTCACTAAGTCCCAAGGCTTCAAAAATTTGAGCTCCACGATAAGAGTTGAGGGTAGAGATTCCAATTTTATTCATAACCTTTACAATACCTGTTGCAATGGCTTTGTTAAAATTTTGAATTGCATTTTCTGTACTAATGCCAGTAATATTTTTAACCTTAACTTGATCAGCAATAATCTCATTAACCATGTAAGGGTTAATTGCAGTTGCACCATAGCCGAATAAACAAGAGAAATGATGTGGCTCACGAGGTTCTGCAGATTCAATAACAATTCCAAATTTTGAGCGTTTTTTGAGGCGTTTAAAAGAGTTGTGTGTATGAGCACAAGCCAATAAAATGGGTATAGGTGCCATCTCAGAAGAAACTCCACGATCAGATAAAATAACAATATTGGCTCCCGTATCAACAGCTTTTTCTATTTCAGAAATGATGTTTTCTAACGCATTTTCTAGTCCGTTAACTCCTTTTTCTAGAGCGTATAGGGTGGAAACTGAAATGGTTTTGTAGTCTGGGTGTTCGATATATTTAATCTTATCCAAATCCTCATTGGAGATCACAGGATTTTGAATACTTAGTTTTTTGGCGTGTTCTTCGGTTATGTCGAAAAGATTATTACTACTTCCGATAGAAAGAGATGTGTCAGTTACGATTTCTTCACGTATTCCGTCCAAAGGAGGGTTTGTTACTTGTGCAAAAAGCTGTTTGAAGTAGTTATATAGTAATTGTGGACGATCAGATAACACAGCCAGTGGAGTATCTGTCCCCATTGATCCAATAGCTTCTTTTCCTACAACACTCATCGGAAGGATTAAGGTTTTGAAATCTTCTTGAGTGTAACCAAAAATTCGTAGACGAGTATCGTAATCTTCTTTTTCGACTGTCACATGATTCCCTGTATATGGAACTTCTGCAAGTTTTAGAAGGTTTTTGTCCAGCCATTTTTGATACGGTCTTTCAGAAACTACTTTGGATTTAATTTCTTCGTCTTCGATTATTCGACCTTCATCCATATTAACCAGAAACATTCTTCCCGGTTCCAGGCGACCGTGTTTTACAACATTTGAAGGTTCTATGTCGAGTACTCCAGCTTCAGAGGACATAACTACATAACCATCTTTGGTTACTGTATATCGTGATGGACGAAGGCCATTTCGATCGAGCAAAGCTCCGATGTATTTTCCATCTGTAAAAGGAATTGAAGCAGGACCATCCCAAGGTTCCATGATAAAGGAGTTGTACTGATAAAATGCTTTTTTAAGGGGGTCCATTGATTTGTGTTTTTCCCAAGCTTCGGGAACCAACATCATCATCACTTCGGGTAGGGATCTTCCAGTAGCCAGAAGCAATTCAACAACCATATCCATCGAAGCAGAGTCAGATTTCCCTTTTAAGATAACAGGGAGTATGTCTTTGATTTGATCTCCAATTAAATTGCTCTTGAAAAGCTCTTCACGAATTTGCATGCGGCTGAAGTTTCCTCGAAAGGTGTTTATTTCTCCATTGTGACACATGTATCGGAAAGGTTGCGCTAGGTCCCATGTGGGGAATGTGTTAGTAGAAAAACGCTGGTGTACTAGTGCTAGTCGGGTAACTACTAATGGGTCTGATAAGTCTAAATAGTAGGCCTCAATATCTTCAGGAACCAACAACCCTTTGTAGATTAGTGTGTGTGTTGATAAACTAGGGAAATAAAAATATTTACTTTGTGAGAGTTTAGAGGAAATGATTTTATGCTCTGAAATTTTTCGTGCAGTAAAAAGCTTTACATTGAATTCCTGATCTGATAAATCAGTATCTCCCTTACCCACAAAAACTTGAGCGACATAAGGTTCTGTTTGTTGGGCAATACGACCTACAACAGATCTGTTTACGGGAACTTCTCTCCACCCCAAAATAGCCAAGCCTTGTATGGAAATTTCATCTTCAAAAAGCCGAGTGCAGAATTCACGTTGATTTTTTTTCTGTGGTAAAAAAACCATTCCAACGGCATATTGATTTGTTTTTGGAAGTTCAAAAGAACAGTTTTTAACCATAAAATCGTGTGGTATTTCAATAAGAATACCTGCACCATCACCTGTTTTACCATCAGAACTCACAGCACCACGGTGTTCTAATTTCACAAGAATATCCAAGGCTTTGCCTATGATATCATTTGTTTTTTTTCCTTTAAGGCTACAGATGAATCCCGCCCCACAATTATCATGCTCATAATCAGGAGAATAGAGCCCTTGCTTTTCTGGTAACATAAAAGTTGGTTTTTTTGAATTTCAAAAATAACGGAAATCAAGCCTAAAGGAGCTATTTAGCTTATCAAAACTTCAATTAGTTGCTGAGAATTGATTTAATTCCTCCTTTTTTTTAGAAATCAACAAATTATCTTTCTATTTTTGGGATTAATTCAAACTAACACCAAATGGGTTCAAATGAATTGAATTAACTAGTTTTGAAAATCATTATGGATTTAAAACCAAAGAGTTTCTTTGTTGTTGGGGTAATGTCTGGGACCTCTCTCGATGGTCTAGATTTAGCTTTAGTTGAATTTAATTTCAATCAAAATAAATGGAATTATCGTTTTATTTCAGCTGTTACAAAACCTTACGATTCTTTTTGGGTTGAACAATTATCAAAGGCTCGTTTTTTGTCAGCAAAAGCTTTGGCTTCATTGGACAATGAATATACAAACTATCTTGTAAATCAAATACAGACTTTTATTGACCAAAATACAGGCTCTGATATTGATTTGATAGGTTCCCATGGGCACACTGTCCATCATCAACCCGACAAAGGAATTACTGTTCAAATCGGCAACCAATCGAAATTATCGATTGAATTGGGGAAAACTGTTGTTTGTGATTTTAGGGTTCAAGATGTTGTCCTAGGCGGCCAAGGAGCCCCTTTGGTTCCAGGAGGAGAATATTATTTATTTGCAGATTATGACGCATGCATAAATTTAGGGGGTTTTGCTAACATCAGTCTAATAAAGAATCAATTGAAGCCACTTGCATTTGATATAGCTGCAGCAAATTTAGTATTCAACAAACTTTCAAACCGATTAGATTTAGCTTACGATTCAGGTGGTAAGATAGCCTCAAAAGGTTCATTGGTTCCTAAACTTTTAGATGAACTCAATGCATTGGATTACTACAAACAAACCTCTCCCAAATCTCTCGGGGTAGAGTGGATATCCCAATACATAGAGCCAATTTTTAATAAATTCAATCAAGAATCAATCTCCGATCTCATGCATACCTATTCTATTCATTTGGCTGGTCAGATATCTAAAGTCCTTCCTACTTCAGGTAAAGTCCTTTTTTCAGGAGGTGGAACTCATAATGATTTTTTGTTGCAGCAAATAAAAAAAAACAGTACCGCTGAAATCTGCATACCCTCATCAGTTTTAATTGACTATAAAGAAGCTATGATATTTGGTTTCCTTGGATTGTTGAGGGTTTTGGGAGTTAATAATTGCTTTTCTAGTGTGACTGGATCAACTCACAATCATTCGTCTGGAGTCATATTTGAAAATAAATAACTTTTATTTATTTATTATTTCTATTTTAGACTGCTGGAATTATTATTAAACAAGGTTTTCAATTTAACTTGCAGTAGACCTCATAATCATATAACCATGGAATTTTTTTTAGTTTCAATATTTGTTTTAGGCTATTTAGAAATTACTCTTGAGCATACCCTTAAAGTAGATAAGTTAATCCCTGCCTTAGCAATGATGGCTGTATTGTGGGCAATTATTGCTCTTGCTCATTTACCTGTTTTTGAGGTTGATACGGTTTTGAAAAAGCTAGTTCCTACTCATATCGATGAAATCTTATTGCATCACTTGGGAAAAACAGCAGAGATAATCATATTCCTTTTAGGTGCAATGACTATTGTTGAAATCATTGATTATTTCAATGGTTTTTCTACAATAAAATTGTTTATCAAAACAAAATCTAAAAAAGCTTTATTATGGATTTTTGCAATTCTAGCTTTTATTTTATCCGCTATAATTGACAACCTTACAGCTACAATAGTATTGATTACTATTCTTCAAAAGATAATTTCGGATCGGGATACCCGACTTTGGTTTGCGGGTCTGATTATTGTTTCAGCCAATGCTGGAGGAGCCTGGTCTCCAATTGGAGATGTGACTACCACTATGTTGTGGATTGCAAACAAAGTTACTACCATAAAATTAATTTCATTCTTATTGATACCTTCTATCGTATGCGTTGTTGTCCCAGTTTTTATTGCTTCCTTATTGCCTGCATTCAAAGGAGAGATCAAAAGTGAAGATAATCAAGAAGATGAAGTTATGCATAAATATGGATCGACAATGCTTTATTTGGGTCTTGGTTCAATTGTATTTGTACCTGTTTTTAAGACATTAACTCACTTACCACCCTATGTAGGAATGATGTTTTCTTTAGCGATAGTTTCTACTTTTGCAGAGATTTTTAGTGCTGCTAAGATTAATATTACCTCTTTAGACTCAGAAAGCGATGCTGCATCTCATCACAGTCCGGTTCATAAATCTTTGTCAAAAATTGAATTACCTAGTATTCTTTTCTTTTTGGGAATTTTGTTGGCAGTTGCTGCTTTGGAGTCTTTGGGAATGTTATTTGCTTTTGCAGAAACATTAAATACTACTATCCCCAATACCGATATTGTAATCCTTTTGTTAGGAATTGGATCGGCAGTTATCGATAATGTCCCACTTGTAGCGGCTAGTATCGGAATGTTTTCTGAGGGCATCGATAGTCCTTTATGGCATTTTATTGCTTTTTCTGCAGGAACAGGAGGTAGTATGTTGATTATTGGTTCTGCTGCTGGTGTAGTCGCTATGGGAATGGAGAAAATTGATTTCTTCTGGTACTTAAAGAAGATTTCATGGTTGGCATTTTTAGGGTTTATCTCAGGTTCTTTGACATTTATGTTTTTAAGAGGATTTATTGCCTAACACATACTTAATTGCTTGCTTTTTCGTTTTATAATTAAATCCTTATAATTATATAGCAATGATTTCCTATTTTATACAAGTAAATGAAGAGTTTAGAACCGAGAAAACCTTATCATTAATTGAATTAATTGAAAATGGGGGTCTTGGTGGTCAACTCATTATCGGTATTTTATTTTTATTATTAATTATAGCCTTTTATATCTATTTCGAGCGTTGGTTTGCTATTCGATCGGCTTTAAAGATTGATGATAATTTTATGGATCAGATAAAGACTTATGTGTCTCAAGGCAAAATAGAAACGGCTCAAGCCCTTTGTTTTAAGGAAGATGTCCCTGTTGCCAGGTTGATTGCCAAAGGGATTACACGAATCGGAAAACCCCTGGACGATATCAATACAACCATAGAAAATGCTGGACGTTTAGAGGTTTACAAGCTAGAAAAAAATGTTAGTGTTTTGGCAACCATAGCAGGTGCAGCTCCAATGCTTGGATTTTTAGGAACAGTTATTGGGATGATTCTTTCTATTTTTGAAATATCAAATGCTGGAGGTAATATTGATATGAAGTTATTATCAGATGGACTTTATACTGCAATGACTACGACTGTTGCTGGACTTATCGTTGGAATAGTTGGTTATATAACCTTTAATCATTTGGTAGCAAAAACATCAAAAGTGGTGTATCAAATGGAAGCAATTTCTTTTGAGTTTTTAGACTTACTTAACGAACCTGCTGCCTAATGAATCTCAAGGGAAGAAATAAAATTACTCCAGAATTCAATATGTCTTCTATGACTGATATTGTTTTCTTGTTGCTCATTTTTTTTATGATTGCATCGACCTTGGCAAAACAGTTGGACACCATAGAAGTTAAATTACCACAAGCCAAGGGTAAGACAGAAAATCGAAGCTCGATTACGGTAACCATAAACAAAAACAATCGTTTTTATATTGACGATAAAACAGTTTCAAAAAACAGACTAGGAGACCAGCTCCTTCGAGTTTTAGAACAGTCAAATTCACGAGTAATCATTTTAAGAGCAGAAAAGAAAGTGTCTATCGAAGAAGTGGTTTATGTTATGAGTATTGCAAATCAAAACTCTATTAAGGTTGTTTTGGCTGTCGACTCTCAATAAAAAAAAACTATGGGTAATTTTTTGAATACACGTCATAAAAAGAAGTCAGCCATTCTTACGAGTTTGATTACTTTATTGCTATTACTTTTGTTTTCATGGGTTGGTTTATCCTATTATGATCCCCCGATTTCTTATGGTGTGGAAGTGAATTTAGGTACTTCAAATCAAGGTAAAGGTAGTGTTCAACCAAAATTACCGCCAAAACAAATTCAGAAACAAGATGTTCAACCCAAAATCGTTACTCCCAAAACTCAACCAGTAGTAACGAAATCAAAAATTTCAAAAGTAGTAACCCAAAAAGAAGCCTCAGTACCTGTTGTAAAGAAAGCAAACAAGTCAACTCCCAATCCAATAAAAGAAACAATAAAAAAAACTCCTGATGAAGAAATAAAAAAGGAGGTTAAAAAGAAAGAAACTCCTAAGCCTACCGTTTCAAAATCGACCAAACAAGTACTTTCAAATTTATTAAATCCAACAAAGAAAACAGTTAAAAATACTGAGGGAGAGGGAAATGACGAGGTTTCTGGAGATAAGGGAAAGACCGAAGGGAACCCATATGCCAGCAGTTATTATGGTAAAGCTGGTTTGGGGGGAAAAGGAAGGGATTTCGGATTGAATGGAAGGAGCCTACAAAGTCAAGGTTCTGTAACACAAAAATGTAATCAGGAAGGTACGGTTGTAGTTCGAATAATAGTAGATAAGACAGGTAAGGTCGTTGAAGCCGAACCTGGAGTTAAAGGAACTACAAATTCCGACCAATGTTTGTTAGAACCAGCAAAGAGAACAGCCCTTCTACATAAATGGTTTCCTGACCCCAATGCCCCTAATAAGCAAGTTGGTTTTGTAGTTGTAAAGTTTAAACTTGGGGAATAGTTTGAAAACATACGAAGAAGTCCGTTCATGGCTTTATGAACAATTGCCATACTACCAAAAACAAGGCTCCATAGCGTATAAGCCTGATTTAAAAAAAATGCAGGCTTTTATGAGATATCTGGGAAATCCTCATGAGGCATTTTCATCCATTCATGTTGCAGGAACTAATGGAAAAGGATCCACTTCTCATATGATAACTTCTGTTTTGATGGAAGCGGGTTATAAAGTGGGTTTGTATACCTCTCCCCATTTAAAAGATTTCACCGAGCGTATTAAAATCAATGGAGTCGAGATGGATTCAAAATATGTTGTCGATTTTGTGCAAGATCATCAAACTTATTTTTTAGAAGCAAGACTATCTTTTTTTGAACTTACTGTGGGTATGGCTTTCAGCTATTTTAAACAACACCAAATAGAAATTGCAGTGGTTGAAGTTGGACTTGGCGGGAGGTTGGATGCCACGAATGTTATTAACCCAATACTTTCAGTAATTACTAATATCGGTTTAGATCACACACAGTTTTTAGGAACTAAACTTGATGAAATAGCTAGAGAAAAAGCGGGTATTATAAAACCAAAAATTCCAGTTGTTATTGGGGAAACCCAACCCGAAACAACCAATGTTTTTTCTGAGGTTGCCAATAAACATGAAGCTCCCATCATGTGGGCAGATCAAAAGCTTAAATCATTTTTTAAAACAGATTTACATGGACTTTATCAACAGAAAAATATTCAAACTGCAACAGTTGCTTTGGAAGGCTCTTCATTAGACAAAATCAATAAAGATTCTATTTCCAGAGGATTGTTGAATGTAACTAATAATACTGGTTTGTTGGGTCGATGGCAGGTATTGAATCACGAACCTATAGTTGTTGCTGATGTTACTCATAACGCTGAAGGATTTCGATATGTTGTAGAGCAAATTAGAGCAACTAATTATCAAAACTTACATCTTGTTTTAGGTTTTGTAAAAGGCAAGAAGTTGGAAGATATACTTTGTATGCTACCCAAAGATGCAGATTATTATTTTTGTACTCCTAATATATATCGTGCAGAGGAACTTTCAGTTTTGCAAGATTTGGCTAAAAACTATAAATTGAACTCAAAGAATTTTAGTACTGTTGTTGAAGCCTATGAGTCAGCTTTTAAGAACGCTCAAAAAAGAGATTTTATTTATGTTGGGGGAAGTACTTTTGTGGTAGCAGAAATTCTTAAAAAAAACTCTTTGTAAACAAAATAAACTATTCTATATTTGCACCCCGCAAGGGCGCTTAGCTCAGTTGGTTCAGAGCACTTGGTTTACACCCATGCCCCTCACCTATATTCAATTTCTCCTTAATAACGGTAATCCCAAGTAAATAAAGGGTTTTTATCTTTTGCTACATCCTCAATTTTTCGTAAATTGTAATGTACATCGTAATGTACATGAACAAATCATGTAATGTACATGAAAAAAACAGTCTAATTTACTATGGAAGTATCATTCATTTTTCAGTCAAGAAAACTACTAGATAATAGGAGTAATTTGCAGGTACAAATTAGTGGCTAGAAATAAAAGATTCAATTGATAAAACAGATAAAGAAATAGACCAAATGGTTTATAAATTATATGGTCTTACAAAAGAAGAAACTGAAATAGTAGAGAATAGTTAACTTTGTAACACAATCAAACTTTCTGTGTTTATAGACTAGGGTAATAAGAAGAAGCAAACTAATGACTGGCAGAGTAGGTAAAGTGGTTATTTTGTTGGGACTTCCTTTTGGTCTTGGCATTATTTGTATATTTAGTGTATGAAAAAACTGATTTTTATTATCGCAATATTCTTTAGTGTATCTATCATTTCCATTTCTTGTGAAAAAGAAGAAACACCCACTAAAAGGTATGCTCCAGCACCGCAGCCTGCTGATTATTAGTGCATATTGAATTTATAACGGTGTCTATAATATTCTGCAGTTGGTCTCTACAATACTTGTATATAGGTCAGTTTGTGAGATGGATTTTGTAACTTTATTTATAATTTAAAATCAAATAAATGTTCGGAATATTTAAAAAGAAAACGGAAGTAGAAAAGCTACAAATTAAATATAAAGCCTTGTTGAAGGAGGCGTATGACTTGTCAAAAATCAATAGAAGTAAGAGTGACCAAAAAACCTTTGAAGCGGAGGAGGTTTATAAGCAAATAGAAATACTAAACAAAACATCCCCTCAGACTTAACCTAATTATATTTTACTTGTTCTTTCTTAAATCATACTCAAGTCATTTCTTTTGAATACTATCTTCCTAACATTACATTAATCCACAAATAGTGGTACATCTTGGTATGGTTGTTCTATGGTTTCGTTACTCCTAAGTTTAGGCACTACATAGTGTAGTGAGAGTTGTAACAGTTTTAGTTTTTGGTTAGTATCCATTGAATCTACAGTAATTGAATTCACAACCTCATCTATTAAACTCTTTAACTGTTCTTTTACTTCTAAGTTATTTTGTTGGGACTTCCTTTAGGTCTTGGCATATAGGGAACTTGTCCTAGTGATTAACTAGATGAGTAAACTTTGTAACACAATCAAACTTTCTGTGTTTAGAGACTAGGGTAATAAGAAGAAGGAAACTAGTGACTGGCAGAGTAGGTAAAAAAACAGTTCTTTTCTTTTTGATATTTAATTAAGGAGTGTATATTTGCCACCGCAAAAGGAGTTAATTCCTGATGCAAAACAGTAAAATTTTGATTAAGTAATGTACATGGTAATGTACACAGATTTTAAAAAGACTTAATCTAAACACCTAATTTACTGATTAACAGTATTTAGGGCGCTTAGCTCAGTTGGTTCAGAGCACTTGGTTTACACCCAAGGGGTCAGGGGTTCGAATCCCTTAGCGCCCACCATTTTAACCTCAACTTTTAGTTGGGGTTTTTTTGTGGAAAAGATTTTACAAAGGAAACTATAAATGCTGGAAATGATATAATTAATGCTAGTATCAAAACCTTAACTTGTAAGGTTTCATAATTTGGAAGTTCTTCAACCCATATTGCTTCCATTCTCCAAATAAATGCCCTAAACATTATACAAGATGTATACCCCCATGCACCACATAATAAACCTATCCCTTTTTTTGATCTTAAGTTTACTATGCCTGCAATTAATAATAAGAAAACACTAATGTAATCTGCTGTCAATGCTAGATTAGATTGATCATATGAAATGTGATACCAAGTCTCATAAAAAAAATATATGACACCAAAGGAAATTGCTAACCAACTTAAGAATTTTTTCATATTCCTCATAATAAGAAAATATATATAAAATTAAGATTTTTTAATTGATATTGATAATCAAAAAGAGTTAATAAAATTCATTTTTTTATTTTAATTTAATTGTATCATATTCAAAATCAATGGTTTGTAAAATAGACTTTATGTTGTTTGTTCCCTTTTCTCCAACTACTTTGAATCCTATTTGAATTTTGAAATTATTTTTATAAAGTAAAAAACGACTCTTCACTTTTTTAACCTCAACATATCGTTGGTTTTTTTTATTGTAAATTCAAAAAGTAAAGTTAACCTTACATTTAAAATTATTTTTTATATTTGTAAATTAAACATTACAAATTTACTTTAATATGAACACAACAAATAATAAAGAATTAATCAAGAAAGGGACAAAAAACCTAGCTTTATGGACATCAGCATGGCTAACGATGCTCCTTATTGTTACCATAGGACCAGATGTGTTATGGGATAATGATTTAATAACATTGAGTGGAATCGTTATCAATTTAATTATTGGGATAGTAATGCTTATTTCGAATAAAAATTTATTTGATAATTATGATGAATTTCAAAGAAAAATTCAACTAGAATCTATGGCATTCACCTTAGGTTTATCCGTTATTTTTGGAGTTTTATTTGAAAAAATGCATAGCTCAGGATTAATTGACTTGAAACCAAAAATCCATTTATTGATTATTTTTATTTCAATAACATATATCATTTCTTTAATCATCAATATGAGAAGATATAAATGAGAAATAAAGTCAAAGAATTAAGAAAAAGTCAAAATTTAACTCAAGAACAATTGGCTGATTTAATCGGGATTTCTAGACAAGCAATCAATGCTATTGAAAAAGAAAAATTTGATCCAAGCTTACCTACAGCATTTAAAATGGCGAAGCTATTTAAAACAACTATTGAGGAATTGTTTATTTTTTCAAATTAGTTTCCATAAAAAAAGCTGCTTACTAGCAGCTTTTTTTAAAATAACGTGCACGTCCTAAATACTTTGAATCATTTTATTTATTTTTTCAAGTTCTTCTTTGGCTAATTCTGCATCAACAAGAATCCTACCGCTGTACTCATCCGTAATTATCTTTTGACGTGAGGCAATTTCCATTTGAACTTGTGGTGGAATTATAAAATGTGATCCGCCAGAAGCACCTCTTTCAATCGGTACAATTGCTAATCCATTTTTTACACTCCCCCGAATTCTTTTGTATGCAACTATTAATCTGTCATCAATCTTCTTTTCAAAAGTTTCAGATTGAGATATCAAAAGAGCTTCTTCTTTTTCTGTTTCTTGCATGATTTCGTCAAGTTCATCTTTTTTTGCATTCAAATGATTTTTTTTGTCCGATAACCTTTCATTTAAGAGTTCAATAGTTTCTTTCTTTTGTTCGGTTTGAGCTTTAAGTTCTTTTATCTTCTTTTCAGCAAGTTGAATTTCAAGCTGTTGATATTCTTCTTCTTTCACAATTGAGTTATATTCTCTATTGTTGCGAACATTTTTAAGTTTTTCAGCATATTTGGCGATAAGCCCCTTAGCACTCTCAATTATATTTTTGTTTTCTTTAACTCCAAGATCAAAATCACTGAGTTCTGAGGTAAGCTTTTTTAATTTTTCATCCATTCCAAAAATCTCGTTTTCTAGGTCCTCCACTTCAAGGGGGAGTTCCCCACGTACGTTGCGAATTTCGTCTATTCGAGAGTCTATGATTTGGAGGTCAAAAAGTGCTCTTAGCTTTTCTTCTATTGAGATTTCGGTTTTCTTTGCCATACTAGAAATAATTAACAGGATTGGTTGTTTCTTTCGATAAAATGCACGCAAAATTAGGGATTTTTTTTGTAAGATAGGTTGCTATTAATTTTTTTGTGTACTGTTCGCTTTCATAATGTCCAATATCCATTAACATAATTTCATTTTCTGCCTCAAAAAAATTATGATATTTAAGATCTGCGGTAATGAGTGCATCTGCTCCTTGGCTTTTGGCTGCTTTGATTGCAAAACTACCTGATCCTCCAAGTAGAGCCACTTTTTTTATTTTTCTCCCAAGATAATTTGAATGTCTTATGTGAGGGGTATTAAGATGTTTTTTTACGTAATCAAAAAAAGCAACTTCATCCATTGATTTCTCGAGTTTACCAATGCTACCCATTCCAATATCTTGATTGTTGTTTTCAAGTTTATAGATTTCAAAAGCTACTTCTTCATAGGGATGCGAATCTTTTAAAGCATTTAGAATATCCATCTCTTTACCTTCTTCAAAAGTCAGATGCAGTTGTTGTTCCTTTGTAGTTTCTTGTTCTCCTGGCTTACCCTTATTTGGACTACTTTGTTCATTTCCGGTGAAAGTTCCAATTCCTGATGTAGCGAAACTGCAGTCATAGTAATTACCTATTGCCCCAGCACCAGCTTTATGGAGTGCTTCTAAAACAGTAGAAACTGAATCATTAGGTACATAAGTCGTGAGCTTTTTTAAGGTGTTGTTTTTAGGGATTAAAATTTGTTGTTTTTGTAAACCTAATTGAACACCCATTTCATGACTAACTCCATTTTTATGGTTGTCCAATGCCGTGTGAATGGAATAAATTGCAATATTGTTTTTTATCGCTTTGATAACTGCTCTTTCAACATAGGTTTTACCAGTCAATTTTTTTAAACCAGAAAAAATAATGGGATGAAAACTTATGATCAGTTCACAACCTTTTCGAATAGCTTCATCAACAACCTCTTCAGTTGTATCTAGGGTAATTAGGGCTTTACTGCATTTTGAATCTAAATCTCCAACCAGCAAGCCTACATTGTCAAAATCCTCGGCATAGGTCAACGGTGCCCATGATTCTAGAATTTCAGTAATTTCATTTATTTTCATCTATAGAACTTAATGTTTTTTTTCTGTAAATCGATTACCTAAACTACGAAATGTTATCTTTACAAATATAATATATTAGTAAGCATGACCTTCTTCCGCCTCTTTCTTTTTCCTTTTGCTATACTTTATAGTACGCTAACTTCTTTTCGGAATTTTTTATTTAACATAAAATTATTTAAGTCCATTAGCTATGAAAACCCCACAATAGGGATAGGTAATCTATCTGTGGGTGGAACTGGTAAATCTGTTTGTGTAGATTATGTAGTTTCTCTTTTGAAACAAAATCATGCAATTACGATTTTGAGCAGAGGTTATGGAAGAGCCTCTAAGGGATTTGTAGAAGTCACGGACAAATCAACAGCAAAGAATGTAGGCGATGAACCTTTGATGCTGAGTTTAAAGCACCCAGAGGTAAGAGTAGGCGTTGCAGAAAAGAGAAGGGTAGGAATGGATCAACTTTTAAAGTATTCAACGAAAGATTCTGTTTTTGTTTGGGATGATTGTTTTCAGCATCGCTGGGTAAATCCACGCCTTATGATATTATTAACTTCTTACAAGCATCTTTTTGTTGATGATTTTCATCTTCCATTAGGGAATTTAAGAGAATTGAGTTTAGGTAAAAAAAGAGCTAACGTGGTTATTGTTACCAAATGCCCAAAAAATATGAGTGATGAGGAAAGAAATAAAATCACCCAAAAACTTGGGCTTTCAAAAACTCAATATTTATTTTTTGCTCAAATTAAATATTCCGTTCATATTAAAAACTTTGACTGTTCACTTCCCGTTTCAAACATAGAAAAGTCACCTTTTTTATTAGTGACCGGAATTTCTGATCCAACACCTTTGAAGAATTATTTAGAAGGAATTGGATGTAAATTTGAACATCTTAAGTTTTCTGATCATCACAATTTTACTCAAAAAGATGCAGATATGATCAATAAAAAATCTAACAATCAAATGATCTTAACAACTGAAAAAGACTTTGTTCGATTAAATCCAATTTTATCATCAAATGTTTTATTCTATTTACCAATAGAAATGGAATTTTTCCCAGACGACAAAGAACGCTTTGATAAAATAATAGCAACTACAGCATCAACAAAGTAAGTTTAATCAATATGTTTATGAGCTTTGTAGGAAGAGCGAACTAGAGGCCCACTTTCAACATGTCTAAATCCTAGATCTTTTCCAATTGCTTCATAACGATTAAATTGCTCAGGTAATATAAATTGTTTTACTCCTAAATGTTTTTTTGTAGGCTGTAAGTATTGACCAATCGTTACAACATCAACCTCTGCCTTTCTAAGATCATGAAGGGTTTCAATAACTTCTTCTTCGGTTTCACCTAATCCAAGCATTATTCCGGATTTTGTCCTACGAACTCCTTGTTGTTTTAAATACATTAGAACTTCTAGACTTTGATCATATTTAGCTTGGATTCGAACTTCACGAGTAAGGCGTCTTACAGTTTCAACATTGTGAGAAACAACTTCAGGATGTACTTTAACTATCCTATCTAAACTCTTTTGATTTCCTTTAAAATCGGGTATCAAAGTTTCTAGTGTAGTGTTTGGATTCATTCTTCGAATTGCATTGATGGTTTCTCCCCAAATAATTGATCCTCCATCTTTTAAGTCATCTCGATCAACCGATGTGACTACAGCATGCTTGATTTTCATAATTTTTATAGAACGAGCAACTTTTTCAGGTTCATCCCAATCTACTGTCTCAGGACGACCTGTTTTAACGCCACAGAAGCCACAAGATCGCGTGCAAATGTTTCCTAATATCATAAATGTAGCAGTTCCCTCTCCCCAACATTCTCCCATATTTGGACAACTCCCCGAAGTACATATGGTATTCAGTTTATATTTATCAACTAAGCCTCGCAGTTCAGTGTACTTTTTCCCAGTGGGAAGTTTTACACGAAGCCACTTGGGTTTTCCGGATGTTTTTTTGGCTTTAATTTCGGTCTGCATAAATCATTTTTGTCTGATGCAAATATACAAACTTCTCTTTAGAGCATCAATAGATATACGAAAGCAAAACCACTTAAAAAAAGAAGCCCCAACAGACTGAGTATTCTTAAGCCTTTTGAAGGTTTTGCAGTTTCAGGCATTTGATTACTAAGAACCAATCTGTAATTTAAGAATGCATAAAATGGAGCTGTTAAAAATGATAAAACTGTTGCAATTTGAATTAAAAGACCCATTTCTGAAAGAAGAAAGATAAATACACTTATGGTTCCTCCTGCTAGAATAAGCAACCAAAATTTGTAATCGTTTCTTTTTTTTCGAGGAAATAGTAATTCTACGGTTTTACTCATTGCTCTGGGCGATGCATCTAGGGTAGTAATTGTAGTGCTGAACATTGTTGTTAGGGCTGCAACAGCAATGATCCAATAAACATCATCACCCAAGGTTATCGTATATAAACTTATTAGCTGAGATGCGAAAACTCCCCCTTGATTAGAAAATTCAGTTCCACTCCCAAACATAACAAAAGCTCCTAATCCCATGAAGCAAATCCCTAAAATTAGGGTTACCCAATAACCTACATTAAAATCAAATAAACTTTCGTTCATTTTAAGTTTAGTTTTTATTTCATTATTTTTTTCAATACTCCAAAGTGAATGCCAAATAGAAATATCCATAGGACCAGGCATCCAACCCATAAAAGCAATTAGAAATAAAATATTTGATTCATTTGGTAAAATTTGAACCAAAGATAGAGGGGTTGTATTTTTAACAGAAGCGAGTCCAATTGCAATAAATGTTGTTAAGGTCAGTGTTAAAATAACCCATTTTACAATTCGATCAAGAGTTGCATATTTACCAATCCATAAAATAAGTGTACAAACCAAAGTGATCGCAATAGACCAATAAACAAGATTGTCAGAAATTCCAAAAACTTGTGAAGCTAATCCAGCAGTAACAATAGTAACCGCTGTTTGAATCGTAAACATTGAAGCTATATTAAGTAAAAAATATATGTTCAAATACCCTCTTCCGAGATGCAAATATCCTTCAAGTAAGCTTTTATTTGTTGCAATTGAAAAACGTGGGCCGTATTGAAAGAAAGGATATTTAAATAGATTTACCAGAATAATTGCCCACAAGAGCCCCCATCCAAAATCAGCCCCAGCTCGAGTGGATTGAACCAGATGTGAAACTCCAATAGCAGCTCCAGCAAAAAGAAGTCCTGGTCCAAGTTTTTGAAATTTACCCCTCATTTTTAGTAATTTCTTGAGCCAAAACTTTTTTTGCTCTAAGTAATGTGACCTTTACAGTATTCAAAGGTAGATCTAGACGTTCACTTATTTCTTTGTAAGAAAGTTCTTCGAAATATCTGAGTCTGATAATGGTTTTGTATTCCAACTTTAAAGTTTTGATTTTCCGTAGTAAATCAGATAAATTTTGAGTTATAATCAGGAGATCTTCTGGAGAGGGATTACCGTCTTGAACCTCCCTTACTGTATATTCATCGTATGTGGTTGAGTCAATTTTATTTTTAGATTTTTTTTTTCTGTGTTGATCGATCTGAATATTTCTGGAAATAGTTGTTAACCAAGTTTCAAATGTAAAACTAGTATTAAAAGTATCTATTTTATCAAATGCTTTGGCAAAAGTTCTGACTGCAATGTCTTCTGCTTGATCCTCGTTTCTGGTTTTTTTGAGAAGATAACTGTATAGATAATCCCAAAAGGTTTCAAAAAGATATCCAAAAGCTTTTTGATTGTTAGTTTTCGCCAAATTTATTGCCTCTTGAATAGCTTCGGATTCCATCTTGTTACTAAGATACAAAAAAAATGATGATGTTTATTGTTTGGTGAAATTTGGATTTTTACATTCTTGTTCATCTGGGAGTTTTCCGCAAAATCCACAGGGTTCACTTGATTTGTTGAGAAATGGACTCTGGCTAGCACAAGTACCTGCAAACTTTCCGTTTTTCTTTACCAATATTTTGATAGCTATACCAGCAAAAGCCAAAGCAATTAAGATAAAAGTTAAAAGAAATAATTTAATCATATAGCCACAAAAGTACATAATTTATATCCAGGTGCATAAAAATATGGTGCAAAACAAATCAGCCAGATTAAAGGTGTTTACTATCGCCTATAACCTAATTTAACCAATGTCAACAAAATAACTAACCAAACGTTACAATCGTCAAGCTATTTTCTTTCAAATTAATCAATTTTGATAAATGATTTAATAAATAAGTGCTTACTATATTAAGATGGATAAATGAAGATTTACCTTATGCTTACTGATTATGAATACACATTTCTTAGATCCTATATTTTAGGTATTAGTGATTTATCTATTCAAAAAATGTTATCTCTTGAGATTGAACAATTTCAAAAAATCAAGTCAAATCTTTTTCTGAAACACGAAGTTCAAAACACTTATTCCGCAGTTAGAAAAGCTCTGGAGTGTGGTCTTTTGTCTGGTATTAGTTACACAGAAGAAGATATTAAAACCAAAACGTTAGAATTCATCAAAAAGAGAATTACCTCTTTTCAAGAAAACTCGATAAAAAATGAAAATGCAATATGGGAGTGGTATGATTTACTTCTGGAGTATAATAATGAATTGAATAAAATTCAACAACAAAAATAAAAAAAATCCCATCGAAGCGGGATCAAAGATTTTTCACCTACGGCATGAAGCCTTGTTGCAACACTCAAAATCAATGATACCTTTTTAATGGGAATCCATGATTTAGAAGAAAATTTAACCTTGGAATCGCGTTCATTTTTAAAAAATCATTTGTACAAGGTTCAAAAATTATCCAGTAAATTTTATGAATTTAGATTAGCACATAAACAAGTATCTTTAATCACTGATGCTCCAGAGTATATTCGGATTAATAACTTTGGGTCAAGGAAAACCGGTTGAACGACATACAAACCAATTAAAGTTCAAATTAGTATTACAGGTCAAATAACAAGAAAAAAAGATAAAATATAGAATGAAGTAAACTCCCTTTTTTTTTTAAAAACAACAACTATTGGTTCGCCTTTGGTTGCTTGTACTAACCCATTACGATTTCATAAATAAATATAGTGTTGTGGTTTGATTGAAGGTTTATAAAAGGGGGTACTTCATTTTTCTAAAGCAAATTATTCCAAATTATAGCACTAAAAAAGTATAGATAGATTAGTGCAATTGAAAACTTAATGAATACACCTCCAAGAAACCCAATTAGCGCACCAAAGGCTGCTTTTAATGCTTTTTTTCGATTGCTATCTTGTGAAAGTTCTCCAAAATATGCACCCAAAAAAGGGCCAGCAATAACTCCTAGTGGTCCTAAAAAAAGTAATCCAATTACTAAACCTATGGAGGCTCCATAAACACCTGACTTAGATCCTCCGAACTTTTTTGTGCCTAAAGCAGGGATTATATAATCCAACAAAAAGACAGCTAATGCAATTCCAAAAGTAACCCATAAAAAAGAATTATTTGATGGAACACCTGAATGTTGATGTATAAGAAATAAACCCAGCCAACTAGTTAATGGACCCGGTAATACTGGAAGAAAACTTCCTGCAATTCCTAATAAAATTATGAAAGAGGAGAGTACAAATAAGAAAATATCCATTATAATATAAAATTGTTTTATTAAACGTTTTTTAATCAGTTTTGAAATCTAGGGTAAAAAGTAGTAAATTTAGTTCGTCTTACAAATCAAATGAATCTTATGTTTAATTTTTAAAAACACATCAAATGAATTTTTCAGCCAGAATAGCTTTTTCCGTAGTTTTATTTTTATTTTTTCAAAGTTGCGAATATTTTAATACCACTACAATAACTCCCAAACAAATAAAGGAACAATCTAAATGGAATAAAAAAGACCAACCCCCTTCCTTTCCCGAATGCGATGGTTTAGATTCAGATGATCAGATGGATTGTTTTAAAAACATTGTATCTCAAACAATTTCAGATATACTTTATCAATACAATTTTTCAACTTCAAGTCAGTTAAATGAAGAAGTTGTTCTCAAGCTTGAAGTTGACGCAGAAGGGTATTTTTCTTTGCTAGAAATTGAAGATGAGAATGATGTACTTAGTCAGATTGAAACACTATATTCTACACTAGATGAGGCTGTTTCAGGTTTGCCTAAAGCACTTCCAGCAATAAAGACCAATGTGGGGATTAAAGTTAAAACCTCCTTTAGGCTTCCTGTTAAAATCATTGCTTCACCCCAAAGCTAATGCATGAAAAAATAATTTTAGGTATTGACCCAGGAACTACAATAATGGGTTTTGGGCTTATAAAAATAGTGAAAGGTGAAATGCAATTTATGCAACTCAATGAATTGATTTTATCTAAATACGATGATCACTATTTAAAATTAAAGCAAATTTTTAATCGCACCTTAGAATTAATTGACACCTATCATCCAGATGAAATAGCATTAGAGGCACCTTTTTTCGGAAAAAACGTACAATCAATGCTTAAATTGGGAAGAGCGCAAGGGGTTGCAATGGCAGCTGGTTTGTCCCGAGAAATTCCAGTAATTGAATATTCCCCAAAAAAAATTAAAATGGCAATAACAGGAAATGGTAATGCCTCAAAAGAACAAGTAGCTAAGATGCTTCAAAGCTTATTGGGATTTAAGGTAATGCCAAAGAATTTAGATTCAACAGATGGATTAGCTGCTGCTGTATGTCATTTCTTTAATGGAGGATCTAGTTCAAAAGAAAAAAAGTATAGTGGTTGGAATGCTTTTGTTTCGCAAAATCCAGGAAAAATAAAGAGCTAATTCAATTATGGCTTCGGTATACTTCCATGTTCCTTTTTGCAAGCAAGCTTGCCATTACTGTAACTTTCATTTTTCAACATCTCTAAGAAATAAAACTCTTTTGATAAAATCTATGTTGAGTGAGTTGGAATTGAGAAAATCCGAACTGTCCAAAACGGAGTTGGTCAATAGTATTTATTTTGGAGGAGGAACACCATCCCTCTTATCCGCAGTTGAAATTAAAATGATGATCGATGCTGTCAAAGCTAATTTTTCTTTAGCATCAAAATTAGAAATTACTTTAGAAATGAATCCGGATGATGATCGACCTGATTATCTAAAAGAGTTGAAAGAAATTGGGATCAATAGGCTTAGCATTGGAGTTCAATCTTTTTTTGACGATGAATTGAAGTTAATGAATCGAGCACATAATGCTCAAGAAGCCTCTCTACTCCTAAATAAAATCAAAGAACTTTTTGATAATTTTTCTTTGGATCTTATCTATGGTATGCCTTTGAGTGATCTCGATAAATGGAAAAAGAATATTGAAATAGCACTGAGCTTTCAGCCAAACCATATTTCAAGTTATGCACTAACCATTGAGCCCAAGACGGTTTTGAGTCATCAAGTAAAAAATGAGGAAGTAAAGATTTTAGATGAAGATAAAGTATTAGCCCAATTTAATTTTTTGATGAACCGTTTAGAGCAGGAGGGTTATGAACATTATGAGCTATCTAGTTTTGGAAAACCTGGTTTCCAATCTGTCAATAATGTAGCCTATTGGAGCGGTGAGTCTTATTTGGGTATTGGACCTTCAGCACATAGTTTTGATGGTGTTAGTAGAAGTTGGAACATTTCCAATAATTCAAAATACATCAAAGGGATTTCGTCAAGTAAACCCATTTTAGAACGGGAGGTGCTCAATGAAATTGATCTGTATAATGAGTATTTGATGACAGGTTTACGAACTAACAAAGGTGTTTCTTTAAGTTATATTGAAAAAAAATTTGGTCTTCGTTTCAAAAAATTACTAGAAAAAGAGTCACAAAACCATATTGTTACACAAATGTTGTATTGGGATGGTGATGTTCTCAAAGTTAGTCGTAAAGCTAAATTTTTGGTTGATGGGCTAGCTTCAGATTTATTTATACTAAATAGCTAGTCTTTCTTTTCCTTAAACAAACCAGTATAATGTTTGTAAAACAAAGGAATGGTTTCAATTCCTTTAAAAAAGTTGAATAACCCAAAATGCTCATTTGGAGAATGGATAGCGTCACTATCAAGGCCAAATCCCATCAGTACACTTTTAGTTCCAAGAACATCCTCAAACAAAGGTACTATTGGAATACTTCCTCCACCTTTATGGGGAATAGGTTCAACATCAAAAGTTTCTGTATAAGCTTTGTGTGCTGCTTGGTAACCAATATTGTCTACAGGAGTAACATAGGCCTGTCCACCATGATGCTTAATGATTTTTACACTTACACTATTTGGAGCGATAGCCTCAAAATGTTTTTTAAATAAATCATTAATCACTTCCCAATCTTGTCCAGGAACCAAGCGCATAGATATCTTTGCATGAGCTTGACTGGCAATTACAGTTTTTGCCCCTTCACCTGTATACCCTCCCCAGATTCCATTGACATCCAAGGTTGGTCGAATCGAATTACGTTCAGATGTAGTGTAGCCTTTTTCGCCTGAAACAGCTTTTATGTTAAGCTTATCTTTATAATCTTTTAAATCAAACGGTGCCTTGGCCATTTGAAGCCTCTCATGATCACTAACTTCTTCTACTCCATCATAAAAACCAGGAATTGTGATTCGATTGTTTTCATCGTGCAATTGTGAAATCATTTTTGATAAAACATTAATTGGATTAGCCACTGCACCTCCATATAATCCAGAATGTAAGTCTCGGTTTGGACCTGTGACAATAACTTCCATATAACTCAGTCCCCTCAAGCCAGTAGTAATAGAGGGTTGGATGTTACTTATCATTCCAGTATCAGATATAAGGATGACATCATTTTTTAATTTTTCTTTATGATTTCTAATGAAAAGCTCCAAGTTATCACTTCCCACTTCTTCTTCTCCTTCAACCATAAACTTTACATTACAAGGAAGTTTATCTTGATTGACCATTAATTCTAATGCTTTGATGTGCATGTACATTTGTCCTTTATCATCACAAGCCCCTCTAGCAAAAATTGCTCCATCTTGATGAAGTTTTGTTGTTTTTATGACAGGTTCAAAAGGAGGACTATCCCAAAGTTCAATAGGGTCTGGTGGTTGAACATCGTAGTGACCATAAACCAAAACTGTAGGTAGTTTTTCATCAATAATTCGTTCCCCATATACAATGGGATGACCTTTTGTTTCAAAGATTTCTGTGTTTGTACAACCGGCTTTTAGGAGGGCATTTTTTACCCAAATAGCACCGTTTTTAACATCATCATTATATTTTGAGTCTGCACTTATGGTTGGTATTTTCAGTAATTCGATTAACTCATCAATGAATCGTTGTTTATCCTCGGATTTTATTACAACCATATTCTTCGGTTTTAGTTTGTTTTAATTCCTACAAAGATTTGAGTTTTTATCAGAGAAAAAAACTTTTTTCATAAAAACTTGACTATATTTGCGCAGTTAAATTTTACTGCGGGTGTGGTGAAATTGGTAGACACGCTAGACTTAGGATCTAGTGCTTCACGGCTTGGGGGTTCGAGTCCCTTCACCCGCACAAAAAAAGCCTTCTTTTACGGAAGGCTTTTTGTTATATATATACATTTATTCAACTGGAAAAAGATTCTAGCGATTGATTTTAAAATTATCCAGTTTAATATCATCAAGTCCATCATTATCGAAAGGATATTCCATCTGATCTTGAATATTATATAAAGAAATCAAAATAAATTCACTTACAATAACTACAAAATAGGTAATCCATTCAGGGCCATCAAATCCTATTTTATTGATTATGGTTGGGGTATAAATTAGTGGAAAAATATAGATAAAGATCTTGCAATAAGCTTTTAAACTTATTGGTGTTCTGTGAATATGGATAGCTTCCAAGTTTTCTATACCCTCATGAAGTGATCGCATAAACCCGAAAATTTTAAGCCTAAAACCACCAGAAATCATTTCATCATTTTTATTTATAAATTCTTCAACCTTACTAATTGATTCGTCAACCGATTGAATACTAACGGAATTATTTTGTAAATAATTCAAAACTTTATCACTGATTTCAATTAAAATCCCGTCAATTTCATTTTTCTTTTCAATTGGAATTTTTGAGTTAGCAGAAAAAGAATATTGAATTATTTTGAGTGACCCACGGAATCTGCTTAGATGTTCTAAAGCTTTTTCTCTCCTCCTAAAAGCTCCTCTTATGGCAAAAACAAGTGGAAAAATAATCGCAATGCTAATTAGAGTAAGATCAATATTGTAATGAATATCAAAATGGTATGCAATATAAGGCACTAATAGAGAGATTATAAGGGTGATAACTGTCCTTTTATTTATTATAGAAAAATATTGATTCATCTTTTTATTTATAATAGTTTATATTTGATAAATCTATTAACTATATATATGCTATGCAAACACTAAAGACATTATTAATTTTTTTATCGGCATCCACTCTTTTATTTTCTCAGCAGGAAACTACTGAACTTTTTCAATCAGAGGACATAATTCCGATACAAATTAGTTTCTCAAACAAGGTTTTGAAGAAAAGCCAGATTGATAGTATTTATTTTGATACAAACATGAAATATCAAACAGCTGATGGTTCATGGAGTGAAATAAAAGTAGGGCTTAGAGCCCGTGGGAATTTTAGAAGATCAACATGCTATTTCCCTCCAATTAAGATGAAAATTAAAAAATCTGATGCTAAAGGCACAATTTTTAAAGGGAATAAAAAATTAAAATTAGTTATTCCTTGTTTACTTGAAGAAAATAAAAATGACAATATTCTCAAAGAGTTTATTGCTTATAAACTTTTTGAAATTGTTTCTCCATATCATTTCAAAACAAGAAGAGTTGACATAGATTTTGATGAAATTAGAAAAAAGAAAACAAAGAAATTTGCATTAAATGGATTTTTGATAGAGGACGATAAAAATGTAGCAAAACGTTTTGGTGGGAAAGTTTTTGAACGCTTCATTCATCCTTTAGCAATGAGTGCAGAAGCATCTATTCAAAATGCATTTTTCCAATTTATGATTGGTAATACTGACTTTTCTGTTGCTTATCAACACAATGGTAAATTATTATACTCAGATAAAAACATCATCCCTTTACCCTATGATTTTGATATGTCTGGTTTGGTTGATCCTAGTTATGCTGTTGCTAACCAGGTATTAGGATTAGATGACATCCAACAAAGAGCTTATAGAGGATTTAAAAGAGATGAAAGCTTAATGTACAGTGTACGTGATCAATTTTTAAATAACAAGGATAAGTTTTTTGAAATCATCAATGGATTTAAAGCTGACTTTGATAGCTCTGGAGAACATCAAGAAGTAGTTGATTACATATCTTCATTCTTTGACTTAATTGAGAATGATAATAGCTTTAAAGAGAAAGTGATAGATAAAATGAGAACGAAATAAGGTTATTCATTAACAACCTTGAGCATCTTTTTAAATATTGATGTGTTGTCATAAATCCCTGAAAATATTTCAGATGATGGTCCCTTAGTGAAAACGGGGACCATTGTTGCTGTATGACCTATAGTAGAAAATGTCCCTTCTACTCTGAAATTTTTTATTTTTCCTTTTGGAATAGAAAGACCACCAGTTTCGTGATCAGCCGTAACAATTATTAGAGTGTTGGGGGAATTTTTTGTATAATCCAGTACAGTTTGAATGGCATCATTGAAATCATTGTATTCTGAAAGAACATAACTCATATCATTTGCATGTCCACCCCAATCAATTTGAGAGCCTTCTACCATCAAGAAGAAAGGTTTTTTATCTTGATCTAATTGATTTAAAACACTACTAACGGCATCTTTCAAGGGTATTCTTGTTCCATCTGAAATTCGATTCGGTTCATCCCTGTTTGTAAAGAGTCCTATTTTTGCTGCTTCAGATTTATCGAATCTGGATAATGAAGAAACGATATCATAATCTTTCATTTCCTTTAATAAATTTCTGTTATCGCTCCTATTATTGAAGTGCTTTTGACCTCCCCCAATAAAATAATCTACAACACTTTCACTCATTTGCAATGCGATTTTCTGGTATTCTTTTCGAGATAAAACTTTAGCATAAAAAGAAGCTGGAGTTGCATGAACTATGCTGGAAGTTGCTATCAATCCTGTTTGATATCCTTTTTCTTTGGAGATTTCTAAAATTGATTTAACCTTTTGATTTTTGATGTTGATCCCAATTACACCGTTTAAAGTTTTTACTCCACTTGCCATAGCAGTTCCTGATGCAGCCGAGTCAGTTACCAGAGAATTGTGCGAATGTGTTTTAGACAAACCAATAAATGTGAATTCTTCCAGAGCAGTTTTATTCCCATTGGAATACATACCTGCTGTTATCTGAGATAGTCCCAAACCGTCACCAATCATTAGGATAATATTGGGTTGTTTTTTTTCTTGTGCAAATAAACTTATTGGAAAAATAATAATAGATATCAGTAGAATTGTTCTTTTCATAATAAGATAAAATAAAAATGCAAATTAACGATAATAGAGGAATTATTTAGATTTTCAGTGAATGATTTAACTCCTTAAAAAAGACATCAGTTGCACCTCTATGTTTGTTGATGTATTGAGTGTTTTTATTTCCCATTTCTGTTGCAAGAGTTGTACCAAAAAAAATATTTTTGAATGTTTTTTTGAATTCTAGATTAGATTTAATACTTGCAACCCCTCCCAACTTAACAAGATCAAAAGCTTCTTGATAACGTTTATAGTTTTGACCAATGATGATTGGGATTCCAAAAACAGCAGGTTCTAAGATATTGTGAAGCCCATCGCTACCCATTCCTCCACCCACATAAGCTAAATCAGCATGACTATATATTTTTGTTAGAATTCCAACGCAATCAATCAAGAGAATATTGGCTTTAGTTTGTTTTACTTCGTTTAAACTACTCAAGCGAATTACTGGTTGCTTAAAAGAATTTTCAACTTCTTGGAGGGATTTTTCATCCACAAGGTGAGGCGCTATTATTGTTTTGATTTCAGTTTGTTGTTCGATGGTATTGGATATTAAAGCAATATCTTCAGGCCAACTGCTTCCGACAACAAAACAAGCTTTATCCCCTTTAAAGTTTTGGATAACATCAAGAGTATTGTTTTGTTTTAAAATACTTAAAACTCGATCGATTCTAGTGTCACCAATTATTTTTGAATTTGTAATTTCAATTGATTTTAATAAACCTAGGGATTCCTTGTTTTGAACAAAAAAGTAATGGATTTTTTTTAGTAAGTTTTTCATGAAAAATCCAAAGGGTTTGAAGAAAATCTGATTTTTTCTAAAAATGCTTACAACAGAAAACACAGGAATTTGTCTTTGATAAAGTTCATTAATAAGGTTTGGCCAAAATTCATACTTAATCAGAAAGAGTGCTTTTGGTTTTAACATATCAATAAATTTTTCAATCTTTCTTTTTTGATCAAAAGGAAGATAAGTAATCACATCTGCTAAAGGATATTTTTTTTGAACATCATATCCAGATGATGAAAAAAATGTGAGCACGATCTTATAATCTGGATATTTATTTTTACATCCTTCAATCAAAGGTCTTGCTTGCTCAAACTCTCCAAGGGAAGCGCAATGAAACCATAGAACCTGATCACCAACGCTAATGTTTTGAGCTATAGTTTCTAAAATATCTTTTCTTGTTCTCAGAAAAAGTTTAATTTTTTTTGAGAATATTGACACAAACCGCAAAAGAGCTAGAAGAATTTCAACTCCAAATGAATACAACATAGTAACTTATTCAATATTCAAAAATAGTTTATCTATGAATCACATGAAAGAAGAATCCTTTTTTTAAATTTGTACTTTAAATTTTCTTGATGAAAAAAATTCAAATGGTAGACCTTAAGGGTCAATATGAATTCATAAAACCCGAAGTTGATGTTGAGCTTCAAAAAGTTTTAGAAACAACGTCATTTATTAATGGACCCGCTGTTGGTGAATTTCAAAGAGATTTAGAAAATTATCTCGATGTCAAACATGTAATTCCTTGCGCGAATGGAACAGATGCCCTGCAAATAGCTTTGATGGGTTTGAAACTTAAGCCTGGAGATGAAATCATAACAGCGGATTTTACTTTTGCTGCCACAGTTGAAGTAATAGGATTGTTAAATTTAACACCAATCTTGGTAGATGTAGACTCCAAAACGTTCAATATTGACATTGCTGAAATTGAAAAAGCAATAACACCAAAAACCAAAGCAATTATTCCAGTGCATTTATTTGGTCAAGCTGCTCCAATGGATGAAATCATGGAATTGGCTCACAAGCATCAACTTTATGTAATTGAGGATAATGCCCAGGGAATTGGAGCTATCTACACCAAAAAAGACGGATCAAAAGCAAAAACAGGAACTATTGGTCATGTTGGGGCAACTTCTTTTTTTCCTTCCAAAAATTTAGGAGCTTATGGCGATGGAGGTGCAATTTTTACAAATGATGACGATTTAGCTCATTTTATCCGTGGAATAGTAAACCATGGAATGTACACTCGCTATTACCACGATGTTGTTGGCGTAAATTCTCGCCTAGATTCTATGCAAGCTGCAGTTTTGAAAATAAAATTGAAATATTTGGATTATTACAATGAAAGAAGAAAAGAAGCTGCAAAAAATTACACTCAATTACTCTCTGATTATCCCAATATAATTACTCCTTATCGTCATGCAGCATGTGATTCTCATGTATTCCACCAATATACTCTAAGAATTCTAAATCAAGATCGAGATGCATTAGTTAAGTTTCTAAATGAAAATCAAATTCCTTGTGGAGTGTATTATCCTGTACCACTTCATGCTCAAAAAGCATACGCAAGTAAACATTACAAGGAGGCGAATTTTAAAATAACCAATCAATTGGTAAAAGAAGTAATTTCTTTGCCTATGCATTCCGAACTCTCATTAGATCAAGTAGAGTATATCGCCAATAAGATAAAAGAATTCTTAGGTTAAAGTGTGAACTTCTTCTTTTGTTCTAATTATTCAAAAAGTCTAATGCTTTTTGAAGAACACTTTTTGTTCGCAATATTCTGTAATGTCCTGTACCTATTATTTCTTCCAAATGGGCTTGATCCCATACAGCGTCAACCTCTCTAGATTGCCCAATAGGCAACACTTTGTCATTGATATCATGAAGAATTAGAGCTTTTTCTACTGATGCTTTTTGAACGTAGTCAGCAACATTCATATTACCAACAATAATTCCCTCTTCAAATTCAATTTTTTTGATAAGTCTTTTGGTTACTAGGTTTGAAATTCCCATCACATCAGTAACAAATTGAATTCGATCAATAAATTGATTAGGCGTAGTAAACAAAACGTAGCGTTTGATTTTAATTCCTGGAAACATCCCTAATCCAATTGAAGTAGCAACTCCACCAAAAGAATGGCTGACTAAATGTTTAACTTTGTATAATTTGATTAATCTTACAACAAGTTTATTAAATTTGAATAAACTTGTACTCCCAATCGAACTCGCTCCATGTGAAGGACCATCAAAAGCATAGACTGTGTATCCGTCATTGATTAATATCTCAATCAAATCTGCAAAATTACCAGCTTGACCTTCCCAGCCATGAATCAACAAAACAGTTTTAGATCCCGTACCCCACTGATACGTTTTTATGTTGAAACCTTCAAAAGAAAAGTTCGATTGAATGGCTATCTCTAATATAGCTGCTTCGTGTGGACGAAGTCTATGGATTTGAGGAGTGGTTAGATGTTTATACGCAATAGAGACAAAAATATTTGGAAAAATAGAGGAGAAAAAGTGGATTATTATTTTTTTCAAATGTCAAAATTGATATTAAATGTCTCTAAAAAGTTTCTGCGAAAATAGTATCTTCATGCAAAACATTAGCATTATGAACAAAATTATTTGCATTATGTCTATTTTGATTACCTATGTATTAGGTGCTCAAACAACTCATCTGCATTGTGGTCAAGTTTTTGACAGTGCGTCTGGAAAAATAAAAAAAGAACAAACCGTTATTGTAGAAGGAACAGTAATAACAGCAATAACAAAAGGGTATTCAATCGTTAAGTCTGATGACATTCGGGTTATTGATTTAAAATCGAAAACAGTTTATCCGGGATTTATTGATATGCATGTGCATATAGAGTCAGAATCTAACCCAAAAGCGTATTTAAATCGTTATCGACTAAATGAAGCAGATGTTGCATATGATGCTGCGGTTTATGCAAAACGTTCTCTGATGGCAGGGTTTACCTCAGTTCGTGATATGGGTGGATCTGGAGTGAATATTGCACTTCGCAATGCCATTGAAAAAGGGAAAATCCCAGGACCACGAATTTTCACTGCAGGAAAAACTCTAGCATCAACCGGGGGGCACGGAGATCCTACCAATGGTAACAAAGCATCTATTCAAGGAGATCCAGGGCCAAAAGATGGTGTTGTAAATTCGATAGCAGATGCCCGAAAAGCTGTCAGACAGCGTTATAAAAATGGCGCAGATTGGATAAAAATAACCGCAACTGGAGGTGTTTTAAGCGTTGCTAAAAGCGGAGAAAACCCGCAATTTACCAAAGAAGAAATTAAGGCTATCACAATGACAGCAAATGACTATGGAATGAAAGTAGCAGCTCATGCTCACGGAGATGAGGGAATGTATCGAGCAGTTGCTTCTGGTGTAAAAACTATTGAACATGGAACACTAATGTCTGAAAGAACCATGAAGTTAATGAAACAAAAAAACGCTTATTTGGTTCCAACCATAACAGCTGGAAAACAGGTAGCTGAAAAAGCTAAAGTCCCAGGGTATTACCCATCTATTATCGTTCCTAAAGCTTTGAAGGTAGGTCCAAAAATTCAAGGGACATTTAAAAAAGCTTATGCAATTGGAGTACCTATTGCTTTTGGAACAGATGCTGGAGTATTTCCTCATGGTATTAATGCCAAAGAGTTTGGGTATATGGTTGAGGCAGGAATGCCCAATGATGAAGCACTTCAATCTGCGACTATTGTCAATGCTGAAATTTTAGATCAAGCAGATAATTTAGGTCAAATAAAACCAGGATTTTATGCTGATATTGTAGCTTCAGATGAAAATGCATTAAACAATATAAGCACTCTAGAGAACATTACTTTTGTAATGAAAAATGGAATTGTTTATAAAAACAAATGATTTAAATAAATTTTCCTGAAGAAGTTACTGCGGAGCGATCAATCTTTTTTACAAGACCTTGTAACACTTTTCCTGGACCCACTTCAGTAAAAGAACTTACACCATCAGTAAACATTTGCTTTACACTCTGAGTCCATCTAACGGGGGCTGTAAGTTGTGCAATTAAATTCTCTTTTATGGTTACTGCATCATGAACACCAATTGCTACTACATTTTGATATACCGGACAAATTGGATTTTGAATATCTGTTGCTTCAATTGCCGAAGCAAGTTTTGTTTTTGCAGGTTCCATTAAGGGTGAATGAAAGGCTCCACCAACAGGAAGGGGTAAAGCACGTTTAGCACCAGCTTGTTTCATAGCATCACAAGCCATTTCAATAGACTGCTTCTCACCTGAGATGACCAACTGACCGGGACAATTGTAGTTTGCCGCGACAACAATACCCTCGGTTTTGTTACAAATACTTTCTATGATGTAATCATCTAATCCCAAAACTGCTGCCATAGTACCAGGAATTTCATCACAGGCTTCTTGCATAGCTAAAGCTCGTTCATGAACCAGTCGTAATCCACTTTCAAAACTTAATGCTCCTGCTGCAACAAGTGCCGAAAATTCTCCTAGAGAATGTCCAGCAACGCAATCAGGTTTGAAACGAGACCCCATAACTTTGCTTAAAATAACGGAATGAAGAAAAATGGCAGGTTGTGTAACTTGTGTTTGTTTTAAAGCCTCTGCATCTTCTCCAAACATAATTTCTGTAATCTCAAAACCTAAAACATCATTTGCTTGTTTGAAGAGAGCTTTTGCTTCTGTGGAAGCTTCATATAAATCTCTACCCATCCCTGCGAATTGAGCCCCTTGACCAGGAAATAAAAATGCATTCATAAATTTATTTTTTATCGTATGTTATGTAAGAGTAGTTGTAAGGTTGATTTTCAGTTTTGGGGATAAATTCCTCTTTATTGATGTTCCATTTCAAGGCATCAATTTTTGGAAAAAAAACATCTGCTTCGAATTTGTGATGTAAACGTGTTAATTCAATACGATCGCAATATTCCATAAAGAGCGAATAGATTTGCGCTCCTCCTATAATAAAGGGTTGTGTGTCTTCTCCAGCTAAATCAAGAGCTTCTTCAACACTTGAAACAATAAATGCACCTTCAGCTTTGTAATTTTTATTTTTTGTTAAAACAATATTAGTTCTGTTAGGAAGTGCTTTGGGCATTGATTCAAATGTTTTTCTACCCATGATTATTGCATGACCTGTAGTCAATCGTTTAAATCGTTTTAAATCTTCCGAAATATGCCATATTAAATCATTGTCTTTTCCTAGGGCATCATTTTCAGCGGCAGCAGCAATCAAAGTAATCATTTTCTTTTTTAGCATTGTTGAATTATTTTTAAATATAAATTCATCTTCGTAGAGGACTTGTTCATTTCGAGATTTTATGGCTTCTTGTATGCTGCTTTTTGTTCTCCTTTTCAGATCAAAAAATTTGAATATCTTCATTGGGTTAGAATCAAATACAAAGACAGTAAAAATATGTTAAAAAACAAAGTCTTCTTGATAAATGTGTCTAGTGTATTCAGTTTCTTATATTTGATTGATCAAAAACAATCAAAACACTTATGAATTATAAACACGATCTTATTGAAAGATCGACTTATTTGAATACAGCATACACTGGTCTGGTTTCAGTTGGTTTACAAGAATGGCGAACAAAGACCGATCAAGAATTTGCGACTCAGGCAGATCATTTTAAAAGTGTAAACGCCAAAATTCTGGAAACAAATACTCGGAAGCAAATGGCAGCTTTTTTGAATTCTAAAGTTTTTGAAACTTTTTTGACCTCAAGTTGTTCAGCAGGATTACTGTCTTTTTTATTTAAAATCCCCAAAAACTATAAATTCTTACTTTTAGAAGACGACTATCCATTGATAAAGCAAATAGTAGCTGAACATCAATTTGAATATACTGAAATTTCATTGCGCTTTGAAGTAGAATTATCGGTTTTAAAAACATTGAGGGAGGGCAAGTTTCAAGTTTTTTTATTCAGTGCTGTGCAATATAATTCTGGTCTTTTATTTGACATGAATTTTTTAAAGCTCATCAAAAAAGAATTTCCAAATTTGATTGTTTTGGTTGACGGTACTCAACTGATAGGAGCAGAGCCATTTAATTTTAATAAAACTGCTGTTGACGGTATTTTTGGCAGCGGATACAAATGGTTGCTTGCTGGACACGGCAATGGCTTTATGTGTTTAAAAGAAAGCCTAATGAATCAGTTGAAAACTTCACAGAAAGAGATTGATGATCTTTTGGATTTTGGTCATAAGTCTCCTTTGGCTATTGGTTCTTTGGGTTTTGCTGTTGAACAACTGTTGTCAAATGATTTTGAATTACTACTGAAAAAGAAAAAAAAACTGAGTGATTTGTTGTTTATTGGACTTAAAGAAAGAGATTTACTAGAAGAATTTGTTTCAGTTCGAAAACATCATTCTTCAATATTTACAATCAAAGCAAATTCAAAAATTTTCGAAAAACTAAAGAAAGAAAACATCCGTTGTATTCAGCGTGGAATAGGAGTTCGTATTTCAGTTCATTTTTACAATACTCAAAAAGATATTGATAAGCTTTTTCATGTATTAGATCAAATTATTAAATAGCAACAGTACCCTTTATTAGAGGATGAGGGTTGTAGTCAATCAATTCGAAATCCTCAAACGTAAACTCGAAGAGGTCTTTAATTTTGGGATTCATTTTCATTGTAGGAAGACTCTTAGGAACACGAGATAGCTGAAGTTTTATTTGATCTTCGTGATTCGAATAAATGTGTGCATCCCCAAACGTGTGAACAAAGTCTCCAGCTTTTAAATTGCAAACTTGTGCCATCATCATTGTTAGTAGGGCATAGGATGCAATATTGAAAGGAACTCCCAAAAAAACATCAGCACTTCTTTGGTATAATTGACAAGACAATTTTCCATTTGCCACATAAAACTGAAAAAATGCGTGACAAGGAGGTAGTGCAGCTTTGTTATTGGCTACGTTCTCTGCAAAACTTTTTGAAGTATCAGGCATTACACTTGGATTCCATGCAGAAACCAACATTCTTCTGCTGTCTGGTGAAGATTTAAGGGTTTCTACAATATCTTTTATTTGGTCAATTTCTTCATCATTCCAATTCCTCCATTGATGCCCATAAACAGGTCCAAGATTTCCTTTTTCATCTGCCCATTCGTTCCAAATTCGAACTCCATTTTCTTGAAGATATTGAATGTTGGTATCACCTTTAAGAAACCACAAAAGCTCATGGATAATCGATTTCAAATGAAGTTTTTTTGTGGTTACCATCGGGAAACCCTTAGATAGGTCGAAGCGCATTTGATAACCAAAAACACTTTTGGTACCCGTACCTGTTCGATCAGTTTTTTGAATCCCGTTTGTTTGGATCTGACGAATGAGATCTAAATATTGTTGCATTGAAAAAAGTTTAAAATCAAAAGTAAATTTTTATGTTTTTGAAATTCAACGAAGGTGTGATTAGTTATTAAAATTTTACGTTAACAACTGTGTAATTATTTTCTTCTTGTGAGCTCGTCTCTTATCCTTGCAGCTGCTTCATAGCTTTCTGCTTTCACAAATTTATTAAGCATTGTATTGAGTTCTTTAGTAGAAGTCATTCTTAGATCTTTTTGAGAATCTTCTTTTGATTTTTGTTCTTCAATAAAGTTTTTAATCCAATTTTTATCCTCAGGTTGAGGTTCTTTTGCATTCGGTTCATCAGAATAACTGGCTTTTTTCATGATGTTTTCATAGGTGTAAACCGGAGCATTAAAGCGAATAGCTAGAGCAATCGCATCTGAGGTTCTTGCATCTATAATTTCTTCAATTTCATTGCGTTCACAAATTAAACTGGAAAAAAATACACCGTCAACTAATTTATGAATGATTACCTGTTTGATTGTTATCTTAAATCGATCTAAAAAGTTAATGAATAAATCATGCGTAGATGGACGAGTTGGAATGATATCACCTTCTAAGCCAATTGTAATAGCCTCAGCTTCAAATCCACCTATAACAACAGGAAGTCTTCGGTTTCCCTCTTCTTCACACAAAATAAGGGCATATGCTCCAGTTTGAGCTTGAGTGAAAGAAACTCCTATAATCTTAAGTTTAATTAAATCCATAAAATCAATTCTACTATGTAAAATTAGTTTTTTTTTAAAAAAATGCTTTTAATTTTAGTGGATTTTTGCAACTAAAGTGAACTTCTTTATTAAATAGGTTATTAAATATCTTGAAATAACTTAAATTTGCCCACCGATAACAAATCTTGAATTAAAAGACTAGTATGAAAGTGTTACAATTTAGACAAGCCATTTGTGAGGCAATGAGTGAAGAAATGCGACGAGATGAATCCGTATATCTTATGGGTGAAGAAGTTGCAGAGTACAATGGTGCTTATAAAGCTTCTAAAGGAATGTTGGATGAATTTGGAGAAAAGCGTGTGATTGATACACCTATCTCTGAGCTAGGATTTTCCGGTATTGGTGTCGGTTCCACGATGACAGGGAATAGACCTATTATCGAATTCATGACCTTTAACTTTGCTTTGGTAGGAATAGACCAAATCATCAATAATGCTGCTAAAATTCGTCAGATGTCTGGTGGACAATTTCCATGCCCAATTGTTTTTAGGGGACCTACAGCGTCAGCAGGTCAACTTGCAGCTACTCATTCTCAAGCTTTTGAGAGTTGGTATGCAAACTGTCCAGGTCTTAAAGTTATTGTCCCTTCAAATCCATATGACGCGAAAGGCCTTCTGAAGGCAGCAATTCGCGATGATGATCCAGTGATCTTTATGGAGTCTGAACAAATGTATGGAGATAAAGCTGAGGTTCCAGAAGATGAGTATCTTCTTCCAATAGGTGTAGCGGATATCAAAAGAGAGGGAAATGATGTTACCATTGTTTCTTTTGGAAAAATAATTAAAGAGGCATACAAAGCCGCTGACGTTCTTGCAAAAGAAGGAATTTCATGTGAAATTATAGACTTAAGAACAATAAGACCTTTGGATTTAGAATCAATTTTCACTTCAGTAAAAAAAACCAATCGTTTGATTGTTTTAGAGGAAGCATGGCCTTTTGGAAATGTTGCTACAGAAATAACCTATCAAGTTCAAAGTGAAATTTTCGATTATTTAGATGCCCCAATTCAAAAAATAAATACTGCTGACACACCCGCACCTTTTTCTCCAGTTCTTCTTAAAGAATGGCTTCCGAACAGCGATGATGTGGTTGCATCAGTAAAAAAAGTAGTGTATTTCAAACAATAAAAAAAAGATCATTCAATTGATCGAATTACAATCAATTTAATTAGTACTATGGAACAAAATGTTATTTACATACCACTTATTTTATCAGTAATAGGTTTAATGTATATGTTTATTCGTGCAAGCTGGGTAAAAAAGCAAGCATCAGGGAGTGAAAGAATGCAGGAAATTTCTAAAGCCATCAAAGAAGGAGCACTTGCTTTTCTCAATGCAGAATATCGCTTATTATTAATATTTGTTATTGTGGCCTCTGTAGCTCTTTTTGGAATATCAATTGCTGTTGATACTACAAGCTGGATGATTGTTCCCGCTTTTGTTTTTGGAGCTTTTTTTTCTGCATTAGCAGGGAATATTGGAATGCGTATTGCAACAGATGCAAATACACGAACTGCCGAAGCTGCTAAAACAAGTTTACCTAAAGCTCTTCAAGTTTCTTTTGGAGGTGGAACGGTTATGGGTCTTGGAGTTGCAGGTCTTGCAGTCTTTGGGTTGACATTATTATTTATGTTCTTGGTTGGACAGTTTATAGGTCAAGGAGGTTCATTCTACAAAAACATGACAATTGTTCTAGAAACTCTTGCTGGATTTTCTTTAGGAGCAGAATCAATAGCTTTGTTTGCTCGTGTAGGAGGAGGAATTTATACTAAAGCAGCAGACGTAGGAGCAGACTTAGTAGGTAAAGTAGAGGCTGGAATTCCGGAAGATGATCCCCGTAACCCAGCAACAATTGCTGATAATGTTGGAGACAATGTTGGGGATGTTGCCGGAATGGGTGCAGATTTATTTGGCTCTTATGTAGCCACCGTTCTTGCTGCAATGGTTCTAGGAAATTATCTAGTTCAAGACATGTCTTTAAACGTTCAGTTTACAGATGACTTTAACAATATGGGACCTATATTACTTCCTATAGTGATCGCAGGGGTTGGTATTTTAGCTTCTATTATTGGAACATTTTTTGTAAAAATATCATCTAATGATGCAAAAGAATCTAAAGTTCAGGCGGCATTAGATATGGGTAACTGGGCAGCTATTATCATAACACTTATTGCGAGTTATTTTCTTATCGATTGGATGTTACCTCAAACACTAAACATGAAATTTTTTGGTGAAGGCTATAAGTCAATTTCTTCCTTAAGTGTGTTTTGGGCAGCCTGTATTGGTCTTGCTGTTGGAGCTTTAATATCTGTAGTTACAGCTTACTATACGAGTTTAGGTAAAAAACCAGTATTGGATATTGTTGAAAATAGCTCTACTGGTGCTGCTACTAATATTATCGCTGGTCTTGCAGTAGGAATGAAATCTACCTTCTTGTCGGTTATTTTATTTGCTGCAGCAATATATGGATCCTATACATTAGCCGGATTTTATGGAGTTGCACTAGCTGCATCTGCAATGATGGCTACAACTGCTATGCAATTAGCAATTGATGCTTTCGGACCCATTGCAGATAATGCAGGAGGTGTTGCCGAGATGAGTGAGTTGGATCCTGAAGTTAGGGAACGAACCGATATTTTAGATTCAGTTGGTAATACAACCGCTGCAGTAGGAAAAGGATTTGCAATTGCATCAGCTGCTCTTACAGCTTTGGCTTTGTTTGCAGCATACGTTACTTTCACTGGAATCGATGGAATTAATATTTTTAAAGCAGATGTTTTAGCAATGTTGTTTGTTGGTGGAATGATACCAGTTGTTTTTTCTGCATTTGCAATGGAATCTGTTGGAAAAGCTGCCATGGAAATGGTTGAAGAAGTTCGAAGACAATTCCGAGAAATTCCAGGAATTATGGAAGGTACGGGTACTCCCGAATATGCTAAATGTGTTGACATTTCAACAAAAGCAGCATTGAGAGAAATGATTTTACCTGGTTTATTAACCATCATAACACCAATTGTTATTGGATTATTATTTGGTGCTGAACCCTTAGGAGGCTATATGGCTGGAGTATGTGTTAGTGGAGTTATGTGGGCAATTTTTCAAAACAATGCAGGAGGTGCATGGGATAATGCAAAAAAATCTTTTGAAGCCGGAGTCGAAATCAAAGGTGAAATGACTTATAAAGGTTCTGACGCACACAAAGCTGCGGTTACTGGAGATACAGTTGGAGATCCATTCAAAGATACTTCTGGACCCTCAATGAATATATTAATTAAGCTTACTTGTTTAGTTAGTCTAGTAATTGCTCCAATCATAGGATCACATGATATTGAAACCGCTGTAGCTCATGAAATTCGTAAAGAAATCAAAGTTGAAGTAAATTCAACTGATGCTGAATATATGGAGGCAGAAATCACTACAACCACTTCAGAAAATGGAGTGGTTAAAACAGAAACTAAAACATTAAAAGGGACTGAAGCTGAGGTTAAAGCTTCAGTTGCCCAATTGAAAGAAATTGAATTAAATGTTGAAAATTAATTTTTTAGAATAATCCATTTATTTCAGAATCAATCCTTTCGATAATTGACCCCATATCTTCTGGATTATCAACAAAATTTAATTCGTCCACATCAATAATTAATAATTTTCCTTTGTCGTAATTATGAATCCAAGCTTCATATCGTTCATTTAAACGACTTAAATAATCAATGCTGATAGAGTTTTCAAATTCTCTACCTCTCTTATGGATATTGCCAACTAAGTTAGGGATACTGGAACGGAGATAAATCATTAAATCGGGACCCGTAACCATGTTTTCCATCAATTCAAACAAGGATTTATAATTTTGATAATCTCTTTGCGAAAGTAAACCCATAGCATGAAGGTTAGGAGCAAAAATGTGAGCATCTTCATAGATGCTTCGATCTTGAATTACATTCTTGTTATTTTTTTGAATTTCAATAAGTTGACCAAAACGGCTGTTCAAAAAGTAGACTTGAAGGTTAAATGACCAACGTTCCATTTGATGATAAAAGTCGTCTAAATAAGGATTTTCAACCACCTCTTCAAAATGACCTTGCCATTTGTAATGTTTAGAAAGAGAGTCAGTTAAACTTGTTTTTCCAGCTCCTATATTACCGGCAATTGCTATGTGCATAGTTCAATTTACTTAAAAGGGTAGGTTAGTTATTTATTTTTTTCCATTTGCAAATTAGTCGTAATTTTTGAAACATAAAAAAATTATTGCCTCATAAAAATAAATAAATAAACATTCTCTTTTGTTTTTAAAAATTTAATTATAATTTTACGCCATAATTGAGGAAGGATTTGACTGATTGCAAACCTCATAAAAAAAATGCTAAACCAGTGTTGCTTTCAACAGTGAAGTAATCTTCAAATCCTTCCCGAAAGCAATATTATGTCATATTTATTTACTTCAGAATCAGTAAGCGAAGGTCATCCAGATAAAGTAGCTGACCAAATCAGCGATGCATTAATTGATAACTTTCTTGCATTTGACCCCGAAAGTAAAGTTGCTTGTGAAACCCTTGTTACAACTGGTCAAGTAGTGTTGGCGGGGGAAGTTAAGAGCAATACTTATCTTGATGTGCAAAAGATTGCACGAGATACAATTAATAAAATTGGATACACAAAAGGAGAATACCAGTTTAGCGGAGATTCTTGTGGTATTATTTCTTTAATACATGAACAATCTCAAGAAATCAATCAAGGTGTCGATCGGGATGACAAAAAAAACCAAGGGGCAGGAGATCAAGGCATCATGTTTGGTTATGCTTCAAATGAAACGGATAACTACATGCCATTGGCACTTGATTTGTCTCATAAATTACTTATTGAACTTGCTGCTTTAAGAAGAGAAGATGATGAAATAAAATATTTACGTCCAGATGCTAAATCGCAAGTGACTTTAGAATACGATGACAACGGAATACCCATTCGAATAGACACCATAGTTATATCAACTCAACACGATCCCTTTGATGAAGATGACAGTGTAATGCTCTCAAAAATCAAAAGTGATCTTGTATCCATCTTAATTCCAAGAGTTAAAGCTCAATTACCTGAGCGGATTCAACTTCTTTTTAATGATCAAATAACGTATCATATCAATCCAACTGGGAAATTTGTTATTGGAGGACCACATGGAGATACAGGATTAACGGGGCGAAAAATAATAGTTGACACCTATGGTGGTAAAGGTGGTCATGGAGGAGGAGCGTTTAGTGGAAAAGATCCAAGTAAAGTTGATCGAAGTGCTGCTTACGCCTCTAGGCACATTGCTAAAAACCTTGTTGCAGCTGGAGTTTCAGATGAAATATTAGTTCAGCTTAGTTATGCAATTGGTGTATCTCAACCCACATCTATTGCGGTCAACACCTACGGGAAAGCCAAAGTTAATTTAACTGATGGTGAAATTGCCTCCAAAATAAGCTCTCTTTTTGATTTAACACCTTATGGGATCGAACAACGGCTAAAGCTTCGTACCCCAATATATTTAGAAACGGCAACCTACGGACACATGGGTCGCCAACCCAAAAAAATCATTAAATCTTTTGAATCCCCTTACAATGGTAAAATCTCTCAAGAGGTCGAATTATTTACTTGGGAAAAACTTGATTACGTAGAACAAATAAAAACTAAATTTAATATATCTTAATGGAAAACGTAGATTTCAAAACAAAGTCTTTACACGCAGGACACGACACCAAAAGCACAGAGGGAACCAGAGCGGTCCCAATTTATCAATCAACAGCTTATGTTTTTAATGATACAGAGCATGCAGCAAATTTATTTTCTCTAGCTGAACCGGGATATATTTATACCCGTTTGAACAATCCTACCAATGATGTTTTAGAACAACGTTTAGCTGCTCTTGAAGGAGGGATAGCAGCAGTATCCACAGCTTCTGGAACATCAGCAATCGCAACTGCTTTAATGGTTTTGTTAAAAGCAGGAGATCATATTGTAGCTTCAAATAGTTTATACGGAGGAACTTATAACTTACTCAATGTTACTCTTCCTCGTTTGGGAATAACAACCACTTTCGTAGATCCAAGTGATCCTTCAAATTTTGAAGCTGCAGTTCAAGAAAACACACGTGCATTCTTTGTTGAATCATTAGGAAATCCAAAGTTGGATGTATTAGACTTAAAAGCAATAGCATCTTTTTCAAAGAAAGCAAAAGTGCCTTTTATTGTTGATAATACCGTAGCAACTCCAGCTTTATTGAATCCAATAGAGCACGGAGCAAACATTGTAATTCATTCATTGACTAAATATATTAATGGGAATGGAACTTCGCTCGGTGGAATTATTATCGATGCAGGAACTTTTGATTATGGGAATGGGTTATTTCCAGAATTTACAGAACCCTCTCCAGGATACCATGGTTTAGTGTATCATGAAGCTCTTGGACCTGCTGCTTTTATTGCAAAAGTTCGTATCGAGGGTCTTCGTGATTTTGGTGGTGCTTTAAGCCCTTTCAATAGTTTTCAAATTATTCAAGGACTGGAAACACTCTCAGTTCGAATGAAACAGCATTCTGAAAATGCGTTAGCACTTGCACAATGGTTAGAAAATCAAGAGGAAGTTTCTTGGGTAAATTATCCAGGTTTATCTTCCAATAAATACAATGATCTAGCAAAAAAATATCTTTCTAAAGGACAGAGCGGTATAGTAACATTTGGATTAAAAGGAGGTTTTGATGCAGCGAAAAAAGCTACAGATAAAACAAAAATCTTCTCTTTACTTGCTAATATTGGAGATACAAAATCCTTAATAATTCATCCAGCAAGTACTACACATCAGCAATTGGATTCTGAAGCTCAGGAAACTACAGGTGTAACACAAGATTTAATCCGTTTATCTGTAGGTTTAGAAGATATTGAAGATTTAAAAAATGATTTAAAACAAGCTTTTTAGAGAACTAAAATGAGCATCAAAACCCTGAATAACGAAATCCAACATCTTGTCTTAAAGGATGAAACAAAACTAAGTTTCCAGTCTTTTGGACAAGATTATCTTACGACCCCTGTTATTTTAGTTAATCATCCATTAACTGGAGATTCTAGAGTTACTGGAAAATTTGGTTGGTGGAAAAACCTGATTGGAAAGGGAAAAACCATAGATACAGAAAAATATGCAGTAATTGCTTTTAACATTCCAGGAAATGGCTTTGATGGGGTTATGATTGAGGATTACGAATCTTGGAATTCAGGAACTATCGCATGCTATTTTTATGAAGGGTTAACACAATTGGGAATTAAAGACCTTTATGCAGTTATCGGAGGTTCTATTGGTGCCGGTATTGCATGGGAAATGGCATCAATTTATCCAAAGTTAATCAAGCATCTCATTCCTGTTGGGGGAGATTGGAAGTCTACCGATTGGATGATTGCCAATACGTTTTTACAAAAACAAATTTTATCAACCCATAAAAATCCCCTCGAAATAGCTCGAATGCAAGCAATGTTGTGTTATCGAACTCCAAAGTCTTTTAAGCTCAGATTCAATCGTTCAATTAATCAAAAACTTCAAATTTTTAATGTAGAATCTTGGTTGACTCATCATGCAAAAAAACTCACAGGTCGTTTCGAGTTGCATGCCTACAAAACAATGAATCATCTTTTAGGTTCAATTGATATTACTCGAAATGGGCAATCTTTTGAAGAACTGATTAAAATCATAGAATCTGAAATTCACATTTTTTCTATTGACAGTGATCTCTTTTTTCCTTTGGAAGAAGACCAAGAGACAGTATCCAGAGCATCAGCCGTGGGAGTAAAGATTAACCATCAAATTATTTCTTCTGATTTTGGACATGACGCTTTTTTGATGGAACCAGAGAAAGTAGTTCCACTATTATACCCAATCTTTAATTAAAATACTTAGAAATGAAAATATCCTTAGATCGAATTAACAAAGATTATCTCTTCGAAGCAACTAGCTCAAACGATTTAAAAGTTTTAATGGATAATAAGTCCAAAAGAGAAGGGAAAGTCGAAGGAATTAGTCCAATGGAAGTTTTACTTATGGGTGTAGCAGGATGCAGCAGTATTGATGTTGTTGCTATTCTAAATAAGCAGCGTATCAATCCAGTTACCTTAAAAATGGAAGTTGAGGGAATTCGAGATCCAAATGCGGTTCCAGCTCCATTCAAAGGAATTAACGTAACTCTTTATCTAGAAGGAGATGATATTTCACCAGAAAAGGCGAAGCGGGCAGTTAAGCTTTCTTTTGATAAATATTGCTCAGTTTCAAAATCACTTGATCCTAACATCATTATCAATCAAATTATTTTTGTTAACGGGATCAAGGTATGAGAAAGAAAATGGAGACCAATGCGATTCGAACACAAATGGAGCGATCTCAGTATTTGGAGCACTCTACACCTTTGCATTTGACCTCAAGTTTTGTGTTTGAAGATGCAGAGGATATGAGGGCCTCTTTTGCAGAAGAGAAAGAGCGAAATATCTACAGTCGTTTTACAAACCCCAATACTTCAGAATTTGTTCAGAAAGTAGCGCATATGGAAGGAGCAGAAGATGGAGTTTCTTTTGCAACTGGAATGGGAGCTATTTTTGGAACCTTTGCAGCCCTTCTTGAATCTGGAGATCATGTTGTATCTGCTCGTTCGATATTTGGTTCCACACACACATTGTTTACTAAGTATTTACCCAAATGGAATATTCAAACCTCATATTTTAAAGTAGAGGAACTTGATTCAATTGAAGGGTTGATTCAATCCAATACAAAAATTCTTTATGCAGAAACCCCAACAAACCCTGGAATAGATATTCTTGATTTAGAACTGTTGGGGAAACTCGCTAAAAAGCACAATTTAATTTTGATTATTGATAATTGTTTTGCAACCCCATACCTACAAAAACCCATTAAATACGGTGCTGATTTGGTAATTCATTCCGCTACAAAATTAATTGATGGACAAGGAAGGGTTCTCGGTGGCATAACAGTCGGTAATTCAAAATTAATTCGTGAAATTTATCTTTTCGCCAGAAACTCAGGTTCAGCTCTTTCGCCTTTTAATGCTTGGATTTTATCTAAGAGTATGGAGACCCTTGTTGTTCGAGTAGATCGACATTGTCAAACGGCACAAACTATAGCTGATTTTCTTGAAGGTCAATCCAAAATCAATTGGGTAAAGTATCCGTTTTTAAAATCGCATCCTCAATACAAATTAGCCAAAAAACAAATGAGTAAAGGAGGAAGTATTATCGCTTTTGAAGTAAAGGGAGGACTTGAAACAGGACAAAATTTTCTAAATGCTTTAGACATGCTTTCACTTTCTTCTAATTTGGGAGACTCAAGAAGTATAATTACGCATCCAGCTTCAACAACTCATAGTAAACTTTCCGAAGCGGATCGCCTAGAAGTTGGAATTTCAGACGGAATGATTCGTCTATCTGTAGGTTTAGAACACAGTGAGGATATTAAGAATGATTTAAAAAAAGCATTAGACACCATAAAATGACAGTAATTGAAGAAATTTTATTGAAGAGGATATTAGTGCTGGATGGTGCTATGGGAACTATGCTCCAGGATTACAAGTTTTCGGAAGAAGACTTTAGGGGAGATCGGTTTGTTAAACATCCCTGTTCATTGAAAGGCAATAATGATTTATTGTCCTTGACCCAACCAGAGACTATTAAAACAGTGCATAGAAAGTATTTTGAAGTTGGAGCTGACATTGTTGAGACAAATACATTTTCCTCAACTTCAATTGGAATGGGAGATTATCAAATGGAGCCCTGGGTGTATGAAATGAATTTTGAATCTGCCAAGCTTGCACGACAAGTTGCTGATGAGTTTACCAAAAAAACTCCAAATAAACCTAGGTTTGTTGCCGGTTCTATAGGACCAACAAATCGAACTGCAAGTATGTCACCTGATGTAAATGATCCAGGTTATCGGGCTGTAACTTTTGACGAATTGCTTGTTTCATATACTGAACAAGTTGAAGGGCTGGTCGATGGCGGATCGGACGTCTTGCTGGTAGAAACTATTTTCGATACGCTCAATGCAAAAGCAGCTCTTTTTGCAATTGATGCTTTAAAAGAAAAAAACAATTGGGATATTCCAGTTATGGTAAGCGGAACAATAACAGATGCAAGTGGACGAACACTTTCGGGTCAAACAGTAGAAGCTTTTGTGGTCTCAGTTTCTCACATTCCCTTAATGAGTATTGGATTTAATTGTGCTCTAGGAGCCGATCAATTACTTCCCTATCTCAGAAGATTATCTCAGACAACAGAAATTAACACTTCTGCTCACCCTAATGCAGGCTTACCCAATGCCTTCGGTTCTTATGATCAATCACCAAAAGAAATGAGTGACTTGATCGAAAAGTATTTAGAAGAAAATCTAGTCAACATCATTGGGGGTTGTTGCGGTTCAACTCCCGACCATATAGCTCAAATTGCAAGAGTAGTTCGTAATTATAAACCTCGAAAAACAGAATTAAATATTCAATGATTAAAGGGACGAAATATCTAAAGCTTTCTGGATTAGAACCCCTTGTGGTCACTCCTGAAACAAATTTCGTCAATATTGGGGAGCGAACCAATGTAACGGGTTCTCGTAAATTTTTACGTCTGATTGAACAAGGTGACTTTAGTGCTGCAGTTGAAGTTGCTCGAGATCAAGTCGATGGAGGTGCCCAGATTTTGGATGTCAATATGGACGAAGGAATGATTGATGGAGTACAAGCCATGACAACCTATTTAAATCTACTCGCTGCAGAACCTGATATTTCAAGAATTCCAATAATGATTGATAGCTCCAAATGGGAGATTATTGAGGCTGGATTAAAAGTAGTTCAAGGGAAATCAGTAGTAAATTCGATAAGTTTAAAAGAAGGAGAAGCTAATTTTATAAAACAAGCCAATACCATCAGAAGATATGGAGCTGCTGTAATTGTAATGGCATTTGATGAACAGGGTCAAGCTGATACATTGGATAGACGTATCGAAATATGCAGGCGTTCTTATGATGTTTTAGTGAATCAAGTTAAATTCCCTTCCGAAGATATTATTTTTGATCCCAATATTTTTCCTGTTGCTACAGGAATGGAGGAGCACAAGAACAATGCCGTTGATTTTTTTGAAACAGCAAAATGGATTCGAAAGAATTTACCAAATGCTCATGTAAGTGGAGGAGTGAGTAACGTCTCATTTTCTTTTAGAGGAAATAATAAAGTACGGGAGGCCATGCATTCTGCATTTTTATATCATGCCATAAAGAATGGAATGAATATGGGAATTGTAAACCCAACGATGTTAGAAATTTATGATGAAATCGATTCCGAACTTTTGCTTCACGTAGAAGATGTTTTATTGAACAGAACTATTGATGCAACAGAAAAGTTATTAGATTATGCTGAAAAAATAATAGATGATTCAGGGAATAAAAAAGTCGTTGTAAAAGAATGGCGTTCTGATTCTCTTCAAAATCGAATTACGCATGCTTTGGTTAAAGGTATAGATGAATTTATTGAAGAAGATGTTGAAGAGGCAAGATTACTTGCAGCCAAGCCGATTGAAGTTATTGAGATCAATTTGATGGCAGGAATGAATGTTGTTGGAGATTTATTTGGTTCTGGTAAAATGTTTTTACCACAAGTCGTAAAATCTGCAAGGGTTATGAAACGTGCCGTTGCATATCTACTCCCATTTATTGAAGCTGAGAAAGATGGAAAACAAGAAACAGCTGGCAAAATCTTAATGGCAACTGTGAAAGGTGATGTTCATGATATTGGGAAAAATATTGTGAGCGTAGTTTTAGGATGTAACAATTATGAAATTATTGATTTAGGGGTAATGGTTCCTCTCGAAGAAATTATTAAAACTGCTATTGAAGAAAAAGTCGACATCATAGGACTATCGGGTTTGATTACCCCCTCATTAGATGAAATGATTTATGTGGCCCAAGAAATAAAGCGAAGAGGTTTAGGAATTCCCTTATTAATAGGGGGTGCAACAACTTCTAAAGCCCATACAGCAGTAAAGATTGCACCTGAGTTATCAACCCCTGTAGTACATGTTAATGATGCTTCAAGAGCTGTTACTGTTACAGGTAGTTTGCTGAATAAAGATACTTCACAAGTATATAAAGATAGTATTAGAAATGAGTATGAATTATTTCGAGATAAGTTTTTAGATCGAAAAGAAACCAAAGAGCATATTGATTTAGCAACTGCAAGATCTCGAAAATTACAATTGGATTGGACTGATTATAAACCAAAAGTTCCTAATCAGATGGGTTTTCAAGTCATAGAAAATCAAGATTTGAAAACTTTAGTTGATTTTATAGACTGGAGTCCTTTTTTTAGATCATGGGATTTACATGGTCACTACCCCGCTATATTAAATGATGATATTGTAGGAAAACAAGCCACTGAGTTATTCGCAGATGCTCGGGTAATTTTATCAAAAATTTTAGATCAAAAGTTGTTAAAAGCAAAAGCTGTTTTTGGAATTTTTCCAGCAAATAGTGTTGACTACGATGATATAGAAGTATATTCTGATGATACCAGAACAGAAATAGATGTGAAATTTTTAACTCTTCGTCAACAATTAAAAAAACGAGAAGGGAAAGCCAATATTGCCTTGGCTGATTTTATTGCACCAAAAGAAAGTGGTATTCATGATTATATTGGAGCTTTTTGTGTTTCGACAGGTTTTGGAACGGCCGAATTAGCTAAAGCTTATGAAGATGATAACGACGATTATAATTCGATTATGGTAAAAGCATTAGCCGATCGACTTGCTGAAGCTTTTGCTGAATACTTACACAAAGTAGTTCGGACCAATACATGGGGATATGCTCCAAATGAACTACTTGATAATGATGCGTTGATTAAGGAAGCCTACAAAGGAATTCGTCCAGCTCCAGGTTACCCTGCATGTCCAGATCACTTAGAGAAAAATACAATTTGGGAATTGTTAAAAGTTCAAAAAAGAATTGGTGTAACTCTGACAGAAAGCCTTGCCATGTGGCCTGCAGCATCTGTTTCCGGATATTATATTGCACATCCTCAAGCTCAATATTTTGGCGTAGGAAAAATTAAAGAAGATCAAGTGAAAAGTTTTAGTAAGCGAAAAAAAATTGATTTCAAAGAAGCTGAAAAATGGCTTCGTCCAAATATTAAATAGATTTGAATAAATGAAAGTAATTGATCATATAAAAAAAGCTTCTGGGGAAACACAATTTACCTTTGAAATCTTACCTCCTTTAAAGGGACAAAATATACAATCCATATATGAATCAATAGATCCCTTAATGGAGTTCAACCCTCCTTTTATTGATGTAACTTATCACCGTGAAGAATATGTTTATAAAGAATTAGATAACGGTCTATTAGAAAAACATGTCATTCGAAAACGACCTGGAACAGTTGGAATTTGTGCAGCATTGCAAAACAAATATAAAGTGGATGCAATTCCTCATATTCTATGTGGTGGTTTTACTAAAGAAGACACTGAAAATTTTTTAATCGACCTTGATTTTTTAGGTATTGATAACGTTGTTGCTTTACGTGGAGATGCTATTAAATCAGAAACCTATTTTAAGCCCAACAAAGATGGTCACAGTTATGCTGGTGATTTGGTTAGACAGATAAAGGATCTCAATAAAGGTCAATATTTAGATGAGGAAATTTTGAATACATCTAAAACTGATTTTTGTATAGGGGTTTCTGGTTACCCAGAAAAACATATGGAAGCACCAAGCCTAGAAAGTGATTTACATTTCTTAAAGAAGAAAATTGAAGCAGGAGCTGACTATATAGTAACTCAAATGTTTTTTGACAATCAAAAATATTTTGAATTTGTTCAAAAATGTAAAGATTTTGGAATAAATGTCCCGATAATTCCTGGTCTAAAACCCCTAGCTACCAGAAAACAACTCAATTCTTTACCTCATAGATTTCATGTCGATCTACCTGAAGATTTAATTAAGCAAGTGATTAAATGTAAAGACAATAAACAGGTTCGTAAAGTTGGAGTAGAATGGTGTATTGAACAGAGCAATCAATTAAAAGCAGCTGGTGTTCCTTTTTTACATTATTACTCTATGGGCAAATCAGATAATGTAAAGGCAATTGCTCAAGCTGTTTTTTAGGGGTTCTCCTCTAAAAAATCAACTTCTAAAATTGCGTAGCTAAAATTATCAATCCACTTCCCTCCGATGGGTAAGATTTCCCGATGAATTCCTTCTTGTTTCATTCCTATGTTTTGAAGCAGTTTGATAGAGTTTGAATTTCCTGTTGCCACACCAGCCTGTATTCGATGAAGTTTGAGTCTTTTAAAACCGAAGTTTAAAAGTGCTTTTACAGCTTCAAAAGCATAACCTTTGTTCCAATAATAAGGGATCAGGCTGTAATGAATTTCAGCTTTATTGTATTTAGGTATTGAGGTTTGCATTCCCAGTTCCCCTATAAATTTTTGATCTTTTTTTAATCGATTACTTCAGCCCACTAGCTGTCCTTTTTCAGGATTTTGAGTCTCAAACAAAGGTTCCAGCAATTGCTTTGTATCTTCAATGCTTATTGGGATACCTATTGTATTGAATTCTGTGACTTCTGGGAAGCAATTTTTAATGTGAATATTTTCAACGTCATTTGGTGTAAGTGGAGTAAGAAGGAGCCGGGGAGTTTTTGTCACAGAAAAAAATTAGGTTGTCAATTTGGTAAACAACTGTTCCAAATTTTCGTTTTTAAGTTGTAAAGCTAAAATCTTGAGTTTGTTATCATGTGCAAAATCAAATACTTGAGTTCGCATATCTTCCTGAGTGTCCAGAAATATTTCATATCTAAAATCAAAGGTATTGACAACTTTACTTACATTTGGTATTTTCGACAGGGCTTCGGTCTCTACTCGATAGTCAAACTCAACTTGAATAATTTGCTGTTGACCTTTTCGAAGTTCTTCTAAATTTTTATTAGCTACAAGTTTCCCTTCTTTTATTATAGCCACTCGATCACAAACAGACTCTACTTCAGAAAGTATGTGACTTGAAAGAATTACAATTTTATCTTTACCAAGTGTTCGTATCAGTTTTCGGATGCTGACCATTTGATTCGGATCTAAACCCGTTGTTGGCTCATCTAAAATCAATATTTCAGGGTCATGTAAAAGTGCTGCTGCAAGTCCAACCCTTTGTTGATATCCTTTTGATAGGGTTCCAATTTTTTGCCTTTTATGAGCAATCAGTCCCACTTGATTCAAGACAAAATCTAAAGAAGCCTTTTTAATTTTATACAGGGATGCAGTATATTGAAGATATTCTAAAACAAACAAATCTTCATACAGTGGATTATTTTCTGGAAGATACCCCGTAATTTGCTGTATACTTTTCGAAGACTTCCTAAAATCTTTTCCATTGTAACTAATTGTTCCCTCCCAATGATCAATTTCACCTGTTATAATTTTCATTAATGTAGATTTTCCAGCTCCATTAGGACCTAGTAAACCTATAACTTCACCAGTTTTTAATTCCATGGAAATTCCCTGAAGTGCTTCTAGGCTTCCATATTTTTTTTTGATTTTATCGAGGACTAATGCCAATTGTTTTTTTTATAAAGATAAAGCAGAAAAAATTAATAAAAGATTGATCTTGCTAAAGACATCTTTGAACGATTCGCTTTGTAGGGGATTACATTCGTTTATAAATTAGCCAAGGAATTCCTTTTAGAATCCAAGCAATTATTCGCCACCTTCTAGTAATGTAAACAATTCTTTTTTTCTTTTGAATACTTTTGAATATTTGACGAGCAGCTTTTTCTTTTGAGGCTACCCAAAACATTTTTGGTCCCTTTGCCATGGCAGTTTTTACAAATCCAGGTTTTACATCGGTAGTGAAAATGGGGAGTTTACTTCGCGTGACTCTTTGGGCTATCCCTTCAAAATAATTCGATTGATAGGCTTTTGAGGCATTGTATGCAGGTGCTGCTCTTCCACCCCTCAGTGAAGCTATGGAGGATAAATTTACCAAATGGCCACGCCCTTGATTTTCAAAATAATGAATTCCCCAATTAACCATTTGCGAAAATGCGATTACATTCAGTTGATTAGTTTCGTTTTCTTTTGCATAATCAAGATTAAAGTTCATGTGCCCAACTCCTGCGCTAATGATTAACAAGTTAATAGCACCTATTTTATTAGCTAAGGATTCAACATGTTTTAAGGCATTAGGTTGTGTGCTGTCAAAAGACTCAATTTGAATAAGTTCAGGACTTTCTTTTTGAATTTTTAACAGAAGATTTTTTCTTCTACCCGTTATTCCAACAGTGTATCCATTTTTGACTAATTCACGAGCAAGAGCTTTTCCAATTCCAGAGGTTGCACCAATAATAAGTGCTTTTTTATTTTTTTTATTCAAAGGCTTTATTTTTTTAGCTTAATGTGTGTATCATCGCAAAAAGGAGTTCGATTACTCTTTTTACAATTACATAGTTTTACATTACCAGTCCTTTTTACTGAGAATTTTAAAGGTGTAAATTTTGATCCATGGTGAGACCCATCACAAAAAGGTTGTGTTTTACTCATTCCACAGGCGCACCATAAGTAATTTTCTCTCTTAGTCAAGGGAACTGTTAGTGCATTTAAACTTGAGGTATTGAGTTTTTTATAACCAGCACTTAATTCACTTTTTTTGTCTTTAGATTTAATCAAAGGATAAAAGTAAGATGCTGACCATGAATCCTCTGTTTTTTGTTGTAAACCATAAGTAGTGGGATAAGTTGAATGAAAGGTAGCTGTTCCAAACAGCTGATCCCAGATACTGAACATGTTTCCAAAATTTCCATTGGGATCGCTAGACGCTTCTAATTTTGAGGTTCCATGATGAGAATGATGAAATGTAGGAGTTATAATTATGCGTTCTAGGATTTTAATAATTGGTCGGAGTAAAGTATATTGATAAAAAGGCTTATCCCATTTGATTCTACTGTGTGAGCCAATGATGACGAGCTGTTTTAAGATTAATCCTAAGGCAACGGCTTTGGCTCCTCCAAGAAAAAGAACTAGGGCTACCCACCATATGTTTGGCATTAGTAAGTAATAAATGAATGCATTTCGGTAAGAAACAAAATACCCCATTTCTTCAGCTTGATGATGTGGCCTATGCAGTTTCCACAAAAATCGGGTTTCGTGAGCAGTTCTGTGATACCAATATTGGAGTAAATCATCAACTAAAAGATAACCTAATAAAATTCCTTTAAAAGATAAATCCCCGAGAACAAACCGGTATTCTGGTAAAAACATATTTCCCAAACTAAAAACAAAAAAGACGATAAAAGGCTTAATCAAATTTCCCAAAATAACAAAGCTCAAAATTTCTTGAATCCAATCTCCTTTTTTTCGATTTGAATTTTTTAGAAAGCCTGAAATTGTTTCTAATAAACTGAAGAAAACAATAATTCCGATAACAAAGTATACATCTATATTTTCAATAGTCAATAGTTTTTTAATCATTACAGTATTTCATATGATATCCATAAATATATATTTAATTTTTTAAATATTTTTTTACCACTATTAAATTAAATCTCTAAAAATTTGTTTTTCTCAATCTGGAATGTACATTTGTACTAAGTAAAACTGAAATGAATATTACAACAACATATTACAATCGATTTTTTAACTTCTATTTTTTGGATAAAAAATAGGGCATTGTAGTATTTTAAAATAAATAACCACGAAAGTCCTGATTTAATCGGGACTTTTTTTTTACAAACAATAATAATGCAATCAACAATTGCCATACAAGGAATACGAGGTTCTTTTCACTATCAAGTGGCAATGAATTACTTCCCTATTGGCGTTAAGGTATTGGAGTGTTTAACTTTTGATTCGTTGGCTGTTGAATTAGTTTCGGGAAGAGCTACTCAAGCTGTAATGGCCATTGAAAACTCAATTGCTGGATCAATCATACCCAATTATGCTTTATTGGATCATCATGACTTACAAATAGTAGGTGAATCGTATTTGAGTATTCATCACAACTTAATGGGATTGGTTGGGCAATCTATTGAAGATTTAAAAGAAGTTCATTCTCATCCAATGGCATTACTCCAGTGTAAGGCTTTTTTTTCAAAACATCCACACATACGTTTAGTTGAGGCTGAAGATACAGCAGACATTGCACGTAAGATTCAAGAGGAGCAACTTCTTGGAATTGGAGCAGTTGCCAGTATCAAAGCTGCAGAAATTTTTAATTTGGAGATTTTCTCTGAATCGATTCAAACCATCAAAAATAATGTAACCCGTTTTGTAATTATTCAACAAAAGGGAGATTTAGTTGATCAAAACAAGATCAATAAAGCCTCATTGAAATTTGTATTGGATCACCAACGGGGTAGCCTTGCTGCAGTGCTCAATGTAATGAGTGATTGTCAACTCAACCTTACCAAAATACAATCACTTCCCGTAATCGAAACACCTGGTAAATATGCTTTTTTTGTAGATGTGACTTTTGATTCTTTTGATACTTATCAAAAAGCATGGTCCATCATTCAAATCATGGCAACTGAACATAAAATTCTTGGAGAATATCAGAATAATAAAATATGAGCACAACAACAGCAAATCGTTTAAGCAGCGTGAAGGAATATTACTTTTCTAAAAAACTTAGAGAGGTTGCTGCTTTGGTTAAAGCGGGAAAACCGATTCTTAATATGGGTGTTGGAAGTCCTGACTTAAAACCTCATCCGTCTGTGCTTGAAGCTTTGGAGGATAGTCTGTCAGATCCCAAAGCCCATATGTATCAAAGTTACCAAGGACTTCCCGAGTTGAGAGAACAAATAGCAACATTTTATAAAAATAATTACAACGTCTCGTTAAACCCAAGCAATGAAATACTCCCTTTAATGGGCTCCAAAGAAGGAATTATGCATATATCAATGGCCTTTTTGAATAAAGGAGATCAGGTGTTAATTCCAAATCCTGGATATCCCACTTACAGCTCTGTTACAAAATTGCTAGAGGCCGAACCTGTTTTTTATGACCTTAAAGAAAAGAATAACTGGCAGCCAGATTTTGAATCTCTGGAGCAACTTGATCTAAGCCGAGTAAAGTTAATGTGGCTAAATTATCCTAATATGCCTACTGGGGCTCAAGTTAATCTAGACACTTTTTCACGTTTAATTATTTGGGCTAAGAAAAACAATATATTATTAATCAATGATAATCCATATAGTTTTATCCTAAATGATTCCCCTCGAAGTTTACTAAGCCAACCCCAAGCTATGGAAGTTGCTTTAGAGCTAAATTCTTTGAGCAAAGCTTATAACCTTGCAGGTTGGAGGGTAGGAATGCTTTGTGGAAATTCGGAGCACATCAATGCAGTTTTGAAGGTGAAAAGTAATATGGATTCAGGTATGTTTTATGGAGTTCAAAAAGGAGCAATAGCCGCTTTACAATTAAACTCAAATTGGTTTGATGAACTCAATATTGTGTATGCAGAACGAAGAAAAGCTATGATTGAGTTGGCAACTCTTATGAATACCACCGTTGATTCAAAAAGTGTTGGAATGTTTTTGTGGGCTAAACTTAATGACTCTTCCTTGAGCTCAGAATCTTTTATTGAAGATGTCCTGACGAGGCAGAATATTTTTATAGCTCCAGGAACTATTTTTGGTACTCGGGGAGAGGGGTATGTTCGGTTTTCACTTTGTGTAAAACTTGAAGATATTGAAACAGCAATTAATCGATTAGAGCCATGAAGATTTATATCATTGGAATTGGTTTGATAGGGGGATCCATGGCTATGGATCTCAAAACTATAATTGAAGGAATTGAAGTTGTTGGAATTGATGCCAATAAAAAACACGCTAATCAAGCTCTAGAATTGGGTATCATTGATCGCATTGGTACTTTAGACAATGTTGCAGAAGCCGATCGAGTTATTTTGAGTATTCCGGTAAAGGAATCCTTAGCATTATTGCCAAAGCTTTTAGATCAGTTACACTCCCATGCTTTGCTCTGGGATGTTGGGTCTACAAAAGAACAATTGTGTGAATTAATAGCGAACCATTCTAAAAGAGATCAGTTTTTAGCTGCGCATCCCATTGCTGGTAATGAGTTTTCTGGACCACAAGCAGCACATAGGGATTTGTTTAATGGGAAACCTCAGATTTTATGTGAGTCTAATAAAACACGTCCTGATTTACTTACCTGGGCTAAACGAACTTTTAGAGAGATGGGAATGTATTTGCGCTTTATGGAAGCCGCAGAACACGATAAACACATGGCCTATGTGTCTCATTTATCACACATCAGTTCTTTTATGTTAGGAAAAACGGTTCTTGAGAAAGAAGAAGATGAGAATAATATCTTTGACCTCGCTGGAAGTGGATTTGAATCAACAGTTCGTTTAGCTAAAAGCTCTCCTGAAATGTGGACTCCCATTTTTGAACAAAATAAAGAGAACGTGATCGAGATTTTGGACGCGTACATAAAAAACTTAGAACACTTTAAAAAATTGTTAGTAAATGACGATTATAAAAGTTTGTTTCAGGAAATGAAAAATACCAATCAATTAACATCAATATTAAATGGAATTAATAAAAAATAAAACAAAATAAAATGGAAAATAAATCTCAGATGAGAGAATGGCTTAATGACTTCGGTCTTTCTCACCCACTTGTAATTGGTGGGCCTTGTAGTGCAGAGACAGAAGAACAAGTGTTGAAAATTGCTCATGAGCTAAAAGATTCTGACGTCACAGTTCTTCGTGCAGGAATATGGAAACCAAGAACCCGACCAGGAATGTTTGAAGGGGTAGGAGCAATTGGGTTGAAGTGGTTACAAAAAGCCAAAGAGGAAACCGGTTTACTTACAGCTACCGAAGTAGCAAATAAAGATCATGTAAAATTAGCAATCGAACACGGTATTGATATTTTGTGGATTGGTGCTCGATCAACTGTGAGCCCCTTTATTATGCAAGAAATTGCAGACGCCCTTGAAGGAACCGATAAAATTGTATTGGTAAAAAACCCTGTTAACCCTGACTTGGCACTATGGCTTGGTGGAGTAGAGCGTTTGTATACTGCTAACATCAAAAAATTAGGTTTGATACATAGAGGTTTTTCGTCTTATGAAAAGACAAAATATCGAAACAATCCTGAGTGGCAGATTGCTGTGGAGGCACAAAATAAATTTACAGATCTTCCTTTGATATGTGATCCTTCTCATATCGCTGGGAGACGAGATTTAATTTTTGATATTTGTCAAACCGCTTTAGATTTAAATTTTGACGGTTTGATGGTAGAGTCACATTGGGATCCAGATAATGCTTGGAGTGATGCTGCTCAACAAGTTACACCTACAAGATTAATTCAAATTATGAAAGATCTCAAAATCCGAAAAGAAAGTGATCAAGAAGAGGCTTATAATACTGCCTTGAATAATCTTCGTACTCAAATTGACATTGCTGATCAGACCATACTCGATACTTTGGGAAAACGTATGCTAGTTGCAGAAGAAATAGGTTTGTTAAAGAAATCTAAGAATGTTGCGGTTTTACAAAATAAACGATGGAACGAAATTTTAGGTAAAATGATTTTAGAAGGAAAAGACCGAGGTTTGTCAGAAGAATTTATTTTAAAGATTTTTAAAGCAATCCATCAAGAATCAATCAACCATCAAGAGGAAGTCGTAAATGGATAAATCAAATATTAATGAAAACTCATAAAATAAAAAAACCGGTTTGAGCCGGTTTTTTTTATATAAACTGTTCATTTTAAGACAAAGCCCTAGAAATACGTTCAACGGCTTCTTTAATATTTGCCTCAGATGCAGCATAGGATATTCGAATACAATCTTCATTTCCAAAGGCTTCGCCTGTTACGGTCGCAACGTGGGCTTTTTCTAACAAAAATAGTGCAAAGTCACTTGCATTGTTTATTGTCGTCCCACCAATAGTTTTTCCAAAGTAAAAAGAAACATCAGGGAAAACATAAAAAGCACCATCAGGGCGGTTCATTTTAAACCCTTTTATTTGGGATAATAATTCGATAATTAAATTTTTACGATGACTAAACTCATCGACCATATATTGGATTTTACTTACGGGTTCTAAAAGCGCTGTTATGGTAGCTCGCTGTGCTATACAGTTTGCACCACTCGTTATCTGACCTTGCATTTTGTTGCAAGCCTTTGAAATCCATTCGGCAGCTCCAATATAACCAATTCTCCAACCCGTCATAGCAAAAGCTTTTGCTACACCATTTACAGTAATTGTACGGTCATACAATTCTGGAATTGCAGCAATACTGAAGTGCGGTGTTCCGTAGTTGATGTGTTCGTATATTTCATCAGATAGGATAAAAATATCAGGATATTTTTCTAAAATTTTTCCTAATGCTCTGTATTCAGCCTCAGTATAAATTGTTCCACTTGGGTTGTTGGGTGAATTGAACATGATCAGTTTTGTCTTGGGCGTAATAGCTGCTTCCAGTTGTTTGGGAGTAATTTTGAAATCTGTCTCAATTGATGAAGGAATAATGACAGATTTTGCTTCTGCCAAAGTTGCAATTGCAGAATAACTCACCCAATAGGGTGCGGGAAGCAACACTTCATCTCCAGGATTGAGTAAAACCATACATAAATTTGCAATTGATTGCTTGGCTCCCGTAGAAACTACAATCTGCGAAGGTTTGTAGTTTAGATTGTTGTCGCGTTTAAATTTGGTGCAAATAGCATCTTTTAAGTCTGCATATCCATCAACAGGTGAATAGGAGTTGTAATTATCATTTACTGCTTTTATTGCGGAATCTTTAATATATTCAGGAGTGTTGAAATCAGGTTCTCCTAAACTGAGCCCAATTACATCAATGCCATTATTTTTAAGTTCCCGGGCTTTTGCAGCCATAGCTAGTGTTGCTGAAACAGGTAAGCTGTTAATTCTTTCTGATAATTCTTCCATTTAATAACGAGTTTATGAAGGTTGAAGCCCCATTTGTTTTAGATATTTGAAATGCGAAAATAAGGCACTTCTGGTAGTTTTATACTCGTTATAGGGTAAATTAAATTCTTTTGCAGTTTTTTTAACAATTTTAGCAATATCTGTGTAATGTATGTGGCTGATGTGTGGAAAAATGTGATGCTCTATTTGGTGATTTAACCCTCCAGTAAACCAGTTCACAAATTTGTTTTTGGTTGAAAAATTAACTGTAGTAAGCAGTTGGTGAATTGCCCATGTATTTTTCATAGTACCGGTCTTTTTGTCAGGTAGGGGCATTTGAGCGTCTTCGATGATATGAGCCAGCTGAAATACAAGACTTAATATTAGTCCTGCAACATAATGCATTAGAAAAAAACCAATTAAAATTTTCCACCACACTATCTCCAAAAACAAGATTGGAATTACTATCCAAACCACAAAATAAATTAACTTAGTAGAAATTAAAATAATCCATTGACGAATGGGTTGGATTGCATTTCTGTAAGTTAATTTTCGTTTTATGTATCTGTATGTCTGAAGAAAGTCGGTACTAATCACCCAATTTATCGTTAGTAGTCCGTATATAAACACAAAATACAAATGCTGATACTTGTGGATAGATAACCATTTACTGTGTTTTGAAAAACGAATTATTCGTCCAGCCTCAAGATCCTCATCATGTCCATGAATATTTGTGTAGGTGTGATGGAGTATGTTGTGTTGAACTTTCCAGTTGTGGACATTTCCAGCTAAAAAGTAAATACTAGCCCCCATAACTTTATTTATCCAATGATTTTTTGAAAAAGACCCATGATTTCCATCGTGCATAACATTCATTCCTACACCAGCAATTCCAATACCCATTATCAATGCAAGTGCTAATTTAATCCAAGCATTAAAATCTGTAAATAAAATTAGAAAATAAGGGGTTATGAATAAGATAAACATAATCCCTGTTTTTGAATAAAGTTTCCAGTTACCTGTTTTGGGCGCGTTTATTTTTTTGAAATGTTCGTTTACGCGTTTGTTAAGAGTAATAAAAAATTTCTTTGAATCTTTTCGGGAAAATCGTAAAGGTTTAATCTCTCTAGACATACTTGTTGAATTAATTGTGGTTTATTTCTTTACTAGTTATATTTTTGATAAAAATTTACATTTTGAATATAATAGAACATTACTTCCAAAGCTTATCACCTCGAAAAAAAAAGCAATTTAATCAATTGGAATCACTTTACAGAAAATGGAACGAAAAAATAAATGTGATTTCTCGAAAAGATATTAACGAGCTATATGAAAGACATATACTTCATTCTTTGAGCATTGCACGTTTGATTAATTTTTCTCCAGGCAGTCAAATTCTTGACGTAGGAACTGGTGGAGGATTTCCAGGTATTCCATTAGCAATTTTATTTCCTCAAGTAGATTTTTATTTGATCGATAGCATTGGGAAAAAAATTAAAGTGGTTCAAGAAATTAGTCAAGCTTTAGATTTAAGAAATGTAGAGGCTCGGCACCAAAGAGCGCAAGAATTTAAAAAACCTATTGATTTTGTTATTAGTCGAGCAGTAACTCGAATGGATGTCTTTGTTCCTTGGATAAAAAAAAATATCAGCAAAAAGAGTAAGCACGATTTACCCAATGGTGTTTTATATTTAAAGGGAGGTGATTTGACCGAGGAACTAAAAAACTTTCCTAAAGCACGAATCTTTGCTTTATCGGATTTTTACGAAGAAGATTTTTTTGAAACAAAAAAAATTGTTTATCTCCCGCTGTAGTTTCTTAATTGAGAGAAAAAGGAGTTTCTAGCTGAAAAACAGGAATTTCTAGTTTAAATTCATTGGTAGAACTAAGATTAATCATTGAATAGTAACCTTTCATTGATCCAGTAGGAGAATTTAAGATGCAACCAGATTCATATTGTATTACTTGCCCAGATTTAATTATTGGTTTTTTTCCAACCACTCCTGATCCTTCTACAACTTGAGGACGTTTTCGGCTTTCGTTTATTATCCAATATCTTTTGATGAGTTGAACTGTTTCTTTGCTTTGATTTTCAATTGTAATTAAATAACGAAAAGAATGATGGGAAATACTGTTTTTTAAGAAACTCCCTTCATACCGTGTTTCAACTGAAACTCGAATCCCTTTGGTTACTTGTTGTATCATTTAAATTAAAATAAACCCTACTTACATTATAAAGATATGCAATTAAAAATAATTAATTATTAATATCAAAAGAAGAAAGTGTTTTTACTCCAATCAATTCATCATGTTGATTTCTGATATCTCGAACATAAAGTAAAATTAAATATTGATTTTCAGTAGTTGCATGATTACCACTTATTTTGTTTTTTTCCAGTCCATTTATAGATTTCCATACATATTTATAGTTATAAAAGCCTTGTTTTAAAAGAAAGATTCCTTCATAAACTTCATAGCTTGGATTATAAATCAGTTTGTAATTTTCATTTAACTCATAATTTGAAAATTTGCCGTAAAGGAATATTTCTTCATTTTTGAGCGTGTATTGCTTTGCTAAGCTAAAATGTACTTGTGTATAATCTGCCTCAATGGAGGGATCTTCACCCATAACTGTATTAATTACAAAATCACCATTGATGTCAGGGTTGAACGTATAGGGATAATTGGCTCTCTCTGGATCTGTAAATAAATAAGTTTGATAGATTTCTTCCTGTTCAACGTAACTTATACTGGGGTTTGTAATACGGTTGTCTTTAGTATCAAAATATAAAAATTCATTTCCACCTTCAAATTGTGCGGGGATATCATAACGGAAATGCAATTCTTTTCCAATAATATATTGGGGTTTAGAAAGTTTTTTGACATTATCCCATTGCTCATTTTGAATAAGTGTAATTTTTAAGTCTTTATCTGGATTGCGAATATTAATGCCAATTGGGGTGATTGAAAATTGAACCGTTTGATGGGTCGAAAACTGCTCTAATTTTCTACTCCTAAACACACCAGCTTCAATTGTGACAAGGTTTTCATAAATTAAAAATTTTCTACGAAACATAAGTTCATCATTGGCATCAAATACAGAAAGCATATAATTCCCTGATATTAAAAATTGAGTATTTTCATTGGGTAAGGTCAATTCATAATGAGTATAGCGTTGAAGGGTTCCAAAAGAACTTTTGTAGTTTGAAATTCTTTGATTATCAAGACCTGATAAATACTCATTTTTATACAAGTTTGAGGGCTTCCAATCGTGATCAAAGTATTCAATCACATAATAATAGTCATTATCTTCTGCCAAAAGATCATCAAATTGAAGGATAAATGATTCTCCTTTTGTGATCAGAGGGAATTGATGTTTCGCAGTTTCGGATTTAAAAGAAATACTTTTTAAAAAATCGACATTTGTTATTTCGTTTAAGACTTGAGTATGTCCCAAAAGGGAAGAAAAAAGAATTAAAAAAAGAGTTGGATATGTCTCAAGGGCTTTCATGCTCTAAAGATACAATATTAAGGATTAATTCGTATGTAAAGTTGTTGTCTGTTCGTATAGGTTAAACAATTTATTTAGAATGAATATAAATAAAATAAATTCCCTCTAGATCCACTTTTAGTAGTCTGTTTTAATTAGTAAATTTGCATGATTTTTAGAATTTAATAATTCATTTCATGTCCAAAGACATTCGAATCCCTAGAGGATCAAAGCTAAACTTAGATGGTGAAGCAAATAAAATTTTGGTTGAATTACCAAGACCAAAGACATTTGTTCTGAAACCTGACGATTTTTTTAATATCACACCGAAGCTAATCGTAAAAGAAGGAGAGCCTGTAAAAAAAGGATCCCCTTTATTCTTCTCAAAACAAAATCCAAGAATTCATTTTGTTTCTCCAGTTTCTGGTGAAGTTAGTGCAATTATCAGAGGAGCCAAGCGTAAAATTCTTCAGGTACTGATTACTGCTGATGAATCAGATGAAGCCATATCTTATGATGTGCCAGATTTTGAATCTTTAGATGCAGAAACAATTAAAGAAATTATTCTTAAGAGTGGGAGTTGGCCTTTTATAAAGCAACGTCCATACAATATAATAGCTCAGCCGGAAGACACCCCAAAATCTATTTTTATTTCAACCTATTCTACAGCACCATTAGATGTTGACTATGAATTTTTGTTAAAGAATAATAAACGAGATTTCCAAAGAGGAATTTCTGTTCTCAAAAAACTTACGTCGGGAAATGTGAATTTAACTTTTGATGAGTCCTTCAAAGGTTTTTTTGGTGGCGTTAAAGATGCAGAATTAATTGGAGTTTCTGGAAAACACCCCGCGGGTAATGCTGGAGTTCAAATCCATCGGATTGATCCCATAAATTACGGTGATAGAGTTTGGGTTATTGAACCAGAGGACGTAGTGAATATTGGGATTTTATTCTCTACAGGACAATTTTCTTCTCAACGTACTATTGCAGTTGTTGGTTCTTCAGTAGCAAAACCACAATATTATAAAACTACAATAGGTGCTGCATTGAAGCCTTATCTAGAAGCATCAGGCATAACTCATGAAGAGGAAGTTCGAGTGATTAATGGAGATGTATTGAGCGGTACAACATCATCTGAAGAAGGATATACAGGATATTACAACAATTTAGTTTCTGTAATTCCAGAAGGAAATTTATATCGTATGTTTGGATGGTTACCTTTTGTGGATAACCACATTCCTAGTATTTCAAAAACCTCACTTTCGTGGTTGTTTGGATCAAAGAAAGCAAAGGTAACAACCAACCTGAATGGTGAAGAACGAGCATTGGTAGTTACTGGAGAAATGGAGAAAGTTTTCCCAATGAATATTTTTCCAATGCAACTTGTCAAAGCCTGTATTGCAGAAGACATTGAAAGAATGGAAGCTCTGGGAATCTACGAGGTAGTTCCTGAAGACTTTGGGTTAATAGATTATGCTTCAACTTCAAAAATTGAAGCCCAAGATATCATCAAAAAAGGAATAGCTTTAATGATTAAAGAAGTAGGATAAAATCGATATATATGAGTTTTTTAAGAAACAAAATTGACCAAATAAAAAAACCATTTGCAAAGGGAGAAAAATGGGCAAAATTTGCTCCAGCTGTAAATGCATTTGACACCTTTATGTTTGTACCCAATCATACAACTCAAAAAGGAGCTCACATTAGAGATGCAGTAGACTTAAAACGTACAATGGTTACCGTAATTATTGCACTTATCCCTGCTCTGATCTATGGAATTTATAACACGGGTTACCAATATTACATTCAAACTGGAGAAGTTTTTACTTTTCTAGACGCATTTATTCACGGTTCATATAAAATAGTTCCAATGATAATTGTATCCTATGTAGTTGGATTAACAATAGAATTTATTTTTGCAATTTATCGAGGTCATGAGGTGAATGAAGGATATCTGGTAACGGGTCTTTTAATCCCAATGATAATGCCAGTTGATATTCCTTTGTGGATGGTTGGTATTTCAACCGCTTTTGCAGTTTTGATAGCAAAAGAAGCATTTGGAGGTACTGGGATGAACATATTGAATCCAGCCCTTACGGCTCGAGCTTTTGCCTTTTTTGCCTATCCAACGTACATGTCTGGAAACAAAGTTTGGGTCTCTGAGGCCTCAAATGTGGATGCTATCTCTGGTGAAACTATTCTTGGATCTCTTGCAGCTGGTAATGATGTGAGTTATTCAATGATGGAAATGTTCAATGGTTCTATACCAGGTTCAATTGCTGAAACATCAGCTCTTTGGGTAGGAGTAGGGGCATTGATACTTATTTTTACTGGAGTTGGAAGTTGGCGTATTATGATTGGTGGAATTTTAGGAGCTGCACTAATGGGATTCTTATTTAATCTTTGGGGAGCAAATGCTTTAATGAGTTTTCCATGGATGAATCATTTAGTAGTAGGAGGATTTGCCTTTGGTATTGTATTTATGGCTACGGATCCAGTATCTGCAGCACAGACCAATAGAGGGAAATGGATTTATGGTATATTAGTAGGTATATTTTGTATTCTAATTCGAGTATTTAATCCTGCATATCCTGAAGGAGTAATGTTGGCAATTTTATTGATGAATGTATTTGCACCAACAATTGATCATTATGTAGTTGAATCCAACATATCAAAACGAAAAAAACGTTGGTCATCTGCTCAACTTAAAACAGCTTAATTATGAATAGAGATAGCAATTCATATACTTTTCTTTTTGCCACGATTATGGTATTTGTTGTAGCCTCCTCTTTGGCTTACACAGCAACATCACTTAAAGAGAAACAAAGTGAAAATGTTCGTAAAGAACAAATGCAAAATATTCTTTCTACTATCGGAATTGATACTGATCGAGATGGTGCTGAAAAATTATACAATCAATACATAAAGCAACAACTAGCATTGACACTCAAAGGTGTTCCAGATGAAGAGGTAAACGCATTTAAAATTCAGTTAGGAACAGAAGTTAAAAAGCCTGTCGAACAGCAACGTTATCCTTTATACGTTGCAGAAGTTGAAACTCAAACTTTTTATATTGTTCCTTTACGAGGAGCAGGGCTATGGGATGCTATTTGGGGATATATTGCTTTGGAGAGTGATATGAAAACAATTAAAGGAGCAGTTTTTGACCATAAAGGTGAAACTGCCGGACTAGGAGCTGAGATAACCCAAAAATGGTTTCAAGACCGTTTTGTTGGAGAGACCATATTTGACTCTAACGGAGAGCTTGTTGGAATAGCAGTTTCCAAAACAAATAATGATCCAAAGGGATTAGATAAAGACGATCATGAGGTTGATGCAATTTCAGGGGCAACAATAACTGGAGATGGTGTTACGGATATGATTTCGGAACGTTTAGCCCATTACACTCCCTACTTTAAGATGAATCAAACAACTATCTCAGAAGAACTTATAGAAGAAACTATTGAAGAAGTTCCAACTCAAGAAGGAGTTGAAGAAACCAATACAATTGCTTACCAAAATTAATTTCATGAAGCAAAAACATACACCTTCACAAAAACCAAGCTTATTTTTTGTCAACAAAGGCAAAGAAGCTTTGTTTTCAAAAAAGAACAGAGCCCTGCTATCCGATCCGATGGATGATAACAATCCAATTACCGTTCAGGTTTTGGGTATATGTTCTGCATTAGCAATCACCGTTCAACTTAAACCAGCCATTGTAATGAGTATCTCGGTTGTTGTGGTTATGGCGGCTTCTAATGTAATCATTTCATTGCTGAGAAATTTGATTCCAAATCGTATTCGAATTATTGTTCAATTGGTAGTTGTAGCTGCAATGGTGGTATTGGTAGATCAAGTACTCAAGGCATATGCATATGATGTCTACAAGGAACTGTCGATTTTTATTGGACTAATCATCACAAATTGTATCGTAATGGGAAGACTTGAAGCTTTCGCTTTAGCCAATCGTCCTTGGCCATCATTTTTAGATGGTATTGGTAATGCAGCAGGATATGGATTTATATTAATTGTTGTAGCCTTTTTTAGAGAATTACTAGGTTCAGGAAAACTATTTGGTTATCAAGTAATACCCGATGCGCTTTATGAAATGGGTTATGAAAACAATGGTTTGATGCTCTTGTCTCCAATGGCATTGATTACTGTTGGAATTTTTATTTGGATTCAACGTTCTAGAAACCGTAAACTCATTGAAAAAAACTAAATCATGGAATCATACATTAATTTATTCGTAAAAAGTATTTTCATTGAGAACATGATATTTGCCTACTTCTTAGGGATGTGTTCCTATTTGGCTGTTTCGAAAACAGTGAAAACAGCAGTTGGTTTAGGTTTTGCAGTGATATTTGTTTTATCTATTACAGTACCAATCAACTTTTTATTAGACACTTATTTGCTTAAACCAGCTGCATTAACATGGCTAGGTTCAGAATACGCATCAATCGATCTCAGTTTTTTAAGCTTTATCATGTTCATTGCTGTTATTGCATCGATGGTTCAGTTGGTCGAGATGATTGTAGAAAAATTTGCTCCTGCACTTTATGGAGCCTTAGGGATATTTTTACCATTAATCGCTGTAAACTGTGCAATTTTAGGAGGATCACTATTTATGCAACAAAAAGATTTTGGAGGAGTTCTCGAATCAGGAGTTTATGGATTTGGATCGGGGATTGGATGGTTTTTGGCCATTATTGCTATTGCTGCAATTCGAGAAAAAATAACCTATTCGAATGTTCCTGCCCCTCTTCGAGGTTTAGGAATAACTTTTATCATCACAGGTTTGATGGCAATAGGATTTATGAGTTTTATGGGTATTAAATTAAGATCTCATTTATGGATTATACTATTATTTTAGCGAGTATTGTTGTTTTCTTATTAATCATTTTTTTATTAGTAGGAATGTTGTTGGGGGCTAAAGCCAAATTAATGCCATCAGGTCCAGTTGCCTTGATGATAAACGGTGAAAATAATATCGAAGTTTCATCGGGAAGTACTTTATTAACTACCCTAGGAAATAATAAAATATTTCTGCCATCTGCTTGTGGAGGAGGTGGAACCTGTATTCAGTGCAAGTGTCAAATTATGGAAGGTGGAGGAGAAATTCTTCCCACTGAAAAACCACATTTCTCACGAAAAGAAATTGCAGAAGGATGGCGTTTAGGGTGTCAAGTAAAAGTTAAAGAAAACATGGTTATCCAAGTACCCGAAGAGGTCTTTGGAATCAAAAAATGGGAAGCAACAGTTGTTCGCAATTGGAATGTTGCTTCTTTTATTAAAGAATTTGTCGTTGAACTACCTGAAGAAATGGATTACAAAGCTGGTGGATATATTCAGATTGAAATCCCAGAATGTGAGATTAAATACTCTGACATAGACATTTCCGCTCATCCAGAAGAACATCCAGGAGAACCTGAGAAGTTTAAAATGGAATGGGATAATTTTAATTTATGGCCACTGACAATGAAAAACCCAGAGTCAGTAGAACGTGCATATTCAATGGCTTCTTATCCAGCAGAAGGAAGAGAAGTTATGTTGAATGTTCGTATTGCTACACCACCATGGGATCGAGACAAAAATGGATGGATGGATGTCAATCCTGGAATTGCATCCTCATATATTTTTTCAAAAAAACCAGGGGATAAGGTAACCATTTCGGGTCCTTTTGGTGAATTTTTCATCAACCCCTCAGATTCTGAAATGCTTTATGTTGGTGGGGGTGCTGGTATGGCACCAATGCGATCACACTTATATCAACTCTTTAGAACTCTAAAAACTGGACGTAAGGTCACTTTTTGGTATGGTGGACGCTCTAAGAGAGAACTTTTCTATCTAGAACACTTCCGTGCTCTTGAAAAAGATTTCTCAAATTTCAAATTTTATGTAGCCCTTTCAGAACCTCTTGAAGAGGATAATTGGAAGGTAAAAGATGGTTTGGATGGAGCAGGTGATGGTTTTAAAGGCTTTGTTCATCAAGTAGTAATTGATAACTATTTGTCTAAACACGAATCACCTGAGGATATTGAAGTATATTTCTGTGGGCCTCCTTTGATGAATCAAGCGGTAGAACGAATGTCTGATGATTTTGGAATCCCGCCCGAAAATATTCGTTTCGACGATTTCGGAGGATAATATTTAAAAAAGGTGGTTCTTAAGAACCACCTTTTTTAGCTAGTAGCCAAAGATACTTTCCAAATCTAATTCTTTTACAGAACCATATTGAGCCAAATTTTCGAAATCGATGTTTTCTCTGTTTCCAATCACTAGAATGTCATGTGGCTTATCTTTAATATAAGTAGAATGGAAATCTTTAAGAGTTTTAAAATCCATGTTTTTTACTTCATCATAAATAGATTCCTTGATATCATAGGTTAATCCCTTTTTTTCTGCACTTAAATACTGCTCGATTATTGCAGATTTGGTAATTCGTTCACTTTCAATTTTATTAAGAACTGCTTTTTTTGCAATTTCAAAAGTATTTTCAGATTCTGGTAAGTTATTAATCAATCCAAACATAGAAGACAAAGCTTCCTTTTGTTTATCGGATTGAATACCTACATAGGAAAATATATAGTCAGATTTTTCAGTTTGATTTGCTTGAAAATAATCAGAGTAAACGGAGTATGCTAAAGCTTGTGCTTCTCTAATTTCTTGGAAAACTATACTATTCATACCTACTCAAATACACTTTTAAACCATTATCTAAAGTGTAAATTCTAGTTTCGGTTGGATCGTCGGTAACATATTCAAAGGTGTAACCATCAATAGTTTTAGTTTTAATTTCGAAGGATGTTCTATGGGTACAAGAGTAAATTCCTAGAAATAATAAGGGTAAAAGGATTAATTTTTTCATGACATAAAATTTGGATGGGTTAGTAAAATAAAAACTTTTCAAAGGTTGTTTTTACTCTTAAAATATATAATTATTTTTGTTAAATATGAAAATATTAAAAAAACAAGAATTACATAACCTAGCCATGGAAGTGGTAGGGAAAAGAATGGAAGAAGAGGGTTTTGAATTTATGACAGTTAATTCAGAACTAAAGAATGATCCTCAATTTGTTTGCCTTAAGGATAAAAAATTATACTTCGTAATTGTGCGCTCAGTTTCATATCCCAAAAATCCTATGGACTATGACAAAGTCTTTATGGAAACAGTTCGTTCTCATGCTGAGAAATTTGAGGCCACTACATACTATGCAGGAGTAGGATTGGCAAACGCAGAAAATTATGAATTGCCCTTAAACAAAAAAGATTCATATGCAATCAATTTTCAAGGACTTCAAAAAATAGAACCTCATGCGTAATTTTATTTTTTTAATTTTTCTTTTTGTTGTTGGTTGTAAGGACAATAAACAAATAATAAAGCATCAAGGTTTTGCTTTGGGTACAGCATACTCGGTTCAGTATGGTCAAATCAACACAAGTTTCGATCAAATCCAAAGGGGTATAGATTCTTTATTTACAGTTATTAATTCTTCCATGTCTACATATCTTCCTAATTCAGACATCACTAAAATAAATCAAGGGGATTCTTTGTTAACTGTAGATGTTCATTTTAAGAGAGTTTTTGAAAAAACTACTGAAGTGTGGAAAAGTACTGATGGTTATTTCGATCCTACAGTAGGTTCTTGGGTAAATGCATACGGTTTTGGCCCCGATAATAAACCACAAATACTTACCGATCAAAAGAGAGTTTTTTTGAATAGTATTACGGGATGGGATAAAATTAAATTAACTTCAGAGGGTACCATTCAAAAAATGCACACTGCAATTTATCTTGATTTTAACGCATTAGCAAAAGGTTATTCAGTTGATCTTTTGGCTAAATATCTTGAACTTTACGGAGCAACTAACTTTTTAATAGAAATTGGTGGTGAAATTGTTGCTCGAGGAGAGAACCCTATATCTTTAAATCCTTGGAGAATTGCAATAGATGACCCAAATCAAATTAAAGATCGAAAATTGATTCAAACATTAACTTTGAAAGATCAAGCAATTGCAACGTCAGGGAATTACCGCAAATTCAAGATAGATGAAATTACAGGTAAACGCTATGTTCATTCAATAAATCCTCTAAAGGGAACTGCAGTTAAATCAGAAGTTCTGAGTACATCAGTAATTGCATCAGATTGTATGACTGCAGATGCGTATGCCACTGCTTTGATGGTAATGCCCCTGGATAAAAGTATGGAGATGATAGAGTCTTTACCCAATATAGAAGCCTATTGGATTACTGCAAGTCAAGATTCTATAAAGGAATATTTTTCTAAAGGATGGAATAAATAACTTAATTCTTTTTGACTACTGGAATCTGTTCATTTTTGGGTAATCCAAATTTTTCTTGCTCGTTTTGTGGAAGTGTATTAATAAAATCAACAGCAGTTGCTTTAAAGCCTATAGATTTTAATCGATCATAATAATCCTTTCCATAAACTCTAACATGATCATATTGTCCAAAAATCTTTGCTCTTTCTTTGGAATCTACTACACTGTTATCTTCAAAAGTTTTTTTTCTGTTTTCATCCAAAGGAACTTGAAGAATAGCAGTTCCTCCTTGTTTTAAAACCCTGTATATTTCTTTCATTGCCAGCTTATCATTAGGAATATGTTCCAATACATGATTGCATAATATTAAGTCATAAGTATTTGATTCAAACGGAAGATTACAAAGATCAGCCTTTACTTCCGCCAAAGGTGAATCAAGATCAGTTGTTGTGTAATCCCAATGCGAGAAGGATTTGAATTTTTTGTAAAAGACCTGTTCAGGAGCGACATGTAAAACACGGATAGAATCCTTTAAAAAGGAAGTTTTACGTTTTAGATACAACCATAAAAGTCGATGCCGCTCAAGCGATAAGGTACCTGGGCAAAGTGCATTTTCACGTAATTTTTGATATCCATAAGGTAAAAATTTACGGTAGCTACTACCGTCAATGGGATCAGTGTACTTATTGCCTTTAAAATATAACCTAATAAGGGGACGGAATAAAATACTCAGTTGTATCAACCAAGTTCTGGGTAGAAGGTTGATTATCGATTTCATAAAATCAAGGCTTCTTTTCGAAAGGGTGTTTCCTCATCACTATCTATACCCAGAGCTTTATAGATGTATTGAAAGGTAGAAAGCAGTTCGGGTTTTCCATCTATCAAAGCAACATCATGTTCAAAATGTGCACTAGGTAAACCATCAGCGGTCAAAATAGTCCAGCCATCATTGAGTTGCTTGATTCGGTGGGTTCCTCTGTTAATCATAGGCTCAATAGCCAGAACCATTCCATCTATGAATTTTTTACCACGCCCTCTTTTTCCATAATTAGGAACTTCTGGTCCTTCATGCATTTTTATTCCTAATCCATGTCCAATTAATTCTCTAACAACACCATATCCCTCAGTTTCTGCATGGTTTTGAATGGCATAAGCAAGATCTCCAATACGATTTCCATTTTTAAATTCTGCAATTCCTTTATACAAAGATTCCTTAGTAATGCGTAAAAGTTTTTCTGTTTTGGAATCAATTTCACCTACCGCAAAAGTATAAGCATGATCTCCATAAAAGCCATTTTTAAGGGAGCCACAGTCAATCGAAATAATATCTCCCTCTTGAAGAGGTTCATTATTTGGAATTCCATGGACTACCTGAGAATTGGGGCTCATGCATAATGTATTAGGGAAATCATAAAGTCCTAAAAAGCCTGGAACTGCTCCATGATCCCTGATAAACTCTTCTGCTTTTACATCCAATTCTAAGCTGCTTATTCCAGGTTTAATTTCACTGGCAAGCATTCCTAGTGTTTTAGAAACGATCAAAGCGCTTTCTCGCATTAATTCAATTTCTTCTCTATTTTTAAGTACAACAGCACTCATTCAGCATATGCGTTTTTGTAGCTCTCATCTTTCAGAATTTTTAGCATATCCTGCTCTAAAGTTTCAATGGGAAATTCTACAATTCGATTCAATTCTTTATTGTTTTTAGAAAAAATTAGCGTGGGAACATTGAAGAGGTCATATTTTTTTTCAAGACCATCTGGGGTATCTTTATCTTCCGAAACTGCAATAAGTTCTATTTGATCTATGGTAAATCCTGATTCTTTTAAAATTTTTAACATTGGAGCAACTTCTCTTTGACTATCCTCACACCAAGTTCCTAAAAGTAAGGTTATCCGAATGTTTTTTAATAAGGGTTTTAATTCTTTAGCTTGTGATGGATTCACTTTGTAAAAATCATACTCCCTTTGATACCATGGCGAAAATAATTTTAATTGATCCAAGGTTATTTTTCCTAAGAGAATTTCTTCGCCTTCTAGGGTAGTGCTTTTAAGGGAATTTGGAATTGTAACTTCTGTTACTTTCTGTTTGGGTTCTTTTTTTACCTCTCCACAACTGATGAAAAGTGCTAAAGTCAAAAAAGTAAAAACTATTTTCATAGGAGTAATGATTTTTGTGTCATTGCTTCAGGTTGTTTAATATCCATTAAATCAAGGATTGTGGGAGCTATATCTCCCAAAACACCAGAAGCTATTTTTTTCTTGTTATTATCTACCAAAATAATTGGAACAGGGTTGGTTGTATGAGCTGTATTTGGACTTCCGTCTGGATTTATCATGGTCTCACAATTTCCATGATCAGCAATAACCAAAGTAGCGTAATCTTGAGTCAAGGCAGCTTCTATAATTTCTTGAGCACAATTATCTACTGTTTCACATGCTTTAATTGTAGCATTAAGATCACCAGTATGGCCTACCATATCAGGATTTGCAAAGTTCAAACAAATAAAATCTGCAGTTTCTTTTTGAATCTCAGGAATAATTGCATCGCGAATTTCAAAAGCACTCATTTCCGGTTGCAAATCATAGGTTGCCACTTTAGGTGAAGGACAAAGAATGCGTTCTTCTCCCGGAAAAGGTTTCTCTCTACCACCGTTAAAAAAGAATGTAACGTGTGGATATTTTTCAGTTTCAGCAATTCTAATTTGAATTTTGCCAGCATCAGATAAAGTTTCCCCCAAAGTATCTTTAAGATTCTCTTTATCAAATATAACATTTACCTTTTTAAAAGAACTATCATAATTGGTCAAGGTAACAAAATGTAGACTTAAAGGATTCATTCCTTGTTCTTTAAATGTTTTTTGTGAAAGTGCCTTTGATAATTCACGCCCTCGATCAGTTCTAAAGTTAAAGAAAATTACTACATCATCTGACTCTAAAGTAGCAAGGGCTTTTCCTTCTTTATTTTTTGCAACTAGAGGAGCGATGAACTCATCGGTTATTTTTTCATCATAAGAATTCTGAATTGCGCTAGCAAAGTCATCTACTAAGTTACCCTTGCCTCGAACAATAAGATCGTATGCTTTTTGAACACGTTCCCAGCGTTGATCTCTATCCATGGCATAATATCGCCCAATAACAGAAGCTATTCTTCCAGTAGTTTTGGACATAGTTTCTTCGATGTTTTTTATGAACTTTTTTCCTGATTGTGGATCAACATCCCGTCCATCGGTAAATGCATGAAGATATACCTTATCCATTTTTTGTTCAGCAAAAATTTCCAATAAAGCATTAATGTGATTTACATGAGAATGTACTCCACCATCAGAAACCAAACCCATTAGATGAATTTTTTTATCATTAGTTTTTGCATATGCAATGGCTTCTTTCAAAACGATTTCATCTTTTAGCGTATTGTTCTCAATTGCTAAATTAATTTTAGCCAAATCTTGATAGACAATACGACCAGCACCAAGATTTACATGACCGACTTCACTATTACCCATTTGTCCATCGGGAAGGCCAACATGCATACCATCGGTTCGAAGACTGTTATTGGAGTAATTTTTATATAAACTATCAATAAAAGGAGTTTGTGCTTGATCAATAGCAGAAACTGAGGGATTTGGTGACTTTCCCCATCCATCCAGAATCATTAAAATTGCTTTTTGAGCCATGAAAAATTTTTCCACAAAGATAGCAAATATGTCAATGAAATTGCCGCATAAAGATTTCTAACTTATCTTTAAACTTTCTAAAACGTTATAATTGAATAAAGGAATTGTTTATCGTTCAACAGGGAGTTGGTATCTTGTAAAAGATACTAGTGGAGATTTTTTTTCATGCAGAATAAAAGGGAAGTTTAGAATACAAGGTATAAAGAGTACTAATCCTATTGCAGTGGGGGATAGAGTTGATTTTGAAATAGAGAAAGAAGCAGAATCCTTGGGAATCATCAATGCAATTGAACCTCGAGATAATTACATCGTAAGAAAATCGGTTAATTTATCAAAGCAAACTCATATTATCGCCTCCAATATTGATCAAGCTTTTTTATTGATTACTCTGAATAATCCTCCAACTTTCTTTTCTTTTATTGATCGCTTTTTAATTACTGCTGAAGCCTACCAAATTAAAGCGATTTTGCTGTTCAATAAAATGGATAAATATTCTGAAGAAGAAAAGCTCGAGATAAAGGCAATGCAAAGTATTTATGAAAAAACAGGATATACCTGCCATCAGATTTCAAGTTTTAACAAAAAAGATGTAGCCTTTATTTCAAAATTAATGGAGGGGAAATGTTCAATGTTTTCGGGACATAGTGGTGTGGGTAAATCTACTTTGATCAACTCAATATCTCCAAATTTAAATTTAAAGACAAAAATCATTTCAGAACAACACCAGCAAGGTCAGCATACAACTACCTATGCTGAAATGTTTGATTTGGATGGAAATGCAAGAATTATTGATACACCAGGCATCAAAGGTTTTGGTGTTGTTGATATGGAATCAGAAGAACTAGGAAATTATTTCCCTGAATTTTTAAAAATAAAAAACTCCTGCAAGTTTAATAATTGTCTTCATGTGGATGAACCCAAATGTGCCGTAAAAGAAGGTGTCGAAAATAAAACTATTGCGGCCTCTAGATACAAAAGTTATCTTCAACTTTTAGAGGAAGACACTCCTTATAGAAATTAATTATGCGTGTAGTAATTCAGCGAGTAAAAAATGCCAAAGTAGAGGTGAACCAAAAGAATGTCGGATCCATTAAACAAGGTTTGCTTGTTTTTTTAGGAATTGAAATGGCAGACACCATAGAAGACGTTAATTGGATAATAAAAAAAACAACCCAAATTCGCATTTTCTCAGATTCAGATGGAATTATGAATCGATCTCTTCTTGATATTGATGGGGAGCTTCTTCTAATTAGTCAGTTTACATTAATGGCAGCCACTAAAAAAGGGAATCGACCTTCTTATATACTTGCAGCAAAACATGAACATGCAATCCCTCTATATGAAGCTTTTATATCTCAAGTAGAAAAGGTTTTGAACAAGCCCATTGCAACTGGAATTTTTGGTGCAGACATGCAAGTTTCTTTGTGCAACGATGGTCCGGTAACTTTACAACTCGACTCAAAGAATAAAGAGTAATTAATAGATATTTACTTCAATTTCTAAATGAATATCAAAGATGTATTTTACTTTTTTTTGAAGTTCTTGTGATAATGCTAAAATTTCTTGACCCGAAGCTTTTCCGTGATTAACCAATACGAGAGCTTGATCTTTATGAACACCTGCATCACCTTTTTTATACCCCTTGAAACCAAGAGATTCAATTAACCACCCAGCTGGAATTTTGATTTCAGAACTATTCATTCTGTAGTAAGGTATTTCAGGATATTTTTCCAATAAGTTTTCAAATTGTTTTTCTTTAATTATGGGGTTTTTAAAGAAACTTCCACCATTCCCAATTACTTTGGGATCAGGAAGTTTACGTTCTCTAATTGAAATTACTGCATCAGCAATGCTTTTTGGAGATACAGTTATATTTCCCATTTCCTCTCGAATTGCCCCATAACTTGTTTTGAGTTTATGGTTTTTTTTGGTCAACCGAAATTGAACAGAAGTAATCACATATTTTCCTTTTAAAGTAGTTTTAAAAATAGAGGTTCGGTAACCAAATTCTACATCTTCAAGATTGAATTTACGCATTTCTGCAGTTTCTACATTCATAGCCTTACAGCTTACAAAACTGTCTTTCAATTCAACTCCGTAAGCACCAATATTTTGAATTGGGGCAGTGCCAGTATTTCCAGGAATTAGGGATAAATTTTCTAGGCCACCATATCCTTGATTAATAGTCCAAACAACAAATTCGTGCCAGTTTTCCCCTGCTTGAACTTCAAGTACAACATGTTCATCATTTTCTTCAACGATATGGATTCCTTTAAGATTAATATGGATGCATAATCCTAATATATTTTTGGTAAGCAGTAAATTACTTCCACCACCTATGATAAATTTCTTTTTAAAGTTTTTATTCAAAAGTATCTCACGAAGCTCTTCTTCCGAATTAACACGACTGAAATATTCACTAAAACATTCAACACCAAATGTATTATATACTTTTATGGATTTATTTTCTTCGATGGTTTTCAATTGTGTTTTCTTAAGCATACACAAGATAGAAAACTCAATTCAATTGGAATAAGCCTTTAAGGCTTTTTCTAGAATTTTAGCACAGCGTAACAAGTCTTTTTGCTTTAAAACAAAACCCATTCTAATTTGTTTTTTTCCATACCCAGGTGTAGAATAAAACCCTGCTGCAGGAGCAAACATAACTGTTTCATTTTGATAAGTAAAATCAGTTAACATCCATTTAGAAAATTCTTCCGCATCCTCAACAGGTAATTCTACAATACAGTAAAATGCTCCCTTTGGATTGGATACTCGAATGCCATCAATTTTTTCTAAAGCTTCAATTAAGGTTTTTTTTCGTTTTGAATATTCATTTTTTACTTGGATTAAATATTCTGGGTCAGAATTGATAGCAGCTTCGCTAGCCATAAGAGCTAAAGTAGCGGGAGATAACCGTAAATGCGCAAATTTTAGAGCAGTTGCGATTAGATTTTTGTTTTTTGAAACCATGAATCCAACTCGTGCTCCACAAAGACTGTAACGTTTAGAAACCGAATCAATCATGATTGCATGATCATTTAACTTTTCATATTGTAAAACCGAAAAGTGTTTATCTACTTCACTATGAATAAATTCTCGATAAACTTCATCAACAATTAAAAAAACATTGTGTTTTAGTGCAAGATCTCCAAGCAATTTGATTTCTTCTTGTGAGTATAGATATCCCGTAGGGTTACTTGGATTGCAGATTAAAATCGCCTTGGTTCTTGGTGTGATTTTATTTTCAATGGTAGAGATTGAAGGGAGGCAAAATTGATCATCAAATAATGAAACTATAGGTATAACTTTTACACTTGATGCAGCAGCAAAACCATTGTAGTTTGCATAAAAAGGTTCAGGTATAATAATCTCATCACCAGCATCACAAATACAATTCAAGGTAAATGCTAATGCCTCGCTTGCTCCAGTCGTAACAATGATGTCTTCGGGAAGAACTTCAATTTTATTTCTTTTGTAATAAGAACAAAGTGATTTTCTAAAACTTAATGACCCTTCAGAAGACTCATAGGGAAGTAGTTTTAGATTATTGTTGCGAACTATGTCAATTGAATCTTGTGGAGAATCAATATCAGGTTGTCCAATGTTGAGGTGAAATACATGAACTCCTTTAGTTTTTGTTTTAGTCGCAAAAGCACTTAATTTTCTTATGGGAGATTCTGGAAGGTTTCTTCCCTTGTTGGATAAAATGGGCATTTTGTATTAAAATAATTTTGCTAATATCTTAAAAAAAAATTACATCAGATTAATTAGAATGTTTTTTGTTAGGTTTTATATGTATTCTTTTTTTAGGATTACTTTTTTGCTAAAAAAATGTAATTAAAATAGAAGACCGAATTACACCCCATTTCTATGAAACAATATTTTAGAATAATTTTATTCATATTTTATTTTTGTTGCTCTTTCTCATTGTTTGCTCAATCCAGTTTTTATTTTCCAGAAGGCGTTAAAAAGCGAACTTTTTCTTTTAAATTAATCAATAATCTAATCGTATTACCAGTTTAAATTAATGGAGTAGCCCTTAATTTTTTATTAGATTCTGGTGTCAATAAAACCATTTTATTTAACAACGATTTAATATCAATTCATGACTTTGAAAGCAGAGAAATTATTAATATTAGGGTTTTTTCCAATGTAGCTTTCATACGCGCATTTAGGGTAGAGGCTGACTTTTTTAAAATTGACCGTTTGACTAGCGTAAATCATGAAATATTATTGTTAGAGGATGAGAATTTAAAATTTAGTAAACGCATGGGAACTCAAATTGACGGTATTTTGGGAGCTTCTCTTTTTAAGAATTTTAAAATTTCAATTAATTATATAAGTAAACGCATACGCATTGAGTACTCAAATGATAAAACTATTTCATGTAGAAAGTGCAGTATTCTTCCCATTCGGTTTAAAAATAAAAAACCCCTTGTTAGCGGATTTATTACTCAAGATAATTGAAAGGTTGTCGAAGGAGAAATTTAATTGATAGTGGTTCAAGTGATGCTCTATGGCTTTTTGATCAACATGAAAAAGTTGTCAAAATATCTTCCTTTTTCCCTAACTTTTTAGGAATAGGAATCAATGGGGACTTGTTTGGTGACCGAGGGAAAATATCTTCATTTCAACTGGGATCATTTATTTTGAAAAAAATAAAAAGTTGCCTACCCTGATAGTATAATTGACTATAAAAAAGTACTAGACAACAATAGAATAGTAAGTATTGGAGGTGAATTGTTAAGACGTTTTAAAATAACTTTTGACTATCCAAACAAACAATTAATCTTAAAAAGAAATTCTAAAGCTTTTTCTCCTTTTTATTATAATTTAAGTGGTATTGAATTGCAATACAAAGGCGAAAATTTAATCAAGGAAAAAATTAATTTTATAGCTGATGATCGACACAAAAGTCAAGATGAAAGACAGAATAATGGGGTTAAGATATTTCTTACAGAAGTTTATCGGTTGCGTTTTCAATCCATAATTGAAATATCAAATCTTAGAAAGGGTTCTCCTGCAGCATTAGTGGGCTTGAAAGTAGTAGATGTATAATATCAATTAATGGTAAAAGAGTAGATGACATATAGCTTCAGCATATGACTCACCTATTTCAAAAGAAACCTGGAACTAAAATAAAACTAGCAATCAAAAGAAAAGGAGTAAAACTTATTTATCGATTTGTTTTAAAAACATTGTTATGAGAGTTATTGAACCACTCCTTTTATTTTCAGTGAAACAATAGGTGTTTCTGCAGAGTTTGAATTTACAGTAATGGTTTTACGAATCGGACCCAATCTGTTGGTGTCGTATTTAACTTGAATTTCTCCAGTTTCCCCAGGTGGAATTGGGGCCTCTGGTTTCTTGGGGATAGTACAGCCACAAGAAGAGTATACCTTAGTTATTTCAAGAGGTTTATCACCTTTGTTTACAAAAGTAAAAACACGAATTCCGTCACTGCCTCTTGAAATTTCTCCATAATCAATAACACTGGATTTAAACTCTATTTTTGGCCCACTGGTTTGAGCAAAGCTTCCCAAATTGAACGCTAAAAAAAAACTGAAAGCGGTAATTAAATTTTTCATAAGCTCATTTTTAGTATTTGCAATATACATAATTTTAATTCACAGAAAAAAGCATGACAAAAGTGATCTGATTCCTTTTGAAATCCCCTTAAGAAAATTACTTTTGCTTTATATTTAACAAAAATCAGACCACTATGTCGATTTCCTCAAAGTTTGAAGCCGCAACTGTCGAAAAGAAATGGTACGACTACTGGCTTAGTAATAAGTATTTTGCATCCACACCGGATAAACGTCCTTCTTATTCTATAGTAATCCCACCACCAAACGTTACAGGTGTACTTCATATGGGCCATATGTTAAATGTTTCTTTGCAAGATATTTTGATTCGAAGAGCTAGAATGCAAGGATTTAACGCCTGTTGGGTTCCTGGAACCGATCACGCATCGATTGCTACAGAAGCTAAAGTGGTAGCTCGATTAAAGAAACAAGGAATTGATAAAAATGACTTAACACGAGAAGAGTTCTTAGAGCATGCGTGGAATTGGACAGAGGAATATGGAGGAGTTATTTTAAATCAACTTCAAAAACTGGGAGCTTCTTGCGACTGGGATAGAACCAAGTTTACTCTTGATGCAGAAATGTCAGAATCTGTAATTCAAGTATTTGTTGATCTGTTTAAAAAAGGGTTGATTTATAGGGGTTATCGCATGGTTAATTGGGATCCAGAAGCACAAACAACTTTGTCTGATGAAGAAGTTATTTATGAAGAAAAAGCAGGTTTTTTATATTATGTGGCTTATGAAGTAGAGGGGGTTGAAAATCCCTTGATAGTTGCAACAACTCGTCCCGAAACTATTTTTGGAGATACGGCAATTTGTATTCACCCAGAAGATGAACGTTTTGAACATTTGAAAGGGAAAAAGGCAAAAGTTCCAATTGCTGACCGCTGGATACCAATCATTGAAGATGATTATGTTGAAATAGAATTTGGAACAGGCTGTTTGAAAGTGACACCAGCACATGACGTCAATGACAAAGCTTTGGGAGAAAAACACGGATTAGATATTATTGATATTTTTAATCCAGATGCAACCTTAAATGCTCAGGGACTTCACTATGAAGCTATGGATCGATTTGAAGTTCGGAAAGCCATTTCAAAAGAGTTAGAAGACCTAGGTGTATTAGTTAAAAAAGAAGATTACCCCCACAAAGTAGGCACTTCTGAACGAACTAAGGCAGTTATTGAGCCCCGTTTATCTGATCAATGGTTTTTAAAAATGGAAGAACTTGCAAAACCAGCCATCAAAGCTGTACTTGAATCAGATGATGTTACTTTAGTTCCAACCAAATTCAAGAATACCTATCGCCATTGGATGGAAAACATTCGAGATTGGAACATATCCCGACAATTATGGTGGGGACAACAAATACCAGCTTATTATTACAGTAATAACCCTGATGATTTTGTAGTAGCTCCTTCAATTGAGAAAGCATTGGAAATGGCACATTTAAAATCAGGAAATAAAAATTTAAAGGCAAGTGATCTTCGTCAAGATGACGATGTTTTAGACACTTGGTTTTCTTCTTGGTTGTGGCCTATCTCTGTTTTTGACGGAATTCGAAACCCTGATAACGAAGAGATAAACTATTATTATCCAACTAAAGACCTAGTAACGGGCCCAGATATATTGTTTTTTTGGGTTGCTCGTATGATAATTTCGGGCTATGAATACCGCAAAAAAAAACCTTTTTTTAAAGTTTATTTAACTGGACTAGTTCGAGATAAACAAGGAAGAAAAATGTCTAAGCAATTAGGTAATTCTCCAGATGCAATTAAACTTATAGAGGATTTCGGTGCTGATGCTGTTCGAATAGGTTTATTATTCAGTTCAGCTGCTGGGAATGATTTGTTGTTTGACGAAAGCTTATGTCAACAAGGAAAAAGTTTTGCAAATAAAATATGGAATGCATATCGTCTAATTGATGGTTGGGAAGTTGATGAAAATAAAAGCCAATCCATAGTGAATAGAGAATCACTTCAATGGTACGATCACAAATTTCATCAAACTCTAGAAACTATCAATGATCATTTTGATAAATACCGCTTATCAGATGCTTTGATGACTTCTTATAAACTTATTTGGGACGATTTCTGCTCTTGGCTGCTTGAGGCAATAAAACCATCCTATGGTGATCCGATTGATGGGCAAACCCTAAAAGAAATTCGATCTTTGTTTGAGCAAAATTTAAAATTATTACACCCATTTATGCCTTTCATTACAGAAGAACTCTGGCAAGATATGGACAAAAGATCTCAAAATGAGGCATTGATTATTAGTCAATGGCCAATATTCAAGTCATTTGACGTAGAGATTATCAATCGCTTTGATGCTGCTAAGGCAGTAATTGGCGGAATACGAAATTTCCGAAAAGAAAAACAAATTGGATTTAAGGAAAAACTGGCTCTTCAAGTAATCGGTTCTTCAGCAGAAATCCCTTTTGAATCTTTGATTCAAAAAATGGGACAGCTTATTAGCATTAATTATCTAAAATCATCACCAGAAAAACAAGGGGGAGCTTTTCGTGCAAATGGACTGGAATTTTTTATTCCACTTGAAGGTAAAATTGATGTTGAAAAAGAGCGACAAAAACTAGGTGAAGAACTCAAATACTTGAATGGTTTTTTAGTATCTGTTCAAAAGAAATTGGCAAACGAACGCTTTGTTTCTAACGCTCCAGAACAAGTGATTGTTAATGAGCGAAAAAAAGAAGCTGATGCTTTAGAAAAAATAGAAGTATTACAGAAAAGCTTGGCAGCTTTATAAATAACTGTTTATTTCTTGGCGATACAGTGGATTCCGCCTTTCACAACTTGATTCAAATCTACCTCAATTTTGGTACCAACAGGAAGGTATAAATCTACCCGAGAACCAAATTTGATGAAGCCAGCATCCGTTCCTTGAATTATCTCCTGACCTTCTTTTGCATAGTTTACAATTCTTCGTGCAAGCGCACCCGCAATTTGACGATAAAGCACTGATCCAAAAGATTTATTTTCGACAACAATCGTTGTTCGTTCGTTTTCTTCAGAAGCTTTTGGGTGCCATGCAACGAGATATTTTCCTGGATGGTATTTGCTAAATAGCACTTTTCCGCTCATACAATAACGAGTTACGTGAACGTTTACTGGTGACATAAAAATCGACACCATAAGGCGTTGATCTTTTAAATATTCTTTTTCATAAACCTCTTCAATCACAACTACCTTCCCATCAACCGGGGCGATTATGTGATCTGAATTTATAACTGTATTTCTCTTAGGATTTCTAAAAAACTGTAAAACCAATACGAGTAAACCAAGGCTTAGAACTTGTAAGGCTAATTTTAACCAAGAAATTGGAACAAAGTAATCAGCACCAAGTGCAATTCCTGCTGTAAAAATAAAAGTAAAAACAATGATTAAGTGGCCTTCTTTGTGAAACATCTTAGATGAATTTTAAAAGTAAATAATAATAAGGTGCAATAAAGATAACACTATCCATGCGATCATAAAACCCTCCGTGGCCAGGAATTAGACTCCCACTGTCTTTAACCTTAGCTATTCTCTTGAAATAAGATTGAATAAAATCCCCTAAAGTAGCCAATATGGGAACCATTAAAGCAAATAGGATCCATAACTTATTTTCAAAAAGATTCAATTCTTTTTCAATGACATATGTCAAAAGAATAGTAGCAATCATTCCTCCAAAAAATCCTTCCCAGGATTTTTTTGGAGATATTTTTGGAAGCAACTTGTGCTTTCCAAATTTTGAGCCAAAAATATATGCAAATGAATTGTTTGCCCAAATCGATAAGTAAAGTAATGTCAGTAACCACGGGGAATAAGTCAACCCCTCATAAGCTGATCGACAAATGAAATAAGATGAAAAAACTAAATATCCAAGACTAAGAATAAGTTTTATTGGATAGTTGAGGTTTATTTTTTTAGAAGAAAAGAGTAATATGATAAGAACTGAATTAAGAATCAAAGCAATGTAGAGCATGACATCCTCAGTTTGTTTAGTCATCAGGCTGAATAGGGCATACCCAATTGAAAGAGCTAATGTCATAAATGGGATAATGCTTTTGAATTGAATTAATCGTTGGAATTCCCACAAAGCTAGGCTTGAAAAAATAAAAATAATTGCCGACATTGTAAATGGGGAAAAGAATATTGCCCCTATTAATGTTGCAGCATAAAGTGATCCAGATACAGCACGAATTTTTATATCTTTCATTTAGTAGGAGTCTTCTTGAACGAGTAAATATAAGTTTTTTGTGCTACTTCCATAAGAAAGAAAGTTTTCTTCTTTATCTGGATCGAACGCATTTAGGGTAGTAATATTTGATGGTAGATCTTCTTTATATCGAGTATTTATCAATGTCATCGCTTCACTAACGTCTTCAACAAATTGAGCTGAACTTGCAAGAATTATCAAATTTTCAGGAAGTTCATTCAATTTCAAATCTTTTATTTGATGACTACAAATCAATATAGCTCCTTTGTTTGCAATTAAATATTCGCAGCCTAAAACCTGTGTTGAAGGAATTTTATTTTCAGAAAACTCTTGATTTGTATCGAGTTTAAAAAAACTGTTTAGACTTTTTGAATCACTTTTTAAATCTAAGTTGCCCCATCCGTTTTCAGCTAGTATTTGGTGGAAATATTTTAAAGTATCTTTTCTATTCTCACTAAAAATAAATTTTCCACCCTTCTCAGTAAATTTTTTGGCAAACTCAATTTCTTTATGATCTTTTTTAGGAGCTAAATAGGGGCTATTTTCTTTGATTATTTCCTTTTTGTTTTTTCCGAAAATATTTTTGAAGAAATTCACGAAAAAATTATTCAGTTATTGTTTTTTTTTCATCCTCATTTTGTTCTTGATCAAAGGGTCTTTTTCCAAGAATATTTAAAAGGTCATCTTTAAACAAAACTTCTTTTTCTAAAAGACGTTCCGCTAGTATTGTTAACTTTTCTATGTTGTCTGCAACAAGCTTACACGCTCTTTCATATTGACCTTCTATCAGTATGGATATTTCTTTATCAATTTTTTGAGCAGTGTCCTCGGAATAGGGTTTAGAAAAACTATAATCTGATTGACCACTGGAATCGTAGTAGGTCAGGTTTCCAATTTCATCGTTAAGACCATATATGGTGACCATAGCCTTTGCTTGTCGGGTTACTTTTTCTAGATCACTTAGGGCCCCAGTGGATATTTTATCAAAAACCATTTTTTCTGCTGCTCTTCCTCCAAGAGTTGCACACATTTCATCAAGCATTTGCTCGGTTCGGACAATCATTCGTTCTTCTGGAAGATACCATGCAGCTCCTAAAGATTGTCCTCGGGGAACAATAGTTACCTTAACTAAGGGCGCAGCATGTTGAAGTAACCAGCTGACCATAGCATGGCCTGCCTCATGGAATGCAATTGTTTTTTTCTCTGCCGGAGTGATAATTTTATTTTTCTTTTCAAGCCCTCCAACAATTCGATCAACTGCATCTAAAAAGTCTTGTTTTCCAACTGATTTTTTGTTTTTTCGAGCAGCAATTAGTGCTGCTTCATTACAAACATTTGCAATATCAGCTCCTGAAAAACCAGGAGTTTGTTTGGATAAAAAATCGATATCTAATGTTTTGGTTGTTTTTAGAGGAGCAATATGTACAGAAAAAATCTGTTTACGTTCTCTCACATCAGGAAGATCAACATAGATTTGGCGGTCAAACCGACCAGCTCGCATCAATGCTTTGTCTAATACATCAGCACGATTTGTTGCTGCTAAAACTATTACATTGGTGTTGGTTCCAAAACCATCCATTTCGGTTAGTAGCTGATTCAAAGTATTTTCACGTTCATCATTTGAACCTGTCATATTACTTTTCCCACGTGCTCTTCCAATAGCATCAATTTCATCAATAAAAATAATTGCTGGGGATTTCTCTTTTGCTTGTTTAAAAAGATCCCTCACCCTTGAAGCACCTACTCCTACAAACATTTCCACGAAATCAGATCCTGATAAAGAAAAGAAAGGGACTTTTGCTTCCCCTGCTACAGCTTTAGCTAGTAATGTTTTACCGGTTCCGGGTTGCCCTACAAGAAGTGCTCCCTTAGGAATTTTTCCACCCAGTTTGGTGTATTTTGTTGGATTTTAAGAAAGGTCTACAATTTCTTGAACCTCTTCTTTGGCTCCTTCTAATCCAGCAACATCTTTGAAAGTTGTTTTGATGTCTGCTTTTTCATCAAAAAGCTTAGCTTTTGATTTCCCAATATTAAAAATTTGACTTCCACCGGCACCTCCTCCACCTCCCGACATTCTTCTCATCAAGAAGATCCATATTCCTATGATTACTATAATAGGAAGGAAACTAAGTAAAACGTCAAGCCACTTATTTTCAATGGTTGTAAAATCATATTTAAAAACAATACCGTTGGATTCGGCTTTCTCTAATTTTCGCTGAAATAACTCCAAGTTTCCAACTTCGAATTGATAATGAGGACCTTTGATGTTGTCTTGCCCTAAAATATTTTTTGTTTTTGCTCCAGAGTGAATCGATTTTTCTAAGGCTGATTCTGTTAATGAAACTTTCACGAGGTTTTTATTGTAAACAACAATACTTTTTACATCTCCTTCATTTAAGAAACGCTCAAATTCTGATATGTTGGTCTTCTTAAGAGACTGTGAACTTCCGTCACCAAACATACTTAGCCCTAAAAGTAGAATAATTACAATTCCATAAACCCAATACGTATTGAATTTCTGTTTTTTTGGTTGGTTTTCTTTTGCCATAATTTTTTTATTGATTTGAAGCGATTAATGTAGTTTTTGCATCACCCCAAAGCTCTTCAATATTGTAATACTCTCTAATTTGTTTTTGAAAAACATGAACAACGATATCTACATAGTCCATCAATACCCATTCTCCATTATCTTGTCCTTCAGTATGGTAAGGTTTTTCTTGTAATGCTTTGCTTACCGTCTTTTGAACAGATCCAACTATTGCGGATACGTGAGTATTCGATGTTCCTGTACAGACAATGAAATAATCACAGACTGTGTTTTCAATATTTCTTAAATCGAGTAAATTTACTTCAACACCTTTAACTTGGTCTATTCCTAGAAGTATTTGGGTAATAAGATTATCAGCACTATTGGAAGCTTTCGTCATTAATTTTTTTCTTTAACACAAATTTATTATAATATTGGCAGACACAAGTATTTTTAAGATGCATTATTTCAATTTAATCAAAATTAATGCCACTGATTCAACGAATTCTTGGATGAAAGAGCGCTATTCATCAAACAAGTGTACTGATTGTGATGTTGTTTGGTCACAAACTCAGAATAGTGGTAGAGGGCAAAGCAATTCTATTTGGATATCAGAGAAAGGTAAAAATCTAACATTCAGTATCTACAAGGAATTTAGTGATCTTTTAATTCAAAACCCTTTTGTATTAAGTGCTGTTGTTTCTTTAGCAGTTGAGGCAACATTAAATTCCTTTATGATTCCCAAAACTCATGTAAAATGGCCAAACGACATTATGTCAGGTGACAAAAAAATTTGTGGAATTTTGATTGAAAACATGTTCAAAACCTCTTCACTTCATGCAAGTGTAATTGGAGTTGGACTCAATGTAAATCAAAATCATTTTAAAAATCTTCCTATTGCTAGTTCTATGTTCAAAATCTCAGGAATTTTATATGATTTGGATGAGGTGATGAATTGTTTTCTAAAACTTCTAAATCAAAAACTTGAACTTTTAAATCACCCCCAAGAACAAATAATAAAAACTTATGAGGCTTCGCTTTACAGACGAAATTTACCTAGCACTTTTGAATCAAAAGGGCGAATGTTTACAGGAATTATAAGGGGTGTTACCCCACAAGGATTGTTAAAAGTTGAACTAGAAGATCGTAAAATGTGTGCGTATGATTTAAAACAAATTAAATTGAAAAATTAGGGACTCCAGTTTGAAGGGTCTTTTCTCCAATTGACAAGCGTATCTTGTTGGCTTTTTTCTATTGTTTTATTATCTCTAGCAAATTCTATCAAATGGTCATAGTCACTCAAAGTGTGGAGTTGAACACCAGCTTTTTCAAAATTATTTTTTGCAACAGAAAATCCATATGAGAATAAAGCAATCATTCCTAAAACTTCAATACCTTCAGCTTTAATTGCAGCTACTGCGTTTAAACTACTCATTCCAGTACTGATCAGATCTTCAATTACAACAACGACCTGTCCTTCTTGAATAAATCCTTCAATTTGATTTTGACGTCCGTGTTTTTTGGCTTGAGGGCGAACATATACAAAAGGTAAATTCAATTTTTGAGCAACCAGTGCTCCAATTCCAATTGCACCAGTAGCTACACCTGCAATAGTCACCTCAGTTCCGTACAAAGATTTTACTTGTTCAGCCAATATATCTGTCAAGAAATCTCTAACTTTTGGATATGATAGTGCTAATCGATTGTCACAATATATTGGAGATTTCCATCCACTCGCCCATGTAAATGGATTTTTTGGTTCCAATTTAATTGCATTAATTTGTAGTAAATGAGCAGCAGTTTTGTAGGCTATTTGTTCGTTATAAATCATACACAAATGTATAAAGTATTTTTCAATCAAAAACCAATTTTCTTAATAACTGAATTGGTTCCTCAAACTGATGAAATTCCAGTTTTTTTTATAAAATTTTCATCGCCTGAAGGTATTATAAAAGCATTGAAGTCTAAAAAAATCAATTCCCTGTATTTGTATCACCCCTCTGAAGAAAAATTATGGATGCATTTTTTAAAACATTTTCCAGTTGTTGAAGCAGCTGGAGGTATGGTTCGACATCAAGATCAACGCTTATTGTTTATTTACAGAAATAAAAAATGGGACTTACCTAAGGGGAGAATAGAGAAAAATGAACCTGTTAAAATAGCCGCAATTAGAGAAGTAGAGGAAGAAACAGGGGTTGAAGGATTAGAAATCATTAGACCATTAATTAATACGCTACACATTTTCAATAGAAATGGCAGGTATAAACTTAAAAAGACGTTTTGGTTTGAAATGAGAACGTCTTCAAAGATAGATTTGATTCCTCAAACAAAAGAGGGTATTGAGCAAGCAGTTTGGATTAATGAGTCAGAAATTCCAGAAAAGTTTCAGAATGCTTATGAAAACATCAAACTAGTTTATGAAAATCTTTAAGACTGGATTACAGATTTTGGAACGAGGTGTTTGTAGTCTCCTTGATTATGAATTACTTCTCGAACAATACTGCTACTGATAAAGGAAGTTTCTGTTGAAGTTAATAAGAAAACGGTTTCAATTCCTGAAAGGCTACTATTTGTATGCGCTATTGCTTTTTCAAATTCAAAGTCTGCTGGGTTTCGAAGACCCCTCAAAATGAAGGATGCTCCAATATTCATACAAAAACCAACAGTAAGTCCCTTGTATGTTTGAACAGAAATTTTATTTTCATTTTCAAAAGTTTTTTCAATAAAACGTTTGCGTTCTTTTAAAGAAAACATGTATTTTTTGTTCGAATTAATACCGATTGAGATTACAATCTCGTCAAACAAAGGAATTGCTCTTTTAATAATATCAACGTGTCCGTTGGTAATTGGATCAAATGAACCTGGAAAAATTGCTTTCTTCATAATCCTAAAGATATTCTTTTTTTTTCATTGTTTCAGATATGAGTTCTTCCATGAATTCCGTTAACGAAATTCCGCCGGCTTCTAATTGTTGTGGAATTAAACTCTCTAAAGTCATTCCAGGGATTGTATTGATTTCGAGCAAGTGAGGGATTCCGTTTTCAAAAATGAATTCACTTCGAACTACTCCTTCAAGTCCCATTTGTTTGTATATTTTTTTTGATAAACCTACAAGTGTTTTCTCCCATTCTTCCGGAATTTTAGCAGGTGTTATTTCTCGCGATTTTCCTTCATATTTTGCTTCGTAATCGAAAAAATCATTTTCACTGATTATTTCTGTGATTGGCAGCACATTAATTTTATTTTTCCATTTGCATACTCCTACGCTAAACTCTCTTCCTTCTAGAGCTGTTTCAATAAGGATTTGATTATCTTCTTCAAATGATTTTTCAATGGCTGAAGGAAGTTCTTCAGGCGTATATACCTTGGAAACTCCAAAACTACTTCCAGCTCTGTTAGCTTTTACAAAACATGGAAATCCAACAACCTTCTCGATCTCTTCAATTGTAAATTCATCACCTTGATCTAAAGTAAAAAAACTAGCAGTAGGTATTTTACTCGATCGAGCAACAGCTAGGCAATCTCTTTTATTGTAGGTTAGTGCTGCTACATAGCTAGAGCAGCTGGTTTGTGGTATCTTCAGTAACTCCAACATTCCAGCAAGTTGGCCATTTTCTCCGGGAGCACCATGAATCATATTTACAATCACATCAAAATTTATTGATACTCCATTTTTCACAAAAGAAAAGTCTCCTTTATTCAGTTTGAAAACATTTCCTGACCTATCCGAAACAGACCAGTCCTTTCTTGTGATATTTATTTTAAATACATCAAAAGGGCTTTTTTGTAGTGCATTGAAAACGGCATTACCACTTTTTTTAGAAATATTGTTTTCTGAGGTAAAACCACCCAAAGCAACACCAACTATTGTATTCATGCTTTTAAATTTTGGACATTTAGAATTTAACTTTAAAAGTTGCTCAGGTAAAGGTAATTGTTTTCCATCGTTTCAAAACAAGTCGGTTTTATTATCTTTACTCCATATTAAAACTATGATTAATTTCTTTCGTTTCTTTTTCAGTAAACTCTTTCTAAAGCAACTGCTCTGGGCTGGATTACTTTTAGTGTTATTTGTAGGCTTCTCTTTTCATGGATTAAACAAGTTTACTCAACACAGAGAAAACATTCAAGTTCCAGATTTAGAAGCACTTGACATTCAAACTATCGCTTCGGTATTAGACCTGTATGAGCTGCGTTTTGAAGTTCTGGATTCAGCAAAATTTAACCCTTCATATCCTGCCTTTGCTGCAATTGAACAGTTCCCTTTAGCCGGATCTGATGTCAAAAAAGGAAGAAAAATATATTTGACAATCAATCCGTCGGGTTTCAGAAAATTAAGCGTACCGGATGTAATACAAATTACGAAAAGAAATGCTGAAACTAAACTTACTGCGGTAGGGTTTCAGTTGGGTGAAATTACTTATCGAAACAATATAGGAAAGGATATGGTTCTTCAAATTCGATATCAGGGTAAAGCGATTAAACCAGGAGCTATTTTACCTAAAACATCAAAAATTGACTTAGTACTCGGGAATGGAAAACGATAATTTAGAGCCTGAATTTCAAGATGAGCAAGTACTTCATGAACATTTTTCTTTTACAGCTGATCCTGGTCAAGAACCCTTAAGAGTTGATAAATACTTAATGAATCGGGTTGAAAATGCTACTCGAAATAAAATTCAAAAAGCAGCAAAAGAAGGAAGTATTTTTGTGAATGATGTTACTGTAAAGTCCAATTATAAAGTTAAAGGAGGTGATACCGTACGTGTACTTTTTGGGCATCCGCCTGCTGAAAATTTATTGGTAGGGGAAGACCTACCCCTTGATATTGTATATGAAGATGAAAGTTTAATTTTAGTTAATAAGGCCGCAGGAATGGTCGTCCATCCTGGACATGGAAACTATTCAGGCACGTTGATAAATGCTTTAATGTTTCATTTCGAAAACTTACCTAAAAACGAGCAACATCGACCAGGTCTTGTTCATCGAATCGACAAAGATACCTCAGGTCTTTTGGTAATAGCTAAAACAGAGGTCGCAATGACTCATCTGTCCAAACAATTTTTTGATAAAAGCTCCAAACGAAAATATCACGCTTTGGTATGGGGGGATGTCAAAGAAGACAGTGGTACAATAGAGGGTAATATTGGGCGCCATCCAAAAAATCGCTTACAAATGACCGTCTTTGAAGAAGGTGAAGCTGGAAAACCAGCAATTACCCATTTCAAAGTTTTGGAACGTTTGGGGTATGTTACTTTTTTAGAATGCGAATTAGAAACGGGGCGTACACATCAAATCCGGGCACATATGAAACATATAGGTCACACTCTTTTTAATGATGAGCGTTACGGAGGTAACTCAATTTTAAAGGGAACCAGCTTTACTAAATACAAACAATTTGTAGACAATTGTTTTAAGCTTATACCGAGACAAGCCTTGCATGCAAAAACTTTGGGTTTTGAACATCCCGTAACAGGTAAGTGGATGGAGTTCGATTCTGAAATCCCAAGTGATATTAAAAATACACTTGATAAATGGAGGCAATACGCGGTGCATAAAAATTTATAATGTGGATATAAAATGTTAGAATTCGTATGATTTGCAATTTTCATCTAACCCTCTTACATTTGATTAAAATGATGTTCTATGAAAATGATTATCTCACCGGCAAAGTCTCTTAATTTTGAAAAAACATTACCTAAATCAACATTTACGCTTCCATTATTTTTAAGTGAGGCTGAGCGGATCAATAGTTTATTGAAAAAAAAATCGGTAAAATCTTTAGGAAAACTCATGGGGATTTCTGAAAACTTATCTCAATTAAACTGGGACAGAAATCAAGCATTTGAATTACCTTTTACCAGTCAAAACGCACGACCAGCAGTCTACACTTTTGACGGTGACGTATACACGGGTCTAGATGTTTACAGTCTCCCTTCATATAAAATAGAACAACTTCAAAGTCAACTTAGAATTTTATCCGGTTTGTATGGTTTACTCAAACCTATGGATCTGATTCAGGCCTATCGCCTTGAGATGGGGACTAAATTTTCAGTTGGCACAAAAAAAAATCTTCCTGAATTTTGGAAACAAAAGGTTGCAGAAGCCTTAAATGAAGAAATGGGACAAAATAAAAACTTAATTAACCTAGCAAGTAATGAATACTTCAATGCAATTGATGATAAAACTTTAAAGGCTGAAATAATTACCCCTCAATTCAAAGATTTTAAAAACGGAAAACTCAAAATCATCTCTTTTTTCGCCAAAAAAGCGCGAGGTATGATGGTACGTTATGTAATTGATAACGACTGTAAAAATAAAACGGATCTCTTAGGTTTTAATACCGATGGGTATCAATACAGCGAAGAGCATACTTTGAACGAAAACCAGCCCGTTTTCATTCGTTAAAAAGGTTTATTCCCCAACTAAATTCGCTATTCATTCAAAGGTTTTGGAATCAGGCTTTTGCCTTTTTTCTTAGTTTGTGTTTTTTTCGACTTCGACGTGCCCCGTAGGTACCTCTAGTTATTTTTCCACGCTTTGTTTTTTTATCTCCTTTTCCCATAAGTAGTTGATTATCTATCCTCTAAAATATTTATTTTTATCCTAAACTCCAAATATGTGGTTTAATAAACATTCTTACCCACCCTTCATTCCTGAAACTGCTACTCGTTTGATTGTAGGTACATTACCCCCTCCGCGTTTTTCAACAGGTAACTTGAACGCCCAAGATGTGGATTTTTGTTATGGCAGCAGCAATGGAATGCTATGGAAGATTTGGAATCGTTTGTATGATTTAAAACTTGATTTTGAAAATACTCATTTTGCTATTGAACAGCGCAAAGCCTTTCTGAAACACGAGCGGTTTGGAATTTGCGATATTGTAGGGGGAGCATATCGCCATAAAATTGATGCATCTGACTTGGGAATGCAAGATGTTCAGCTTCGAGATATCCTTTCCATTTTGGAGCAACACCCCAAAGTTGATTCCTTGATTTTTATAGGTGGGAATAGTAAAAATGGACCTGAGTATTTTTTTCGTAAAATTTTGAAGAAGGCAAAGATTCTTTTTGATTGTTTGGATAATCAAGTTCCCAAAATACATCAGTTTAATTGGGCAGGGAGAAACATAAAAACACACAGCCTAACAGCACCGTCTGGAACTGCTAACCTTGCAATTGGGAGTATGCAGGCTTACAAAAAGGCTAAGCAACGTGACCCAAACTACAATACCCTAGATTTTAGAGTGGAACAATACAGAGTTGTTTTTAACCTTTAATGGTTTTGATGAAAGATTCAATCCGATCGACCCCTTTTTCCTCTAAAAATTTAATAAAAGCTGAACCAATAATCGCGCCTTTTGAGTGGGTAGTAGCGGCGGTGTAAGTAGCTGCATTACTAATTCCAAAACCTACAACGGTTGGGGTGTTGAGGTTCATGTTTGCAATGCGCTCGAAATAAGAGGTTTGTGTTGCTCCAAAGGTGTTTTGAGCGCCCGTTACCGCTGCACTCGATACCATGTAGATAAATCCATTCGATACCTGATCGATGTAGCGAATTCGCTCGTCTGAAGTTTGAGGGGTAATCAAAAACATATTGTAAAGTCCGTGTTGGTCAAATAGGTTTTTGTACCGCTTATGATAAACATCTACGGGTAAATCGGGGATGATGAGTCCGTCGATGCCAATGGTCTCACAGCGTTGGCAAAATTTCTCAATTCCGTATTGCATCATGGGGTTAAAATAGCCCATAAGTACTAAAGGAATATCAATATACTTTCGAATACCTTCGAGTTGGGTAAATAATTTTTCTGTTGTCATACCATTGCGTAAGGCTTTTGTCGAACTTTCTTGAATGGTAGGACCATCTGCAAGGGGATCAGAAAATGGAAGACCAATTTCAACCATGTCTACTCCTGCAGCTTCTAAATTTCTTAAAATGGGAACGGTATCATCAAGATTTGGAAAGCCTGCAGAAAAATAGATGGAAAGTAGTTTTTTATCTTCCTGAAATTTAAGGTTTATTCTATTTTGTTTCATTTTTAGTAGTCTTGTTTTAGAGCTTAAAGTAATTGATGTAGGTTTCTAAATCTTTGTCTCCACGTCCCGAGCAGTTGAAAACAACTATTTCTTCGGTTCCAAATTTGCGTATATCTAAAGCTGCAAAAGCGTGGGCTGTTTCTATTGCAGGAATTATCCCTTCCAATTGAGAGAGCGTTAGCCCCCAGTCCATTGCTTCTTGATCGGGAACTGAGATAAATTCGGCACGTTTGCTTCTAAAAAGATGTGCATGCATGGGACCAACACCTGGATAGTCAAGTCCAGCCGAAATGGAGTAAGGTTCTGTAATTTGTCCATCATCAGTTTGCATCAAAAGTGTTTTACTTCCGTGAATGATTCCCTCTTTTCCTAGGGCAGAAGTTGCTGCGCTTTCTCCAGAGTAAATTCCTTTTCCAGCTGCCTCCACTGCGATGATGTTAACTCGGTTGTCGTTGAGGTAATGATAGTATAAACCTGCAGCGTTGCTACCACCACCAACACATGCAATTACATGATCGGGATAGTCTCGTCCTTCGAGTTCTAGGAGCTGGGTTTTTACTTCTTCACTAATTACGGATTGAAAACGGGCTACCATGTCAGGGTAGGGATGCGGCCCTACGACAGATCCGATGATGTAGTGTGTGTCAACGGGGTTGTTAATCCAATCTCTGATGGCCTCGTTGGTTGCATCTTTAAGGGTTTTACTTCCCGATTGTGCAGGACGAACTTCTGCTCCCAACATTTTCATTCGAGCTACATTGGGCGCTTGGCGTTTGATGTCGAGTTCACCCATATAAACGATGCATTCAATACCCATCAATGCACAAACCGTTGCGGTAGCAACCCCGTGTTGACCTGCCCCAGTCTCGGCGATGATTCTGTTTTTACCCAAGCGCTTAGCTAAAAGGATTTGACCAATGGTATTGTTTACCTTGTGTGCTCCTGTATGACACAAGTCTTCCCGTTTAAGGTAGATTTTTGTATTGTATTTTTCAGACAAACGTTTTGCGAAATATAGAGGGGTTGGTCTTCCAACATAATTTTTTAATAAGGCATCAAATTCTTTTTTAAATTCTGGTTCTGCAGTAATTTTCAGATAATTATTTTTCAATTCAGCAACATTGGGATAAAGCATTTCGGGAATAAATGCTCCGCCAAAATCACCGTAATATCCTTTTTCATCTACATTATAGTTCATACAATTCGTTTTTAAATTGTTTTAATTCTTTAATTTTTTTGATTGCTGGGGCACTTTCAAATTTACTATTCACATCAATAGCATAAAGCGGTAAATTGGTTTTTATCAATTTTTGAAGTTCTTCAACGTTTTCGATTCCAATTCCTCCACTAAGGAAAAAAGGTTTTTTAGAGGGATAAGTTTTTAGTATGGACCAATCAAAACGATAACCGTTCCCGCCAGGAAGCCCACCCTTAGTATCAAAAAGGAAAAAATCACAACAGTTTTCATAAACCTCTAGTTCAGAAAAGTTAAACTCATCTCGGATACTGAATGCTTTGATTACCTCAACTCCCAAATTCTGAACCTCTTTGCAGTGTACCGAAGTTTCTTTTCCGTGTAATTGAACAGCTTGAAGTTTATGTTCGTTGATGCTTTGTTCAATATAGTCGAGGGAGGCATCTACAAACACCCCCGTTTTTTTAATTTTTTTAGTTAATGCAGGAGTACTTTGGTTTACGTAACGAGATGAAGGTTCCCAAAAAATAAATCCCATGTAATTGGGTGCTAAAGCAGCTATGGCGTTAATATTTTGAGGTTCACGCATTCCACATATTTTAAGCTTCATCATTGATGGTTTTTATGAATTCAACCGCACTTTGACCGGGATCATCCGTTTTCATAAAATTTTCGCCCACTAAAAATCCTTGATATCCGTATTTTTTAAGATCCCTTATAGATTCCGTTTTATTGATTCCACTTTCAGAAACTTTTATAAAATCTGAAGGAATCTTTTCGGCTAGTTCTCTACTGGTGTCCAGATTCACTTCAAAGGTTTTTAGGTTTCTGTTGTTCACACCTAGCAGATTTAAAGAAGGCATTATCGATTTTTCTATTTCTTCCAAATTGTGCACTTCCAACAAAACTTCAAGTCCAAGAGACTGAGCAAAAGTGGATAGAGATTCAATTTCTTTTCTCGAAAGTACTGCTGCTATGAGTAAAATTAAATCAGCCCCATGAGCCTTTGCTTCTAGAACTTGATATTCATCAACAATGAACTCTTTTCTCAACAAAGGTAGTTGAGTTACAGCTCGAGCCAAGTTCAAATCTTCGAGAGATCCTCCAAAATATTTTCCATCAGTCAAAATAGACATCCCTGAAACTCCAGCGGCCTCATATCCTTTTGCGACATCAATTACAGATAAAGAACTGTTGATGTTCTGTTTTGATGGAGAACGTCTTTTGTGTTCAGCGATGATTCCTGTTCTATTGGATCGTAATAAAGAAGTGATAGAATACGTATCTCTTTCGAATAGGGATGATTTTTCCCAGAAATCAAGTGGAAAGAGTTTTTTTCTCTGATTAACTTCAACTTTCTTGTCTGCAATAATTTTATCTAAAATAGTCATTGCTTGCTTAGTTTTTGTAGTTTTTTCAATGCTTCAAATGCTTTTCCCGAAAGAAGAGATTCTTTCGCTTTTTCAAAACCATCTTGTGGTGTTGATTGTAACGCTGTTGCAATAGCCATTCCAGCATTGGCGCAAACTACATTGGTTTGGGCTTTTGTTCCTTTGTTTTGAATTATATTCATGAAAATCTCTGCAGAGGAAGCTACGTTTTCTCCTCCAGTGATTTCAGAGGGGCTAACTGCTTTGACTCCAAAATCGGCAGGAGTTAAAATTTGTTCACTATGGTTTCTGAATGCCTTTGTTGAACCCGTCAGCGATATTTCATCATAACCTTCCAAGGCATAGAGCACTGTAAAGTTTTGATTTGTTTTTTGAAATAGATAATGGTAGAGTCGAGCCAATTCTAAATTGAAAACACCGGTCAATTGATTTTTTGGAAAAGAAGGATTTACCAAAGGACCTAGCATATTAAAAAAAGTTTTAACCCCTAAGTCTCTTCTAACTGGAGCTACGTTTTTCATTGCTGGATGAAAAAGAGGAGCATGTAAAACACAAATTCCTGCCTGATCAACACAGCGTTTCAAAAAATCTTCCTCATTTGAAAAATGAACCCCTAAATGTTCTAAAACATTACTCGATCCACAACCAGAAGAGACTCCGTAATTTCCGTGTTTCGCAACTTTTATACCTGCGCCAGCGGTAACAAAAGAGGAGAGCGTTGAAATATTAAAAGTGTCTTTTCCATCCCCTCCAGTCCCACACAAATCAATGGTTTCAAATTCTTTCAAATCGACTGCAATGCATAGCTCCAATAATGCAGATCTAAAACCTTCGAGTTCGTCTAAACCAATACTACGCATCATATAAACTGTTAAGAAAGATGCAATTTGACATTTGTTATATTTCCCATCGGCAATGTTGATAATCATTTCTCGCGCTTCTTCTTTTGAAAGTTGCTCGTGTTTGATTAATCTATTCAATACTGTTTTCATGAGCTTATGAATTTATCCAGTTTTCAATTATTTTTTTCCCGTGTGGAGTTAGGACCGATTCAGGATGATATTGAACAGCACTTACTTTATAGGTTTTGTGTCGTAAAGACATTAATTGCCCTTCAGAATCAAAAGAAGTCGGAATCAATACTTCAGGAAGAGGCAAGCCTACAACCCATGAGTGATAACGGCCAACTTCAAAGTTTTTTGGAATTCCTTCGAAAAGAGGATCTTCTGTTGAAACACTTACCGGAGTTGAAATTCCGTGATAAACTTTATCAAGGTTTATCAATTTAGCCCCAAAAACTTCTCCTATAGCTTGTTGCCCCAAGCAAACTCCAAGTATGTTTTTGGTAGGTGCATATCTCTCTATAGCAGCTTTTAGTAGACCAGATTCTTCTGGAATTCCAGGGCCAGGTGATAGTAAGATGTATTCAAAATTTTCGAGTTCATCCAGCTCGAATTGATCATTACGTTTAACGGTTACTTTGCATCCCAATTCTTCTAAGTAATGAACCAGGTTGTAGGTAAATGAATCGTAATTGTCTATTAGGAATATTTTTTTCATATTAGATTTCTTCGGCTAAGGACAACGCTTTGTCTAAAGCACCTAATTTATTGTATACTTCTTGAAGTTCTTTTTCAGGTACGGAATCAGCAACAATTCCTGCGCCAGCTTGGTAATGTAATTCTCGATTTTTTGATAAGAAAGATCGAATGATAATGGCATGATTAAAATTCCCATTAAAATCCATATATCCAATTGCTCCGCCATAAAAATTTCTTTTTGTTTTTTCGTATCGATCGATAAGTTTTAATGCATTGTGTTTGGGAGCTCCACTGAGAGTTCCAGCTGGGAATGTATCGACTACTATTTGAAAAGTTTTTGCTGCCTCTTTTATTTTGCAGGTAACTTTGGATACAAGATGTATTACATGAGAGAAAAACTGAACTTCTCTATTTTTTTCAATTTTAACATTTGAACCGTTTCTGCTTAAATCATTTCGTGCCAAGTCAACCAACATAACATGTTCGCTGTTTTCTTTTGGATCTTTGGAAAGTTCCAAAGCGGCTCGTTCATCCTCCTGATCATTTCCAGTTCTTTTAAAAGTCCCTGCAATGGGATGAATCTCAGCTTTTCCTTGATCTACTATAATTTGAGCCTCTGGTGAGCTCCCAAAAATTTTGAAGTCTCCATAGTCAAAAAAGAATAAATATGGCGAGGGGTTCACAGATCGAAGAGTTCGGTAAACATTAAATTCATCTCCTTTGAATTTTTGTAAAAAACGTCGAGAAAGTACGAGTTGAAAAACATCACCACGGTAGCAATGTTGTTTTCCCTTGTTTACAAATTCTATGAACTCCTTGTCCGTTAGGTTCGAGGTTTTTTCTCCAACTTTTTCAAAATTAAACTGGGTGCTGTTTTTTGCATGAAGGAGTTGTTCAATTTCTTTAAGATTATGCTCTCCTCGATAAAGGTGAGAAAATAAATGGGCCTCATGATTGAATAAACTGATGGCAATTATATTTTGATAAACTGCATAATGGATGTCAGGAATTTCTAGGCCTTTTTTTTCTTTATTGAGTTTTAAATTCTCAAAAAATTCTACCGCATCATGAGCGATGTATCCAAAAAGACCATTGCTTATGAACTTAAAAGGATAATCTTCACTTTTGAATTGTTGTGAAAATTGATCAATACGCTGGGCAATATCTGCATTTTCATCTAAAATTTCATTCAAAACTTTTCCATTAGGATAGTGAATTGTAAGTTGTTTGTTTTTTAGAGTTATAGAGGCGATTGGATTACAGCAGATATAAGAAAAGTTTTTGTTGTTTGCATGATAGTCACTACTCTCCAGAAGTAAACTGTGTGGAAAAACATCCCTTATTTTCAGATACGCGCTTACAGGAGTAATTGTATCAGCAAGTATTTTTTTATGTTGAGATTGTAAATTAAATGTTTCCATAATACTAAAATTAAAAAAGGCTTGTCGTGATGACAAGCCTTTTTTTATGTTTAAATAGCGTAGATCACTAATAATTGATTTATTCGTTCCACCATGCTATTGTACTTATAAAAAATTTCATTGGATCAAATATAGTCTAAAAAATATTTTTTATACAATGAATTTGAAATTATTTATTGACGTGTGATCCGTCGCAATACCCTTCAGGATTTTGAGTATTTCCACATCCACATTTTGGTCTTGTAATTCTCATAATTTTAAAGTTTTAAGTTTACGTTTAATTCAAAATCATCGTAAATCATTTTGTTTCCTAAATTATCAAAAAATGATTTGGATCCATAACGAATGTCATAGAGTGAACGATTGATAGTAACTTTTGCAGTAGCGTTTTGTTCACTTATTTGAAGGTCAAAAGTTGCTGGATTGGTTTTCCCTTTAATTGTAAAATCTCCCGTTACGCTATAGAGTCCATTTCCTTTTTCTTTTACATCCGTAAAAGTCAATGTAGCTTGAGGATGTTCAGCAACACCAAAGAAATCATTTGACTTTAAATGTCCTTCTAATTTCCCTTTGTATTCGCCCTCAAGGTCGGTACAGTTTATAGAATTCATGTCAACAACAAAAGAACCACCCGAAAGAACTCCTTTGTCATAGGCTAAATTTCCTGAATAGATTTTGATGTTACCCTCATGTTGACCTGTTACTTTTTTGGCTAACCAATGGATGGAGCTTTCAGTTAAATTAATTCTTTTTTCTTGTGCTTCTGCCTTTTGAAGGTTCAAAAGAATTGCGGTTAATAAAAATAATGATGTAATTGTCTTTTTCATTTGTTTGAATGTTAATATTAATATTTAGTTTACTTATGTAGTTTGTATTTTAGAAAGTATTCTAATTAGTTCTTTTTTTTCATCAAGTTTTAGTTTTTCTAGAATAAAACTTTCTTTGCTGTCTAGCAGATCATCAATTGAATCTAATAATTGTAGACCGCTATTTGTTATGTAAATTTCAATTTTACGACGATTGTTTTCGCATATATTTCTTTTTACAAATCCTTTTAGAATAAGTTTGTCGATCAATCGAGTAGTATTGCTCATTTTGTGAATCATTCGCTCTTGAATCGTTGACAAATTAGCTGGTTTTCCTTTTTGACCTCTGAGGATACGAAGAACATTGAACTGTGGTAACGAGATGTCAAATTTTTTGAATAGTGATGATAAATCATCATTGATTTTGTATCCAGTTTTTAGAATGCTAATTACAGTATCGCGAATTATTTGCTCTTCCATATCTTGTTGTTACAACATTTGTATATACAAATATATTAAAATTAATTTAAATTCAAATTGTTTAATTTATTTTTTTTTAAAAATTAAATCCGATTAAATTTGTTTAAAACAATGAAGCATGAATAACTTAAATCAAAAAGAATGGGTCGCCCTAAAGAATGATAGTAAAGATTCAGTTCTTTTGGATGTCCGAACAGAAGAAGAATTTGAATCGGGTCATATTGAAGGAGCTCAACTTATGGATATTCAACAACCGCATGAATTTATGACTGCTGCTCAAGCTTTGGATAAAAGCAAATCTTTTTTTATCTACTGTCGCTCTGGATCTCGAAGCGGTCAAGCATGTCAGCTTTTAAATCAAATGGGAATAAAAGCTACCTATAATTTAGATGGAGGGATTTTATCATGGGACGGTGATGTGATTACCTAGCGTTTAATTTTTTAAATTTCTGTGCCCCAAGCTGATGAAAGAAGACTTTTTACATTTTTTGTGGAAGCACCAAAAGTTTCCATTAGCAAAACTTGAAAACACCCAGGGAATAAGCATTCAGATTCTCAATCCAGGGACACCTAATGCATATGCTGGGCCTGATTTTTTTGATGCTAGAATCACCTATGATGCGCTTGAGTGGTCTGGTAATGTAGAAGTTCATGTAAAATCTTCTGATTGGTTTTCTCATCAACACCACCTAGACAAAAATTATGACTCGGTAATACTTCGTGTAGTTTGGGAAGATGATATTGCAGTAATGACTGAGTAAGGCTCAATTTTGCCCACTTTAGAATTATCCAAATTTGTTGAAAAAATGGATTCATCGATATCAAAAACAGTTTTCACAAAAACTAAATTGGATTCCATGCGAGTCTCAAATCGACCACGTTAATACTTCAGTTTGGTTGAATTGGCAAGAGCGACTATTTGTTGAACGTTTAGAACAAAAGTCAAAGCTAATTAGTCAACTTTTGGAAGAATCAAAAAACGATTGGGAGGCTGTATGTTTCCAAATGCTCGCTAAAAACTTTAGACTAAATAGAAATGGTTCAGCTTTTTTGAGCATTGCAAAATCACTTTCATTTAATGTTATTCGAAAAAATTGGGACAATGTCCACAGTTTAGAATCTTTATTTTTAGGGATGTCAGGACTTTTATTACCCCCTTTTGAGGATCCTTTTCACAAGACATTGGCAAAAAAATTTGACTACTTGAAAGGAAAACATCAATTGAAAGCCCAAGATGAGATATTGGTTCATTTTAGCCACTTACGGCCAATGAATTTTCCAACGATAAGATGGGCCCAACTTGCACAACTCTATGTTTTGCACAAAGCATTATTTTCCAGTTTTATTGAAAATCAAAATAGACTCAATCTAAGTTGGTTGTCAGATTTAGAAGTGTCTGATTATTGGAAATCGCATTATGTTTTTGGGAAAAATTCTGCTGTAAGACGCAAAGGTCTTTCCAAAGAATTTCAAGATTTGATTCTTATAAATACAATCATTCCTTTAAAATTTACTTATGAAAGTTATTTAGGGAAAGATCCCTCTGAAATTGTTTTTGATTGGATTCGAAAATTAAAATCTGAAAAGAACACTATTGCAAGAGGTTTTTTTAAAATTAAAAATTCCAGTTAATACAGCCCAAGATTCGCAAAGTTTAATTCAATTAAAAACAAATTATTGCGATTTAAAAAAATGTTTAAATTGCAACATAGGATATGCCCTTCTGGATATCAAATAATAAGTATGAATAAAATAAGACATTGGTTCGAAAAGTATGGTTTTGAAGTAAGTAACCGCTTGGCAGATCGTTTGGGGATGAAAGTTAAAAACGTACGTTTATTTTTTATTTATGCCTCATTTGCAACATTCGGCGGTTTTTTTGGACTCTATTTGACTTTGGCTTTTTGGATGAAAATGAAAGATATGATTTATACGAAACGGACATCAGTTTTTGACTTATAAACATGTTGTCTTAAAAATAAAAATTCCAAAACAAGTCCTCAAAAAGAATACGTATCCAAAATCCATACCCTATAAATTTGTTATGTTGGGGAATTTTTGGATATTGGACACTTACTAGAAATTGATAATTATTCTTTATGAAACCTATAACAAACAAACCAAAACTTCTTACAATTCTTTTACTACTCTTTTCAACTCCTCTAATTTTTGCACAAGAAAAAGGATTAGATGAGCAAATTAATGAAGCATTTACCCCGATAGCTAATTGGTGGGAAGGTTTAGTACTTCATAATTTTCCTGGAACAGAAATTCCAACAATCATTTTTTTATTGGTTGGAGGAGCCTTGTTTTTTACCATTTACTTCGGCTTTATTAATGTTAGAAGATTCCCAATGGCAATTAATACGGTTCGTGGTAAATATGATTCTTTGGATCATCACAGTTCGGGAAATCCTGATTTAGCAATCGATGGAGATATAAAAGATACTATTGCTGATGAAAGTGAAGAGGGGGAAGTTAGTCACTTTCAGGCATTAGCCACTGCAGTGTCAGGTACGGTTGGTAATGGTAACATTGCGGGTGTTGCTTTAGCAATTGCAGTTGGTGGTCCCGGGGCTACCTTTTGGATGATTCTTTGCGGATTGATTGGTATGTCTACAAAATTTGTTGAGTGTACTTTAGGGGTTAAATACAGAGACATAGGTGAAGATGGAACTGTTTACGGTGGGCCAATGTACTACTTGACCAGAGGATTAGAGGAAAAAGGTTTTGCAAAATTAGGGAAGTTTTTGGCCGTAGTTTTTGCCCTTCTTTGTATTGGTGCCTCATTTGGTGGTGGAAATGCCGCTCAGTCAAATCAGGCTGCTATGCAACTGGTTGAATCTTTTGGAATGACAGGTGGAAATGCTAGAACGATTATTGGAGTAATTATGATGATTATTGTAGGGGTAATTATCATTGGAGGAATAAAAAGAATTGCTTCAGTTACTGAAAAAGTAGTACCCTTTATGGCATTGATGTATGTCCTCGCATGTATTTACATCATTTTGAGCAACTTTTCATTTATTGATGACGCTTTTGGAATGATTTTTTCACAAGCATTCAATCCTCAAGCTGGACTTGGTGGTCTTTTGGGAGTTTTGATTACTGGATTTAGACGTGCAGCTTTTTCTAATGAAGCAGGGGCTGGTTCTGCATCTATTGCACATTCGGCAGTAAAAACAAAATACCCGGCTTCGGAGGGTCTAGTAGCGCTTTTAGAACCTTTCATTGACACCGTGGTTATTTGTACTATGACCGCACTAGTAATCATTATATTTAATGGTGATAGTACTGTATTTACCTATGGAGGTGAGGGGGGTAAAGTTCTTATTGATGGACTCGAAGTTGAAGGTGCAGGAATTACTGCTGCAGCTTTTGCTAAATATATTTCATTTTCTGGCCCTTTCTTAACAATTGCGGTAGTTTTATTTGCCGTATCAACCATGATTTCATGGTCTTATTACGGTCTTCAATCTTGGATGTTTGTTTTTGGAAAAAGTAAAATTTCAGATTTAACATACAAATCTTTATTTCTAATTTTTATTGTGATTGGAGCTGCTGGAGATATGTCTTCTGTTTGGGCATTTTCGGATGCCATGATACTCGCATTAGTATTTCCAAACATGATAGGACTTTTGATTCTTTTTCCTAAAGTGAAGGAAGAATTGAATAAATATTTAAAGGCTACAGAAAGTATCACTAGTTAAATTTCTTTAATGTTAAAAAAAAGATTATTCGTCTTTCAGCCTTTTCGAAAACAACGTTTGGTCTTTTTTTTATTGATGTTAATCATCGGTTTTCAGAATTACCTAGAATAAGGATTTAAACAACAAAATCAAATCAATATCTTGTCTTTCGATGCGGCTTTACAAATCCATATAGATTCTTTGAAGCAAAATTACCAAAAGGAAGTTATTTTCCCCTTCAATCCAAATTTCACAACTCTTTCCAAAGGATATCAGCTTGAACTATCAGTCGAACAGATAAAAAAAATTCATAAGTATCGGAAGTCGGGGAAATTTATAAACTCAATTTCTGAGTTTCAAAAGATCACCGCAGTCCCTTTGATTTGGATTGAAAAATACAGCAATTATTTTAGGTTTCCAGATTGGGTTTCAAGAGTTGAAACCAAAAAAAATAAAACAATTACAGTTGAATTGAAAGACATCAATAAAACTACTGCAGTTGAATTGACTCAAATTCGAGGAATAGGAGATGTTCTTTCTGAACGAATTATAAAGTATAGATCCTGATTAAAAGGTTTCGAAGATTTAGATCAAATGTATGAGGTTTATGGATTAGATACATTGGTTGCTCAAAGAGTTTTTGAGCGATTCAATATTCAAGTTCCGATAAATCTGGTAAAGAAGAAGATTAATAAAGTAACTTTAGAAGAGCTTCAAGCAGTTCTCTATCTAACTTATAAAGAAGCAAAAAAAATAATCGAAATTCGTACAAGGAAACCAAATTTAAGTTTAGGGGATTTCTTTTTAGAGATGGATTTTGATTCCTTGAAAATTGAAAGATTAACCTTATATTTGTACTAAAGTTTGTTTATGAACCCAACTACCTTTTCTTACGAAACTTCTGAGACTTTGGATCTAATTTCCGAGTCGGCAAGGGGTTTTGCACTTCAACACATCAAGCCTTACGTTCGAGAATGGGATGAAGCACAATATTTTCCCCTTGATCTTATGCGAAAAGCAGCTGAGTTAGGTTTTCTTGGAATTATAATTCCAGAGGAATACGGAGGTTCTGGTCTGGGTTACCACGAATATATTTCGGTTATAGAGCAAATTTCAATCATAGACCCATCCATTGGTTTATCGATAGCAGCACATAATTCACTTTGTACAAATCATATTTATCTTTTTGGAAACGAGTCTCAGCGTTTAAAATGGTTGCCTAAATTGTGTTCAGGAGAATACATTGGAGCATGGGGTCTAACAGAGCATAATACAGGTTCTGATGCAAAAGGAATGAACACTACCGCCAAAAAACAAGGAGATTCTTGGGTATTAAACGGTACTAAAAACTTTATTACGCATGGTAAAAGTGGTCATATTGCTATAGTAATTGCTCGAAATGGAGAAAAAGGTCAGAGCAGAGGAATGACTGCATTCGTTGTAGAACGTTCTACTCCGGGATTTGGTTATGGAAAAAAGGAAGATAAATTGGGAATGCGAGCTTCAGAAACAGCAGAGATGGTTTTTGACAATTGTATTATTCCTGATGAAAATAGACTGGGAGAAGTAGGAGAAGGCTTTGTACAATCCATGAAAATATTGGACGGAGGTCGAATATCTATTGGAGCCCTATCTTTGGGTATTGCAAAAGGTGCATATGAAGCCTCCCTTCAATATTCAAAAGAGAGAAAACAGTTTGGAAAACCCATTAGTTCCTTTCAAGGCATTTCTTTTAAACTGGCAGAAATCGCAACTCAAATTGAAGCCTCAGAATTGCTTATACACAAAGCTGCTTCTGATAAGATGAAAGGTAAAAATATCACAAAAATTGGAGCGATGGCAAAGATGTATGCTTCTGAAGTTTGTGTAAAGGTTGCCAGTGAAGCTGTTCAGATACATGGAGGATACGGATTTACTAAAGATTTTCCAGTAGAAAAGTTTTACCGGGATTCAAAACTCTGTACAATAGGTGAAGGAACCACAGAAATCCAGAAACTAGTAATCTCTAGAGAGCTCCTAAGAGATTAAATCAAGAAAAGTTAGATTTATCTAAAAGGTTGTTTATCTTTGCGACCTATTTTAACTAAAGGAGGTGCATTATTATGTTAATTATACCAATTAAAGAGGGAGAAAATATCGATAGAGCTTTAAAACGTTTTAAGCGAAAATTTGATAAAACCGGCGGAATGCGTCAGTTACGTACGCGTAAGCAGTTTACTAAACCTTCTGTAAAAAACAGAGTGAAAATTCAAAAAGCACAATACATCCAGAAACTTAGAGACGCTGAAAACATCTAAGTTATTTGTTGCTAAAAAATCAAACGTTCTTATTTAAAGTTTTTAACTTTGAGTAAGAACGTTTTTTTATGTCCATATCCCAGTATATCGATTACATAACTTTTGAGCGAAATTACTCAATTCATACACAGAATACATATTCTGCAGATTTAAAAAGCTTTCAGCAATTCTGTGTAGATAATTTTGAAGATCAGGATATTAATCAAGTCTCTTATTCAATAATCCGTTCTTGGATCGTCAATTTAATAGAGCAAGGGATGAGTAATCGAACTGTAAATAGAAAGATTTCAGTACTGCGGTCTTATTACAATTTTTTATTGCGATTAGAAATTATAAAAATTTCGCCTTTGCAAAAACATCTTACTTTAAAAGAAAAAAAGAAAGTACAAATACCCTTTTCTGAAAATGAAATGAAACTTTTATTTGAGGGAGATCATTTTGAAGACAGTTACAAGGGAGTTCTGCAAAAAACAATTATTGAGCTTTTGTATTCAACGGGCATGAGAAGAGCAGAATTAATAGCCCTAAAAAGCAGTGACATTTCTTTCAGTTCAAAAACGATTCGTGTACTTGGCAAGCGAAACAAAGAAAGGTTAATCCCTATTATTAGCAGTCTTGAAAATACACTTAAAAAATTCACAAGTTTTGCACAAGAGCAACCCAATTACAATCAAAAAAGTTTTTTTTTACAATCTGAAAAGGGCAGAAAATTATCGGAGAATTTTGTTTACAAAACAGTAAATGATTATATTAGTCTTGTATCAACGAAGGTTAAAAGGAGCCCGCATATGCTTCGCCACAGCTTTGCTACTCATTTGTTGAATCAGGGTGCGAATCTAAATGCAGTTAAAGAATTATTAGGACATGCCTCCTTAGCAGCCACTCAAGTCTATACTCATACCAGTATTGACAAGATGAAAAAGGTTTATTCAAAAGCCCATCCACGAGGAACCGAAAAATAGTGTTTAATTTAAAATCTCTAAATTATGAGGATTAATATTCAATCCATCAATTTTACAGCAGACGCCAAATTAATTGACTTCGCTAAAAAGCGAATTGAAAAATTAGAACAGTTTTACGATAAGATTTTAAATGCTGAGGTTATCTTTAAAGTAGAGAATGCTTCAGATCGAATCAATAAATTTGCTGAGATTAAATTAAGAATTGTTGGAGATGATATTGTTGTAAAAAAAATATGTAAAACCTTTGAAGAAGCAATTGATTTAAATGTCAGAGCTGCTGAACGTATTTTAAAAAAACACAAAGAAACTGTTCGATAGTTAGGAGGCTTTTGTCTAAGCTTTCAAAATAAGCCGTTAATTTTTTAATAAAAATTTTTACACTCATGCCATGAAACTATTTACTCAATACTTGTTCTTTTTTCTTTTTATTTCGGTCAATGCACAAAATTTAGCCCAACAACTTGGTTACGCCCCCGACAGTAAATTACTTATTATTCATGCGGATGATATTGGAGTTGCACAGGGGGTAAATAATGCAAGTTTTTCCGCATTCCAAAAAGGTGCAATTAACTCTGGAAGTGTTATGGTTCCATGTCCTTGGTTTTTGGAAGTTGCCGAATTTGCAAAGAAGAATCCAAAGTATGATTTAGGACTTCATTTAACTTTAACCTCTGAATGGAAAAACTATAAATGGGACGGTATTTCATCATCAAACGAAATCTCTTCTTTGTTAAATGAAAAAGGACATTTTTATTCTTCTACAGAAGAGGTTAAAATCAATGCAACTTATGATGATGTAAAAAATGAATTGAGGGCACAAGTAAGTTATGCAAAGAATTTCGGGTTCGAACCCACACATTTAGACACTCATATGGGTGCTGTTTTGGTGCGTCAAGACATCACAAAAGCTTATTTTGAGATAGGTGAAGAATTTCGAATTCCTGTTCTTGCAGCAACTGTTTTTAAAGATCTTGTAAATCTTGATGGAATTGACGAATCAAAAATTGTTTGGGTTCAAAAAGTATATCAAAAATCCGATGATACTCCAATTGACAGAGAAAATTGGGATATTTTTTATTCCAATGTCATAAAAGACATTAAACCTGGACTAAATGTTCTTTTGGTTCATCTAGGGGATGATACCCCAGAACTAAAACAAATGATGGTTGATCATCCAGGATGGGGAGCAAAATGGAGGGCTTTAGATTCAGAAGTTTTGGAGAGCAGCCCCTTCAAAAAATTAATGAAACAGGAAAACATTCAACTTGTTCAATGGAACCAGATCAAAAAAGTTATCTATCCCTAGGTAAAGTTTTAATTTCTATTATTTTCTTGAATTAAGTTTTGCGAGTAATCTGAGTATTTCTAAATAAAGCCAAATCAAGGATACTAATAAACCAAAGGCTCCATACCATTCCATGTATTTTGGTGCTCCTTTTTCAGCACCCTCCTCAATGAAATCAAAATCAAGAATTAAATTCAAAGCAGCAATTACAACAACTACTAAACTAAATCCAACACTCATTAGAGATGCGTTTTCAATACTCATAATTCCCAATCCTGAGCCAAAAAAGCTCATTACAAAATTTATTAAATAAACAATCGCAATTCCGCCCGTAGCAACAACAATTCCCAGTTTGAAATTTTCGGAGGGTTTTATTAAGCCAGAACGATAAGCCATAAGTAAAGCGAGAAGTATTCCGATGGTCAAAAAAACAGCATTGCTCACAATCCCTTCGTACATGTTGTTGTACATATAAGAGACTCCTCCCAGTAGACCTCCCTCCAAGACTGCATAAATAGGAACCGTTATGGGAGCCCAGTGCTTTTTGAATATGGTAATCAGTGCTATAATAAAACCACCAATTGCGCAGCTAATCAAAAGGATTGGATTCATTACATCAAAGGTTAAATAACCAGTACCAACAAGTAAAAAAAGGCAGATTGCAGTTTTGTTAACCGTACCCTCTATGGTCATTGTTTCGGAAACATTTGCTGCACTTGTAAAAGTACTTTTTGATAAAACGGGGTTGCCAGATCGTAAAGAAAGATGTTTGTTCATTTTTTTGTGTTTTGAAATAAAACGGGATTTATAAAACTAAAGAACAAGATAGGTTATTGTTTTTTAAAAAGAAAAATTATCTATGAATCTCCTGCTTTTAAAAAGACATAAATTCATTCTTAGCTCAATTATTTTTTATAATATAAATTTTCATAATACCTGCTTTTAACTAGCGATATTGTCCAAATGGTTAATTAAATTACTGTGTTTTAACTCGAAAGAACTTTAAGATTTTACTGACCTTTAATATTCTTGCATTATTTTTCTAGGAATGCTTTTTTTTAAGTTAAATCCTTTTATATTTGCACTCAGTTTATCAGAAAACTGAAACTAGTTCTTCAAGAAACATTGTGATTTTGATGATTTTTTTTTAAAAATATCAGATTAAAATCTTGTTTTTCAGAAGGCTAATAAAATTTAAAAGCCGATGTAGCTCAGCTGGCTAGAGCAGCTGATTTGTAATCAGCAGGTCGTGGGTTCGAGTCCCTCCATCGGCTCAAAAAAAGAATCGAATATGTCTCGATTCATCCAAGAGTTTAATATCTTGGTTGTTGAAATATTATTGGGGAGATACTCAAGCGGCCAACGAGGGCAGACTGTAAATCTGCTGACTACGTCTTCGCAGGTTCGAATCCTGCTCTCCCCACAAAAAAATCACTTAAGGATTTTTCAATCATGCGAGAGTAGCTCAGTTGGTAGAGCGTCAGCCTTCCAAGCTGAATGTCGCCGGTTCGAACCCGGTCTCTCGCTCTCTTTTTATTGCCGGCGTAGCTCAGGGGTAGAGCGTTTCCTTGGTAAGGAAGAGGTCGGCAGTTCAATTCTGCTCGCTGGCTCAACAAAAATTAACCAAAACACTCATTATTAGTACTTTAAGTAGATTTTAGTAGTTTTACTAACATTTACTGTTAATACGTTTTTTTAATAATAAGGTTACAATTAGGTTACAATTTGTAGTTTAGTTGTATGAAAAGGTCATTTCACAACCTTACCATATATACAAGACCATTAAAAAATGGTTACTTATCTCTTTGGGTTAGACACAAGTTTGGTTCAGGTAAATACTCTTATTCAAAGACTGATATAGTTATTCCAGCAAATTGTTGGGATGCAAAAAAGAAAGAAGTAAAGAGTAGACAAGAATTTAAAGAATACAGGAATAAGTTTAAGTTACTATCCAGAAAAAGACAAGAACTTATTGATAAGCTAAATCTTCAAGAGATATTACCTGAAGAAGCACTAAAACAAATCCAACATTATCACATTACAGATAGTCCAGAATTAAGAGATTTCTTTGAAAAGAAGTTTTTAAATTCTAAACCTAAAGATTACAATACTATAAAGTATAATGCGATATTTAACAAACTTGAAACATCATTACAAGAAGCTAAACTAAACCACTTACTACCTATTAAGATGGTTTATTTTAAAACGTACACTAATGAGATAGTAAGAGCCTTGTATAGTACTACAAGTAAGAATACCGCAACTGAATATTTTAAGAAATTAAATACCGTTCTAAAGGATTACGATACAAATGAATTTAGAGATAAGTATTTTGAAAAGTATTATCAAACAGAAGATAAAAAGCTAAAACGCCCTGTTGAAATTGAATCCGTAAACAACGCAATTAAAAAAATAAATTCACTTAAAAGGTTAGAAGCATTTTTGTTTTGGCTTTACAGTTTTTGTTTAAGGGGTTTAGATGGGCAAGATATTACTTTAGTAAGTGATAAATTATTAGTTGAAGACTTTCCTCTTGCCGACTATATCTACGATTTTGGTATTGAAGGATATGATATGCCAATACACATTGAATTAAAACGTACAAAGACTGCGGCAAGAACCTTTACATTACTAATAAACGCCTATCCTACATTAAGTATAAATGAACTCTTAAAAAAAGTTATAAGTATAAATAGACCAAATGAAGTTAATGAAGATGATGGCTTAAAACTATTTAAGTGGGATAGATTAACCAATAAAAGAAAGTGGGATTTATATGCTGATTTTTTACAAGGTAGATTAACAAAGATATTAGGTAACAGTTTTAAATCAACCAGACATACTTTTACATCAACAGCAGATAAACTAGGAGTTGCATTATCAGACCAAAGTGCATTAATAGGTAATAAATCAAGAAAAGGTTCAATAGCTTCATATTCTACAATAGACGAAAAAAGACTTGACTACATACACTTAGATGTTTTAGGTCAGTATGATATAATAAGA
>Ga0206125_10000090_pt1 | contig 119087 bp, 119 predicted proteins | sample Helgoland_Spring_4_FD_148598 | JGI IMG/M metagenome (GOLD analysis project Ga0206125, IMG submission 148598) | Pelagic subsurface seawater microbial communities from Kabeltonne, Helgoland, North Sea - Helgoland_Spring_Bloom_20160331_1 | ecosystem: Environmental > Aquatic > Marine > Epipelagic...
GTATGCATTCCCGGTCGCAACGAATTTACACCCTCTATTAAGCATTTTTTAGCTGGGCTGAAAAACGGTAGCCTGCTCCGCGCACAGTCTGCACATAGTTTTCATGTCCTGCAACCGAAATTGCTTTGCGCAGACGACGAATATGAACATCCACAGTTCGCTCATCGAGGTAGACATTGCCTCCCCAGACATAATCGAGAATCTGGTCGCGGGAGTAAACTCGCTCTTGGTGGGTGAGAAAGAATTGCAAAAGTCGGTATTCGGTGGGGCCCAGATTGATCGCCTGATCAGCAATACTCACCCGGTGTCCGATCGGGTCAAACATCAACTGACCTATAGAGATAGGCTCCTGAAGCTCTTCGCGTCTAACACGTCTGAGCACAGCTTTAACCCGGGAGATCAACTCGCGCGGCGAAAAGGGTTTCGGAACAAAGTCATCGGCGCCCGCATCCAAACCAGCAATTTTACTACCTTCCTCAGCTTTGGCGGTCAACATAATAACCGGGATTCTGGCGGTTAGATCATCGCGCTTTAAGCGGCGCAATAACTCTAATCCGGTGGTGCCGGGCATCATCCAATCCAGCAAAACCAGATCAGGCTGACGATCAATTATCGTGGCATGAGCCTGTTGCGCATTTTCTGCGCTCAGTGTATTGAAATCAGCCGCTTCCAGTGCAATACACAACATATCACGAATCGCCGCCTCGTCGTCGACGATTAAAACCGTATGCTTCGGCATGGTTATAACCTTATCACTCATTTATAGACGACTCATTTAATGGCTAAAACATGACATAAATATGACACCTATTGAGTGTAAGCCGATCTTTTACATTTACAACCCGCTTTTTACACCCCGAACGGCAGTCGATATTTTTTCATCATTCACGCATAATGGCGGCCTTTGAAGTAGCAGTTAAATTAGCACCTATTAAAATTACCTTTTTAAACGTTATCAGGAACCCACAATGACCATTAAAGAAAATAGCGCCGTAAGTTTCCATTACACATTAACTGATGATGCAGGCCAGACAATCGACAGCTCTGCAGGTCAAGATCCATTGGCTTATCTGCATGGAGCAGGCAATATTATTCCCGGATTGGAAAACGCACTTGAAGGTAAATCAGCTGGCGACCAGCTAAACGTTGCCGTTACTGCTGAAGAAGGCTACGGCCCAGTTCAGGAAGAGCTGATTCAGAACGTGCCACGCACCGCTTTCCAAGGTGTTGAGAGCATTGAGATTGGCATGCAGTTTGAAGCGCAAACTGGTCAGGGCGGAGCCGTTCCTGTAACCGTTACCGCGGTTACTGATGAGACTGTTACTGTCGATGGCAACCACCCTCTGGCAGGAAAGGCCCTTAACTTTGATGTCACTATCGCAGATGTGCGCGAAGCAACGGCAGAAGAACTTGAGCACGGCCATGTTCACGGCGCTGGCGGACACCAGCACTAAGTCTTACCCTATAGAGATGGCGGCCAGAAAAGGCCGCCAAAAAAAAGGCCACCTAGCGGTGGCCTAAAATGGGAGGAGAAGTACGGTTTAAACTGTGTGTATGTTTGCGTGCGGGTCAAAGGCGCTTAATCAGACCTTCAGTCAAACTTTTAATCAAACATAGGGGAGAATTCGCTAATCGCTACACAGGCGCCGAGTCCACAGCCAATACCTATGCTGGTCCAAAAATCTGCGCCATAAGCAAAAATTCCAATCGAGGCGCCAAACAGCGCACCGCAGGCGATTAAAAACAAACTGGCAATACCTAAAATATTCATCAATGATTCCTCGTTGCTATCTACTTGCAGCTGTCATAACGCTTTGACAAACTGCCTGTAATTCCAATAAGTTCATTGAAAGGGTTTTATTAAGTGATTTCTCGCGAACTGTTCGCAGTTTTAGTGTTCACCTGTTCTCAAAGAGCACTCTGCGGCGAAATATTGTGAGCTGTGTCGATAAATAATTTTGCCTAGACATCTTACTGTCATAAAACTGTAGTAAAACAAAATCCTGACAAAACAATTGGCAAAGAAAAACTAAAATAGGCGTATTGCTACTATGACAATCAAAATCGGAATCAACGGCTTTGGCCGCATGGGCAGACTATCCTTACGCGCGGCGTGGCACTGGAACAACTTTGAAATTATTCAGGTCAATGAAGTCGCCGGAGATGCCAAGAGCGCTGCACATCTACTAAAGTACGACTCGGTTCACGGCACCTGGGATGAAGAGATCAGCGCCGCGGCGGACGGTAGCTCAACTATTCAGATCGGCGATCGCCGTATCAGCTACACCCAGAACCAAGACATTGAAGATACTGACTGGTCAGCTGTCGATATGGTTATTGAGTGTACGGGCAAGTTTAAATCCCAAGAGCTTCTCGCTCCCTATTTTGATCAGGGGGTAAAAAAAGTCGTCGTCTCTGCGCCGGTAAAAGATGGCACCCTGAATATAGTAATGGGCGTTAACGACCATGAATATCAGGATCAAGCCATAGTCACTGCTGCCTCTTGCACCACCAATTGTCTGGCACCGGTCATCGATGTACTACACAAAACCTTTGGCATAAAGCATGGCGCCATAACCACGATCCACGACATCACCAACACCCAGTGTATTCTCGACGAGTACCACAGCGATCTTCGCAGGTCGCGGGCCAGCAGCATGTCGCTTATTCCCACCAGTACAGGTTCAGCAACCGCGATAACGGAAATCTTTCCCGAATTAAAAGGCCGCTTAAACGGCTTGGCCGTTCGCGTTCCTCTGGCCAATGCCTCGTTAACCGACTGTGTTTTTGAGCTTGAGAAGAATGTCACTGTCGAGGACGTAAACCACGCACTAAAAACTGCCGCCGAAGGTCGCCTAAAAGGCATTCTCGGTTTTGATGAATTACCGCTGGTGTCAGTGGACTATACCAACGATCCTCGCTCGGGCATTGTCGATGGACTATCGACCATGGTAATCAACAATTCTCAGGTAAAAGTGCTTATTTGGTATGACAATGAAACCGGCTACGTTAACCGCATGATGGAACTGGCCGCTAAAGTTGCCGCGTCCCTAAACTACTAACATACGCCTCTACTATGGTTGCGATTAAATCCCCAACAGCCCAATACATTATTGTCACGCTTAATTATTGGGCTTTTACACTGACCGATGGCGCGTTGCGCATGCTGGTAGTGCTATTTTTTCACGGGCTTGGCTTTAGCCCCCTGGAGATCGCCGGCCTCTTTTTACTCTATGAATTCTTCGGTGTGGTCACCAATCTTCTCGGCGGCTGGCTGGCTTCTGCCATAGGTCTTACCATTACCATGCAGCTAGGTTTGACGCTGCAGATTATCGCCCTCTGTATGTTGCTGGTCGACAACTCTATGCTGACTGTTACCTATGTGATGGTTGCTCAAGCGCTGTCTGGCATTGCCAAAGACCTCAACAAAATGAGCGCCAAGACCAGCATTAAATCGTTGATTCCCAACGATGAGAAAAACCGCCTCTACCGCTGGGTCGCGATGCTCACTGGCTCAAAAAATGCCCTTAAAGGAATTGGCTTTTTCCTCGGTGGCTGGCTGCTTGCCAGCATCGGTTTCCAAGGTGCCGTCGGCACAATGGCTGCGCTGCTATTAATAGTGCTGCTATTTAGCCTAGCACTGTTAGATCGCAGCACTGGAATCGCCAAAAAACCGAGTAAATTGACCCAGCTATTGTCCAAGAGCGCTGCGATTAACCGCCTTAGTGCCGCACGGTTTTTCCTTTTTGGCTCCAGAGATATCTGGTTTGTCGTTGCCCTACCGGTTTTCTTGCAGGCTGAATTAGGCTGGAGTTATATGCAGGTTGGCAGCCTGCTGGCCGCGTGGGTTATTGGCTATGGTGTCGTGCAAACACTGGCACCCAAGGTAACGGCTGCATCGGGCAAGACCGCCTTTGAGTGGGCCGCTGCGATCTGTTTACTGCCCGCAGCTATTGCAGCTGGACTCCACTTAGGGTGGAACACAGAGATGCTAATTATTGCCGGACTGCTGATCTTTGGCGCTCTGTTTGCGATTAACTCATCGGTTCACTCCTATCTGATTGTCTCCTATGCTCGTGAAGATGGCGCCTCTGTAGATGTCGGCTTTTACTATATGGCCAACGCCGCAGGTCGTTTGGTTAGCACGTTGCTATCCGGATTGATCTACCAATATTACGGTCTTGCGGCCTGCCTAGTGAGTGCCTCAATACTGCTTGTCGCAGCAGCGGTAATCTCTTGGAAACTACCCCGCTAGAACAGCTACAGTCTTTTACTGACTCCCTATGTCTGCTAGTGTGCACCTCTTGAAATCCACCTTTTAATACAAGACAGATAATTTTATGACTAATGAAAAAGACACTGAAATGGACCCCAATGGTCTGTTTCGCGAGGAAAATTTTACCGACCAAAAATTGGGAACTATCCGCAAATTGGTTCCAATAAAAGCCGATGGCAGTGACGACTCTGATCGCAAGACCACTTTTTTCGGTGCCGCTCAGGTAATGACCCCCATGGGCGCGCTGCCTCTTAACTTTCAACTCGATGGCAATACCATTGGCGAAGCGGCGAGTGATTTTGCCGGTAAGGCGCAAATCGCAGTTGAAGAGGCCGGTAGAGAATTGGAAAAAATGCGCCGTGAACAGGCGTCACAAATTGTTGTTCCCGGACAGGGTGGCGGTATGGGTAGTGGCGGCGGTATGGGCAGTGGCGGCGGAATTATTACCTAAGACAACCCATTACTTTAAAAGTAATCGCCCCTGAATTGGCTCGAATACAGCGGCGGCATTAATTAATGATGTCGCCGTTAGTGCCGCAACACCAAACACTGTTGTATCAATACCATAACTCGCCTTTATTCTCTCAACCAGCAGATCAAAATCCCCATCGCCTGACAGCAGAACAACATGATCCACTGGTTGATCTCGGTTGGCGGCAGAGTCCATAACATCAATCGCCAGTCCCACGTCCCAGTCACCCTTGGCCGAGCCATCGCTACGCTGGATATAGGGCTTTAATTTCACCTCGAAACCAATGTCTCGCAATACCTGCTGAAAGCCTTTTTGGCCGGCATCATTACGCTCAATCGCATAGGCATTTGCGCTAACAATCTCGCCCTGCTCACTGAGTTGGCGCCACAGCTCACGATAATTAAAATGGCAGGAAAACTGCTCTCTTACGGTGTAGTAGATATTTTGTACATCGACAAATACGGCAATTTTTTTCACGGGATAACCTTTTATTTAGTCTCTATCGCTTCTATTTTTTAAATAATTAATTCCGTACCCAGCGAATAACTGCCCGGATGGATCAACTTGCAGATACTGACAACCTTATCCGCACTCCAACTGCGGCGACTCACTTTTAGGCAGGGGCTAATCGCCGGTAATCCGAGCGCCCCGGTAATGTCTGCACCCGGCATCACCGCCTGCACCTGATGTTCAATCCTAGTCGCTGCAGCAGCCCAGTTAAGGTAGGCCTGCGGCGTCACTTTGGAATAATTTTGTTTGAGGTAGGCCGGTGCCAACTGCGGATTGACAAAGCACTCTTCCCATTGAACCGCGGCAGAGTCTCTACAGTGAACAACAATCGAATGAAATAGCGGATCGTCCTGGTTAAGACCGAGCACTGCAGCTATATTTTTCTCCGCAGTGATCTCTTCTAGCAGCAGAATCCGATTGCTGTAATCAGAATTACTGTGACTGAACTGATGAGTAAAATCAGTAATCTCCAAAACCGTGGCGGTAATCTGTGGCTCGGCGACAAAGGTACCCAATCCCGGCGCGCGCAGCAGCAGGTTTTCCTCTGCCAACTCTTGAACCGCACGCCGCGCAGTCATACGGCTAACCTCAAAATCTAGGGAAAGTTGGTTTTCGGAGGGAATACGCTCACCAACCTTCCACTGGCCAGACTCAACCTGATTTCTTATATAGGTTTTTATCTGCGCATAGCGCGGTAGTGAATAGATAGCCTGACTCATCAATCAAATACCTTTGCAATAAAATGCCCTGTTAATAGCACCCTCACTAATGTATATAATATATACCTGTATATACATTAATAATTTATAGCACTCAATCGCCCCTTTGACCATTGATACTATCAAAAAGGGCTTTAGAGAAAGAAATTACAGGAATATTTAATCTGAGTAAAGACACCATTGTATATACAGGCGGGAAATAGCCATCTAATGACTCAGACTCAAGCCGCTTTTAATCGATTAACTCAAGCTTTTGCTCGCGACTGAGCTTTTTGATTTGCGCCTCGCGAATGCTAGCGCTACTGCGATCATAACCGGACTCAACCAATACCACCTGCTCTGGACTGCGCCCGCGGAAGTATTTGGCCCCGGCACGACCGCTTTGATGCTCGGCAAAACGCCTTTCCACATTCGTGGTGATACCTGTATACAGCGACTGATCCGTGGCACGAATCATATAGACATACCACTGACTCATCCGTTGGCCGCACGATCAGATTCAATAAAACTATGACAGTACTGACAGCGGTACTGGTAGCCACGATGAACAATTCTTTTATGCCGTACACTGGTTAGTTGATGGGTTCGACAGCCGCACTTGTAGGCAAACTTTTCATACTGGCGCATTGGGATACCGGTTAAATCGTAGTCGCCAGTCACCTTTGGTCGTGCACCGAAATCCAACATTATCGACTTCCACTCAAGGCCATGGGGTTTTACCCGCCGCAGACCGTACATACAGTCCACTAGATAATGGGCAACCTCATGAACCACCGTGTCACTAAGACTCTCTTCGTAGTATTTGGCAAACAGCCAGGGGTTGTAGCGAATGCGTCGCGACTTGCCCTTTACCTCATACATTCCGGCACACCTGCCTTTAAGGTCGAAGTGCACCGGAATCGGAGAAAATTTGCGCTCATACAGCCCTGCCGCAAGCTTTATACAACTTGCGGTTGCCGCCTCTACATGGGCCTTTTGAATATCAGATATAGGTTCAATCATAATTGCCAGTATATAGTTGGGACAGCCTGTTACAATCAGGCCATTATAATAGTTATTTAATTACTACGTTCAGACTATGAATATAGATTTTCACTGCCACACTACAGCCTCTGATGGTTCTCTGAGTCCCGCAGAGTTACTCGACCTCGCCCTAGAGCGAGAGATTGATATGCTCTCAATCACAGACCACGACACGCTCGAGGCCTACCGACAACTCGGTGAAGCTGCCAGCTCGATGCAAATTATCCCCGGCATTGAGCTTTCCAGCCAGTGGAATCGGCGTGGCGTTCATATAGTTGGACTCAATGTTGGCCTTTCTTCTCCATCAATTCTTGAAGGGGTTGAAAAACAGTCCAACGCAAGGCGGGGAAGAGCGGAAAAAATTGCCGAAAAACTTGAGCATTTAGGCTTCGAAAACTGCCTGGCAGGCGCGCAATCCTTTGCCTCTGGACCTCATCAAATAGGGCGCCCACACTTTGCCCGGTATCTGGTGAAGATCGGGGCGGTCAGCAATATCCAACAGGCCTTTAAGCGCTATCTAGGGGCCGGTAAGGCTGGCGACATCAAAGATCAATGGGCAAACCCAGAAACGGTTATCGGTTGGATTAGAGATGCGGGCGGGGTTGCCGTGCTCGCTCACCCGACCAAGTACAAACTGACTCGCACTAAGCTAATTGAGCTGTTATCGGACTTTAAAACCGCAGGCGGCGAAGCCATGGAAGTTATTTCCGGGGCGCAGATGCCTGCAGTGACCCGAGACATGGCGCGCCTATCTCAGGACATAGGCTTTGAGGCCTCCGGCGGCTCAGACTTTCACGCCCCCAATCAGCCGTGGGCCGCACTGGGGAAAGTGCCTCCACTACCAGATAACTGCACGCCACTGTGGCAGCGATGGCAGTAATGCCCGCTGTTTGCGGCGACTCACGACTCAAGAGTTAGCCGCGATTTCAATTCCTGTGTATACTTGCGCGCTTCATGGAAGCAGAGATGTTTCTATACAAGGCTTTTAAGCCCCACATAAGAGCAATAGTCTTATCGGGTAATTTTAATGGTTTTATGTTTTTAACGGAAAATATCAAGTGGAAATTTTTGTTTTTGTCAGCGAGCAATGGTTACTAATCACCCTATTAGCCGCTTTAATTGGTGTATTTCTTATTACCGAACAGCGTAAGAGCGGTAAGTCATTGGGCTCCAGCGAGCTTGTTCGATTAATGAACAACGATGAAGCTGTAGTGGTCGACGTTAGAAGTGCCGCTGAGTACGAAACCGGACATATCCACGGGGCGCTGAGCATTCCTCACTTGAAACTCGCAAGCCGCATTACCGAGCTGGAGAAGTACCGCGACAAGATAATCGTAGTGGTTGATAAAATCGGCCAACATTCCGGCGCTGCAGGCAAAGCTTTAAGTAGCCAAGAATTTAATGTTCGTCGCTTAGGCGGTGGCATCAGCGAATGGCAGGGTTCAAGCCTGCCGCTGGTAAAGGGCAAATAAGCCCGCCTCTTATAATTTATAACCTCCATACGTAACCAGAGAACCCTATGTCTCATATCGTACTATTCGGAACGCGATTCTGTCCCTTTTGTGTCGCTGCGCGTCGCTTACTTAGCGCCAAAGGCATTGATTACCAGGATATAGCGCTGGATAAAGATCCAGAGTTAAAAGGTCGCGTTATCGCTAAAAGTGGTCGCAATACAGTTCCCCAGATATGGTTTGGAACCGAGCATATTGGCGGCTTTAATGAGCTGCGAGATCTGGAGGCTCAGGGCAACCTCGAGTCAGCCGTACAAGTTAGCCTTGAATTGGGTGAAACTGTCTCCATATAAAGTATTAAGTCGCAATAATTATTAAATCTGAAGAATTAAAACCGAAGGCTAAATCATGACTGATGACAACAATACTGCTGCTGAAGCAGCTAAGCAGGAAAGCGCTGCTGGACCAAACTTTGCCGTTCAGCGTCTCTACCTAAAAGACCTCTCTTTTGAAACTCCTCAGGGTTCCGCCGCTTTTCAAAAGCAGTGGAAACCAAAAGTCAGTCAAGACCTGAGCACTAAGTCGTCAAAGATTGACGACAATACCTTTGAAGTTTCACTGCGCATAACCGTCACGGTTAAAGATGAAGAAGAGACTATTTATCTCATTGAAGCTGAGCAGGCAGGTCTTTTCACTATCAAAGGCATTGAAGGCCAGCAACTCGCACAGGTATTAAATGTCACCTGCACAACCATGTTGTTACCCTATGCTCGCGAAGCAATTGACAGCACATTGATTAAAGGATCATTTCCTCCACTAATGATTCCACCGATCAATTTTGAATCTCTATTTAGCACGGCTCTAAAACAGTCCGCAGAAGCAGCCAAAGAAAAATCAGAAGCGAATACTCACTAACTTTCAATAGTGCCTTTGCTTAAATAAAAAAACCCCGCTCATAGCGGGGTTTTTTATTGGCAAAATTTGCCTTTGGTTATTCTCAGTGCTCTACTTTTACACGCCCCTCTTACAGGCTACTCTTACACCCCAAATTCTATAGGGCTTAGAGCTTTTTAGAGCGCCTGACTTTCCATTTTATACTCCTGAAGTTTTCGGGTCAGTGTATTGCGACCCCAACCCAACAACTGAGCTGCATCTTTTTTCCGCCCACCTGTATGGGCCAGCGCTGTTTCAATCATTGTGCGCTCAAACTCCGGCAACGCCTGCGAGAGAATATCTTTGTGGCCCGACTTTAATTCACGCTCGCACCAACGATGAAGCATCTGCTGCCAGTCGCCCTGAAAACGGGGCTCAGTGCCTGCGTCTTCGGCTTTTAACTCTGGAGGTAGATCGGTCAATAACACTTCGCGACCGGCCGCCATAACGGTCAGCCAGCGACAGATATTTTCCAACTGCCTCACATTGCCCGGCCAGGGTAGCCCATAGAAGAAGTCTTCAGCTTCTTGGGACAATACTTTTGGCTCCATCTCTAACTCTTTCGCCGAGCGATGGAAGAAATGTTTCATTAACTGGGAGATATCCTCGCGACGATCGGCAAGCTTGGGCAGATGTACGCGGATTACATTTAGACGATGATAGAGATCTTCGCGAAAGCGACTACTCTGAACCAGCTCTTCCAGATTCTGGTGAGTGGCAGCGATAATTCTTACATCAACCTTAACCGAGGTATGGCCGCCAACCCGATAAAACTCACCGTCAGCCAGCACTCGTAATAGACGGGTTTGAGCTTCCGGCGGCATATCGCCAATTTCATCCAGAAACAGGGTTCCACCATTTGCCTGCTCAAAGCGGCCTTCTCTGCGCTGCGACGCGCCGGTAAAGGCACCTTTTTCATGGCCAAATAATTCAGACTCAATAAGATCATTGGGGATAGCGGCCATATTGAGCGCAATAAATTTCGCAGTTCTCCGCGGGCTGTGCCTGTGCAATGCATGAGCCACTAACTCTTTACCGGTTCCCGACTCACCATTTATCAGCACGGTGATATTGGAATTGGATAGACGACCTATGGCGCGGAAGACTTCCTGCATTGCTGGCGCCTCACCGATTATCTCCTGAGAGGGCGGCGGTTCTACAGGCTCCATTTTAGATTTTTGCTCGCGGGCAAAGGTAATGCCGCGGCGAGCCACTTCGATCAATTCATCTAGATCAAAAGGCTTCGGCAAATACTCAAACGCTCCACCCTGATAGGCTGCAACAGCACTATCAAGGTCTGAATGAGCTGTGGTTATAATCACCGGAATATCCGGTCGCGTGGTATGAATCTGCTTTAATAGTTCGAGACCATCAATTCCCGGCATACGAATATCGGAGATAATGATTTCCGGCTCCGAGGTTTGCAGTGCCGCTAGCAGGTCATCGCCGCTTTCAAAACTTTGCACCTCTATGCCTTCACGCTTGATGGCTTTTTCCATTACCCAGCGCAGTGAGCGGTCATCTTCAGCGATCCAAATTTCTGACGTGGTTTGCATGCTATGCCTTTATCGGTAAATAGATTGAAAAACAGGTGCGGCCCGGTTCAGACTCACACTCAATAATGCCCTGATGAACATTGATCGCTGACTGGGCTATGGTCAGCCCCAATCCTGTGCCCGTGCTGCGACCGCTTATCATCGGGAAGAAAATACGCTCTTTAATATCGTTCGATATGCCGGGACCGGTATCAATAATATCCAGCCGACACAGTGCCTTGTGATGTTCACCACCAATGGTGAAGCTGCGCTGAATACGGCTCTTAAAGATTAATTCACGCTTTTCCACTTCACCTTCAAGGATTGCTTGCATGGCATTTCGAGCGACATTTAACACGGCTTGAATAAGCTGCGTTCGATCACCAGACATATCTGGAATACTCGGATCATAGTCCCGAGTGATTACTAACTTACCCTGAACTTCAGCATCAATAAGGGATGCGACATGCTCAGTAACTTCATGAATATTAATTTCTTTAAAGCTTGGCAGCTGACTAGGGCCGAGAAGACGGTCGACAAGCACTCGCAAACGATCTGTTTCGGCGGTGATAATTCGACACAACTCTATGGTCTCGTCATCCATGCTGCTCTCGGCAATCTCGTCGGCTAACAATTGTGCGGCTCCGCGTATTCCGCCCAGAGGATTTTTAATCTCATGGGCCAAACCACGAATAAGACTTCTTGAAGTATTGTGCACAGATAGCAGAGCCTCCTCGCGGTTGATTCGCAAAATACGATCAATCGGCTGCATCTCCATCAGTATCCACTGACCAGAATCAATACTTATTGGTGTAACCGTGTAATCTACCTGCGAGGATTCCCCTGGGCCGCTCAAGAATTCATGGCGAATGGTATGGGGATTCCCATTTTCAATCGATTCACGAAGGGTTTGCCTAGCTGTTTCACCATCATCAAACAAGTCACTGGCCGCTGTGCCGCGCAGACGCACACTACCAACCTGGAGGAGTATTTCTGCCGCCGGATTGATGTAATCGATCAATAAATCCTGATCCACAAGCAATACAGCGGTATTCAGGTTATCGAGTAGTAATCTATGCAGTTGATCTGAGGTCATAACGGCCATGCCAAATAAAGGAATTAAAATGATTATTGACGTATTATTTTTGTAATAACTTATTTGTATCTGCAATAAGCAGGCCAATAATTGGGACTGCGATTAACCCGAAAAGCCGCTCTTTTAGATTGTTTGGACTGTTTTAATGACGGATTAGGAAGGAGTATACGCCGCCCGCCACTGTTTCGCACCAACATGGTGCATATATGTTTTCGACGGCTGATTAGTTTCGCTTGAAATGGCGTTGAACATTCACTCTGACTGATTGAGAATTGGCGACAACCTCACCCTGCGCCGTTACTACGCGAGCGGAAACGGTGTGAGATCCGCGCTCTAAGCTTCCTACCGCATAGGATGTTGCCACCACTGGGCGACCATAGGCTGCCCCATCAAGATAGAACTGCACAAGATGACCCAACTGCAGCTCAGGTGTCAGCGCCAACTGGATAACGATATTTTGCTGATCATAATAAATTAGCGCGTCATCGACAGGTCTAACGAGATTAACCACTGAATAGCCGGGAAAAACTTTTGTTTCAAGCGGCAATTCTGCAGCCATGGCTGGCTTCGATACAGGCAATTGATTAATTGGTGGCAACTCTAGTTGATCAGCAGACTTTTCCGCTGGCGGTGTATCCGTATAGGTAATGTTGCCCTCTGGATCAACGATTTTGTAGATTCCAGCATCTGCCATGCAGTTACCGCAGGCTATCATCAGGATTGTCAGGGGCCATCTTTTAAAGGGCCGCATTATGGCGGGAAGTCGCGTTAACATCTGGTCTGTTCTCTCAATTATCTGGTTTGAATCACCGAGGATTGAACCCCGACTATCGAAACTGGACCCTTGAAACTGGAATCCTTCAAGCTCTAACTAAAGACTAGACCTATTTTAGACAAAGAAAAAGCCCGCCATTCGAGGAATGACGGGCTTGTTCGATTTTGCTCTACGACTGGATTAGCAGCTGTAGTACATCTCAAACTCAACCGGGTGAGTGGTGTGCTCAACACGGTAAACTTCTTCCATCTTCAACTCGATGTAAGCATCGATCACGTCGTCAGTGAAAACACCGCCGGCGGTCAGGAAGTCACGATCCTTGTCCAACTCCTCAAGTGCTTCACGCAGGCTGCCAGCAACCTGTGGAATTTGAGCGGCTTCTTCAGCAGGCAGATCGTAGAGATCCTTATCTGCTGCATCGCCAGGGTGGATCTTGTTCTTAACACCATCGATACCCGCCATCAACATAGAGGCGAACATCAGGTATGGGTTAGCAGTAGGATCACCGAAACGAGCTTCAATACGCTTGCCCTTAGGGGAAGGTACGTAGGGAATACGGATAGAAGCAGAACGGTTACACGCTGAGTAAGCCAACATAACTGGAGCTTCAAAACCTGGAATCAGACGCTTGTACGAGTTAGTAGAAGCGTTAGCGAAAGCGTTTAGTGCTTTAGCGTGCTTGATGATACCGCCGATGTAGTAAAGGGCAGTGTCACTCAGGCCAGCATAGCCGTCACCCGCAAATACGTTCTCGCCATCTTTCCAGAAAGACTGGTGACAATGCATACCAGAACCGTTGTCGCCAACGACTGGCTTAGGCATAAAGGTCGCAGTCTTGCCATAGGCGTGAGCTACATTGTGTACGCAGTACTTAAGGATCTGTACTTCGTCAGCTTTTTTAACCAGAGTGTTGAAACGGATGCCAATTTCGCACTGACCAGCAGTACCAACTTCGTGGTGATGAACTTCAACGTCCAGACCCATCTGCTCCATCGCAGTACACATCGCCGCACGGAGATCGTGCAGTGAATCAACTGGTGGTACAGGGAAGTAGCCGCCTTTAACACCAGGGCGGTGGCCCATGTTGCCGTCTGCGTATTTTTCGCTTGAAGACCATGCAGCTTCTTCAGAATTAATTTTGTAGAAAGCGCCACTCATATCGGCACCCCAAGTAATGTCGTCAAAGACAAAGAACTCAGGTTCTGGACCGAAGAAAGCAGTGTCGCCTAAGCCCGTAGACTTGAGGTAATCTTCTGCACGGCCAGCGATAGAGCGTGGATCGCGTTCGTAGCCCTGTCGGGTTGTAGGCTCAACAATGTTGCAACGGATGATAATAGTTGCTTCATCGGTAAACGGGTCAACGACTGCTGTGCTGTCGTCAGGCATCAAAATCATGTCTGATTCGTTAATACCTTTCCAGCCGGCAATAGATGAGCCGTCAAACATTTTTCCATCAATGAAGAAGTCATCATTGATTTCCCCGACAGGCATAGAAACGTGCTGCTCTTTACCCTTAGTATCAGTAAACCGCAGGTCAACCCAGCGAGCTTCGCTTTCTTTAATAAGATTAAAAGTCTTCTCAGACATGTGTTCCTCCAATATGGAATTCGTTGTTCGTTATTTTTAGAAGCCTTGCAGATTTCTCTTATGGGGCCGCCTGCCTGCAAAATTCACAGCAGACTTTTCGTAGGTAACAAGTGCAATAGTCGTGCCAATAGTCCCTGTATGCGCCAATCAATCCACATTCTCTCCCTCTAGCGCGCAGCCTGCTCGTTTCTACCATGAAAGCTAACAAGCCAAACTACCAAAAGCAGCCAGGCGCACCTTGTTAGTGCGCATTTAACAAAAAAGCACCATTAAGGTGCAGTAATCATGGCTTCGTTGGTAGCCGCTATTCGATCCGGCTAGTATAATGCCCATCTGAGCAATTTCTGTCACTTTTTCTGATCTATTTTGCCCTAAAGAGCCAATTAAGCGCTTATTTCGCAATACTACAGTCAATGGAATGGCCCTGATGCAAACAATTCACAACGTAACCAGCCCCAAATCTGAGGATATCATTATCGATGTTCGCCACCCCGATGATGCCGAGCGGAGACCACTGATAATCACAACTAATCAGGTAATCCCCCTGCCTTTTTTCAATCTCAGCAAATGCGCTGATCAGCTGGATAAACAGCAGTCCTATTTACTTTACTGCGACAAAGGAATTATGAGCCGTCTTCACGCCGACGCTCTAAGCAAGCAAGGCTTTATTAGCATTGGTGTTTTTACCCCCACCAGCAAATAACAGCCAAACCTGCGGCGTACTGTGATCTATTTCACAATATTTTAGTTGATTAGTACCCATTTGCGCTGAGAACGGACTATATTTAGCACTTATCCGCTATATTAAATAATAAAATCTGCCGCAGGATGCAGCCGATGATGAGCACTGAAAACTTGCTCGGGGAACCCAAGGAAGCAGAGAACTTCAATCCCCGCTCTCTCAAAAAATTGATACAAATTGAGTTAGAAAAGCGCGCGCTAGAAAATCTAAAGTTCGGACTTGCAGTCTCTGTATTGAGTGGCGTCATACTATTTCTACTGGCTAGAAATCAGGCCTCCTCTGTATTTCAATGGTGTTGGTTGGGCAGCATTGCCTCATCTGCACTGATTATCTGGCTGTGGATGGTCAACGCAACCCGTGCTGGCAGCCTATCAGTCCGCCAGACAAGCGCGGTCATCATTGCGTCCTCAAGCCTGTTTGCCATCTTATGGGGCCTAGCCGCGCCTCTATTTATCAACCACCAACAATTTGAAACCTCAGCGCTTGCGGTTATTGTTATCGCCACGCTGGCTATCGCCTGGCCGCTTAACCATACCCACACAACCCTGTATCGCCACCTGTTTCTCAGCGTTATTCTCGCGCCGCTACTGGCAAGCCTGTATATCTACTATCCACAGATACACCCGGGCTTTTTAACATTAATTGCCCTGCTGTACGCGCTTATCAATAAGGCCGTGGCGAATCATCGCGGCGGACTGATTGAGGCGACCGGCAATATGCTTAAAGCTACACAGCGCTCTCAGCAAATTATCACCACCAGCCAAAAAATAGCCAGCCTGATTGAGCAGACACCGCTGGGGTTTATTGAATGGAATCAGCAGCGAGAAATTATCAGCTGGAACCCCGCTGCCACAACTATTTTTGGCTACTCTAAACAAGAGGTTCTGGGGCGCACAACTGACTTTTTGTTTGATCAGGAAAAAACATTTTTGCAGCAGCAGGTCGAGAATGACCTTTTTCTTTTTGGCAAAGATTTCTCCGGCATTGCGGACAACATTACCAGTGACGGCACGGTGATCATTTGCGAGTGGAATGACACCCCCCTGTTTGATGACGCCATGAATGTGGTGGGGGCCGCCTCTTTTGTCGAAGACGTTACCGATAGAGTCAAACTGGAAACCCGCATTAAGCAGCAAGCTTATTTCGACCCTCTGACCGGCCTGCCCAACCGCCATCGACTAATGGAAGAACTGGCTCGGGTAATCGCTCTCGCCCAGCGCAATCAAAATTATTGCTCGCTGCTATTTATCGACCTTGATCACTTTAAAGAAATCAATGATACCCGCGGCCACCACTACGGCGATTTAGCCCTGACTCTGTTTGCCCAGCGGCTGCGTAAAGTTATTCGAACCGAAGAGGCAGTTGCTCGACTGGGGGGCGATGAATTTGTCGTACTTTTGGAAAATCTCGGTCGCGAGGAAGAATCCTCGCGACTATTAATTGCCCAGGTCGCTGAAAAAATTATTGATGCCGCTCGCGAACCCTTTGTAATCAAAGACGAAAAGTTTCGCATTAGCTGCAGTATAGGCATTGTGCTATTTAATGATGGCAGTGCCGATGGCGATGCTATTTTACAGCAGGCGGATAAGGCTCTTTACACCATCAAGCGCGAGGGCAAATCAAACTTTTATTTTCACAATCAAAAACCACCCTCAGAGCTTCAAGCTCAGGCATTACTCCTGGAACAACTGCGGGATAAGGCTAACACCGAATCTTTTATGCCTTTTTATCAACCTATTCTCGACACAGAAACCAATCTGATCAGCGGACTACAGATCTTTTTGCGCTGGAGAAATCCCGATAACGAACTTATCGCCGCCAGCGAAATCATTCAGGTTCTAGAATCTGGCTCGATGATTGTCGATATTTCCCTGTCACTACTCGAACAGATCTTCCGGCAAATTGAGCTGTGGAAAAATCAGGATCTGTGGCGAGAAGAACAGAAGATTTACTTTACCCTCAGCCTTCGCGAACTTGAACACACCTCTTTTATCGACAAACTCAACAAGCTGATGTCCCAGTTTAGTATCGACCCAAAAACCATGATCTTTGGCTTACACGCTGAAACACTGCCAAAAATACACAAACCTTTGGGAGTGCAATTGGGCAACTTAAAGGCCATGGGGATTGGGTTTATTGTCGACAATGTTGGCTATCAAAGCCTGCCCATCCAAAAATTGCGCGATTTTGACATCGACACCATCAGAATCTCGCATAAATTAATGTCTGAATGCACCTATATGGAAAGTTCATGGAATCTGGTCAAAGGATTGCTTGAGCTTTCCAAATCCGTCGACTTGAAATGCATTGCTCCCTGCGTTGAAGAGCCCGAAATACATCACCTTTTGCTGGATACCGGCTGCCAGTTACTGCAGGGAAATCTTATCGCACCCCCCTCACCAGCGACTTCAATTACACGAATGTTGATCGAACGTAACGTCAGCCGCAAGGAAGAATCACCCGCTTAGCAAAAAGATCCGTAGCAGTTTCTGAGAATTCCACTATAATCGCGACCTTTTGCGCCTACTGGTATATCTCATGTCCATTGAAAACTTGCGTAACATCGCAATCATCGCCCACGTTGACCACGGTAAAACTACCCTAGTCGATAAACTTCTGAGTCAATCAGGAACCCTCGATCGTAAAGACGTCGGCTCCGAGCGACTGATGGATTCTAATGATCAGGAGAAAGAGCGCGGCATTACCATTTTGGCAAAGAACACTGCCATCAACTGGAATGACTACCGCATCAATATCGTAGACACCCCTGGTCACGCCGACTTCGGTGGTGAAGTAGAGCGCGTCCTGTCCATGGTTGACTCAGTGCTTCTGCTGGTCGACGCTGTTGACGGCCCAATGCCACAGACACGCTTTGTAACCTCAAAAGCATTTGAGCAGGGACTGCGCCCAATTGTTGTCATCAACAAGGTCGACCGCCCCGGCGCTCGTCCTGACTGGGTTCTAGATCAGGTATTTGAACTGTTTGATAACCTTGACGCCACCGATGAACAGCTAGACTTTCCGGTTATCTACGCCTCGGCACTGAACGGCGTTGCCGGTCTTGAAGCCGACGAGATGGCTGAAGATATGACACCGCTGTACGAAATGATCGTACGGGATGTTCCAGCACCCAAGGTTGATATCGACGGTCCTTTCCAGATGCAGATTTCTGCACTGGCCTATGACAGCTACGTTGGTGTTATTGGTGTGGGTCGAATTACCCGCGGCAAGCTTAAGCCGAACCAGCAGGTTATTGTTAAATCTTCTGACGGCAAAGAGCGCAAAGGCAAGGTATTAAACGTTAAAGGCTACCTGGGTCTCGAACAGATCGAAACTCAACTGGCTGGTGCCGGCGATATCGTCTGTATTAACGGTATTGATGGTCTGGGTATCTCCGATACCCTCTGTGATCCAGAGCATATTGAAGCACTGCCCGCGCTAAGCGTTGACGAGCCAACTGTTAGCATGACCTTTATTGTTAACGACTCACCTTTCGCAGGTTTGGAAGGCAAGTACGTCACCACTCGAAATATTAAAGATCGCCTCGATCAAGAGCTGATTCACAACGTAGCACTGCGTGTTAACCAAGGCGATACTCCAGATAAATTTGTTGTCTCTGGTCGCGGTGAGTTACACCTTTCAGTACTGATTGAAACCATGCGTCGTGAAGGTTTTGAAATGGGCGTATCACGTCCTGAAGTAGTAAAGAAAATTGTCGACGGCAAGGTTCAAGAGCCCTACGAACAAGTTGTTATCGATGTTGAAGAGCAGCATCAGGGTTCAGTAATGGAAGAGCTCGGCATGCGTAAAGCCGAGCTGACCAATATGGAGCCGGACGGTAAAGGACGTGTGCGCCTAGAGTTCAGCATGCCTTCTCGCGGCTTAATCGGCTTCCGTGGCACCTTCCTGACCCTGACCTCAGGCTCAGGCATCATGACGAGCATTTTCGACAAGTACGGGCCCGTCAAAGAAGGCGAGAGCCACAAGCGTCAAAATGGCGCCTTGATCAGCATGGTCAAAGGTAAGACTGCAGCCTACGCACTGTTTAATATTCAGGCACGTGGCCGTCTGTTCCTTGGTCACGCGATCGATATTTATGAAGGCCAGGTTGTGGGTATCCACTCCCGCGCTAACGATCTGGTTGTTAACCCAATCAAAGGCAAGCAGCTAACTAACGTACGCGCCTCGGGAACAGATGAAGCGCTGACACTGGTGCCTCCGATCAAGCACACTCTTGAGCAAGCACTGGAATTTATTGAAGATGATGAGCTGGTAGAAGTAACGCCAGAGAGCATCCGCCTGCGCAAAAAGCTGTTGACCGAAAACGACCGCAAGCGCGCACCTAAGTAAGCGCACTCTAACCGCAATACTCTGGCGGGCCGTCACGGCCCGCCAATTTCTATGCTACATTTACTACCAATGGATGGTGGGGTAAATATGACAGCAACGGACAGCAGTGAATCAATGCCCAATGGGTTTCTCTCGTTCTCACTGGTCGCTCAGGAAATTATCGCAGTACTCTTCGCTTTTTACGCCTATCAACAGGGCGATATGTCCACCGCCACGTTTTATCTAGCGGTAGCGGGCCTGCTCTTAGTTGGCTTGGGTATTCACAGTATTTTTGCTCGCCCGCATCTGGCCAGAGCGCTGCTGGCACTCCTGCTTATTGGCAGTTTTTTCTACCTACTCACCACCACCACACACAGCTCAACACTACTGTGGTGCTTAACCATTATTCCTGTTTTAGTGGGCACCTTTGGCTACCGCTACAGTATTTTAGTTCTCAGCAGCGTATTTTCTGCCGCCGTCTGGTTACTCTATGGCACGCCACAAATAGTTGCCATGCCCGAGTACAGCGATGCCAGCGTAGTGCGCTTTCTATCCGCCTATATCATTCTATCCCTGTTTGCCGTAGCCATGGATATCGCCCATTCACGCAGCCTGAACAAATACAAAGACCTGTCCCTTAGAGTCGATCAAATTGCTCATCAAGACCAGCTTACCCAACTGCCCAATCGCCACGATATGGAGCGGCGACTTGAGAAAAAATACCAACAGTACCGCCTGATCAATCAGCCCTTTTCAGTTCTTCTCGCCGATCTCGATAACTTTAAATTTATCAACGACCGCTACGGCCACGATGTCGGCGACGATGTTCTCCACGCCATAGGTGTTCTTCTCGGCGAACCGCTGCGCGGAGAAGATGTGGTCGCGCGCTGGGGCGGCAATGAATTTATGGTACTGCTGCCCACCGCCAATGCAGAATCAGCAGTGAATATTGCTGAGCGACTGCGTGCTCAAGCGGGCAAATTAACCATGGAAGCTCAGGGTGACAAACTGCGAATATCCCTGAGTGTCGGTGTTGCATCAATTGACAAATGCACTGGTATTGATGATTTGATTTCGACCGCAGAAAACGGCCTCTACCAAGCCAAGCATATGGGCCGGGATATGGTCGTGGTAGGCTAATCAACCCTCGATATAGAAAAACATTCCTCTCTGCGTTTGTTAGCGTAAATCAAAACTCGAAATAACCTCTCAACATAGCAGCAGAGTATTCCGGCGCATTTAGCGCCTGAGCTATTCATAACAGCGCCGAAATAGAATAAAGTGGCCAATAAGATTGCCCTGCTAGGCTAATTTCTAATAATAATTACAGTATCGGCGCCATTATGAATAGATCCGTTTTACATCAATTAACCGATAGAAAGCACTTAATGCAGAGTTGCGTATTGCTGTTGCTAGTCAGCCTAATGGCTGGCTGTGGTGGCGGAGGTTCAGGCGGTGAATCTAATAACGGCGATTCAAACCCTGGTGGTAACACCGGAGTTGGTAATACTGACGGTGGAAGCACTGACGGTGGAAGCACTGACGGTGAAAATACTGACGGAGGCAACACTGGCAACGGAAATACGAGTAACTGGCTCGATGCAGTATTTATCACTGAAGCCTCATCCTCTAACGCCACTTTTGAGGATGCTGATGGTGATAGCCCCGATTGGTTCGAGCTCTATAACGGCAGCTCAAACGCCGTTGACCTAACCGGCTGGAGCATAACAGACGATATTTTAGAGCCCGCAAAATGGGTTTTCCCTACAACCGAACTTGCCGCTGGAGAATATCTGCGGATATGGGCATCGGACAAGGACAGGTCGACAGCAGGGATCTATAAAACTCTAGTAAACCGCAGCGATAACTTTCGTTACCTTGTTCCCCAATCCAGCCTCAGCAGCGCATGGACCAGCCTGTCTTTTAACGACAGCGACTGGCAACAGGGCGCCAGCGGATTTGGCTATGGTGACGGTGACGACACCACCGAAATAGCTACTGGCGTATCCTCTGTTTTCGTTAGAACACTTTTCACCATTAATGATTTGCCATTAATGGACAGGCTTCTGCTGGATATAGATTTTGATGATGGCTTTGTTGCCTATATTAATGGCATTGAAGTTGCGCGCTCAAACATGCTTGAGGCAACACCGGCATTTAACGCCACGGCCATAGTAGACCGAGAAGCGACTATCTACCAAAGTGGCAGCCCGCTAAGATTCGAGATCAACGAATTCCAATCACTCCTAAATAACGGAGAAAATGTTCTTAGTATTCAAGTGCACAATATTTCCAACACCTCATCCGATCTCAGTCTAATTCCCTATTTGTCGGCGTCTTATTTGGGCTCGTCAGAAGATGGCGTTTCACCACCGGATATACTTGCCTTAGAGAATCCCAGCCTGCACACCAACTTCAAACTTTCCTCCAAAGGTGAATCGCTTACACTTCTTGATAGCAGCGGCAATCAAGTTGATAGCCTAGATGTTATAGGCCTCACCACGGACAAAAGTATTGGACGATCTTTGGCCGATGGCAGCGTCGTTTTTTTTGCAGTACCTTCACCCGCAGCTGAAAATACTGAAGAGGAATTTACGGGTATTTCAGTCAGTGACATTATTTTCTCTCACAACGGCGGTCAATTTAATGAACAGAGCGTTCGCCTAAGCGGTGCCAAACAAGGTGAAGAAATTCGCTACACCTTAGACGCGACTGTTCCCAATGCTCAATCGCCGCGGTATTCCTCTGCGATTAGCATTAGTGACGATACAGTTATTCGTGCCAGAGTTTTTCAAGACAACTATATTCCTTCACGCACCGCCAGCCGAACTTACATAACGTCCAACACACATTCCCTACCCATAGTTACATTGGTTACCGAGCCGGACAATCTCTTCGACGAGCAAGAGGGTATTTATGTTTACGGCCCAGAACAAAACTATGAGGATGCACTGCCGTTTTTCGGCGCAAATTTTTGGCAGGATTGGGAGCGCGACGTTCACTTTAGCTTTTACGAATCCACGGGGGAACTTGGTGTTGCACTAGACGCGGGCATTAAAATATTTGGCGCTTGGAGCCGAGCCAACAATCAGCGCTCAATGTCTATTTTTGCTCGAGGTCGCTACGGCTTTAGTAAATTGAAATACCCGCTATTCCCCTCTCTGGCCTACGATAGTTTTGAGTCAATCGTGTTGCGCAATGGGGGCAATGATTGGACGAAAAGTAATATGCGTGACGTCATGATGACTAGCTTAATGGATGGCAGTGGCCTGGAAACTCAGGCCTATCGCCCAGTGGCAGTTTACCTAAATGGTGAATATTGGGGCTTTTACAATATTCGCGAAAAAATAAACGAGCATTTTCTCGACGATAAAATTGATGTTGATAAAAGCGAGATAAATATACTCGAATTTAATGGCGATGTAGTTCAGGGCAGCAATGACTCCTACAATGCAATCATTGCTTACATAACAAACAATAGTTTGGCCATTCAGGACAATTACGAATACGTCGCCAGTCAAATTGATATCGACAATTTAATCACCTATCAAATAGCTCAAATTTACTCGGACAATCAAGATTGGCCCGGCAATAATGCTAAATTTTGGAACTCGCCAGAAACTAAGTGGCGCTGGATTTTATTCGACACCGATTTTGCCTTTGGACCCTGGGATAGTTCCGCCTACAACAACGACACCCTCTCCTTTGCACTAAGCGAGGATGGCCCCGGCTGGCCCAATCCACCCTGGTCAACATTTCTTGTCCGCAAACTATTGAAGAACACCCAATTTCGGAATCAATTTATCAATCAATTTGCCGACGAGTTTAATGGCCGCTTTAAAACCGACAAGGTAAGAGAACATATTGATGCCATTGCAAATTCTATGGAGCCTGAAATGGAGAAGCACTTTGAGCGCTGGGGCGAGGGCAAAACTGTTTTTGTCTGGCAGTCGGAATTGGATGTTTTAAGATCCTTTGGCCGAAATCGACAGTCATTTTTAAAATCTTATATTCGTAATTATTTTGGTATAAGCGGAATGTATCAACTGAGTATTGCGATCAATAACAGCGCCGCTGGGTCAGTAAAATTAAACTCACTGCAACTCACCAGCGCAAACTGGCAGGGTGAGTATTTCAATAATATTCCAGTTACTCTGACCGCCGTGCCCAATGAAGGCTATGTGTTTTCACACTGGCAGGGAGGGGTTGATGAAGACGATAGGGTTATCGAGCTGAATCGATCGAGCAATACCAGCTTAGAAGCAGTATTTGTTCCTAATTAAAACTATTCGCTGATGGTGGTCGGCAAGGAAATTAACATTCCGAGTGACGGAAGCAATCCAGGCAGTGGTCATTAACCATTCCCATTGCCTGCATATGCGCATAGCAAATGGTAGAGCCAAAAAACTTAAAGCCGCGCTTTTTCATGTCTTTGGCGATTAGATCAGATAGCTCAGTCGTGGCGGGAATCTCGTTGTGGCTCGCCCAACGATTAACAATCGGCTGATTGTCCACATAGCCCCAAAAATAATGGCTAAAGCTGCCAAACTCTTTTTGAATATCGATAAACAGACGGGCATTGGAAATCGCACTGGCAATCTTTAAGCGGTTGCGAACAATGCCGGCATCATTGATCAAACGCTCAATATCTTTTTCCGTAAACGCCGCCACTTTTTGCACATCAAAATCGGCAAAGGCACTGCGGTAAGCCTCGCGCTTGCGCAAAATAGTTATCCAAGACAGTCCCGCCTGTGCGCCCTCGAGCAGCACAAACTCAAATAATTTTTTGTCGTCGCGGCAGGGCAGCCCCCACTCGGTGTCATGATACTGTTGATACAACGGATCATCGCCACACCAAGTGCAACGCCTTATATCAGCACAACGTTTTACTTCTGCCATTTGCCTTTCCTCAACTTGTGACCTAGGGTATATCTGTAACGGTACAAAGAACTTCTATCGGCAATTTATAGCTCAAAATACATTTAGTCCATGCCCCTAATTAAAATCCAACAAACATTCACAGGATGATTTTATCGCAATGTTTAAACATTTCCCGGCCATTCGTCCCCACAACAAACAGTTTATTGCCGTAACCGCCCCACACCAACTCTATGTCGAAGAATCGGGAAATCCAGATGGTATTCCGGTGCTGTTTATTCACGGCGGCCCCGGTGGCGGCACCTCAACCACAGACCGCTGTTTTTTCGACCCGGAAAAATACCGCATTATTCTCTTTGATCAGCGCGGTTCAGGACTATCCACACCCCATGCACGGCTGGAAGATAACAACACCGCCGCCCTTATCGGCGATATAGAAACCATTCGCCAGACCCTCGACATCGAGCGCTGGGTAATTTTCGGCGGCTCCTGGGGCTCGACCCTCGGACTGCTCTATGCACAGAGCCATCCAGGACTGGTACTAGGACTTATATTGCGCGGTATCTTTTTATGCCGCGACGAAGACATCAACTGGTTCTATCAAGACGGTGCCGGACGTATCTTCCCCGACTACTGGAAACAGTACTCCCAGGTAATACCCGAAGCCGAGCGCGGCGATATGCTCAGCGCCTATTACAAACGTCTGACCAGCGACAATGAGCTAGAGCGTATGGCCGCCGCCAAAGCTTGGTCAATCTGGGAAGGACGTTGCGCCACCCTGCACGCCAATCCCGACGTCGTCGATCGCTTTGCCAACCCGCATATGGCGATGGCAATGGCACGTATCGAAGCCCATTACTTTATCAACAAGGCTTTTCTAGAACCCAATCAAATTATTAACAATGCCGATAAACTTAAAGATATTCCCGGCACCATTGTCCATGGTCGTTACGATATGGTCTGCCCGGTCAATCAAGCCTTCGCATTAAGTGCCGCATGGCCCTCAGCAAAACTGGCAATTATTGCCGATGCAGGGCATTCTTCCGGAGAGCGAGGCATTACCGATGCACTAGTGCGCGCAACCAACAACCTTGCCTACCAACTAGAACTCAGTGATGCGGACTAAAGAACGCTAAAAGTACAAACTATGATCGGACTTATTCAACGGGTAACCCATGCCAGCGTTAGTGTAGATAACGCTGTCTGCGGTGAAATTGAGCAGGGCATTATGCTGTTGTTGGGAATACAGAGAGATGACGATCAGAGACATGCCGACCGGCTTTTAGAAAAAATACTTAACTACCGAATTTTTGCCGACAGTGCCGGAAAAATGAATTTATCCCTGCGCGACATCAAGGGTGGCCTGCTGATCGTATCCCAGTTCACACTGGCCGCAGATACCAAAAAGGGACTGCGCCCCAGCTTTACCTCTGCCGCCGCACCGGAGCACGCAGAGGCCCTCTACAACCACTTTACCGCACGAGCCAAAACCATTCATCAGGATACCCAGTGCGGAATTTTTGCTGCTGATATGCAGGTGTCTCTACGCAATGATGGGCCGGTTACTTTTTCGCTGCAGAGCTAATCTAAAAAGCTAATCTAAAAAGCTAATCTAAAAAGCTAATCTAAAAAGCTAAGACAAAAGCTACTTTAAGGCAGTAACTAAACGCTGATGAAAGCCTTCAAAACCCCCATTGCTCATAATCACAATATGTGACTTCTCTCCGCCGTTGAGCAAAGTTAAAGTACTTTTCATCAACTGTTCAATATCATCACAGACCGCCGCAGGCACTTTACAGTCCTGGGCAACAGACTCTATATCCCAGTTAACCGCCGCACTCTTGTACCAGAGCACCTGATCAGCCCTATTCACAGAGTCACTTAAAATACCCTGATGCAGGCCCATCTTCATGGTCGCCGAGCGCGGCTCGACAATCACAATAATTTTTTCATCACCGACCTTTTCACGCAGCCCCTCAAGTGTTGTCTTAATCGCCGTCGGGTGATGGGCAAAATCGTCATAAACCGTAACCCTGGTATCCTGATGGATAACCTCCATACGCCGCTTAACCCCAACAAACTCACTGAGCGCCTGACAGGCGGTTTGCAGACTGACGCCAACCGTCGCGGAGGCCGCTATAGCAGCAACGCCATTCAACACATTGTGCAACCCACCGTGCTGCCAGTTCACCTCGGCAGCATTGTTTGCGCCATCACTCACTTGGAAGCGCGAACCATCCTTTTGTAACAACCTATAACGCCACCCGGGGGTAGCCTCGTCGGACGACTGCTCGCCAAGGGTTTGTATCTGGCTCCAGCAGCCCTGATCTATCACCTGCTCAATATTATTGTCGCCCGCCGGATAAATCACCCAACCCGTACTGGGAATAGTGCGCACTAAATGATGAAACTGCTTTTGAATAGCCGCCAGATTTTCAAAAATATCGGCATGATCAAACTCGAGATTATTTATCACCAATGTATTGCTGTGATAGTGAACAAACTTAGAGCGCTTATCAAAAAAGGCACTGTCATACTCATCCGCCTCAACAACAAAGTAGCCGCTACCACCACTGCCATCAACCCCAAGCCGCGCCGACAACCCAAAATCACCAGGCACACCGCCAATTAAAAACCCCGGCTTTAAGCCAGCGTAATCGAGAATTTTTGCCAACATACTACTGGTAGTGGTCTTGCCATGGGTGCCGGATACCGACAGCACATGCTGGTCGCGAAGTAGATTCTCCCCCAGCCACTGCGGCCCCGACGTGTAGGTTAGGCCGTTGTCGAGCATATACTCGACACAGGGATTACCCCGCGACATAGCGTTGCCGACAATAATTAAATCTGGCGCTGGCTGCAGCTGCTGCGGATCAAAACCCTCAATCAAACTAATCCCAGCAAGCTCCAATTGCGTACTCATAGGGGGGTAGACATTGGCATCACAGCCAGATACCTGGTGTCCGAGCTGTTTGGCGAGCTGGGCAAGACTGCCCATAAAGGTGCCGCAGATACCAACAATATGAATATGCATAGTTTGCCTTTTTTTGATTTTGCTCTGATAAATAAAAATATTGAGGGATTATGTCACCAGACAAAAAAAACTGCTAAATATCTGCGTTTATAGTCTAAAAATACTGGTATAGAAAAGTGTACAGTGATCGTTCTGATTGATTACTCTAGCGTGAAAAAAGGCCATGCCTTATATATAAAGACCGAATATAAAAGCAACCGAATAAAGGGATGAAAGAGGTCAAAAAAACAGTGAATAATTCAGTCATTACCATCAGTTTATTAGCGATCATCGGCTTGTCTGCCTGCAGCGGTGGCGGTGGCGGGCAAAAAAGCACTGACAGCGGCGCCACTATTCCCCCGGCCATTAGCAATCAGGACGACAACAGCCTACCCTGGAGCAGCTTCTCCGCTCAGGCTCAAGATCCCGAAAATCTCGCCGCACTGGCCAGCGACTTTGAAACTGACGAGTACGCCGGCATGGGCGCACTGGATATGATCAATGCATCCAGTGCCTATGCGCGCGGAGCGACTGGAGAGGGCGTGACTGTCGGCGTTATTGATTCCGGTGTCTATGAAGAACATGCTGAATTTTCCCGTGGTAGTGGCGACAAAGTCACCTATGCCGGCAGTGACTACAGTAGCGATACACCAAGAAGCAATGAAGCCTTAGGCCACGGCACCATTGTCGCAGGGGTGATTGCCGCCAACAGAGATGACAACAACTTCACCAGCGGCTTTAAAATGCATGGTGTTGCCTTTGACGCCAGTATCAGCGCCTATGAAATACCCCTAGGCTCTGGCGGCGGCCCCTATCAGCCCCTCGACGTTGGTGATATCAACTTCTCCACCGACAACTACTTCGCCAGTCGCTTTAACGCCATGAGCAACCGCGCTGAGATCATCAATATGAGCTTTGGCTTCTCCGGTGTAATCACCTCTTACACTGCCGCAGGTGTAGAATCTGCCTTTAGCGCCAGTCTTGATGCCCTAAGACAATCTAATAAAAATCGCGGCGACCGCTCAATCTTTGTCATAGCCGCCGGCAATGCCTGGAATGATTTGGATGCATTTGGCAATAGCGTAGATGCCAGCTCACCAGAGCTGCTGCCCGGCCTGCCCTATTTATTTCCCGAATTAAAAGACCATATGCTCGCCGTAGCCGCCGTTGACAGCAGCGGTGGAATTTCCTTTTACTCCAACCACTGTGGCTCCGCTGCCGATTTTTGTCTGGCCGCCCCTGGCGGTGGAGACGCCAATAATGATGGCAGCTTTGATAACTCTGAATTAATCTGGGGGCCAACCCCGCCGCCAGCAGATGGCGACCCCGAAAATGACTACTATGCCGGCACCCTTGGCACCTCCTTTGCCGCGCCACTGGTCAGCGGCTCACTGGCACTGCTAAAGCAGATGTTTCCCAGCGTCGGCAACCATGAACTGGTCAACCGACTGCTAGTCACCGCCAATAAAACCGGCATCTACAGCGACAGCAGTATTTATGGCCAAGGCCTGCTCGATCTCGACACAGCCACCCGTCCGGTCGGCTCCACAGCAGTGGCCTCCGGCAGCAATCTAGATAGCAAATTAGTGCCACTCAGCGAAAGCAGTATCAGCACCTTTGGTGGCGCCCTAGGCAACAGCCTGCAAAGCGCACTTGGCAGCCACACTATGGCCGTCTTTGATGAGCTCGGTTTCCCCTTTATTCAGAGTGCCAGCGCTTTAATTGCCAATGCGCCGGTATCTTCAAGAACCTCAGCGCTAAAACACCGCACAGAGCAACTCGACGGCGGGGCAAAGGTTCAGCTTGGCGCAGGGATCACCCACTGGCAGCACAGCTATACAGATAACCCCAGCGATCCGGTACAACTCGATTATTTTGCCCTGCAAGGGCAAAACAGCGATGGTGGCGAACGCTTTGCCGGTATTAACGCCAACCCCGGCTGGTTCTTTGGTGTCTACGCCGATTCATTTGTATCTCCAGCCGCCACCAATGATGACAGCAGCTTTGCCGCACCCTGGTTGCGCTTTGCCCGCAATGGCTGGAGCAGCGGCGGGGCGGTAGCACTGGGCGATGGGAAGTTGCGCATGGGCGTTTTTGAAGGCTCAGCCAGCTGGAATCGTTTTCAGCCGATCAGCGAACACCATAGCAATGGCGCCATGATGGAATACAATCTGCCTATCGCGATTCAGGGCCAGGATAATGTTTTGTCACTCAGTATCCAGAGTGGCTTCATTAATGAGCGCGACACCTTCCTCGGCACCGAGCTTGGCCGCACATTGGGTCAGTTGGAAAACAGCGAAACCTATTTCGCCGGTATCAATGGTCACCTGCAAATCAGAGATAACTGGCAGGGCCTTTTTGCACTCTACAGCGGCACTACCGACTCTGGTTTAGGGCGGGACAACAACAGTACCCTACTTGCAATCGAAAATTCTATTGCCAGCAGTTCATGGGCTCTAGGACTAAGTGGCCACTCACTCTGGAAGCATAATGACCTGCTGAGTATTTACCTTGCCCAGCCCCTGCGCATTGAGCAAGGGCAGGCAAACCTGCAGCTCGCCAGCGGCAGAACTGTCGACCGTCAGGTTATCTACCAGACCATCGCCATCGACCTGCAGCCTCAGGGCCGCGAACAGCAGCTGGAAATGAATTATCAATTTGACTGGGGTCGTGCCACTGCATCCGCCCGCGCTGAATATATCCATCAACCCAATCATAATCGCCAGAACAGCAGTTATTCCGAAATTACTTTTTCACTGCATATGCCCATCGGGCGCTAGCCGCCTCTTTCTCGGCACAGCCTAAACCGTTACCATTAAGATCTTAAATGGAATTAAAATCGACTGACAAAATAAGGAAAGTTTTTTATGGGCAAGAGAAATGCATTTTATGCACAGTCTGGTGGCGTCACATCGGTTATTAACGCCTCCGCCTGTGGCGTTATAGAAGCCTGCCGCGCCAACAGCGACAAAATAGGAACAGTGTATGCCGGTAAAAATGGCATACTCGGCGCACTGCATGAAGAGCTGATTGACACTAGCCTCGAATCAGCCGCCGACATCTCCGCCCTAAAACACACCCCCGGCGGCGCCTTTGGCTCCTGCCGCTACAAAATGAAAGATATTCACGACAGCGACGCAGAATATAAGCGCCTGATAGAAGTCTTTAAAGCCCACGATATCGGCTACTTCTTTTACAACGGCGGCGGCGACTCTGCCGATACCTGCCTAAAAGTCTCGCAGATTTCCGCGCAGATGGGCTATCCGATTCAGGCCATCCACATTCCCAAAACCATCGACAATGACCTGCCCCTAACTGACTGCTGTCCCGGTTTTGGCTCCGTTGCCAAATATGTTGCCGTCTCCACCAAAGAAGCCAGCCTCGATATCGCCTCGATGTGCGCATCATCGACAAAAATCTTTATTCTCGAAGTCATGGGCCGTCACGCCGGCTGGATCGCCGCCGCAGGAGGCCTGGCCGCAGAAAAAGCCGGAGACCCACCGCATATTATTATCTTTCCGGAAATACCCTTTTCCCGTGAGCAATTTATCGCCAAGGTTGAAGAGACCGTTAAACAGCAGGGTTACTGCGTAGTAGTTGCCTCCGAAGGCGCCAGCTATGCCGATGGCGCCCTGATCTCCGGCTCAATCAACAAAGATGCCTTTGGCCACCAACAGCTCGGCGGAGTCGCCCCAACACTGGCGAGTATGGTCAAGCACTCCCTTGGCTATAAATATCACTACGCCCTCGCCGACTATCTGCAGCGCTCGGCACGACATATCGCCTCAAAAACTGACACCGAACAGGCCTATGCGGTGGGCGAAGCGGCGGTAGAAAAAGCCCTCGAAGGCAAGCGCGCGATTATGGTCACTATTGAGCGCAATAGCGGCGACCAATACAGCTGGTCGCTGGGTGAGGCACCGCTGACTGATATCGCCAACGTGGAGAAAATGATGCCGCGCTCGTTTATTACTCAGGATGGATTTGGAATTACTCAAGAGGCTCGAGATTATTTGCAGCCATTGATTATGGGAGAGGACTATCCGCCCTATAAAAATGGCGTTCCTGAGTATGCGCAGTTAAAGAATCGTTTGGTGACGAAAAAATTGGCAACGGTTTTTGATCAATAAAAATACAGATGCATTTTTATTGAAACTATTATTGGCTCAGCGAACAAAAATAGGTGCTTTGTTATGCACCTCTACTCTTCTCCACAAAGCTACCATACCGACAAAACATTTAAAATTTTAGCTAACGCAAAAATATTCAAAGCATTTCTACCCGCTTAAATAACTCAGACAACGGAATATTAAGCACTCTGGAAATTTTATGGAGCTTATCAATGCTGACGCTGTTTTCACCACGCTCCAGATTGCCGTAGTAGGTTCGATTGATCCCTATTTTATCGGCAAACTCTTCTTGGCTCAGTTCTGCTTTTTTTCTAGCGTCCCTTAGAAAATCGCCAAGCTGGCTTTTGTAATTTATTCCCTTAACTTTCATCCGAGTAAGGTTCATCCAATCCGAACCTCTAGTCCACTGCATATATACGGAATTACTCTAGCTGGTTAATTAGCCCAGAATGGGAATTATTTTAACGTTTTTGGAATATTCTGATACCTAGCAACCTTGTTATTCTTTTTCCCACACGCATGCCGTCACTAGGCTAGACTTCAACTTGAGACAGTCGTATATATACGGTATTGTTATTTGCATCACTCAATGGAGGAGCGATTATGCAACCAGATTACAGGGAAAGTATCTGTCCAGATAAAGACAGCCAACGGTTTGATATTGCAGGCTTTGATCAGAGCCTCAGACTGGAAGAGCTAATTGATCATATTGAGTTTGTTAAATATCTAGCCGGCTCAACAACGCCCGAAGACCTCAGTAAGCGCCTGCTAAAAATATTCAAACAGTTCGGGTTTTCTGACTTTGCTTTAATGAGTTTCCCCGACAACCAGAACCCCCACGTCTTTTTAACCTCCTTGCCCAAAGAACTACTAATCTGCTATCAAGGTCAGAGCCATCTTAGCCAAAATAAGAGCCCTCTAAGCCAAGATCAAAGCCCTCTAAGCCAAGATATGATATTGGATTACCTCAAGGCAGATAACCCCACTCATTTTCACCACTCAGATATTCAACAAATAATCGAGAATGTCTGCTTTCTAAGCCAGAGCTTCGACAAAACCCGGGAAATACTCGCCCTGTATAAAAAGTTTGAATTTAACGACGCTTACCTGATGCCCTATAAGGGCGACAAGAAACTCACTGACAATAAAGACAGTCTACTGTTCTCCCTTATGACAAAGGGAGCGACCCAAAAAGAATTTATCGCGCTAACTAAATCTCAGGGTGCAGTTTTACACTTATTGGGCGACACCGCTATCCGCGTCTATCAAAATAGATTTAACGACCATAACCCTTTACCGCTAATAGCCCCCAAACCTCTACGATTACTGAACGCTATGAGCAACGCTGCTCCAAAGCCCAATCGGGCGGCTGACAAGTTATGCATTAGTATCGATACCTCCAATAGCCATATGGCGCTTGCTAAAAAGATACTTGGCGAACTAAAAGCAATTCAATTTATAGGACAATCTAGCAGAGCTGGATAGATTCTCGGCTGACAGTACTCCCACCCAATAGCTGTAATTAGTCCCCCAACAACTATGATATTCCCCCTCAACATCGCATAATGGCCGCCATTAATAGAATAGACCTAAAGGACGCACAGTTTCATGTCTGCAGCACTGCTTAATTTCTATCAAAAAACGGTTCTTCGCCATCCCCTCGCCGCTATTTTTATGGTTCTGGCGCTGGCCACTGCCATGGCACTTGGGCTGCCCAATTTTAAGCTGGATGCTTCGGCGGATTCCCTGACCCTAGAGCATGATGATGATCTGAATTTCTTCCGTGAGGTGGTTCAGCGCTACGGCAGTGATAACTTTTTGATCGTCACCTTTTCGCCCTTAGACGGCGATCTCTTCGATGCACACAACCTACAAACCCTCTCCGCTCTGCGCAATGAACTGGCGGAGATCAAGGGCGTTGAAAGCATGTTGTCACTGCTCGATGTGCCCCTGCTGTACAGCCCAAAGATTGATGTTGCAGACTTAAAAGGCGAACTGAATACATTGTTATCACCCGGGGTTGATCGGGATTTGGCACGCCAGGAATTTCTCAACAGTCCAATCTATAAAGACCTTATCTTAAGCCGAGATGGCCAGACAACCGGCATGCTGGCGACCCTTGAGCTGGACCAAAAATATCTCGATCTGGTGCAGGCACGTGACTCACTGCGCCTGATCAAATCAACCGATGGCCTCAGCCCAGAGCAGCAGGTTGAGCTGGATCTGGTGAGCAAAGAGTTCCTCGATTACCGCACGGCTAAAGCCGCAGCAAGCCATAAGCTAGTTGCCGATGTGCGCAGTTTGATGGATGGCTACCGCGATCGCGCCACCATCTTCCTCGGCGGCCCAGATATGATTACCGCGGATATGGTCGACTTTATTAAAAGTGATCTGGCAATCTTTGGCACTGGCATTCTCATCTTTGTGATCGTTACTCTGGCGGTTATTTTCCGCCAGCTGCGCTGGGTTATTCTGCCGCTGAGCACCTGCGCACTCTGCCTGGTCATTATTCTTGGCTTTCTGAGCTGGATCGATTGGCGCTTAACGGTTATCTCATCAAACTTTGTCTCGCTGCTGTTAATTATTACCCTGGCGCTGACTATGCATTTGATTGTCCGCTATCGCGAGCTGTATCGCACTCAGCCTGAAGCGACACAAGACCAACTGGTACTTGCCACAGTAACCTCAATGGCTAAACCCTGCCTTTACACGGTGCTGACCACTATCGTCGCCTTTATGTCACTGGTGGTGAGTAATATTCGTCCGGTGATCGATTTTGGCTGGATGATGACTATGGGCATATCACTGGCGCTGGTAGTGGCGTTTATTATTATTCCGGCGGGAATGATGCTGCTTGGCAAAGGCAACCGCAGTCAGGGCAATGATAACTCTGCGTCGTTTACCTCTGTATTTGCCAACTTTACCGAGCGCCATGGCAATATTGTGCTGCTGACAGCCTGTGCTCTAACTATGCTCTCGATCTATGGCATTAGCCGCCTTGAGGTGGAAAATCGCTTTATTGATTACTTCCGCAGCGACACAGAAATTTATCAGGGTATGGAGATTATTGACGCCTCCCTGGGCGGCACTACGCCGCTGGACATTATCTTGCAGGCACCGACTTTTGCCGAGCCCGAGCAGAGCTATGGGATTGCACAAGACAGCGAATATGGCGAAGACGCTTTTGGTGACGATGCCTTTGGTGAAGACCCATTCGGTGAAGATCCTTCTGCCAACCAGTCAGACTATGCAGAAGATGAGTATGGCGACTACGGTTTTGAAGAGGATGCCTTTGCCAGCGAAGCCGATCCCACTGGCGCAGATGCATCCGCAGAACTTAAAGACACCTACTGGTTTACGTCAACCGGCCTCGCCGATCTCGCCAAGTTACAAGCATTTCTCGAGTCGCAACCAGAAGTGGGCAAGGTCAGTTCTCTGGTGCAAATCTACGACGTTGCCAGCGATCTCAGCGGCCATAAGCTCAATGATTTTGAAATTGCCTTTATGCGCAAAAGTTTTGGTGATGAAATCTATCAGCAGATGGTGGCTCCCTACTTAATTGAAGACATAGACGAGGCGCGCATTCAGTTGCGCGCCATGGAAACTGAAGGTCTGTTACGGCGTGCCGATCTACTGGAAAAAATTCGCGACTACGCGGTAAATGAAGTGGGTATTGCCAGTGAAGATATCCGCTTTACCGGATTGCTAGTGCTCTATAACAATATGCTGCAAAGCCTCTACAAGTCGCAGATACTCACTTTGGGTGCAGTTTTTGTCGGCATTATGCTGATGTTTTTGGTGCTGTTCCGCTCGATTAAGATTTCGGTTATCGCGATTTTGCCTAACTTTTTGGCGGCGGGCATTGTGCTCGGCGGCATGGGTCTGGCCGGAATTCCGCTGGATATGATGACCATTACTATCGCGGCGATTACCGTGGGTATTGGTGTTGATCACGCGATTCATTACATCACCCGATTCCGTCGGGAATTTGCCATCGACGGCAACTATTTAGGCTCGATGCACAGGGCTCATGCCAGTATTGGTCTGGCGCTGTTTTACACGGCGATTACCATTATTGTCGGCTTCTCGATTCTGGCGCTGTCAAACTTTATCCCATCGATCTATTTTGGTCTGCTGACCGGACTGGCAATGACTGCCGCTCTGCTCGGCTCGATGACTCTTTTGCCCAAGCTGATTTTGCTAACCAAGCCCCTCGGGCCGGACGCTAAAAACAACGCTTAATATTGGAAAAACAATAACCTTATGCCACTTGTCACACTGCAGGACATCTTTCTTAGCTATGGCCAGCCGCCGCTAATCGATCACATCAATCTGGTGATTGAGCCGGGCGAGCGGGTCTGTCTGATCGGACGCAATGGCGCGGGGAAATCCACCCTATTAAAGATACTTACCGGTCAGGTTATTGCTGATGACGGCGTGCTTAAGCGTGCCGCTGGAGTAAAGATTGCCCAGCTCGAACAGTCTGTTCCCCACGATGCGGTCGGCTCAGTTTTTGATGTTATCGCTGAGGGTCTGGGTGCCGAAGGTCAGTTGGCGGCTCGCTACCACCACCTTATTCTTGAACTGAGCAACAATCCCAGCGACAAAGTGATGCACGATCTTGAGGAGTGCCAGAGCGAACTCGAAAGAGTTGATGGCTGGGATATCAATCAGCGCGTTGAGGCAATCGTCACCAAGATGGACCTCAACCCCGATGTCGACATCTCCAGTCTATCTGGCGGTTACAAACGCCGGGTTTTATTGGCACGCGCACTGGTCTGCAAACCAGACTTACTCTTACTGGATGAGCCGACCAACCATTTGGATATCGATGCCATTAAATGGGTCGAGCAATTTTTGCTCAAGTGGGAGGGCGCACTGCTGTTTATCAGTCACGATCGGCGCTTTATGAACAACTTAGCAACTCGCTTTATCGAGATAGATCGCGGCAAGATCGCCGAATTTGACTGCAATTACGCGACATATATCCAACGTAAAAAAGAAATGCTTGAGATTGAAGACAGGCATAACGCGCTGTTTGACAAGCGTCTATCACAGGAAGAGGTGTGGATTCGCCAAGGTATTAAGGCGCGCCGGACCCGTAATGAGGGCCGCGTAAGAGCCCTGGAATCTATGCGCAGAGAATATGCCGATCGTCGCAAGCAGCAAGGTACGGCGAAAATGGATATTCAGCAGGCGGATAAGTCCGGCAAAATTGTCGCTGAGGCTGAGAATATTAACTTTGCCTTTGATGATGGCAATGCGGTCGTTAAGTCATTTTCGACCCTGATACAGCGCGGTGACAAGGTTGGCCTAATTGGGCGCAATGGTGTTGGCAAGACCACATTGTTAAAACTTCTGCTCGGTCAACTGGAACCTCAAAGCGGTACCGTTAAAACCGGCACCAACCTGAATATTGCCTACTTTGATCAGTATCGCTCGGCACTGGACGAGTCAAAAACGGTTCAAGACAATGTCTCTGGTGGACGGGATATGCTCGAAATTGGCGGCAAATCGCGACACGTTATCAGCTATTTACAGGATTTTCTCTTTAGCCCCGACCGCTGCCGCCAACCGGTTAGCGCACTTTCAGGCGGTGAGCGCAATCGTCTATTGCTAGCCAAACTGTTTACCAGACCGTCGAATATTTTGGTGCTCGATGAACCGACAAACGACCTGGATATAGATACGCTCGACCTACTTGAAGAGCTGTTGATTGATTACAAAGGGACAATTTTGCTGGTTAGTCACGACCGGGCATTTTTGAATAATGTAGTCACCAGTACGCTGGTATTTGAAGGCGAGGCGGTGATCAATCAGTATATCGGCGGCTATGATGACTGGCTGCGCCAACGCAAGGTCGAGACTGCCGCAAAAGAAAAGGTCGCAAGCAAGACTCAGGAAAAACCTGTTACCGCTAAAAAGCGCTCCTATAAAGTCCAGCGCGAGTTGGATATGTTGCCAGCAGAAATTGAGCGCCTGGAAACTGAAATCGCTGCCATTTCTGAGCAGATGAATCAGGCAGATTTTTATCAGGCAGAACGCTCGGTAACGGCCGCTGTTGAAAAAAACCTCAGTGACCTGCAGCAGCAACTCAATCACTGCTACCAACGCTGGGAGCAACTAGAGGCGGAATAATTCCAGCAAAGCCTGAATTTGCTGGAATTTATCGCTAAATCCACACCCATTGGCGTAAATTGGCCTGTGGGCGTAGCGTATTGCGCCACTTGCCTTTAAAATCCACATATCGTTTCTAACTTCAGACTGCACCCATGACCGAACAAAAAAAACCACTAGTACTGCTTATCCTCGACGGCTTTGGATATAGCGATGACGAAAAGCACAATGCGATTAAAAATGCCGATGCACCTGTTTGGCAATCGCTGTGGGATAACAACCCAAAAACCTTGATTCACACCTCCGGTATTGCGGTTGGCCTCCCCGAGGGGCAGATGGGCAATTCTGAAGTGGGTCATATGACACTGGGCGCTGGCCGTGTGGTCTACCAAAACTTTACCCGCATTAACAAAGCGATTAGCGATGGTGATTTTTTCACCAATCCGGCTTATTGCGATGCTATCGACAAGGCGCAGTCCGCCGGTAAGGCGATCCACATTATGGGCCTGCTTTCACCTGGTGGCGTCCACAGCCACGAAGATCACATTAATGCGATGATTGAACTGGCCGCTCAACGCGGTGCAGAGAAAATTTATCTGCACGCTTTCCTCGATGGCCGCGACTGTCCACCGCGCAGCGCGCAACCCTCACTGGAAAAAACCCAGGTGGTATTTGAAAAACTCGGCGTTGGCAAAATTGCCTCTGTCTGCGGACGCTTTTATGCACTGGACCGCGACAACCGCTGGAATCGAGTTGCAGAAGCCTACGATCTAATGACCGCGGGTGATGCACCTTTTACTGCAGCCGATCCCATCACAGCACTGGCCAATGCTTATCAGCGTGATGAGAACGATGAGTTTGTCCACGCCACGACTATCTGCGGTGAAGGCGAATCACCGGTGCAAATGGAAGATGGCGATGCGGTTATCTTTATGAATTTCCGCCCCGACCGCGCCCGCGAGCTGGCTCACGCTTTAACCGACGAAGTATTTGATGGCTTTGAGCGCAAAGTTGTACCGGCGCTGTCGACCTTCGTGATGACCACAGAGTATCAGTCTAATCTGGATGTCCCCTGTGCCTATCCGCCAATCGCGCTGGTTAATTCAATGGGCGACTACCTATCCATACAGGGTAAAAAACAGCTGCGTATTGCCGAGACTGAAAAATATGCCCATGTCACTTTCTTCTTTAGTGGCGGCAAAGAATCTCTCTATGAAGGTGAAGAGCGCATTCTAATTCCATCTCCAGATGTGGCTACTTACGACACCGTCCCAGAAATGAGCGCTCGTCAGGTGACCGAAAAACTGGTCGAGGCTATTGGCTCAAATAAATTCGATACCATTATCTGTAACTATGCCAACTGCGATCAGGTTGGCCACACTGGTAGCTACGAAGCGTCTATTAAAGCGGTTGAGACCATCGACTGGTGTCTCGAACGAGTTATTGCAGCCACTCTGCAAGCGGGCGGTGAAATGCTTATTACAGCTGACCATGGCAATGTCGAAGAGATGTTCGACGAGGCCAATAATCAGCCCCACACTCAGCATACAACTCTGCCAGTTCCGCTGGTCTATGTGGGTGGACGAGCACTGACTCTGGACAGCGATGGCTCGCTGGCGGATATAGCACCGACCATGTTAGCGTTGATGGATCTACCGCAACCAGCAGAAATGACTGGTCGATCCTTGGTTAACGACTGATGAGAAAGCAGTAATGAAAATTCTATCGGCAATAAAACAGGTAGCGATCTGCTCGGTTTTATTGCTGATATTTTCCAGTCCCAGCTTTGCTGCCGATACAGATAAAGAAAAACTCGACAATTTAAAACGCTCTATCAGCAGTCTCGAAAAACGTTTGGATAAGCGCAATCGAGAGAAAAATAAGCTGGTTAACGAGCTAAAAAAAGTTGAGCTAGAAGCGGCTAAAACCGGCAAGAGTATTCGCCAGTTAAATACAAAAATTAGTCGCCGCATCAACAAACTATCCAGTCTTGAAAACCAACAGCACGATCTGCAACAGAATATCAAAAACCAAAATTCCACCATCAGCGAGCATCTAGCCGCCGCGTATAAAATTGGTGACCAAGAACCGATCAAGTTACTTTTAAATCAGGAAGATCCTCAGCAACTATCAAGACTGTTTAAGTACTACAGTTATTTCTTGGAAGCGCGCAATAAAAAAATTGAAACCTATATTACAGATGCTGAAACACTCTCTGGCTTGATGACCCAAGTCAGGCAACAAAAGCTTTTGCTCGACAGTTCAAAAAAAGAATTGGTGCAAGATCAAAAGCAATTTTCAGTTGTTAGCAAGCGTCGCTCCGCAGCGTTAAAAAAATTAACGATCTCACTGCAAAGTGATAAAGCAAAACTCGATAAGTTGCTTGCAGAGCGCGCCGAACTTGAGGAACTACTGAATACAGTGGAAGTTGCGGTCAGCGACCTGGTTCTTGCTCCGCCTCCCGGTCAGCAGACATTTGTCTCGCAAAAAGGTCTTTTACAATGGCCGTTAAAAGGCCGAGTTGCGCATAGCTATGGCAGTCAGCGCAGTGGATCGCTGCGCTGGGAAGGCTGGATGATTGGCGCCAAATCTGGCCAGCCAGTCAATGCTGTTCACGATGGTCAGGTCATTTTTTCCAACTACCTGCGCGGTTTTGGACTATTAATTATTCTCAACCATGGCGATGGTTATATGACCCTTTACGCTCACAATGAAGAGTTATTAAAAGATACCGGCGACTGGGTACTCAGTAATGAAACCATTGCCCGCGCTGGCGATAGCGGCGGTTTGGACAAGCCCGCGCTGTATTTCGAAATTCGCAAACAAGGCCAACCGGCTGATCCTAAAGTCTGGTTGGGCAAGCGTTAACTCGCAGCACATTCCATCTACCGGCAAGCCAGATTCGCCAGGGGAAAATTCTATGCTTAAAAAATACCTCGTACTCTCTGCGACATTCTCCATCACTTTTTTGGCCAGTGTCGCGCTCTCTGCACAGGAGCAGATAACTGACACTAATAACACTGAATCCAGCGCGGATAAATCGCAGCTCGAAGAGCGACTGCCGCTTCGTGAGTTGCGAATTTTTACTCAGGTTTTCGAGCAGATTCGCCGCGGCTATGTTGAAGAGGTTAAGGATACTGAGTTGTTGGAAAACGCTATTGCTGGGCTTTTATTGGAACTGGATCCGCACTCGGCCTACCTAAAAAAGTCCGACTACGAAGAACTTCAGGAATCCGCAACGGGTGAATATAGCGGACTGGGGCTAGAGGTTGGTGCTGAGGGCGGAATGATAAAAATCATATCGCCTATTGATGATACCCCCGCCGCTAAAGCGGGCATTAAAGCCGGCGATTTGATTGTTGAAGTGGATGGCATTCCGGTTCGTGGCATGGCACTGCAAAAGGCCATTGATAAACTGCGCGGTGAAAAAGGCACCAGCATTGATCTTACCGTTCTGCGTGACGGTCAAGAGATGCCGATTAATTTCACCATTATCAGAGATACCATTCAACTCAGCTCGGTGCGCAGCCGCGTGCTCGAACCGGGATATGGCTATGTGCGCATCTCTCAATTTCAAACCAGTTCTGGAGATGACTTTAAAAAAGAATTGCGTGACCTTAAGCAGCGTGAGACTCCGCTTAAAGGGGTAATTATTGATCTGCGCAACAACCCCGGCGGTCTGGTACCAGCCTCGGTGGAGATCTCTGACGCCGTTTTAGATGGCGGCACGGTTGTCTACACCGAGGGTCGCCTTCCCAGTTCTAACAGCAATTACCAAGCTACTGAAGGCGATCTGCTTGAAGGTATTCCAATAGTGGTACTGATTAATGGCGGCAGTGCATCGGCCTCAGAGATTGTTGCCGGTTCACTTCAGGATCATCGACGAGCAGCGATTCTTGGGACGCAAAGTTTTGGCAAGGGTTCAGTACAAACCGTTATTCCCCTTGGTGATGGCCGCGCGATAAAACTCACTACAGCGCGCTACTTCACCCCCAATGGCCGCTCTATTCAGGCGGAGGGAATTGTTCCGGATATTGTTGTTGAGCCAGCAGAGATTCGTCGCTACCAAGTGCGCGACAGAGTTCGTGAGGAAGATTTGGAAGGGCATTTAGAGCAGGCCGGCGATGAAGGTGTAACAGCTGCTGAGACGGAAGAGGATCTTACCGATGATAACCAGCTCTACGAGGCACTCAATGTTCTCAAGGGCTTTCAATTATTAGGTAGAACCCTTTAAAGATTTAAAAGGCCTGCGCTAGATTTGTCGCCGGCATTAGCCAGCGACAAATCCAAACAGAGATGCTTAGTTTCTTTTACTTCTTCAGGCTTCGATAGACAAATAAAAGCACCAGTGCACCGACAACCGCAGTGATCAAACTGGCAAAACTAAACTCACCGGTTGTACCAATACCAATAAATGAACCCAACCAACCACCGACAAAAGCACCGGCGATACCCAATAAAGAGGTGACCATAAGTCCACCACCATCTTTGCCCGGCATAATATATTTAGCCAAAATGCCAGCTATCAGCCCCAATATAATCCAAGAAATAAAACCCATACGTTGCTCCTTTTAGTTAACAAAAATAGAACGCTTATGCGTAAGTAGCGCTTTCAACCTGATGCATATGAACATCTTGTTGCGGGAATGGAATAGAAATTCCATTGCTGTCAAAGGCCTTTTTCACTGCCTCTGTTATATCAAAATAAACGTCCCAGTAATCAGCGGTATTAACCCAGGGGCGGCAGACAAAATTAACACTGCTATCAGCGAGCTCTACCACCGCAACAGTGGCAGCCGGAATTTCCAGAACACGTTGATCGGCTTTTAAAATACCTTCAATGATTTTGCGAGCACTGTCTATATCATCGCTGTAGCCAATGCCAAATACCAGATCGACACGTCGGGTATCATTGGCTGAATAGTTAACGATGTTGCCACTGATAACACCACCATTGGGGACTATGACTTTTTTGTTGTCCGGCGTATTTAACTCAGTAGTGAAAATTTGGATACTCTGAATCACCCCAGAGGTGCCGGCAATCTCGACAAAATCTCCAACTTTGAAAGGACGGAAAATCAGCAACAGCACCCCCGCCGCAAAATTTGACAGAGAGCCCTGTAAGGCCAGGCCAACTGCTAGACCAGCAGCACCGACAATGGCAACAAAAGAGGCTGTCTGAATTCCCAACTGACCCAGAGCTGCGATACAGACAAATACCAGCAGGGTGTAATAGATAATACTGCCAGCAAAATTACGTATCGCTGGATCCACTTCATTTTTTTGCATTAACTTTTCTACAACATTGGAGAGCTTTTTGACAACCCATTTACCAATGATAAAGATCACCAATGCCATTAATATTTTTACCCCGTAAAGGACAACTAATTCCTGTATAAACTCTAGATTCTCTTCCATTTTTACTTCCTTATTTTTGTGTAGGTTGCACCTAGCCAATGAAGTGCATTTGATTGACCTTACTTAAGGGTAGTACAGAGAGTAAGTTTTTTCGAAAAGTGTAGGAACGTCATCCCAGCGAAGGCTGGGACCTTTAGAATTACGCTCTAAACTAAAGAGAGACTACGATAATCCCAAGCGAAGTCGCCAAGAACATTGTGATCAGTCAGATTCCGCTTATGGTTGATCGTTTTTCCGTTAAAAGCGAAGATTTGTTTGAGCGCCAGCGAGTTATCGTAGCTTAGGAAATGCGATCACTTAGCTGGTAACGAAAGGTGGAATCGATCACAATGCTCTTGGTGACTTCGCGACCACTCCACTCCAGCAGAACGGCCGACATAACCAGATAAGGCAGAGAGCTACTTACCCTCCACCTCCAACTTATCCACCTTCTGGAACCCACGGGGCAACTTGTGACCACGGCGACCACGTTCACCACGATAATGCTCAAGATCTTTAGCCTTCATCACCAGATAACGCTTGCCAGAATGAACAACCAGAGAATCGCCTTCAGAAATCACGCCATAGTCAATCACGAACTCCTCACGAGCCTGCAATCGCGAACCGGGAATATTAATAATCTTATTGCCCTTACCCCGCGCCAACTCAGGTAACTCAGCAATTGGGAAGACCAACAACCGCCCCTCATTGCTGACCGCAGCAATCAGCGCATTGGCATCATTGACCATTTTCGGACTTAATATTCTGCCGCCCTTGGGAATCGACACCACCGCCTTACCGGCTTTATTCTTGGTAAACAGATCACCCACCTTGCCAACAAAACCGTAACCAGCATCCGTACCCAACAACAGTTTCTGATCATCTGCGCCCATTAACACATCGGTAAACAGTGCCCCCGACGGCAGATTCAGGCGACCAGTTGCCGGCTCACCCTGACCCCGCGCAGACGGCAGCGTATGACCGGGCAGCGCGTAAAAACGCCCACTGGTATCCTGCAAGAATACATTCTGATTACTGCGCCCAAGCGCCGCAGAGAGAAACTTATCTCCAGATTTATAGCTCAGGCTATTGGGATCAATCTCATGACCCTTGGCGGCACGTAACCAACCTTTATCGGACAGCACCGCAGTAATTGGCTCTGCGGTAAGCAGGTCTTTCTCATTAAATGCCTGCGCTTCGCCACGTTCGTTTAGCGGTGAACGACGATCATCACCATATTCTTCAGCGGTAGCTTTCAGCTCTTTCTTAACCAGCGTTTTAAGTCGCGTCTCGGAACCCAGCAGCAATTCCAATTCCGCCTTCTCTTTGGCTAACTCATCCTGCTCACTGCGAATTTTAAATTCTTCCAGTCGCGCTAACTGGCGCAACTTGGTATCGAGAATATATTCTGCCTGCGTATCCGAGAAGCCAAAGCGGGCAATCAATGCTGGCTTGGGCTCATCCTCGGTACGGATAATATGAATCACTTCGTCGATATTCAAAAACGCGACTAACAAACCATCCAACAGGTGCAGACGCTTTTCGACTTTCTGCAATCTGTAGTCGAGGCGACGACGAGTGACATCAATACGGAAGCTCAACCACTCCTTTAGAATCTGCCGCAGATTCATCACTGAGGGGCGACCATCAATACCAATAATATTCATATTGATACGATAGCTGCGCTCTAAATCAGTGCTCGCAAACAGGTGATCCATCAACGCTTCGATATCAACACGATTGGAACGCGGCGTAATCACCAAACGGGTTGGATTCTCATGGTCTGACTCATCGCGCAAATCTTCAACCATCGGTAATTTTTTGTTGCGCATCTGCGCGGCAATCTGTTCCAGCACCTTGGAGCCCGACGCCTGAAACGGCAGGGCGGTAACAATAATATCGCTGTCTTCCTTATTCCACAGCGCGCGCATTTTTACCGAACCACGACCGGTCTCATAAGTCTTTAAAATATCCGTCTGGCTGGTAATAATTTCCGCTTCTGTTGCGAAATCTGGCGCTTTAATAAATTCCATCAGCTCCGGAATTGTCGCCTTGGGATTATCCAGCAAATGCAGACAGGCACTGACCACTTCATTGAGATTGTGGGGCGGAATATCTGTCGCCATGCCCACGGCAATACCGGTAGTGCCGTTGAGCAGTACATTGGGTACTCGGGCCGGCAGAATTTCTGGCTCTTCCATGGTGGCATCAAAGTTGGGACGCCAGTTGGCGGTACCCTGACCCAGTTCTGACAACAGCACATCCGCGTATTTAGACAGCTTGGATTCTGTGTAACGCATGGCGGCGAAAGATTTTGGATCATCCGCTGAACCCCAGTTACCCTGACCATCAACCAACGGGTAGCGGTAGGAAAACGGCTGCGCCATTAACACCATAGCTTCGTAAGCGGCGCTGTCACCATGGGGGTGAAACTTACCGATCACATCGCCCACGGTACGCGCAGATTTTTTATATTTGGCTGAGGCTTTTAAACCCAACTCGCTCATGGCATAGACAATGCGTCGTTGCACCGGCTTGAGGCCATCACCAATATGTGGAAGTGCGCGGTCGAGGATGACGTACATGGAATAATCCAGATAGGCCTGCTCGGCATAGTCACTGAGAGGTCTGCTCTCAACGCCCTGATCATTAAAGGTTACGATATCGTTCATCGTTTTTCCTGTCGTAAATACGGTTTAAAGGTTGGCGGAATCGGCTAAATTGCCTTTGCTTTCTAACCAGGCGCGTCGATCTGAGGCGCGTTTTTTGGCCAGTAACATATCCATAATGCTGTTGGTCTCATCACCCGGCTCAAGGGTTAGCTGAACCAGTCGTCGAGTATCCGGATCCATAGTGGTCTCGCGCAGCTGAAGGGGGTTCATCTCACCCAACCCTTTAAAGCGCTGCACATTGACCTTGCCACGCTTACCCTCGGCCTGAATACGATCGAGAATGCCCTGTCGCTCGGCATCGTCCAGCGCGTAATAAACATCTTTGCCGACATCGATTCTAAACAGTGGTGGCATGGCGACATAGACATGCCCCTGAGCAACCAGTGGACGGAAGTGACGGACAAATAGTGCGCACAGCAATGTCGCAATATGCAGTCCATCGGAATCCGCATCGGCGAGGATGCAAACCTTGTGGTAGCGCAGTCCATCGACATCTTCCAAGGCCGGATCTACTCCCAGAGCAACGGATATATCATGGACTTCCTGAGAACCGAGGATCTCTTGAGAATCTACTTCCCAAGTATTAAGAATCTTGCCGCGCAGAGGCATAATCGCCTGGTTTTCACGGTTGCGCGCCTGTTTGGCAGAACCACCCGCCGAGTCACCCTCTACTAAGAATATTTCACAGCGCTCTGGCTCGCCACTGGAACAGTCGGCCAACTTACCCGGCAGTGCCGGACCCTGAGTAATTTTTTTACGCACCACTTTTTTGCTAGCGCGCATACGGCGCTGGGCGGCAAAGATACAGAGTTCGGCCAGTTTCTCAGCTTCTTCAGTGTGCTGGTTTAACCACAGGCTAAAGGAGTCTTTGACTACACCGGAAACAAAGGCGGCCACTTCTCGCGATGAGAGTCGATCTTTGGTCTGGCCGGAAAACTGCGGGTCAGCGAGTTTGCAGGAAAGTACAAAACTACAGCGATCCCAGATATCGTCCGGGGTTAACTTGATGCCACGAGGCAGCAGGTTTCTAAACTCACAGAACTCGCGCATAGCCTCTAAAAGACCACTGCGCAGGCCATTGGCATGGGTGCCGCCCTGCGGAGTTGGAATCAGGTTTACATAACTCTCCTGTACCAGTTCACCACCGTCGGGCATCCACTGTACCGCCCAGTCGACGGCTTCATTGGATGAGGTAAAGGTGCCAATAAAGGGTTCTGCGGGCAGCACTTCCCAACCGTGCAGTGCACCGGCCAGATAATCTTTTAAGCCGTCTTCGTAATACCACTCTTCGTTTTCATTGCTATTTTCATTGTAGAAGCTAACGGTTAAACCACCGCAGAGTACCGCTTTGGCACGCAGTACATGGCGCAGTCTGCTAACCGAGAATTTGACTGAATCGAAATAACTGGGATCGGGCCAAAAGCGCAAAATGGTGCCGGTATTGCGTTGACCACAGCTGTCGATTACCTGTAGATCAGAAGTCTTGTTGCCGCTGGCAAACATTATCTGATGGACCTTGCCGCCGCGCTTAACAACCACGTCCATCTTGGTGGACAGGGCGTTTACCACCGACACACCAACACCGTGCAAACCGCCGGAGAACTGATAGTTGTCGTTGGAGAATTTGCCGCCGGCATGCAGTGTCGAGAGTATGACTTCAACACCGGGAATGCCCTGCTCTGGATGGATATCCACCGGCATACCGCGACCATCGTCACAGACTGATAGCGAACCATCTTTGTGCAGAGTGACTTCAACCCGGCTGGCATGGCCAGCCAGTGCCTCATCGACACTGTTATCGATCACTTCCTGGGCCAGGTGATTGGGCCGACTGGTGTCGGTGTACATACCCGGTCGCTTGCGGACGGGGTCAAGTCCAGTTAAAACTTCAATATCTTTTGCGTTGTAGTTACTCATTCGCTCACAAATTAGTTTATTTAGGCCGGGGCCAAAAATTGGTGAATATTTTTCAGGTGTTGATGATAGTCGATAAAGCTGTGATCGCCACCGGATTCGAGAATTATTTTACATCCTCTGTATCGTTGCTGTGCATCGCGATAGTCAAGCACTTCATCACCGCTTTGCAATAACACGAGGTAATTATTTTTATTTTTTATCTCAGGGGGATCAAGGCGACGATATTCATCAATATGCTGCGGCTCAAACAGCCACTTTTCCCCAGTATTATAATTGGCGTTCTCTCCAAGCCAGTCCTGCAAACCTCTATTCGGGCTTACCGCAGGGTTGACCACTACCGCTTTAAGACTGTATTTCTCGACTAAGCAGGTTGCAAAGAAACCACCCATAGAGCTGCCAATGACAGACACTGAACCTGCTTGCCGATCATTGACCAGCTTTTCCAGCAGATTCATGGCAGCGTCCCCATAGGGCGGCAGCAATGGACAGACAAACTCTATTTCAGGTGCATTCTGCTCAAACCAGCGCTGGGTTTGCTGCGCCTTTTTAGATTCCGGCGAGCTATTAAACCCATGTAAATAAAGCAGCGTTGGCATAGAGGAATGTCTTATTTTTATTTGTCGGCTTTAAAGTTGGCAATAGTATAGCCAAAGCTTTGCGGTTTTAGGGGATTGATTGCAGAAGATTGACTACGCAAAAAATAGACGAGAAAAAAGAATTTTAAGGAGCGAGGAAGCGCAGAATAAGAGCTTAATAACCAACGCAATTTTGGTCGCAGCGCTGGGCAAAATCTGTGAGGAACTCAACACCCGTTCGCAGGCTGCCATCGGCATGAAGATCCAGCCAACGGTAACCCGGGGGATGGTCGGACAGGGCAAAATCAACACTGTATTTTTCAAACTGAACACAGCTTGATGGTGTGGAGTAAACCGGAATATCACCCCAGACACTGTCGTTTTGCTGATGCACATGGCCGGTGATAACCGCCTTTACCTCTCCGTGGGCCGCAAGCATTTGATGGAGCCGGTGATGGTTATCAATTTGCTGTTTGTCGATCCACTCAGAGTTAACCAGCACCGGAGAATGATGCATGGCGACCAACACAGGCTTGCCCGCCAGTTGGCTTAATCCCTGTTCGGCGAAGGCAAGTTCTCGGTCGGAAAAATGTCCGCCAGGACTGTTGGGCTTTGAGCTATCCAGTAGAAGTATTCCCCAGTCACCCACCTCAAAAACTCGCCGGTGGGGATAGTCACTCAGATTGGCTTTCATAGCCTCAATATCATCGTGATTACCGGGCAGCCAGAGGGCCTGCTTATCAGCGTCGGCAAGGGTTTGGTTTAATAGTTGGTAGGCTTCGGGCTCGCAGTTGCCGGCCAGATCGCCGGTCAGCAGCAACAGATTGTCTGCGCGGCCCTGGGTTTCTGCCGCACGTAACACAGACTGAAAACTGTCGAAGGTTGTTACACCGCCAAGAGTTTCGCTTTTATCCGACCCCAGATGCAGGTCGGTAATCTGTGTAATATGAATTGTGCTCACTGCATACCTCTATGCTTTCACTACATTTATTCGTTTACGTTCACTTTGCTCATGCCGTGCTTCAAGCCATGGGCGAGAAGGTCACTTAAAAATGCATTCCACTGCCACTTTTCGTCTCGGGCCTGCATGCCAGAATTCTCACACAGCAGCCAGGGGATAGTTCTATCGCTGCACCATTCAACGACTTCAGCCATTCTTGCATCGTGGTAAATACGCACTTTTACCTCGATCTCTGGCAACCATTTCGGTCTAGAGCCATCGGCGACAATGGTTATTAAATAGGTGTATTTAGTCACCTCTACCACCCTTAGCAGCATGCCGCTGTTCGGCCCATCGGCAAAATCTACCCGGATATGGGTGCCGACCTGGACGGAGCTTGGCAGCAATCGCAACAGTCGCACGTAATTAAGTCCACATTCTGCGTGTAATTGGGATATATCTAGCCGTTGGCGTCTGGTTTCAGATACTGACAAAGTCTTTATTCTCTCATCGTGATGTAGTTAACTTTTTAGCTTTAGCTGCCCAGCCGAGGTTGCGCAATCAAGACTTAAGTCTCAATTCACTGTGCTTTAGTTGAAGCCATAGCAGAGATACAGTCATAGCGGCACTGTTTAGGAACCCCTCTGAAAATGCCTGCATAACCTCGCCGTAGGGCCAAACATGGAATTTAATATCTTCTGCCTCACTGTCGAGGCCAAAAATACCTCCTTTGCCGGCGAGATCAAGAAGGCCACAATACATGTACATTTTTTCATCTGTACCGCCGACGCTAACTAAATAGTCGCAGATTGGTATTAGCTTTTCCACTGCTACGCCTGTTTCTTCCTGCAACTCACGAACGGCTACCTGCTGGGGTTTGTCTTCGCGGTTCATCATGCCGGCGACCACTTCATACTGCCAGGGACCCTGTTCTTCGTCGATGGCTCCGAGACGAAACTGTTCTACCAGACCAATCAGGTGATTAACTGGGTCATATAAAAGCACCCCCACGGCATCGCCGCGCTTAAAAAGCTCCCGGGTTAATGGCGGACTCCAGCCACCCGCAAACAAGCGGTGCTCTACCACTGTTCTGGTCATCTTAAAAAAACCCTTAAAGACCGTCTCAGTCGACTTTATCCGATAGTCTGAGTGACCAAACTGATGCTTTTTAATCATGCGGGCTAGTCTCAATATAAAGTATAGGCTGATAATTTTACCATCAGGTCAACCAGTTGACTGTTTAAACCGTCTAATCAGTAATATAAGCACAGACAAAGTGTGCCCGAGAATAAATCTGCTAAACTTAAGCTCGTGTAAATGGAGGCTATATGCAAACTGTTCCAAAAAGATTATTTATTTCTGTTATCGCTTTTCTGCTGCCGCAAATGGCGGTGCAAACCAGCGTCGCGGATACCCTGTCTGATATATACGACAGCGCACTGCAAAACGATCCAGTATTACGAGCAGCTCGCGCCAGCTTTAATGCCGACCGGGAAAACAAGAATATAGCGCGCGGCGCACTTCTGCCCCAGCTGTCAATATCAGGGGAATATACCCAGACAGAAATTAATGATGATTCCCGCTCGGTTTTTATTATTGATGGTGCAACTCTAGATTCAATTACTGCTGGCCGGATTGATACTGACGAAACCTCTTACGGCGTGTCTTTAAGTCAGGCTATTTTTGATATGCCCTCTTGGTACAGCTTTCAAAGCGGCAAGGCACTCAGTGAAAGTGCTCGGGCACAGTTTTCCTCTGACCAACAATCACTGATCATTCGCGTGAGTGACGCCTATTTCAATGTGCTTCGCGCCTATGACAACTTGCAGACCCGCGATGCCGAAGAGCGCGCCATTCAGCGCCAGCTCGAGCAGACTCGCGAGCGTTTTGAGGTCGGTTTGCTGCCAGTAACCGATGTCCACGAAGCTCAGGCGGTATTCGATGACGCTGCGGTAAATAGTCTTGAAGCGCGCGGCGCTCTGAATATTGCCTTTGAGGGATTAGAAGTACTGACCGGACAAAATCACCAGGTGCTGGCCGGTCTCACAACAACCTTTGCGGCAACCAATCCCGTGCCACTGAACAATCAGGCGTGGGTGGATTTTGCTATCGGCAATAACTTTTTACTCAAGGTCGCTAAATTAGGCAAAGATGCGGCTTATAACAGCGCCAAAGCGGCCTCAGCCGCGCGTCTGCCAAAGATCTCCGGGCGGGCGACCTACTTTGACTCTGACTCCGATGGCAGCAGATACAACTCACCGTTTGAATCCCAGCAGGATGGCCACTCGCTTGTGGTCTCGGTGACCATGCCAATCTGGGTGGGTGGCTCTGTAGATGCTCAGCGCCGTCAGGCCAAGCAGCGCTCGATTGCCTCTGATGAGGGCTATATTGCCACCAAACGCAATACGGTTCAGGCGGCTCGCTCGCTGCATCAGCTGGTGTTGACCAACACCGCTCGAGTCCAGGCGCGCAAGCAGTCCATCACTTCAGCCGACAGTGCTCTGCAGGCAACTCAGGCAGGGTATGAGGTGGGTACAAGAAATATTGTCGATGTGTTGGTTGCTCAGCGTACGGTCTATCAGGCGCGGCGCAATTATTCCAACGCTCGCTACGACTATATTATGTCGATGATGCGCTTAAAAGAAGTCGCCGGTCAGTTATCTCCCGACGATGTATTTGAGCTCAATGCCTGGCTGGATCCGCAGTTAGTTATCGCTAAATAGTTTTTTCAATCACTCTGAGCAGCTTGTCCAGCGCACCGCGATTAGCATCGGCAATACGCTGCGCTGCGCTGCCCATCTCGGCGCGGCGTGGCTGATTCTGTAAAAGCTCGACAACCTGCTCGGCCATCTGCTCCGCGCTCTGGCAAACCTGCATGGCATTACCCTCTATCAGTAGCTGCGATGCTTCGCTGAAATTAAAGAGGTGGGGGCCGGTTATGATAGGCACTCCCCAAGCGGCTGGCTCAATCATATTGTGTCCACCGCTGGGAACCAGACTGCCGCCAACAAAGGCAATATCGCAGGCGCCAAAGAAGGTCATCAATTCACCCATGGTGTCACCGAGTAAGATATCAGCGCCCTCTACCCTGTCTGCAAAGCTACGCCTGGCCAGATTGAACCCTGCTGAAGTGCAGAGCTCTGCCACCTGATTAAAGCGCTCGGGATGGCGGGGGACTAACACCAGCAATAGATTTTCTATTTGAGTTTTTATTTGCGCGAAGGCTTTTAGGATAATCTCGTCTTCACCGCGATGGGTGCTGGCGACCAATAGAATTGGGCGTTCAGTCTCACAGCGCCATTCACTTTGCAGCTGGCGGGCCTTTTCCCTAACGACCTGATCAAGACTTAAATCAAACTTGATATTGCCAGTGACGGTCAACCTATTCTCAGCTAACCCCAAATCAACAAAGCGTTCACCATCATCACTGTGCTGTGCTGCCACGGCGGTTAGCTGTGCCAACATTGGCTTAACCAGCGGTTGGATTTTCCGATAGGCACTGGCGGACTTTTCTGAGAGCCTACCATTGGCCAGTAACACCGGAATTTTACGCTTATGACAGGCGGCAATGGTATTTGGCCACAGTTCGGTCTCCATAATAATCAGCAATTCCGGTTTTATGCGGTTCAGAAATCTCACCACAGAATCCGGCATATCATAGGGTGCATAGCAATGTTCAACCGAGTCGCCAAAGGCGGCTTTTATCCGCTCTGATCCAGTGGGGGTCATGCAGGTGACAATTAAGCGATGATCTGGGTGTTTTGCTTGCAGGGCTTTTGCCAACGGCACGGCGGCGAGGGTTTCACCGACAGAGACGGCATGTAACCAGATAATATGCTTTCCTCGAGCTGGAGAAACAAAGCCAAACCTCTCGACCCAGCGACTCATGTAGCCCGACGATTTCAGCCCGCGATATAGTAATCGAAGAAGGATAATCGGTAGTAAAAGGTAGAATAGACTTGAGTAGATCAATCTCGACATAGCTGTATAAATCATCCACAAACTGGGGCCAATGGTGGCCAGATTAACATAGCTGAAATAGCTTATCTGGAAAAATTTTTGCCCTTATACCCACAGACAAAAAATCATCCCTAACAACAAAATTATTTAATGCTCACCCTGCGTTTCGATAAAGGACTTCATCTGATCACCGAGAATTGCCCGAAGAGTCTCGACCGTTTCCAGCGCATTATCCGTAGCATGTATAGCAACTCTATCGTGGCCAAGGGGAGCAATTTTGTTTATATGATCACGGATCACACGCTTAATTAAAACGTCCGTATTATCCAGATGGGGATAACGTTTGGCTAACTTTGCGGCCGACATTGCAATGGGCAAGGGAGCAGCATGTTGAGCTTCACGGCAAATAATTGCAATACTAGGTTCTACCGGTTCAGGGCGGTATTTTTCTATCCAATTACCCCCTCTGGTCTGGCTCATAATGCGATTTTTAGCCTCGGCGCTCAACACAATTTCTTGAATAACAGTAAAGCGTTCGGCAATCATATTAACGGCCATCTGCTGCAGCTCGCTGGTGTCACAATCATCGCGCAAAATAAACACGGTTAAACGTCGTGCGGCGGCGGTATATTCTTTTACTGCCTGCTCTTCGAGACTGATCAACGCTTTCAAAAAAGGATGCTGATCAGGCCAGCGCAGCATCAGATCATTGGACATTCCCCAACCGCTATCAGCTAGCACTGCGTGAAGCTCCACTAGGGTAATACCTCTGGAGAGTGAGATTCCTGCAGCCTCTGCCATGGCCAACAATCCAGCCAGATAGTCGCGCTGAGGAAATTCATCATGAGGGGTATCTAAGCCGGTCGGAATGCCACAGCGATGGCCTTTGTGATAACAGAGATGGAAAGCAAATGCGAAAAACTCATCTTCTGCGCAGGGCCGGTAAAATCCTCGAGGATCCACAATCCGCCGACTCAGAATACGATGGGCATGAACAGGCATGTAGTAGGGCATACCATTGTAGCTAGTACCGGACTGTCCTGAAGCTGAATAGAAATCACATTTGGTCTTTCCTGGTCGCCCTGACGCAATTTTCAATGCAGCTTTTATCTGATGGTCAGCAATCAAGTGATCCACATCATGGTGATTCAACTTCTCCATCGCGGATGTCATAGGTACATCATCAGCCCAGCGCAAAACAACATAGGGGACAGCAGCTATTTCCATCTGCTTATAAAACCCTTCTAAATCGGTTATTTTGAACCGCACAGTGCCTTTTTTTAACCGTGCATGGGCAAAGCGGGCATGAAATTCAAATGTTGCCCAGCTAGTTTTAGTCCTGCTTATTAAACTCATTAAACAGCCCCATCCATTTTAGCTGGGCGTAACTTTAATCGCGCACGAACCGACTGACGAGCACTCAACAATGCCTCGACCCTCCGCGAAAAAAAATTAAATTCAATCTTATGCTCTGCCTGCTTATGCAATTCCGTGAGCCAGTCGCCACAGAGCGCAGCGCGTTCAACAGAAGGTGCATTGCGAATATAGTAGGCTGCCAGATGCTCTAACATCCATTCACTGCGTGATGGATGAAATCCAGCATATTGCCAATCAATCAGACAAAACTCAGCCGAGCTGTCTTGGCTGGATAAAAAGATATTTTCATCCCTTGCATCAATGTGCATAGCGCCAGCATTATAGAGCCCTACAAGGGCGGGAATACCTAACTGAGCTGCGCAGGCATATCCCTCTGGGCTACTAATCGCGATATCCAACAGATCTCGCTGCCCCTCTAACCATTCGATAATAATTCCCGAACCTGTGACAAATCCAAAATGACGTTTTTCGATATACCCGTAAACCTTTGGTACGGGCACATTTTTATCGCGTGCTTTTTGGTAATTAATAAATTCTCGGCGCGCGTATTTTCGGTATTTTAGTCTGGAGATAGGGTTTTTCAATGGAAACATTTTAACCACAACTTTATTGCCAGGCAGTCCTGGCGCTGCGGTTTGGAAAACCAAACGCTGGCGAGCTCGCTTTAAAAGCTTAGCGCCACAAGGTATAGACTCAGAAGATGGATCGGGGAGAATTGGAAATATGGCAACTATGTCGTCTATTGAAATCTCGTCGGTAGTCCAAAAAGAGACGCCACTTTTTCCACTAATCTTCTGATCTTCACGGAATAATTCAGGCATTGTGGAATTCCTATTATTTTGTATTCCATTAAGTAGACAAGCTGCAACAGCCTGACAATCTAACAAAAACCAGCTACTTCCAGTGCTCAGCCACCCATTTTGCAGGCTTAAACCGTCGGTACCATTTACCACTCACACCAGCGATGGCTTCATGGGGATCTGGCTTGCCATGAAATACCAATACGCGGGTGTCCGCAGGCATTTCTGTCTCACGGGCAACAAATAGCGAGAAGGGCTTAATACAGTGACGCTTAAAGCTACGGCACCATTTATCCGGCCAATAGACCAGGGCATTTTTTGCCATCAGTGCAGCGGAGAGGTATTCCTGTTCGTTGCGATGGGTCTTTTTGATTTGCTCAAAGGATTTTTCAAATTCGGCTAGCACTTCTGGATGGGCGCCCACTTCAAAGCGATAGACCGATGAGTTACCAGTGCCGTCTTTTTTAATCCAGTCTTTAATAATCATCACTTCACCCGGATAATCAAAAAGGTCATCTAGACTACCAGTGATAATTAAATCCAGATCGAGACAGAGCACTTTGCCTTTGAGATCGTAGAGGGTCTCTGCAAAAACCGCCAGCTTGTTCCAACCGCGCTCTGGGCCACCCAGATCAACGGACAGTTCTGGAAGCGGAAAAACTTCGACATGTTCGTTTAAACCGCTGTCGTCTTCAGTCAGGCAAATAAAACGAAAGTCACGGCTCATATTACGGGCGACCATGGAGTACAGGGTATTTACATAGTCCCCGGAGTACTTGGTTCCCCACTTCATGCACAGAACATTTACTATTTCATTTGCCATGACTATCAATAATTCCCGGGCTAATTTTTATTCAGCGACTGGCGCTAACCAGTTCCGATATTTGTCGTTTTTACCGCGCACCAAATCAAAGTAGGCGGCCTGCAAAACGGTCCCAATCGGCCCGCGTTTGCCATCACCAATAATACGGCTGTCGTACTCGCGAATTGGAACGATCTCGGCAGCAGTGCCGGTGAAGAACGCTTCATCACAGATATACACTTCATCGCGGGTAATACGTTTTTCGCGCACTTCAATACCGTGATCTGCAGCCAACTTGAACACTGTGTCGCGAGTGATACCGTCGAGGCAGGAGGTTAAATCTGGGGTGTAGATAACGCCGTCGCGAACGATAAAGAAGTTTTCTGCACTGCCCTCGGCGACATAGCCTTCGGGGTCGAGCATTATCGCTTCGTCGCAACCGGAGTCCAGTGCTTCGCGAAGTGCCAACATCGAATTAATGTAGTTGCCACTGGCCTTGGCTTTTACCATGGTGATATTGACATGGTGTCTGGTGTAAGACGAGGTGCGGACTTTAAGGCCGGTCTCTAGAGTCTCTGGAGACATATAAGAGGGCCAATCCCAGCCGGCTATACCAACGTGAACTTTAAGCCCTTCAGCGCGCAATCCCATACCCTCTGAACCCAAAAACACTAATGGGCGGATATAGGCGGCGTCTAAATTATTGGCGCGAATAACTTCGCGGTGGGCTTCGCAAATCTCTTCCTGAGTGAAGGGAATCTGCAGGTGAAGAATTTTTGCCGAGTTAAAAAGGCGCTTAATATGATCTTCCAAACGAAAAATACAGGTGCCTTGCTTTTCCGTTTCATAGGCGCGAATGCCTTCAAAAACAGCGTTGCCATAGTGTAGGGATGAGGTGAGGAAATGCGTCTGCGCATCTCGCCAATCAACCATTTTTCCATCCATCCAAATAAAACCATCGCGGTCCGAAAACGACATCGACCTATTCCTCTTATTAACTATTGATTATCAAATAACTGTTGCCACTGGGTTGTCACAATTTCCCGACACTCAAGAAGCTCGGCACTAGCAATCTCCGGCAACTGATTTTGCAGCTGTAGAAGATGTCCTGCTGAACGGTATCTTTTATAGGCGTCAATTAGCTGGCTGGATTGTTGCTCTGATAACAGACCACTTTGAGCCAATGACTCCAGTATGCGGATGCTATCACTCCAGCGAGTTAATTCGGGATGGTTGTGCGACCAAGCCAAGACTGCAAATTGAACCATAAATTCAATATCGACGATACCTCCGACACCTTGCTTAAGGGAGAATTTGCCATCTTTTGTCTTAGACCCTAGGTGTTTGTGCATTTTTTCGCGCATTTCTACCACTTTAGTGCGTAGAGATTGCTCGCAGCGATGTTGCTCAAGGATACTTTTGCGCACTCGATCAAAGGTTGCAGCCAATTTCTTGTCGCCAGCAACAACCCGTGCTCGCACCAGAGCTTGATGTTCCCAGGTCCAGGCATCCTCGCACTGATACTTTTCAAAGGCGCTGAGGGAGGATACTAGCATCCCAGAATTTCCTGAGGGTCGCAGGCGCATATCGATTTCGTAGGCGGCACCAGAAGGGGTCACTGTCGACAGAATATGAATAATTCGCTGCCCGAGGCGAGCAAAGAATGTGCTGTTGTCGATGACCCGCGGGCCGCTAGTGCACTGTCCAGAAGAGCCTTGCCCAGAAGAGCCCTGCCCACTATTGCCATCGTATAAAAACACCAGATCGAGATCTGACTTATAACCCAGCTCAATACCGCCCATTTTTCCGTAGGCAACAACAATAAAGCCGGGCTCTTTAAAGCCAGGCCCTTTTTCATCTTTACTCTGGGGCTGACCATATTGGTCGCTCAAATGCTTCCATGAAATATTCACTGTGTGCTCAATCACTACTTCCGCAAGCCAGGTGAGGTAATCACTCACTTGCATCAGAGGCATTACATCCGTTAACTCGCAGGCGGCTATTCGCAGGGTGTAAGAGCGCACAAAGTAGCGAATAACATCCATCTGCTGCTCAAGATCATCATCGGGCACGCGCAACATATGTTGGCGCAGATGATCTTGCAGAACGTCTTTATTCGCTGCTGTATACAGTGCCCGTGCATCGAGCAATTCATCAAGCAGTGCCGGGTAGGCGGTTAGTTGATCAGCCACCCAGCTGCTGCGCTCGCAGAGTAAAATCAGCTGCTGAAGCGCTTTTGGATTTTCGCCGAGCAGTGCCAAGTACGCGCTGCGCCGCAATACCGCCTGAACAAGCCCCAGCACTCGGCCTAAGGTAATGCTGTTATCACTGGCTGTTGCGCAGGTAGCAATCAGCTTGGGCATCAGTCGGTCGAGGCGGCTGCGCGGCTCGATATCCAGACCCAAAACTGCCTTACTCTGATACAGGCTGTGGAGCTGCTGGGCAATGTTTTGCGCCTCTGTGTATCCGGCAGCCTCTAATTGACTGTGCAGCTCTGCGGCATCTAAGTGCTGCAACCAGTTTTCGCTATCGTCAATGGCGCGTGAGTCAATAGCGCGTGAGTCAATAGTGTCGCCACTACCGGCACGCTCGGAGTCGGCAAATATATCGGCGAATATTTTCTTCACATGTTGGCGATGCTGCTGCAGACACTGATCAAAGTCCTGCCAATTGTCACAGCCTAAAATGGTCGCAACGCGCTGCTGGCCAAGTTCGTCAGCAGGCAGTTGCTGGGTCTGCTTGTCGCCTATCCCCTGCAGGGCGTGCTCGGTATTGCGCAAAAATATATAGGCATTCCAGAGGCCATCAATATCTTGAGGGCTTAATACCTGATCCGCAGCCAATAGCTGCAGAGCTTGATAGAGAGACTGGGTTTGCAGGTCGCTGTTGCGGCCACCGCGGATCAATTGGAATACTTGGGTGATAAATTCGACTTCGCGAATACCGCCGGGGCCGAGCTTAATATCAGCCTGCATGCCCTTGCGCTGAAGCTCTCGATCAATCGCTTTCTTTAAGTCACGGAGTGCTTCGATAGCACCAAAGTCGAGGTATTTTCTATAGGTGAAGGGACGCAGAATAGTATCCAAATAGTCACGATCCAATTGCTCTCCGGCTACGGCTCGCGCCTTGACCATGGCATAGCGCTCCCACTCGCGACCCTGGGTTTGATAATACTCTTCAAGGGCGTCAAAACTCAGTACCAGTGCGCCGCTCTGCCCATAGGGCCGCAGGCGCATATCCACCCTAAAAACAAATCCATCGACAGTTTTGCGATCCAGTACGGCAATCAGCTTCTGACCCAGGCGGGTAAAAAATTCCTGATTAGAAACTGTCCTCCCTGGCTTAGAAGATGCTAATCGACGGGTTTCACCTTTTCTCGGATAGGCAAAAATAAGATCTATATCGGAGGATATATTTAATTCCTGTGCGCCCATTTTGCCCATGGCTACCACAATCATATGCTGTTCAATTTGGCTCTTCTCGTCCTGCTTGTTCTCGCCCTGCTGACTCTCGCCTCGGCAGGGCGTCCCCAGCTCTTCACAGGTGATTGGATGAAGTACTGAGAGGGATAGGTTGATTGCCGCCTCAGCCATCGAGGTCATATCGGCAGTGGTCTCCAATAGCGGCGCCTGACGGCTAAAGTCTCGCCAGATAATGCGAATTAATTCGCGGCGGCGAAACAGTCGCAACTGCTCACAGAGCTGCTCTTCGCTGCAGTCGCTGGGCAGGCGCTGCTCTATTCGCTGCCGATAGTCTTCTAAGGAGTAGCTGCGCTGAAGATCACCGCTCTCAACCAGCTCTTGAAATTCCACGGGATGCAGCTGGCACTGCTGGCCGACAAAGTCACTGCAGCCCCACAATAACTGTAGATGTTCTGAAAATAGCGGGTATTTGGGGTAATCACTCAGCAGGCCTTTGAGCCATGCGGGATCATTATGGGCCGTTTGAAACCCTGCGAGGTATCGCTGATATTTCGCTGTAATCAGCGCGGGAAAAGTCCTCGGCATAAGTGGATCTCAAATCGTTAATGAGCATAATTAAATATCTAAGCGCCCGCCAATCGGCGGACTCCTAGCTCTGGGGTAACACGCAAGACCTCCGCAATCGAGGTAATTCCAGCAGCGACTTTCTCCGCGCCAGCCATGCGCAGGGTTTTCATTCCCTGGGATACAGCGGCATCGCGAATCTGCTGAATATCTGATTCGGTACTGATATAGCCGAGTAATTCATCACAGACCGGCATAATCTCATAGATACCTTCTCGCCCCAAGTATCCAGTGTTGCGACATTCCAGACAACCCACTGGCTGATAGACGGTTTTAGGTTGCTTGGCGTTTCCGGAAAGTTCTCGCCAAGCTTCCGGGTCACATAGCACTTCGCTGCGACAGTCCGGGCAGAGTGTTCTCACTAAGCGCTGGGCCATCACGCCATTCAATGTCGCTTTAATCAGGTGTGCAGGCATTCCCAGATCCAGCAGCCGGCTGATGGCCGTTGGCGCGTCGTTGGTGTGCAGGGTCGAGAGCACCAAATGACCGGTAAGTGCAGCCTGAACAGCCATCTCTGCGGTTGCCCGGTCGCGAATCTCGCCGACCATAATAATATCCGGATCCTGACGCATCAGGGTGCGAATACCGGCGGCAAAATCAAACTCAATAGCCGACTGAATCTGGCTCTGATTAAAGGCATCGACCACCATTTCAATGGGGTCTTCTATAGTGCTGACATTGACTGAGTCGGTCGCTAGCTGTCTCAGGGTTGAATAGAGTGTGGTGGTTTTACCCGAGCCGGTAGGGCCGGTAACCAAAACAATACCGTGAGCGCGTTTGATCATTGACTGCCACTGCTGATAGTCTTCAGCCACCAATCCCAGCTGAGAGAAGCTGCGCAACAGAACATCAGGATCAAAGATCCGCATGACCAGTTTTTCGCCAAATGCGGTGGGCATGGTTGAGAGCCGCAACTCCACTTCACTCGCATTTGGCGCTTTGGTTTTTATGCGTCCATCCTGGGGGCGCCGTTTTTCGGCGACATCCATTCGCCCGAGAATTTTTAGACGGCTAATCATGGCGGTCATGACATTGTCCGGCAGCTCATAAACCAGGTGCAGTACGCCATCGATTCTAAACCGTACCTTGCCTTTGCCGCGGCGCGGCTCCAAATGAATATCACTGGCACGCTGTTCAAAGGCGTACTGCAATAACCAGTCGACAATATTGACTATATGCTGATCCTGAGCATCGGCGTCTTTAAGCTTGCCGACCTCGAGCAACTGTTCAAAGTTGGAGATGCCGGTGCCGGATGCGGTCGAGGAGCCAGCACCAAACACCGACTTGGCCAGTGAGTAAAACTCGAGCGTGTATTTTTTAATGTCGGTGGGGCTGGCCAGCACCCGACGAATAGTGCGCCTTGAGGTCTGCTCAAGACTTTCAATCCAACTGTTGTCGTTTGGCTCCATAGTGGCGATAACCAACTCTTCACGACTAACTTCTATACACAGAATGCCGTAGCGTTTGGCATAGGCAAACGACATTACCTCGGTAACTGCCGGGACATTAATTTTCAAAGGGTCTATATGGGCTAATTGCAGTGCGGCTTTTTCCGCCAACCATTGGCTGAGCAGCTCAAGATTTAGCGGCCTGCCATCGGTGGCATGGAGCAGCCGTTTGGCGACAATAATCTCGAGGGGGTGCAATAGCGCTTCGTCGCGACTGCGGCGAGCCGTGGCTATATCTGCGGCATCTGCTTTGCTGAGTATTCCGTCGCTGACCAGATCCTTTAAAACTCCGCCAAGATCGATACAACGTCCTTTTGCCAGCGCCTCACTCATGATTAACTCCTGTTGGTATTCTGTCCTTGGTATCATTTGATTTTAGTATGAATTGGCCTCGGGGGTAGCAGAAATTAATCTATGCGCTAAACTCATTGCGCAGCAACCCGACTATTGAGTAACTCATGGAACTTAGCGACTTATTAGGCCGCATTATTCACTGCAATTCGATCAGCAGTATTAACCCCTCTTTAGATCAGGGTAACCGCGACGTGATCGACCTGCTGGCAAACACCTTGAGTGAGCTTGGTTTTGCCATAGAAATTATGGATCTCGGCAATAACAAAGCCAATCTTATCGCTACCTATGGCACCGGCCCCGGCGGCCTTGTGTTGGCCGGCCATACGGATACGGTTCCCTGTGATGAAGCCCTATGGCAAAGCAATCCCTTTGCCTTAACTGAGCGCGACAATCGCTGGTACGGTCTCGGCAGCTGCGATATGAAGGGTTTCTTTCCTCTGGCTATCGAGGCTTTTAAATCTCTTCCCGACAAAACATTGAAACAGCCGCTGATTATTCTTGCCACCGCCGACGAGGAGTCGTCTATGGCGGGGGCCAAAGCCCTGGTCAGTGCCGGCAAGCCGATTGCGCGCAGTGCCTTAATTGGCGAGCCGACCAATAATCGCCCGGTAAAAATGCACAAGGGCATTATGATTGAGAAGCTGACCATTACCGGAAAATCAGGGCATTCGAGCAATCCGGCTCTGGGCAATAATGCCATGGAATCCATGCAGCGTATTCTCGGCCAGCTGATGGCGATGCGCGATCGTATGAAACAACAAAAGCATGCGGGATTTTTAATCGACCACCCGACGCTCAATTTGGGCTGTATTCAGGGTGGTGATAATGCCAATCGAATCTGTGGCCACTGCTTTCTGGCCTTTGAGATTCGCCCGTTGCCGGGTATGGATTTGCAACAGCTGCAAAAAGATATTGAACGCGAGGTTTCAAAAACCGCTGAAGCGGATAAGATGGATTGGAAGCTGGAGAAACTGATTGTGCCGCCATTTTGTGGCGATGAGCATTCTGAAATAGTTGCCCTCTGTGAAAAGCTCACCGGCCATCGCGGCGAATCCGTGGCTTTTGCCACCGAGGCACCCTATCTGCAAGAGCTGGGAATGGACGTGGTGGTATTGGGTCCCGGCGATATAGATGTCGCCCATCAGCCTAATGAATTTCTGCCGCTGGACCGGGTTCAGCCAACAATTAATTTTTTATCTCAACTTATTGGTCACTCTTGCTTATAATCGCGTCATGAATGCAAATAACAACCCCAATAACTACGTGCAGTTCTTTCGCGAGACCTCGCCCTATATTCATGCGCACAGAGGTAAGACCTTTGTTATCGCGCTGAGTGGCGATGCCGTTTCCCACGAAAACTTTCACAGTATTATTCACGATATAGCGCTGATGCAGAGTCTTGGCGCGCATATAGTTCTGGTGCATGGGGCGCGCCCGCAGATCGACCAACGTATGCAGGCAGCAAACTTGCAGTGTCGTTTCTCGCAGCAGGTTCGGATTACTGATGGCGCCGCAATGAACTGCGTTAAAGAAGCCGTCGGCTGGACAAGGTTTCAAATTGAGTCGGCACTCTCGATGGGGCTACCCAACTCACCGATGCATGGCGCGCGAGTGCGGGTTATCGGCGGCAACTTTATTACCGCTAAACCGGTTGGTGTTCGCAATGGCATTGATTTTCAGCGCGCCGGAGAGATTCGCCGCATAGATACATCAGCCATTCAGGATCAACTCGAAAGCGGCGCCTTGGTGCTGATGTCTTCGATTGGGTTTTCGCCAACAGGTGAGGCCTTTAATCTGGCTTATCAAGATGTCGCCACTCAAGCGGCTATTGCTCTGAATGCCGAGAAGCTGGTTTTAGTTACTGGCGAGTCGGGCATTCTCGATGCGGATAATAATTTGTTGCGCAGCTTATCGCTGCCCGAGGTGGCGGATCTTAAGGCGAGCCTGAAAAAAGCCGACGGTGATGAATCCTCAGCTTACTGGCTGATGGCCTCAGCCTATCAAGCCTGTCGCAACGGTGTTGATCGTGTGCATCTGGTTGGCTGTGACGACGATGGCACTCTGCTGCGTGAGTTATTTACTCGAGAGGGCTGTGGCACGCTGATTATGAAAGATCATTCTGAGGTTATCCGACCGGCTAATATTGATGATGTCGGCGGCATTCTCGATTTGATTTCACCTCTTGAACAGCAAGGCATTTTGGTTAAACGTTCTCGTGAACTATTAGAAACAGAGATCTCACGATTTATGGTGGTTGTGCACCCCGAGGGAACCCTGCTCGGCTGTGCTGCGCTCTATCCGATTGGCAATAGTGATGCCGGTGAATTGGCCTGTGTGGCAACTCATCCTGAGTTTCACAATCAGGGTATTGCTTCGCGACTGCTCAAATGCCTGGAAAAAGATGCCACTGACACTGGCCTGAAAAAACTCTTTGTGCTGACAACCCAGACTGCCCATTGGTTTAGAGAGCAGGGTTTTACAGAAACTGCCCTCAGTGATCTACCCATTGAGAAACAATCGCTATATAACTACCAGCGCCAGTCACGAATCTTTAGTAAAAGCTTGTAGCGCAGTTTTTTCTGCGCTGTGCTTTCTGCTATCCTTGCACTCCTTTTTATTTTTTATTAATTTTTAACACCTACAGAGAGATAACATGCCCAAGTACCGATCCCACACCACGACTCAGGGTCGTAACATGGCGGGAGCCAGAGCTCTTTGGCGCGCCACCGGCATGAAAGATGACGACTTTAATAAGCCAATGATCGCCATCGCCAACTCCTACACACAGTTTGTTCCCGGTCATGTTCATCTAAAAGACATGGGTGATCTGGTTGCGGCAGAGGTTGCCAAAGCCGGTGGTATTGCCCGCGAGTTTCACACCATTGCTGTGGATGATGGGATCGCTATGGGTCATGACGGTATGCTCTACTCATTGCCATCGCGGGATATTATTGCTGACTCTGTAGAATATATGGTCAATGCTCACTGTGCCGATGCGCTGGTGTGTATTTCCAACTGTGACAAAATTACTCCGGGTATGTTGATGGCGGCTATGCGCCTGAATATACCGGTTATTTTCGTTTCCGGCGGCCCTATGGAAGCCGGTAAAACCAAGCTTGCGGATCACAAGCTCGATCTGGTCGATGCGATGGTTATCGCCGTCGATGACACTGCCAGTGACGAAAAAGTTGCTGAGTATGAGCGTTCCGCCTGCCCCACCTGCGGCTCATGCTCGGGTATGTTTACCGCCAACTCTATGAACTGTCTAACTGAGGCGTTAGGGCTATCCCTGCCCGGTAATGGCACTGTCTTGGCCACTCACTCGGATCGCCGTGAGCTGTTCCAGCAGGCGGGCCGTACCATTGTCGATATTACCCGCAAGCATTATGAGCAGGATGATTATTCGGTACTGCCACGCTCGGTCGCCAACTTTAAGGCGTTTGAAAATGCCATGACCCTGGATATCTGCATGGGTGGCTCAACCAATACTATCCTGCATCTTTTAGCCGCCGTTCAGGAAGCGGGTATTGATTTTGATATGGCCGATATCGACCGATTATCAAGAGTAGTGCCACAGCTATGTAAGGTGGCACCGAATACGCCTGAATATCATGTTGAAGATGTCCATCGCGCCGGCGGCATTATGGCTATCTTGGCAGAACTGGATCGCGCCGGTCTTATCCATAACGACATACCTACAGTGCACTCTGCCACGCTAAAAGATGCACTGGATAAATGGGATATTGTCAGCGGTAATGTCAGTGAAGAAGTGAAGACTTTTTACAAGGCTGGCCCTGCAGGCATTCCCACTCAGACGGCGTTTAGCCAGAGCACGAGATGGCCATCATTGGATGCCGATCGAGCCAATGGCTGTATCCGCAATCTGGAAAATGCCTTTAGCCTTGAAGGGGGTCTGGCGATCTTAACCGGCAATCTGGCACCCGATGGCTGTGTGGTTAAAACCTCTGGTGTCGATGAGTCTATCCATGTATTTGAAGGCCCAGCATTTATCACTGAAAGTCAGGATGAGGCGGTTGCCTGTATTTTGAATGATGAGGTAAAAGCGGGAGATGTGGTTATTGTTCGCTACGAGGGTCCACGCGGTGGTCCCGGCATGCAAGAGATGCTCTATCCAACTAGCTATATCAAATCTAAGAACCTCGGTAAGGCCTGCGCGCTGATTACTGATGGTCGCTTTTCCGGCGGAACCTCGGGCCTGTCCATTGGCCATGTCTCACCCGAAGCTGGTGCCGGGGGAAATATTGGTCTGGTACAGCAGGGCGATACCATTCGTATTGATATCCCCAATCGCAGTATAGATGTGCTGGTCTCTGAGGAAGAACTTGATAGCCGTCGTGAAGCTCAGGATAAGATTGGCTGGAAGCCTGTCAAAGAGCGCCCACGCAAGGTTTCAGCATCACTTAAGGCCTATGCCAAACTGGCAACTAGTGCGGATAAGGGTGCGGTGCGAGACCTATCTCAGCTATAGCGAGTACCTGATAGACGGATAAAGAAAAGCCCGGGACTTTCTAGAAGTACCGGGCTTTTTTATTTCTTTTGAAAAGCTCTATTACTTACTAAGGGCTTTCTATTGACTGAGGGCTCTCTATTTACTACAACTTGGGACTGTTGCACCCACATCGCGAAGCTTCTGTAATCTTGAACCTTCAGTATCGGCGTAACGAATCCACTGTCTAGGATAGCGCTTACTCTTTTCAGTTTTGGCAACCTTAAGAGACTTCTTAAAGGCACCAATTGCATCCTTGTAACAGTGCAGATTAATAAGAGCGTTACCCATCACCAGATAGTTAGCCTCTGGACGTTTTACACCGCCCTTTTTAGCTGCACGGCTGGCTGCACGATAAGCTTCAGAGTCACGCCCAAGATCTAGGTAAATACCTGCCAAACGAGACTGAAGGTTACCTGTATCAGATTTCTTGGAGGCACTCTCCAACGCCTTAACTGCACTATTCAGATCTTTCGATTGATACCAGGCCGTGCCCAGCACTTCGAGATTCTTGGCAGAGCTCTTAATGATGCCGTCAATCATGCCCTTTTCAATAATGCTCGCGGCACGATAGGGAACTTCAGCACCCAAATACATATAGGCCATGCTCATGACTTGAGTTTCTTTGGTCAGCTCACCATTCAGGTAGACAACTTCGGTAGCAACCAGGCGATCCATCTCGCGCTCGCTCTGTCCGTACATACCGCCAAGCTGGCGCCAGTAAGTCCACTTCGGATAGTGCTTAACCAGCTTCTCAAGAATCTTGGTTACCTTGGGGTAATCGTTCTTTTCGTAGTAGAGAACACGCTGCAATCCCCACCAACCCTCTTTAGGTAGAATATCTTTAGATTCAACATCGGCAATAGCCGCATTAACCATTTGCAGAGATTCTGTCTTACGCTCTAGCTGATAGTATATTTGCGCTAACAGCATTCTCGCATCGGCACCAATAATCGCCGACTCGTCCATCCAGGCTTCAAGCTGAAGCGCCGCATTACGATAATCTTCTTGGACCGTATAAAGCTGCGCCAAGGTATAGCGAGTGTCGAGCTTTAGCTCTGGAGGTGTTCCTACACCGTCTACTACACGCTTGTAAGAGCGAATAGCACTGTTGTAGTCTTCCAGTGAGTAATGGACATAGGCGGCAAATTTCCACACCTGAGTCTGCTCGTAATCAGTTTTACAGGTTTTAGTGTTAGCCTCGACTTCACTCAGCATCTCCAGAGCAGTCGCCCAATCCTCTTCTTCGAGTTTCGGCTGAACTTTCTCCAGAGCTTTGGCACATCGAGCACCAACAGACTGGCGTTTGCGGGTTTTTACATCTTTGTATTTTGGTTCTTTCTTTTCTTCTGCTGCAAATACCGACGTACCCAATGATGACTGTGGTTCAACTACGGACATCACTAGCGGCAAAACAAAAGTAGCGCCGAATACAGCTAGAATTTTTGTGCTTTTAAACATCAGACACCCTTTTTACTTTGCCATCTGAAACGTGAATTTATACAAAACGCCGCTGACTTCCTGGGGAACACCATCGACAATTTTCGGACTATATTTTAATTTTCCCGCAGCTTTTAACGCCGCTTTTCCAAAACCCCATCCCTCGGGAAATTCTTCCATCATGATTGGGTCACGTACATCTCCCACAGTAGTAATAGTGACAGCGATAACAGCGTAACCTTCTTTACCCTGCGTCTGAGCACGACGCGGGTACTGTGGCTGCGGTACATAAACTGGTATATATGCCCTCTGAACGGGAGTATCAATTTCCACGTCAGGATTGGGTTTCGGTCCAGTTATCACTACTGTTGTATCAGGTACTTCAATATCATTCTCTAAGTCGGGCGTAACTGGCGGCACGACTGGTTTTGCTAATTTCTCAACCTCAAAGGACTTCACATTTTCGGTGATTTCTCTGTCCTTATGCACTGTTGTCGGAATTTTCACCGGCGACTGTTTGTCAATTTCAATATCACTCGAGTCAATAAGTTGATACATCAACATTACCAACAGAAAGGTGATTATTACTCCTAGTAAGGCGGGTAGAATCTTCCTGATTCTCATTACCTAACACTCCCTGTGTTTTATTTTGCCATCTGGAAAGTAAATTTATACAACACACCCGGAACTTCCTGGCCCACGCCATCGACAACCCTTGGGTTGTACTTAAGCTTGGATGCCGCTCTCAGTGCCGCTCGACCAAATCCCCAACCCTCGGGAAATTCTTCAATCATTTTCGGATCACGTGTACCACCAGTCGTCGTAATAATCACTTCGATAACGGCGTAACCCTCTTTGCCTCGTGTCTGTGCCCGACGCGGATACTGCGGCTGGGGAACATACACAGGAATATAGTCAGTGTCTCTGGCAAAGCCGCCAGCACCACCAATCTTAAGATTGGCATTGGCTGATGGCGCCGCCATACTGATCGCATTGTCAGGGACTTCAAACTCTATATTGTCTTCGGGAATTTCCGGTGGAGGTGTCTCCGGATCTTCGGGCTTTTCCACTTGAGTCTGTTTTGCATTCTCGGTCAACTGTCTATCGACATGAAGAAAGTCAGCGATTTTAATCGTTTCCTTTTCATCAAGATCTTTGTTGCCCGAGTCGATCAACTTGTACATCAAAATAATCAATGCAAAAGTAACCATAACTCCAAGTGCAGCAGAAATACCAACTCTGATAACAGCCATACTTATTAACTCAGTCTTGTTCTACCGAAATGGCCACCGGACGGATACCGATGTCTGTTGCGACATCAGCGACCTTGGCGACTACTTCAATATTCGATTCATTGTCGGCCTGGATAACCATGCCGCCCTTCGGATTTTCGTTGTACAACCTGCTTAGATTAATTTTTAACGCGGTGGTTTCAACACGCTTTTTATCAATCCAAATTTCATTGTTGTCGCTAATCGCTACCAAGATACCTACTTTCTTGTAGGCGTCTGCCGTATCCGCGTCGACTTTATTAACCTCGACACCGGGCAGCTTGATAAAAGATGCTGTAACAATAAAAAAGATCAGCATGATGAAAACCACGTCCAGCATTGGGGTCAAGTCAATTGCTTCACCCTGCGGTTGTGATCCTGTTGTTCTATTACGCATAGTTTTCTCTCACAGAAACCTTGTCTTTGACAGGCTCCAGTTAGTGATCCATGGTCAGGTGATCTTCTAGCAGATGCTTCTCTCGCTCTGCAGAGCGCTCGACATACGTCATGCCAAACACACCTGATAGAGCGGCAACCATTCCCGACATTGTCGGTACAGTTGCCTGGGAAACACCGCCAGCCATCGCCTTGGCGTCGCCGCCGCCAGTAAATGCCATAACGTCAAATACCACGATCATTCCGGTTACCGTACCTAACAACCCAAATAGCGGGGCCAGAGCAACCAGCGTTTTAATCATCATGATATTTTCGTCGATTTTTACGCTTACCTCAGAGATCAACTGCTCTCTTATTTGATGAGCGCGCTTGGATTTTCGCTCGGTGCGACTTTCCCAAACATCTATAGCAACCTGCACATCCTGGCTAACATCGGATTTGAGATACCACATGCGCTCAAAGAGGAGAGTCCACATAACGAACAACAGTACGACGATGGCCCAAAGGACCATCCCGCCTGAATCCATAAACTTTCCAACTTCTGCCAGAGTATCAACAAAAAACATGTTAGCGACCCTCTACTGAACCAGCCACAATTCCGGCACTCTGCTCTTCTAAGATATGAAGAATGCGCTGTGCTTTACCGTTGACCAATGTGTGCATCAATACAGTTGGGATGGCTACAACCAGACCAAGTACAGTGGTAATCAGTGCCTGAGAAATACCGCCGGCCATCGCCTTGGGATCGCCCGCACCAAACAGTGTAATCATCTGGAAGGTAATAATCATACCGGTTACCGTACCCAGCAGACCCAGCAATGGCGCAACCATAGCGATAATCTTAAGCAGGCTTAAACCGGACTCAATTGAGGGGCGTTCTTTAAGCACAGCCTCATGAAGTTTGAGCTCCAGAGATTCTGGGTCAAGTCCTGGGTTAGCCTGGGCAACTGCCAGTACACGACCTAGTGGATTATCTATTTTAGCGTTGCTTGAATCTTTAAGCTGTGAAGAAACTCGCGCTGAAACACCTTGCAAGAAGACAAAACGCCATACGGCTAGAAGAATAGCAACAACAAATACACCGGTGATCACATAGCCAACGATGCCACCGAAGTGCCAGCGTTCAACCAGTGTTGGCGTGTTGATAAGTGCACGCAACAAACCACCACCTAGTGGACCTGTAGGATCGAGACCAACCTTGGTGAAGCCTTCAACAGCTTCCTGGAGGTCAGCAGCACTGCCCTGATGTCCTGATGGCTGACGAGCCAGTTCAGATACCAGACCATTCTCTGGGCTGTACTCGAGGTACATGCCATTGGCCATTAGGTTGTAAGTACCGACACGGACAACTTCCATCTCTTCCTGTGAACCATCAGCTCGTAAAACAGTGCGGTTGAATTTAACAACTCGACCACTTTCAACCATTTCACGCTGCTGCTCGTACCAGAGTTTTTCGATATCGAGAATAGAGGGCAGGCGAGTGTCGCTGCTCATCTTCTCAATTAACTCATCGAGGAACTCGGTACGGCCAGGGATCTGTGCGCTGACAATAGACTGTGTCAAGTTGGCGCGGATATCACCGGCGGCACCTGTCAGGTGACCAAATAGCTCTTTCAGTGAACCGAGACGCTTGTCACGCTGCTCGCGCAGTGCGGCAAGTTTAATATCATTATCACGGATATTTTGCTCGAGACGATCTGAACGACGCTCTTCGGCAGTTTTAGTTTTCTTTGCCTGAGCAAGCTGCGATGCCTGCTTGCGTTGATCGCGTTTAAAATCAGCTTCGCGCTGACGAGACTCTGCAGATTCAGAAATCTTTGAGCTCTGAATCATTATAAGCAGCTCATCAAGGGTTTTTGCATTCTGTGCCAAGGCTGGCATGCTCAGTGAAGCAGCAGCGATGAAAGCGGCACAAACTTTAACGAATTTCATGTTCATTGTGCTGTCTCCGGGGCAGTAATTGGCATTTCCAGAACATCCTGCGGCGCTAACTTCTTAGCAATGCGGATACCCTGATCGACAGGACGACGGTAGTCAGAACCCAGCGTTTCCCAAGAGTTGGTCGCTTTGTTCCAGGCACCGGTCTGTGATTTGTCTTTTGTCTGATACATCAATGAAACTCGGCCGATACGCAGCATGTCCACTTCAACTTCAGAACCGTCGCTGTTGATATCTACCAGATCGCGATAGGTTTCCAGTGACAGGCTGTACTCAGATTCGATGTCATAAACTTCAAGGATCTGACGGAATTTTTCAGCCGCAGAGAACTTGGCGCTATCGAGATTATCAAACAGCAGTTCGATCGCCTCTTGACGTTGCTCTTTCTTGAAAGGAACGTCCAGCGCAATAAACTCTTTAAGTCCTTTGAGCATGGTTTCCATAAGTGGCGAGACACCTCGCTCAATTACAGTTGCATTTTCAATCGACTCTTTGAGCTCAGCCATCATTATGTTCTGGCTGTCAATTTGACGTTCAAGCTGTGAGTTATAAACACGTAGACTTTCAATCTGCTTGTTTACCTGTTTGAACTCTTGCAATAGGCCATCGGTCTTATCGGCGATGCCGTCGACGTTTGACTGTGCAGATTTTGCCGCCTGAACTTTACTGGCGCCGGCTTTTAACACATCACTTACTTCAGCGGCCTGAACTGCAACAGCAGTTGTGCCACAAGCAAGTACGGCAAATAATGCCAGTGCCTTTAGTGGTTGGTTTTTCATAGTTCCCTCAACTTGGGTCTATCGGATTGATGATCTTTCGTTGTCAGAGTTGGAACTGTAGCACCCCTCCAAATCCTGACAAATTATTTTCGGACACCTTTGTAACAGTCTGTTGTTCAAGAAGCAATTTGACAGCTCAAATAAGTTATAGATAACAAACTGAATCATTGCTTCTGTTACCTAATGTAACAACTACTTTTGTATTCTGTCTAGCACTAAAAATCGATACGGATGGGTATCGGTAACATCGGGCAACTGCTCACTGACCTGATGCCAATCTGCGGCATCGAACTCAGGGAAGTGGGCATCGCCTTCCACCTCGGCTTGCACCTCTGTCAGATACAGACGATCAGCAGCAGGTAATGTTATGCGATAAATCTGCTCGCCGCCGATAACCATAGCCTCATCGACACCTGCGTTTGCACAGGCTAAACGCCCGAGCGTCATGGCCTGAGTTAAATTTTTCGCTACTTCAACGCCCTCGGCCTGCCAGCTGCTATCCCGGGTGATGACTATATTGGTGCGTCCAGGCAGTGGCCGGCCAATTGATTCATAAGTCTTGCGACCCATAATAATCGGCTTGCCCATGGTTACCGATTTAAAATATTTAAGATCTTCGGGCAGATGCCATGGCAACTGATTATCAATACCAATCACACCGTTGCGACTCACCGCGACAATTAGGGATACTTTCATCAGACTGCTACCGGTGCAGAAATCGGGCCATGGGATTGGTAATCGAGCAACTCAAAATCCTCGTAGACAAAATCAAATAGGTTATCGACTTCAGGGTTTATCGCCAGCGTCGGAAGCGGGTAGGTGGTTCGCGACAGCTGCTCTTCAACCTGATCCATATGATTGCTATATAAGTGGGCATCGCCAAAGGTGTGTACAAAATCCCCCGGTTTCAGACCGGTTACCTGAGCAATCATCAGAGTCAATATTGCATAGGAGGCGATATTGAATGGCACGCCGAGAAATACATCGGCACTGCGCTGATAGAGCTGACAGGAGAGTCGGCCTTCGGTGACATAAAATTGAAACAGACTGTGGCAGGGCGGCAGTCCGGATTTAACCATGACCGGGATATCCTTGGGATTCCACGCAGAGACAATAAGGCGCCTCGAGTCGGGGTTTGATTTAATATCTTCAACTAACTGGGCAAGCTGATCGACGCCTTCAAAGTTTCGCCACTGGCGACCGTAAACTGGGCCGAGATCACCGTGCTCTTCCGCAAAAGCCGCATCGTCTTTTATACGCTGAATAAATTCCTTTTTCTTCTCCTTCCACTCGGGCGAATACATAGGATAGAGATCTTCCTGGTCGGTCTTGCGCAACCAGCTCTGATAGGGCCAGTCGTTCCAGATACCGACACCATTCTCAACCAGATAACGAATATTGGTGTCACCGCGGATAAACCACAGCAATTCGTGAAGGATAGATTTGAGGTGGACTTTCTTGCTGGTCACCAGCGGAAATCCCTCACTTAAATCGAAACGCATCTGATGACCAAAGATACTCGTGGTGCCAGTGCCGGTGCGATCTTCTTTCTTTACGCCATGATCGCGAATATGCCTAACTAAATCCAAATACTGCTTCATTTAATAGCCCTCTTATGCCTTGCGAGCAAAAAATAACCGCAGACTCTTGCGCATCATCCACAATCCTAGCAGGATCATTGGAATGCACAGTGTTTGCCCACGGGTCATCCAGCCCAGCAATTCAAGCAGTGCGGATTGATCAGTGAATTGCGGATCCGGCTGTCGAACAAACTCAACTAGGAATCGGAACAGGCCGTAGAGGACTAAAAACAGCCCGGATATCTCACCAAACAGGCGCGGCTTTCTAGCAAACCAATTAATAATAAAAAACAGTACCAGTCCTTCTAGAAAGGCTTCGTAGAGCTGCGATGGATGACGGGCAAGCTGTTCTGGATCGGCCGGAAAAACCATCCCCCAAGACATCTCGGTAGGACGACCCCAGAGTTCCTGACCAATAAAATTTCCCAAACGGCCAAAAAATAGGCCGCCAGGCACCAGCGGAACAACAAAGTCGGCGAGGCCCAAGAAAGGTACATGATGCTTGCGCGAGTAAATCATCATCGCTATCGCCACGCCAATCAGGCCGCCATGAAAAGACATACCGCCTTCCCAAATACGCAGGATCATCCCCGGATCTGCGAGCCATTTATCGGCGCTGTAAAAAAACATATAGCCAAGCCGGCCACCGAGAATAACTCCCCAGGCTCCGTAGACAATGACATCTTCAACCTGAGCTTTTTTAATCGGCGACCAGGGCCGCTGACTGTTGCGCACAGCCAACATCCAGGCCAGCGCAAAGCCCAGCAGATACATAATTCCGTACCAGTGAACCTGCAGAGGTCCAAGGACCGTATCGCCAAGACTAAAGGGCCCCACTGAGAGTGCGACAGGATCGATAATTGGGTAACTTAACATCTGTATTCCCGAGAATTTATTCTGCGCAGATCATAGCTTTTTATACACTCATCGGCTACGCGATGAAGCGAATATTATCAATATAAATTGAGCTGGCAGAATACACTTGCCGGCTAGGCCTTTTCGACCAGCACCGGACGATAGAGTTTTGACAGTTCCGGGCGATTGAGCGCATCGGACAAAAACACAGACACAGAACCGGCATCCGACATGCGCAGGGCACGCTTGGCGAGAGTGCGCGCCTCAGCCTTGGATACCTGATTTAACATGGACTTTACTTTGAGCAGACTGTTGGCGCTCATCGACAGATTCTCGTAGCCGAGGCCGAGCAACACCACTGCCCCAAGGGGATCACCGGCAACCTCACCACAGACACTAACCTGACAATTAACCATAGCCGCCTGCTCGTGAATTATTTTTAGCGCCCTCAATACAGACGGGTGTAGCGCGTGGTAGAGATTGGCCACGCGCGGATTGTTGCGATCCACTGCGAGTAAATACTGGGTCAAGTCATTGGTGCCAACAGAGAGGAAATTCACTCGCCGACCCAGCTCTTTAACCTGATAGACCGCCGCTGGAACTTCGATCATTGCCCCGACCTCTGGTCGCTTAATACTGTAGCCCTCTTCCTGCAACAATTCGTCGTAAGCGCGATCAATTAGTTCAAGGGCGCGATCCAACTCTGGCACACTGCTGATCATGGGCAGCATGATGCGCAAATTATTTAGCCCTTCACTGGCGCGCAACATTGCGCGAATCTGGGCAAGGAAAATCTCGGGGTGATCGAGCGAGATGCGAATACCGCGCCAGCCCAAAAATGGATTTTCCTCTTCGATCGGGAAATAGGGTAGATCCTTGTCGCCGCCAATATCCAGTGTGCGCATAGTCACCGGTTTGGGCGCAAAGGCCTGCAGCTGCTCTCGATAGATAACCGTCTGCTCATCCTCGGTCGGGAAGCTCGAACGCATCAGAAATGGAATTTCGGTGCGGTACAGACCAACCCCTTCGACACTGCTTTTCAGCGCTATGGCGATATCCTGACGCAGTCCGGTATTCATCCACAGCGACAGAGGAACACCATCCGGAGTGACACAGGGAATATCGCGAAGCTTTTCCAAATCTTTGGCAAGCTGCTTCTCTTCGCGCTGACGCTGCAAATAGACGCGCCGCATAGTCCGGCTGGCGCGACTGATAACATCACCGCTAAAGCCGTCAATAATTAATTCATGGCCCTCCAGCTCGGCCCAGGGCAGATCCACTGCGCCCATAACGGTAGGCACCCCCAGTGCCCGCCCAATAATCGCCATGTGGGAGTTGCTCGAGCCTTTCACTGAAACAATACCGACCAACTGACTGACCGGAATATCTGCCAGTGCAGACGCGGAGAGATCTTCACCGACTAAAATTATTCGTCGCGGCAGCGGCAGAGATTTTTTCTCATTGCGCTGCAGATAACCCAGCACACGCTTGCCCAGATCGTTAACGTCGGCTGCCCTCTCCCGCAGATAGGGATCATCCATTTTCTGGAAGGTGCGCACGTGCTTAAGAATAACCGAGCTCCAAGCGCTTTGAGCTGCCTGCCCGGCGATAATCGCGGCAATTACCTCACCACCCAGCGAGCGATCGTCGAGCATGCGAATATAGACCTCAAACAGCGCCATCTCTTCAGAGCTAAGCTTGCTCTCCAGACCTTCACCCAGATTGCGCATATCTTGTTTGGCGGACTCTAGTGCGGTGCGGAAGATTTCAATTTCCGCCGCACTATCTTCGGCAAAACGCTCTGGTACAGAGGCCAGATCCGCCGTATCTGAAACCAGCACCACGCGACCAATACCAACTCCCGGCGAACTGGGAATACCCCGAAACACCGCCTCGCGACTTTTGCCGCGACCCGCCGAGGCTAACTGCCGCAATGCGCCAGTGGCTTCGGCGTGAGCTATAGCGCCGGACAGCTGGGCACAAACAGTGACTACAAAAGCCTCTTCCTCATCACCAAATTTGCGCAGGGTTTCCTGCTGTAGAACCAAGACACCCAATACTTTGCGGTGATGAATAATCGGCACACCAAGAAAAGAGTGATAGGGACTTTCGCCGGTCTCTTCAAAATAGGCAAAGTTAGGGTGTTTATCGGCATTCTCTAGATTGAGCGGCTCTTCCTTGGCGGCAACCAGTCCAACCAGACCTTCACGCATCGCCAATCGCACCTTGCCAATGGCCTCACTGCGCAGACCTTCACTGGCCATCAGCACATAGCGTTGATCGGACTCATCAAATAAATAGACGGAGCAGACACCGGCCTGCATTGCCGAGCGCACTTCTTTGACGATAATGCTCAGCACCTGCCCGAGGCTTCGAGCACTGTTGACCTCCTGCACTATATTGCGCAACGACGCCAACATGATTAAACAGCCTTTTGTTGAAGTGTTTGGAACTGGGTATTTGCCGCAGAGAACTCCTGCAGGGCATTGCGATAGACAGTGCGTTTAAAGGAGATAACCGAATTCACTGGATACCAATAATTGACCCACTGCCAGTCATCAAATTCAGGGGTTCCACTGGTATCGAAGCGAACCTTGTCGATATCGCAGTTCATCTGCAAGAAAAACCAGCGCTGCTTTTGGCCTATACAGAGAGGCTTGGAGTGCTTGCGCTGCATCTGTTGGGGAATATGGTATCGCAACCATTTTTTTGAGCGCTGGATAACACTGACATCACCAGACTCGAGGCCTACTTCTTCATAGAGTTCTCGATAGAGGGCATCTTCGACGCTCTCGCCACGATCAATACCGCCCTGAGGAAATTGCCAAGCAGTCTGCCCGAGTCTTTTTGCCCAGAACAACCTGCCATTGCCGTCACCAATCACAATAGCGACATTTGAGCGGAAACCATCCTTATCAACCACAGTAAATTACCCTTTTTATTTAATCTTATTGTTCCACAGTCTAGGGGTCGCGGCAATTTTCTCTTGAGAGAACAGAGCTGCATGGTTATCCTGCCGTGAACAGAACACCAACCGGACTAAATTCCATGGCTCTCGCGATATTCGACTTGGACAACACCCTAATAGCTGGTGACAGCGACCACAGCTGGGGGGAATTTCTAGTTACCGAGCAACGCGTTAACGCGCAGCAGTTCAAAAAATCCAACGATCAATTCTACGCTGATTATGTCTCTGGAAGCTTGGATATTTTTGCTTATTTGGAATTTTCTCTGCGCCCACTGACAGAAATACCGATGGACGAGCTGAATAAATTGCACGCAAAGTTTATGCAACGGGTAATTGCACCCATGCAATTACCCAAGGCTCAAGCGCTGTTGAAAAAACATCGTGAGGCCGGTGACCGACTGCTAATTATCACCGCAACCAACCGCTTTGTTATCGAACCTATCTGCCACAGCCTAGGTGTTAGAGAATTTTTAGCGGCCGATCCTGAGATTGTCGATGGCCGTTATACCGGCAAGGTTGCCGGCACCCCCACTTTCCAACAGGGCAAAGTAACCAGACTTCGGGAATGGCTGAAAGAACAGTCGGAGACCCTTGATAACAGCTGGTTCTACAGCGACTCTGCCAATGATCTGCCCCTGCTTCTCGAGGTCGATAACCCGGTAGCCGTCGACCCCTGTGACCGGCTGCGAGAAAAAGCTGAAGATATGCAGTGGCCGATTATCTCACTGCGCGACTGACGTTTAATTTGCCGAACTCTACAGTCCAAGAATTACAGTCCAGGCATAACAGTCCCAGCATAGCCCGGCTACAAAAAGCCCCAGCCACAAAAAAGCCTCGATAGATATCGAGGCTTAATCGATCTCAATTAGCTGGCCTAATAAAAAGATCGGCCAAGCAAGATTACGCTTCGACAGACGCCGCGTAATGCTCGGCATCCATCAGGTCATCCATACTTGTCATATCCGATGGCATAACGCGGAACAACCAACCATCGGCGTAGGGCGACCCGTTAACGGTCTCCGGCTCATCTTCCAGAGCTGGATTAATCTCAATCACCTCACCGGTCACTGGAGAATAAATATCCGAGGCCGCTTTAACCGACTCAATAACTGCAACTTCAGACCCAGCATCAACACTGGCACCCATCTCAGGCAGCTCAATGTAAACCACGTCGCCGAGAGCATCCTGCGCATGATCTGTAATACCAATAACCACACTGCCATCACTTTCCAATCTAGCCCATTCGTGGCTGCTGGCATATTTCAACTCTGCCGGAAATTCGCTCATTTTTTTCTCCTTAAACTCTCTAATAACTTCGGTAAGATGTGGGTCGGCAATTAGCCGACATCCATGCAACGGCATTCTACTGATGAACCACCAGAAAGATAAAGTAATTTTTCCACTAGTAATGATCATCGCAAAGAAATCTGTAAAATAGCCGACCTAAACCAATCACCTACTTACGTCCCTTTATCTCTCAGGAGGCAATAATGCAATATGGAAGTTCTACGAAAAACAGTCTAATTCGGATGGCCGCTCTAACAACATTAGCACTGACATCAATCGTTTCAGCGGATCAAATTACCCTGACCAATGGCGATATTATTCAGGGCCAGCTCAACGAGCAGACCGAAAGCCATGTGATTTGGAATTCAGAGAGTTTTGGCAATCTGAGCATTGCTCTAGAACAGGTCGTCTCAATCAACAACGAACCCTTTGGCCCGCAGCCGGCGGAAGTGTTCACTAATACCTATAATGGCAGCCTGTCGTTTACTGGCGCCTACGCCAGCGGCAACCAGGAGCGAGAGGACTGGGACTTTGACAGTGATGTAGAGTGGCGAGAGGGTGATTTTCGCCATCGCTCGAATCTCAATTATGAAAGCCACAGTCTTGATGGTTCTACGCCAAATCAAGAGTATGCCTTAGGCTACGGGGTTGACTGGTTCTTTCAGGAACAGTGGTTTTGGAAGAATGGTGTCGCACTGGGGGCCAATGAAGAGCGTGCTATCGACCAGTACTATGCCGTGGGCACTGCTATCGGTCGTCAGTTCTGGGAGTCTGAATCCAGCGCCCTGTCAGCAGAGACCGGTCTGCTGTGGATCAGTGAGGACTTTGAAGATCAAACCTCAGATCGCCGCCTAACCTGGAGCTGGGCTACCGACTACCGCACCCAGATTCTAAACAATATTGAGCTGTTCCACAGCCATCAGATATTTATCGCCCTGACGGATGCAAGCGACTCAGATTTGAGAGCCGACCTGGGCTTAAAAGTCCCAGTGGTAGAAAATCTGTTTACCGAGCTGAAACTGGAATGGATTTACGACAATCAACCGGCGGCAGGGACAGAAAAGTCTGATAGCCAGCTGACCATTGGAGTTAACTATAGCTGGTAATATCCGCTGGCAATCTTAGCGGGTAAAATCAACTAACCCCTCAACTCGATTGGCGGTTCATTTAGAGCCGCTAATTGTTCTCGCAGTTCAAGAATATGTTCGCTCCAATAGCGCGGCGAGTTAAACCAAGAAAACGCCAGGGGAAAAGCTGGGTCGGACCAGCGTCTGGCGATCCAGGCACTGTGATGCATAATCCGCAGAGTGCGCATCACTTCAATTAGCCGTAGCTCGCGAACATCGAACTCATAAAATTCATTGTAGCCTTCAATGATTTCCGCCATTTGCAATGCCTGCTCATAGCGATCGCCGGACAACAGCATCCATAAATCCTGAATTGCCGGTGCCATTCGCGCATCGTCAAAGTCGACAAAATGTGGATTGTCATCGCGCCACAGAATATTGCCCCGGTGACAATCGCCATGCACGCGAATACGATTGATCTGACCGTAATCTTCAAGAATTTGCTCAATCTTTTTTAAGACATCCAGCGCCAGACTATCGTAGGCTGGGCGCAACTCCTTGGGAATAAACTGCTCGCTGATCAGCTTGTAAGAGTCCCAACCAAAGCCCTGACTGTCCAACTGCGGACGGTGTTTGAACGGCTTGATCGCGCCGATGCCATGAATACGCCCCATCAATCGACCAAGAATAAAAAGATTGTCGAGATTATCCAGCTCAGGCGCACGGCCGCCCTTGCGTTCATAGAGCGCAAAAGTGAAATCAGCATAGGTATTTAAACTGCCACCCTGAGGATTTCTCCAGGGCACAACCACTGGCAGTTCCTGTTCTAGCAACTCATAGCAGAACTCATGCTCTTCGAGAATCTGCTCGCGAGTCCAGCGGCCGGGGCGATAAAATTTGGCGATCATTGGCGTCTCGTCTTCAATGCCAATTTGATAGACGCGATTCTCATAACTATTTAATGCCAGAAAGCGGCCATCACTGACAAACCCCAAGCTCTCAACCGAATCTATTAATAGATCCGGGCTTAGCCTATCGAACGGGTGGCTCTTAGAATCTGACATGGGACTGCCCTTAGCTGAAATCGGCGCAGTTTACACCGCGAACACAGGTATACCTAACGGTGCTATGAGTCGGGAGATATCTTTGAGCGCAGGGCTTTCTGTTTTCCGTGCTGAGTTTTTTTATCCATGCGGCGCTTTTGTGAGCCTTTAGTGGGTCGGGTTGGACGGCGAACCTTAGGCGTATAGGTAACCTGCACCAGAAGTTGCTGTAATCGCTCCAGCGCCTCGGCGCGATTTTTTTCCTGACTGCGGGTGGTCTGCGCCTTAATAACAATAATGCCGTCTTTAGAGATGCGCTGATCACTAATCTTCAGCAACCGCTGTTTAAAAACATCCGGCAGCGAAGACTGGTTAATATCGAAACGCAGATGAATCGCCGATGAAACCTTATTGACGTTTTGCCCACCCGGCCCCTGCGAGCGGACTGCAGTAAACTCAATCTCGCTGTCGGGAATGGCAACTCCGGATGTAATAGACAACATAGTTAATCACTTGACTCTTCACTGGGCTCAACAAATTCAAAACGGGCAACCTGCTGGCCATCCTTTTCGACGCTTTCCTGAAACATATCCAATGGCCTAACCCAGGTACTGAAATCGCCATAGAGTGTTTTGTAGATCACCAAATACTCTAATGTTTCACTGTGCTGAGCAACTCCGAGAACTTCGTAGAGGTTGCCTTTGTAATGCCTGTAAATACCTTTTACCAACGTCATATCAATCTCTTTATAATTCTTTTTTAACCACAGCTGTCTGCACAGTTATTATATCGCCCAGAGAAACTTGCACATTATCACCCACAGCCAGCGGACCGACTCCCGCGGGCGTGCCAGTCAAAACAATGTCTCCCGGCGCAAGGGTGAAAAACTGACTGATATAAACTAGCAGTGGCAATACTTCTGTGAGCATATCTGAGCTATTGCCATCCTGACGCAACTCGCCATTCTGGCGCAGCTGAATTTTCTGGTCCTGTAAATCCTCGCCATTCTGCAAGCTGACAAATGCCGATATTGGGCATGCACCGTCAAAAGCTTTAGCCTTTTCCCAAGGCAGGCTTTTTCCCTTGAGCGCCGACTGCAGTTCTCGCAACGTTAAATCCAGAGCCACGCCTACACCGGCGATAGCACTTGCCGCTTGCTGTTCGTTGCAACGAGTCAAACGCTCACCAATAAGCACTGCCATCTCAGCTTCAAAATGGCAGGCACCATAATTCAGCGGTATAGCAACAGGCTCCTGAAGATTCACTAGCGCAGTACTCGGTTTGATAAATAGTACCGGCTCGGCTGGAACAGGATTATTTAACTCTCTGGCATGTTCCGCATAATTTCTGCCCACACAAACCACTTTGCCAACCGGCAATGTTTGCGGCAATCCATCTAAAATATGTAAATAATTAGTCATAAGCTTCCTGTGACTGGGTAAGTGCGCTAACCACAGCGACCCGCCAAGTAAGATGGGGCAGGATAGCTCATGGATAGGATGCGATAGGCTTATTATCATTTAGAGCCAGAGCACCCCTAACAACACGATAGAGGGCCCAGAGAGATAGCAGCCCCCACACCAGCCAGCCAAGCAAGAGCAGCCACAGTACCAAACCGACAATCCACCACAGCAGTCCATACCAGAATGTATTGAGCTGCCAGCGAAAATGGCTCTCCAACCAGCTGCCCCTGACAGAATCGAGTTTTATATAGTTAACCATCATTGCCGCAACCCAGGTCAAGCCACCCGTCACAAAGCCCAAGCCCTGCAATATATAAACCAGTAGCGCCAAATTCTTTTGCTCGGCTTGCAGAGGCGGATCAAAATCACTGTCAGATGTATTGTTATTCATAGCCAATCAGTCAAATACCTTTCCCGGATTTAAAATATGCTTTGGATCAAAAGCCTGTTTAATACTGCGCATCATAGCCAATTGTTGCGGGGATCTGGGATAATGTAAATAGTCTTTATTTAACAGCCCAACCCCGTGGTCGGCGAGATGCTGGCCGATTTGTTTGCTGACATTAACACATTTAATCTGAAACTGATCTACAGGCAGACCCTCTGGCTTGAGTATGTTGAGGTGAAGATTACCATCGCCAATATGGCCATACCAAACCCCCTCAAAATCCGGATACTGCTGTGTCACTAACAGTTTTACCTCGCGAATAAAATTGGGCATCCGCGACATCCTGGCCGAAATATCATTTTTATAGGGCTGCCAGTGCCAGAGCGTTTCGGAAATCTCCTCGCGCAGCTTCCAAAGGTTCTGCGCCTGAGTCAATTGAATGGTCGCCTCAGAGATCTACCCATCGAAAGGGGGATCCTTTTTGACAACGTAAAAAACTTGTTTGAATGCTATTTGAACGACCAACTACCACAATGAGTACTTTTAGAACTCGCCCTATAGAGAGGAAAAAAGCCGCTAGAGACTCGTCTCGCTATGTATTTTTACCCTAATTCGATGGATTTGATTAAAAAATAGACAAAAAACGTTTTTATTTGCCCTAAAATCGCGCAAAAATTAGCCAAACCACAAAAAAGCGCATACACTTCGCGACTCTGATTCAACGCACATTTAACTTTATTGTTTTGTTGATACAGTAATGCCTTTGTTCAGTCCCGGTTATTTCGATAACAAAAGGATTTTTCAGAGGTATAGGCTAGCCCCGTTACGAGGCTGGATATATTTTAAACACCTTAAACGGTATACATTATTTATAAGTGAGGTTAGTTATGTCGGAGAGAGTTTCTGGCACTGTAAAGTGGTTCAACGACAGTAAAGGTTTTGGTTTTATTGAGCAAGAAGGCGGCGGTGATGTATTTGTACACCACAGCGCTATTCAGGCTGAAGGCTTCAAATCTTTGAAAGAAGGCCAAGCGGTAACGATGGAAGTTACTCAAGGTCAGAAAGGCGCTCAAGCTGAGAACGTAGTTGCCGACTAATTACTGATTATGCCTTAGGGCACAATTAGTAATTTAAAAAACCCGATAAGAAATTATCGGGTTTTTTTATGCCTGCGCTTTCTCGCTTTCGCACTTAGGTAATTTCAGTGATACACCCAAGCTAGGTATCACCTCCACCATATCTCTCTTATTCGGTATCCCGCACGGTTTGAAATTTTACGGACAAGCGAGGAAGCGCACATAAAAACCCAAGGCAAAAAAAATCCCGCCAACCGGCAGGATCTTTTACGCGTCTAACCAGAAGGCCAACTTACTTAATTTTGGCTTCTTTATAGATCACATGCTTGCGAATAGTGGGATCATATTTCTTGATCTCCATTTTCTCAGGCATATTGCGCTTGTTCTTATCAGTAGTGTAAAAGTGACCGGTTCCGGCACTGGACACTAAACGAATCTTTTCTCTCGCTGACTTAGCCATCAGTGGTCTCCTTAGACTTTCTCGCCACGAGCCAATAGCTCGGACAAGACTTGTTCAATACCTTTTTTGTCGATGATACGCATACCTTTAGTAGATACACGAAGCTTAACAAAGCGTTTTTCTGCTTCAACCCAAAAACGATGGGTGTGAAGGTTTGGCTCAAAGCGACGACGTGTTCTGTTTTTCGCGTGAGATACATTGTTTCCAGCCATTGGGCGCTTGCCTGTGACCTGACATACTCTGGACATTTCTACTGCCTCTGCTAGCAATTTGTGCTGACCGGATTTGCATCCGCCCGACACGTGAATTCTGGATATCTAACCCCAGCCGCGGGACCCTCCCGCAAAGGGGCGCAATTTATACCAGAAAGGCCAAACTGAATCAAACGAAATTACCTTATTACTGCTTATTAGCTTATATAAATCCAATATGCCTACAATTTGCCTCTCTGAGCCAGCGAAACCACCTGACCGCGACCAATGACAAAATGATCGAGCAGCCGAATATCCACCAAATCCAGGGCTAACTTTAAGCGCCGAGTTATATCTATATCCGCCTGACTGGGCTCAGCCAAACCGGAGGGGTGGTTGTGGGCAACAATTACCGCAGCGGCGTGCATTCTCAGTGCTCGAGAGACAACCTCGCGGGGGTGCACACTGGCTGCATCCAGAGTTCCCTGAAACAATTCATAGGTATCCAGTAACTGATGCTTACTGTCCAGCAAAAGCATCACAAACACCTCGCGCTTATAGTCACGCATTTGCACTGACAGATAATCTCTGACTTTTTCGGGATTAGTAAACACCGGCTGCTCTTCGAGTTGCTCCTGCAAATAGCGACGGGTCAACTCCAGAGATGCTTTGAGCTGAACAAATTTTGCCGTGCCCACCCCCTTTGCCGAACAGAACGTTTTGTGGTCTGCCCCCAGCAGCGCGCCTAACCCGCCAAACTCTGACAGCAGACTGCGCGCCAGGTCGATGGCGGTAATACCCGGCAGTCCGGTGCGCAAAAATATGGCCAGTAACTCCGCATCAGAAAGTGCCGATGGGCCGCGAAGAATTAGCTTCTCTCTCGGCCTCTCGTTCACCGGCCATTGGCTTATAGCCATAGTAAGTCCTTATTTATTGCTACAGATGTCCCGCTCATAATGGTATCTTACAGTCTTTATTTTCTGTGTCTGGACGATTAATGAGTACCCTTTCAAACAAACGCATAATTGTTGGCATCAGTGGCGGGATCGCCGCCTATAAAAGTGCCGAGATTGTCAGACGCCTTCAAGATCGTGGTGCCGAGGTTCAGGTTGTTATGACTCCCTCCGCCGAAGAATTTATCCGCCGCTTAACGCTGCAGGCACTTTCCGGGCATCCTGTCCACGCAGACCTCCTCGACCCTGAAGCTGAAGCCGGCATGGGTCATATTGAACTGGCGCGCTGGGCCGACCTTCTTCTAATTGCACCGGCCACTGCAGACTTTATTGCCAGCATGGTTCACGGCCGCGGCAACAGTCTGCTCAATGCTATTTATCTGGCCACAGCCGCAAAAGTTGCCTTGGCTCCAGCCATGAATCAGGGCATGTGGTCACACCCGGCAACCAGCGACAATATGCGCAGACTGAAAGAGCGCGAGGTGATTATTTTTGGCCCAGATAATGGCATCCAGGCCTGCGGTGATATTGGCGAAGGGCGCATGCAACAGCCCGAGAAGATTGCCGAACAGGTCGCCAACTGTTTTGAGACTGGCCAACTGAGCGGCAAAAAAGTCGTGATAACTGCTGGGCCTACTCGCGAAGCTATAGATCCGGTTCGCTATATCAGCAATCACAGCTCTGGAAAGATGGGCTATGCCATGGCTACCGCCGCCATTGAAGCTGGCGCAGAGGTCACTATCATCTCCGGGCCAGTGGCGATTGCCGCGCCAGATCGCTGCACAGTAATACCGGTTATCTCTGCGGCCCAAATGCACAGCTCGGCCATGACCGCCTGCGCCGATGCCGATATCTTTATTGCCGCCGCCGCTGTCGCCGACTATCGACCGGTCAGTGTCGCCGAGCAAAAAATTAAGAAAAAAGCTGATAGCATTGAGCTCAAACTGCAAAAGAATGTGGATATTGTCAGTGCTATCGCCGACAATTTTAATGATCTCTTTGTCGTCGGATTTGCCGCTGAGACTCAGGATATTGAAACCTATGGACGAGAGAAATTAGCCCGTAAAAAGCTTGATGCGATTATCGCCAACGATGTTTCACGGGAGGATGTCGGTTTTAACAGTGATGACAACGAAGCCTGGTGGATCACTGCGGATAACAGTCAGGTATTTAGCAAAAGGAGTAAAACCCAATTGGCTAGGGATATTATCGTTGCTATTTCCCAAAAAATTGAATCCTAAACCAGCCAGCTGCTATTGATTACGGTGAGCCCTTTATATTGAGCCCTTTATATTGAACTTTCAAACAACCCTATCGCGAATTCTTAAAGATCCGCTTTTGCTCGGCAGCACTGCTGTCGGCGCATTGTTGCTGATTATTGTTTATATAGCGTTCTATCAAAATCTTGTGATCCAGGCCCGCCAGCAGCTGGTGGACTTTCACTACGGCCTCAATATGAAAGTAGCGGCCAGCCGAGTGGACAGTTATATCGCTCAGCAGAGACAGCAGCTTGCATCACTGGCAGCGCAAAAAAGCACCATTGACAACTTTAGCGCCGCCGACAACGGCAGTATGGATGAGGAAGAAATCTCCGCTGCAGCAATCATCACTGATGCCGAGGCCATTTATGCTGTAGATTCAGATATTTCACGCCACAGCGCTAAACTGGGCTTTGCCGCCAAATATATGCTGCGCCTCTCTCAGCAAGGGCAAGTCGTTGACCCCCGTGCAGTAAAGATTGATAACCAATGGAAAATTCTTTTTAGTCAGACAGTTGTGGCGGACAACAAAGTGATAGGCAATATTTTGGCTCAGATGCCGACCAGCGGACTGCGCTTCGCCCTAGGCACCATTGACTCATCCCAGGGACTGTTACAACTGCAACAGATAAGTTCTCAGAATCGCACTGTTACGATTCTGGAAATAGGGGCCAACATTGAAGGCAATCACAGCAGTGAAACCTTTGATACGGTTAATCCACTGTGGAAAGTCGCCTTTGCACCCTCTCCCGCACTACTAAAATCGATCGACAACGCCCTGCCACCCTTTGGTCTTTTTTACAGTACCTTTGCCGCCGCAATTTTGATCGCGCTGTATTTAATTATCCGCTTACGTCTCGGGCGTCGATCTCTGGCAGAGGCTATTGAATTAAATAATCAACAGAGAAATCCCCTTAACGAGCGCTGGAAAAAACCCGCAACCCAGCAGGACGGCAATGAAGAGCTTCAGCTGCAGGAGGAGCCTCAGCGTTATAAGGAGCCTCAGCCATTTAAAGAGCATCAGCCCAATAGAGAGCCTCAGCTAAGTAAGGAACCTCAGCCAATTCAAAAGCCTCAGCCAGCTCCCGCTGAAGAACAACCACTCGATTTAGATATCCAGCCGCTGGAAAAAATTCCCAGTGCGCCCGAACCAATAATCGAACTGGCAGAAACCCCCTCCGCGCTCGAACAGCAGTTAATGCAGAGCCTGCAATCTGCCGCCAGCAATACCTCAGTCACCACCAATATCCCCGACGTCGTCTTCCGCGACTACGATATTCGCGGGATCGCCGGCACAGAAATTACTGCCGACTTCGCCAATCGTCTGGGTAAAGGCCTGGGTACGGTTATCCGTCGCAACGGCGAAGAAACTATTTATATTGGCCGCGATGCCAGACTCAGTTCACCGGAACTGGCCGCCGCCCTCCAAGCAGGCCTTATTTCCTGCGGCATTAATGTTGTCGATCTGGGTGAGATAACCACACCCACGCTCAACTTCGCTATTCATTACGGCGAACACGCCGACAGTGGCATTATGGTTACCGCCAGCCACAACCCAGCAGCCTATAACGGCTTTAAAATTATTATTCAGCGGGAAGTCATTTCCGGGAAAACGCTGCAAATGCTGAAACCCATGTTGCGTGGCAGTAACTTTGCCACCGGCGAAGGAAGCTCAGCCACTGCAGATATTATTCCTCGCTACACCGCACATATTGTCGAGCAGAGCCTGATCAACAGAGCCTTTAAGCTGGTTATTGATGGTGCAAACAGTGTTCCCGGCCCGATTGCTCTGCAGCTTTTTGACAGTCTCGGCTGCATGGCCTTTCCTCTATACTGCAATGTTGACGGCTCATTCCCCAACCATGAACCAAACCCTGCGGACGAAAAAAATCTTGCCGATCTACGGGCAAGGGTAATCGCAGAGGGGGCCGATTTAGGCTTGGCTTTTGATGGCGACGGCGATCGAGTGGTTGTTATATCGGCACAGGGAAGAGTCGTCTGGCCAGACCAACTGATGATGATTTTTGCCCGTGATATACTCGCCCGCAAGCCTGGATCGGATATTATCTTCGATGTAAAAAGCAGCAAACGACTGCCAGAACTGATCCGTCGCTACTCCGGCAGACCGGTTATGTGCAAGACCGGTCACGCCCATGTAAGAAAACAGGTGCACGACAATAACGCACCTATCGGTGGTGAATTTAGCGGCCATATATTTTTCAATGACCGCTGGAAAGGTTTTGATGACGGCCTTTATGCCGCAGTGCGATTACTAGAAGTACTCAGCGATCTGGGACAGAGCCTCGATGAGGTTTTAGACGAATTACACGGCAGTGTTTACACTCCTGAGATTTTGATTCCAATCAGTGAAGATGAAAAGTTTGAGCTGATGCAGACTCTGGCCTCTGGCTGTCAATTTGCACAGGCTCAGGTAATCACGATCGATGGATTGCGCGTTGAATACAGCTTTGGCTGGGGCCTTATTAGAGCCTCAAACACCTCAGCAAATTTGACCCTGAGATTTGAAGCCGATGATGAGAACGGTCTCAATCAGGTCAAACAGGCATTTCGCCAGGAACTGGCACCCTTTATAAATAACATAGAAGACTATATTTAATTATGTCCTTAAGTCGTAAAGAAGCAGAGACAACAGCGCAGGTTATCTCCCGCGCACTACCCTATATCCAGCGCTTTTCCGGAAAAACCGTGGTCGTCAAATACGGCGGTAATGCTATGGGTGACGACAATCTCAAAGAGAGTTTTGCCCGCGATATCGTGCTGATGAAACTGGTTGGCATAAACCCTGTGGTTGTCCACGGCGGCGGCCCACAAATCGGTGAACTGCTCGATCGCCTGTCTATTGAATCGAAATTTATTGATGGCATGCGCGTCACAGACAGCAAAACCATGGACGTCGTTGAAATGGTCTTGGGTGCCACAGTCAACAAAGAGATCGTCAATATGATCAGCGCCGCTGGCGGCAAAGCCTTTGGTGTGACCGGCAAAGACGGTCAGTTGATCAAGGCCAAAAAGCTGGTGGTCTCCCACAAAACCCCAGAGATGGAAGTACCCGAGATTATTGATATTGGTCATGTGGGTGAAGTCGCCTCGATCAATAAAAGCGTTATCGACATGCTGGTCAACAGCGGCTTTATTCCCGTTATCGCACCAATCGGTGTCGGTTCTGATGGCGCTTCCTACAATATCAATGCCGACCTGGTAGCCGGTAAAGTTGCCGAGGTGCTAAATGCTGAAAAGCTGATTCTGCTGACTAATGTTGCCGGGCTCAAAGATAAGAGCGGTGAGATTCTCACCGGACTTACCACCCAGCGTGTCAATGATCTGATCGCCGATGAAACCATTTACGGTGGCATGCTGCCAAAAATTCGCTGCGCTCTCGAGGCGGTTAAGTCTGGTGTCAGCACCGCACATATTATCGACGGTCGTGTAGAGCACGCCGTTATGCTGGAAATCTTTACCGACGAAGGCGTTGGTACCCTAATAACAAATCAAGAGTCCGACATAGAGGAGCTCAACTAATGGCTAAAAAACCCGGCACTCGCGCTCAGGAAATCCTTCAGGCTCTCGCCCGTATGCTTGAGAAATCAGGCGGCGGACGTATTACAACAGCGGCATTAGCAGCAGAACTCGGCGTTTCCGAAGCCGCTCTCTACCGCCATTTCCCCAGCAAAACCCGAATGTATGAAGGGTTGATCGACTTTATTGAAGACACGGTTTTTGCCCGTGTGCGCGGCATTATCAGCGACGAGCCCAATGCCGTAAATCAATGCTACCGGATTCTTAGCCTAGTGCTGGCCTTTGCCGAAAAGAACCCCGGCATCACCCGTATTTTGAACGGCGATGCACTGACCGGTGAAACCGAACGCCTGCACGATCGTATTGCCCAGTTCTTCGACAGATTGGAATCACAGTTAAAGCAGATATTGCGTGAAGCGGAAGTTCGCGATGGTTTAAAACTGCAGGTGCCGGTATCAACCGCCGCTAATTTAATGCTCTGCAGCACCGATGGGAAAATCAGTCAGTTTGTTCGCAGCCAGTTTAAAACGCCTCCCACCAAAGATTGGCAGGAACAGTGGCAGTTAATTACTGCGGCAATGTTTGAATAGCCATGTTTGAACAGAATCGTTTAAGCAGGGCCGTTTAAGCTGAACGGAAAAAGAACAGTACAACAAACAGCCAAAGAAGAAGCCAAAAAAAGGATAGTAATTAGTTACTATCCTTTTTTAATGCGCGAAACCTGACAATATACATCTCATAGCGATGCTCGACAGCTTTGTATTCATCGCGGCGCTGAGCGAGAGTTTCTGTCAACTCGACTCTGCCATCCTCCAACATCTGCAGCTGCTCATTCACCGAATCCGGCACCAGCTCACCGCTAAGTTCGATATTCGACGCATCAAAATAGATTTTATCTTCTCGACTGGCGAGTGCCGTCAGGTTGTTTTCCAGCTGTTGAATTTCACGTATCAGCAACTCAACTTTGCGCTCTTTTAAAGACTGAATTTCATCGACATCGCTAAAACTGGTTAGCAGATAACTGTCCTGCTTGCTCTGGTCGATAGAGCGGTCTTCACCAATATCCAGCACCGAGACAGTCCTCAGCACCCGACCGGATTCATTGACCACCTCATAGTCATTGGTCGCCGCATCTGCCGGCGGGGTGTCTGTAGTGACCAATACCCCCTGCTGATTGTAATAACGGTAAAGCTCAGCTGCATTAAGCACCATCCATGGGCCTATCAATACAATCAGCCATACCGTTTTAATCATACGCCGTACTCATTCCTGTAATTTTCAATTGAGGCGACTAGCGCAGCTCTCTCAGATTTGTCCTTGAGGTAAGTAAGAATATCGTCAATATCGACAATGCCCACCACTGGAATAGAAAATTGTTTTTCCACTTCCTGAATAGCTGAAAACTCCGTCTTGCCCTTTTCCTTGCGATCCAAACCGATCACCACACCAGCCGCTTTAGCGCCGGCCTGGTCGACAATTTGCATCACTTCGCGAATCGCCGTTCCCGCTGTAATCACATCGTCAATAATTAATACGCGACCCTCGAGAGGTGCACCCACCATATTGCCACCCTCACCATGGTTTTTTGCTTCCTTTCTATTAAAGCAGTATGGCACATCGAGATTGTAGTGGTCGGCCAGCGCAATCGAGGTTGCCGCTGCCAGAGTAATACCTTTGTAAGCTGGCCCAAACAGCACGTCAAACTGGATACCCGATTTAACAATAGCCGCCGCGTAACAGCGCCCTAACTCAGCCAGGGCGCGCCCGGTATAAAACTGCCCAGCATTAAAAAAGTACGGCGATACACGGCCGGACTTTAGAGTAAATTCACCAAACTTGAGCGCGCCACTGCGCAGACCATTGTCGATAAACTGGGTTTTGTAATCATTTTCAATTGTCATAATTTTAATCTTTGTTATTTGGGTTGCTTAGCTTTTAATTGGTAAGCTTTTATGTATTTTTGACAGCTCTATTGGGCTAGCGCCATCTGCTGAACACGCACCAAATCGGCAATACCCTGCTTGGCGAGCTTGAGCATAGAACTCAATTCTTCCTCACTAAACGGTGCCGCCTCTGCCGTGCCCTGAACTTCAATAAAACCACCATCGCCGTTCATCACTACATTCATATCAGTCTCAGCATTGGAGTCTTCCGGGTAATCCAGATCCAACACCGGCGTACCCTTATAGATACCCACCGATACCGAGGCAATCATGCTTAACAGCGGATCATCCAAAATCGCCTTCTTCCGCTGTAGATAACGAATCGCATCCACCAGTGCAACACAGGCACCGGTAATCGATGCAGTGCGAGTACCACCGTCCGCCTGGATAACATCGCAGTCGATATTGATAGTGTGCTCACCGAGCTTCTTCATATCCACCGCCGCTCTCAGAGAGCGGCCAATCAAACGCTGAATTTCCTGAGTGCGGCCACTCTGCTTGCCTCGCGATGCCTCACGGCCCATTCGGCTATTGGTTGAGCGCGGTAACATGCCGTATTCCGCTGTCACCCAGCCCTCGCCCTTACCGCGTAAAAATCTCGGCACACCCTGCTCGACACTGGCCGTACAGATAACCTTGGTATTACCAAATTCCACCAGCACAGAACCCTCGGCATGGCAGGTGAATTCACGGGTGATCTTTACTTGACGAAGTTGTTCGGGGCGGCGTCCACTGGGTCGAGACATAATTTTTTCCTAATAGGGATTTAGTTTGAGCGAATGAGATAAAAATTCGCCCGAATTGTAGCAAATCTACCAACCCCATGACCGCCTTTGTTACCATGGCGCAACTAATTTTTTGTACTGGAGATATTATGGCCCGCAGCATGACGGCATTTGCCCGCAATACCAATGATTTTAGCTGGGGTTCGATAACCTGCGAACTGCGCTCGGTTAATCACCGTTTTCTCGAAACCGGTTTCCGACTGCCCGACACCTTGCGTCAAATCGAGATGCCACTGCGTGAAATTGCCCGCAAAAAACTCACCCGCGGCAAAGTCGACTGCTCCATGCAATTGGCGTTTAACAACACTGATGCCAGCGTTGAAGCCGACCTAGAACTGGCCAAGCGCTATATAGGTATCGCCGAACAAATTTCGAGCGAACTTAAAAACCCTGCGGCGATTTCGCCACTGGATATTTTGCGCTGGCCGGGAATTTTAAAAGAGCAGAGCATAGATACAGATGCGCTATTAGCGGCGGCCAAAGAAACCTTCTCAACAACCGTTGAACAATTGCTTGAAGGACGTCAGCGCGAAGGCGAAAAGCTCGCCGAGATGGTTGAACAGCGCCTCGTCGGCATTGAGGCTCAGGTCGTCATCGTCCGCGATAATCTGCCCGGCATCCTCAGTGACCAGCGCCAGCGCCTCCAGCAAAAACTCTGCGACCTTAAAGAGCAGCTGGACAATGATCGTCTCGAGCAAGAGATGGTGATTATTGCCAACCGCACCGATGTCGATGAAGAACTCGATCGCCTGGAAGCCCATATCAGTGAAATACGCCGCGTGCTGACCAGCAAAGATTCCATTGGCCGGCGTCTCGACTTTCTTATGCAGGAATTAAACCGCGAGGCCAACACGTTGGGTTCAAAGTCTATTGCCGGAGTTACCACTCAGGCTTCCGTGGAATTGAAAGTCCTTATCGAACAGATGCGCGAACAGATCCAGAATATAGAATAACTGCCTGAGGCTTAAAAGGGTCGTCGCCAAACAGACCCTTTTGAACTTTTAAACTCCATAAAACAACTAATTTATTATGCCCAAACAAAAGTGTTTACTCACTTACATCAGCGTCTTTTGCTTGATAATTCTCGGTAACCGGGCCTTTGCTTTTGGTGCAGATGGCCACCGTATAATCTCCAAGATTGCCGAAAACCATCTCAGCGGAAAAACCGCTTTAGCAATTGAGGCTATCACTGACGATGCCGATCTATCCGAGTTATCCCTGTGGCCTGATCAAATTCGCGGCATCCCCAAGTGGCGAAAATCTAAATACTGGCACTATCTTAATATTGCCGATCATGAAAAATTCGAGACCGCCAAGCGCAGCTCAAGAGGTGATGTTCTCAGCGCACTGAACGACGCCTATCAACAACTTACAAAACCCCTGCTGTCAGACCGTGAGCGACTTCAGGCCCTGAGCTTTTTTATTCATTTCGCCGGCGATATTCATCAGCCACTACATGTGGGCCGAAGCGGCGACCGCGGTGGCAACAGTATTGCGATTAAATGGCCGAAACAAACCAAACTCAAAAATCTTCACTGGGTCTGGGATAGCGGGCTTCTAGGCCTGAGCAACCTAAGCGTCGAAGACTATGTTCTCAAGCTTGATAGGGCCAGCCAAACACAGATTCAGCGCTGGCAGCAGGACGGCTTTTTAGACTGGGCGGTAGAATCCAAAATGCTGCGCTCACAGGTCTATGAGTTTGGCATTGCAACCCCAGCCGCACAGGCCGGTAAAAAGCCATTGGTGATCAGCCAAGACTATATTGAGCGCAATAAACCCATTATTGAAAAACGCCTGCTGATGGCAGGTGTCCGTCTTGCTGGGCAGTTAAATCAGATCTTTGATCCATCTGCTCAAAATCCCATACCCGACAATAAATAATCTGTAACAAAAGGCCGGGCGTCTGGAATAAATTTTCCGCTAATGTAAACTACTTACTCAACATAACCTCTCAACAGCGGATCAAATCCCATTATGGCAACAGGCATTCTCTTTATTATCTCTGCACCCTCTGGCGCAGGGAAAACTAGTTTGGTCGGTGAACTTCTCAAGCGGATGGAGAATATAAAAGCCTCTATCTCACACACCACCAGAGATTGCCGTCCCGGTGAAGAAGATGGCATCAACTACCATTTTGTCAGCCGTGAAGAATTCGTTGGCATGCTTGAGCAAAACGCCTTTTTGGAACATGCCGAAGTGTTTGGCAACTTTTATGGCACCTCTCAGCAGTGGGTTGCAGAGACTCTGGCCGCTGGCGAAGATGTTATTCTCGAAATCGACTGGCAGGGTGCCGCCCAAGTTCGCCAGCTGTTTGCCGACAGCACCAGCATTTTTATTCTGCCACCCTCCAAGCAAGCACTGCGCGAGCGGCTTAACAATCGCGGCCAAGATGACAGCGCGGTTATCGAAAAGCGTATCGCTGCAGCCACCGAAGAGATGAGCCACTATATTGAAGCCGATTTTATGGTGGTAAATGACGATTTTGAAGTCGCCTTAAATCAACTAATAGCGATTGTTTCGGCACAACACTGCCGTCTGCCAGTTGCCGGTCAGGAAAATTTACTTTCAGATTTATTGTCGTAACCCTCCGCTTTAGGTAAACTGGGCGACCTAGCAACATTTCGTTGCTCTTGAACTATTAAATTTTTTACCCCGGTGGATATAAAATGGCTCGCATTACTGTAGAAGATTGTTTGGATCATGTTGATAATCGTTTTGAACTTGTCATGGTTGGCTCCAAGCGTGCCCGCCAGATTGCTACCGGAGGCCGTCCCGCACTGGTTCCAGAAGAAAATGACAAACCCACCGTTATCGCTCTACGCGAAATCGAAGAGGGTCTGGTCACTGCGGCTATCCTTACCGAAGTTCGTCAAGACTATGAAATTGTCGATGCTGACTCAGAAGAAGATGGCGAAGCCATTGTTGCCGACGCTGGCGCAGAGATAGTTGCTGCCGCAGTAGAATCCTCAGAACCTCCTCAAGAGCCATCTATCTAAAGCTCAACAAGACCAGGGAGAGAGTTTTTTGGCACTGCGTTTACTGTTAGACAAACTCTCTTTCTATCTCGACGCCAAAGAAGTCAGTCGCGTAGAACGCGCTTACAAATTTGCCGAGAAATGCCACGAAGGCCAGATGCGCCAAAGTGGTGATGCCTATATTTCCCACCCCCTCGCTGTTGCTCACATCCTCGCCGATATGCGCATGGACCATGAGAGCCTGATGGCCGCCATGCTCCACGATGTTATTGAAGATACCGGTGTTACCAAAGGCCAGATAAGTCGTCGTTTCGGCCGTCCCGTCGCCGACCTCGTTGACGGCGTCAGTAAGCTCACCGAAATTGAGTTTGAATCAAAAGCCGTACAGCAGGCAGAAAGTTTCCAGAAGATGACCCTGGCCATGTCACGAGATATTCGCGTGGTTCTGGTTAAGCTCGCCGATCGACTGCACAATATGCGTACTCTGGGTGTTTTAGCCCCGGCTAAACGTCGGCGTATCGCCCGCGAAACACTGGATATCTATGCGCCGATCGCCCAGCGCCTGGGTATCAATGATATTCGTCTCGAACTCGAAGATCTCGGCTTTGCCGCCATGTATCCGCTGCGCCACCGGCGTCTGCGCGAGGCGATGAAAGCGGCGAAAAAGAATCGCAAAGAAGTGGTTACCGAAATTCATCAGGCGATTGAAATACGCCTTGAAAAAGAGGCCGTGGACGCCACCGTCAAGAGTCGCGAGAAGCATCTCTGGAGTATCTACCGCAAAATGCGCGAAAAGCATCGTTCTTTCCGCGACATTATGGATGTATTCGCCTTCCGTCTGATCGTCAACAGCGTAGACGACTGCTACCGGACACTGGGCATGATGCACAATCTGTTTAAGCCGGTGCCCGGTGAATTTAAAGACTATATCGCCATCCCTAAATCTAACGGCTACCAATCTCTGCACACAGTATTAGTAGGAATGCACGGATTGGTTATCGAAGTGCAAATTCGCACTGTTGAAATGGAGGCTATGGCCAGTTACGGCATCGCCGCCCACTGGGAATATAAAACCGGTCACCAGAGTGCCGATGTCAATCAACGTCGTGCCGCACGCTGGATTCAAGGCTTATTGGATATGCAGTTGCAAGCCGGCGACTCGCTGGAATTTCTCGAGCATGTTAAGGCCGATCTATTCCCTGACGAAGTCTATGTGTTTACCCCAAAAGGTAAAATTGTCGAATTACAATCCGGCGCAACACCCATCGATTTCGCCTATTCCGTGCACACCGGGCTTGGCAACAGCTGTATTGCCTGTCGCGTAGATGGCCAGCTCACGCCGCTCTCCGAGCAGTTGCAGAGCGGTCAAAAAATTGAAATTATCAGTGCCGAAGAAGCGCAACCCAATCCGAACTGGCTTAACTTTGTAGTCAGTGCAAAGGCGCGCAGTGCAATTCGCCACTTCCTTAAGCATCAGCAACATGACGAATCCGTGGATCTCGGTAAGCGCCTGCTCGACCAGTCTCTAAGCCGCCTGGGAACCAGCTACAAGCAACTCAAAAAATCGCAGATCAAAGGCCTGCTAAAAGAGACCGGCGCCTCGACCTTTGAATATGTTTTACAGCAGATTGGCCTAGGTAACCGCGTGCCTTTTGCCGTGGCAAACCTGCTGGTGCCTGTTTCCAAACGCAAGCTTAGCGAAGAGAGCAAGCGATCGACACTGCCGATAGTAGTCGATGCCTCTGAAGGCCTGCTGCTGCAATACGCCCGCTGCTGTCACCCGATTCCCGGCGATCCAATTGTCGGCCATATCTCTCCGGGTAAAGGTCTGGTGATTCACCTAGAAACCTGTCGCAATCTGCTGGAAATACGCAACAATCCAGAAAAATGTATGCCGCTGACCTGGTCAAACACGGTACACGGAGAATTCCCCGTAGAACTCAAAGTAGAGATCACCCCAGAGCGCGGATTTATTGCTGCACTGGCATCGCGCATGACCGAAGCAGATGCCACGATTGAAAATATCAGCGTGGATGAAAAAGACGCCTTTACCAGCGTCGTCGACGTGGTACTGACCGTGCGCAATCGTGTCCATCTGGCGGATATTCTCAGACGCGCCCGCGGCCTGAAACATGTGCGCCGTATTCAGCGAATTAAAAATTAATTACCAACACTGGAGACTCCCGTGACTAATAAAGCCGTAATTCATACCGACAGTGCCCCCGCAGCCATAGGCACCTACTCTCAGGCCGTTAAGGTTAACAACACTGTTTATCTCTCCGGACAGATTCCCCTCGACCCCCAGACAATGAAACTGGTGGAGGGCGATATCAGTGCGCACATTCGCCAGGTTTTCGAAAACTTGAACGCGGTCTGCGCTGCCTCCGGTGGCGATCTCAGCAATATCGTTAAGCTGAATATTTTTCTTACCGATCTGGGCAACTTTACGACGGTTAATGAGGTGATGGCAGAATATTTTCAGCAGCCGTTCCCGGCCCGTGCAGCGATTGGCGTGAATGAATTACCTAAGGGCGCGCAGGTAGAAATGGATGGCATTGTCGTTATCTAACAGCCGTTATCCACGCGCCTTAATCGGGCGCTTTGTCAGGCATAGCAGCTATTAAAGACTGATAACCCTCTTTATAGCCCGGATAAATAAACTGATAACCGGTATCCAAAAGCCGCTGATTACTGCAGCGGCGAATCGCCTTCTGCTCAACAATCTCATCCTGTAATTCAACGTTTAATTGCGCTGCCAGCCACAGGCGTAAATCATGCTGTGTCACTGGGGCAGAGTCAGTCGCTACATACAAGTTATCCAGCGCCTCACTTCTATCAAAGCAGCCAATCAAATGCGCCAACACCCCTGCGCAATCATCACTGTGGATACGGTTACTCCACTGCTCGGGCTGAGCCGGACGGCCTTTACCCGCCAAAATCTGCTTTAACATCCGCGTACGGCCAGGGCCGTAGATACCAGAAAATCTGACAATGATCGTCGCACAGGGCAGTGCCGAAATATGCTCTTCTGCCTGAAGTAATAACTTGCCGGAAAATGACTGTGCCGCAGTCGGTGACTGCTCATCAACCCAGGCACCCTGATTATTGCCATACACACTGGTACTGGAAACCCAGATAACCAATCGCGGTTTATGCTCGCTGCCATTAATCGCTGCGGCAAGGGTTGCCGCACCATTCACATAGGATTTCTGATAGGCCTCCGGGGTAAATGCGTCGGGAGTCAAAGTCACCACCAGCACATCAAAACCCTCGGCCAAAACCGCCTGAAGACGATTGAGATCGGTAAGGCTGCCCGCAATAGGGTTGATAGAATCCGGCAGAGTTTGCGGATTGCGCTTCAGCCCAAAACATTTAAACTGCGGTGCTAACTGCAACCCAGTACGACAGCCAATATCACCACAGCCTGCTAATAAAATTTTCAATCGATGTATCCCGTATAATCTATTTTGGCTATTATTACCCACTGCCCAGAGGTTGTTTAAATGACAGTCACAGAACTTTGCCATGAAGTCACTCTCGCCCAGCTAAAATATTTTGGCCGGGCTATCGGACGCCGCAAGGTTAAGCCATTGGCGCTTAGTATAGCGTTTAAAAAACCTAAGAGTGCGCTGGGTATTAGGCTTTTTAAATTGACCAAAGCCCACCGACAACCAGAGCAAAATCAAGCGTGACAAAGACTGCAGCAGCTCTTCAGGATATCAGCGTCGACAAGCTTCGTGGCGTTGGCCCGCAGCTGGCCGGAAAACTTCAGAGACTCGGCTTACACAATATTCAGGACCTCCTCTTTCACCTGCCGCTGCGCTATATAGATCGTACTAAAATCACTGCTATTGGCGGGATTCAGCCGCTCACCGAAGTGGTTATTGAAGGTGAGATCAGAGCCTGCGATGTGGTCTTTGGTCGACGCCGCAGCCTAGTCTGTCGAATTCAGGACCACAGCGGAGTAATCACACTGCGTTTTTTCCATTTTAATCAGTCGCAACAACAGAGCCTGCAGCCAGGTACCAAGTTACGCTGTTTTGGTGAAGTGCGGCGGGGAAAAGCTGGTCTGGAGATGTACCACCCCGAATACCAGCATCTCAATCAAGCCAAACCACCAAAATTGGCCGAGACCCTGACACCGATTTATCCGGCGACCGAGGGTGTTACCCAACAACGTATTCGCGATCTTTGTGCGCAGGCATTGTTGCGCCTAGATACTCACAGACTAGAGGACTGGCTGCCCGCAGACATCGCCAATCAAACACTTTCACAGTTGCTGTCCTATTCACTGGTCGATGCCCTGCGGCTGTTACACAACCCGCCACCGGGAACCGCTCTGAATCTATTAGCCGAGGGAGAGCATCCCGCACAGCAGCGATTAGCCGCCGAAGAACTGATCGCCCACCACTTAAGTCTGTTGCGACTGCGGCAAAAGATTCAGCTACAGGCGGCTCCGGCACTGGCACCCAATGAGGCGGCAAACAACAGATTTCTCGAGCAACTGCCCTTTACCCTGACCGCGGCACAGCAGCGAGTGGCCACTGAAATCAGCGCCGATATCAGCCAGTCTATCCCCATGCTGCGACTGGTACAGGGCGATGTGGGCTCAGGTAAAACCGTGGTGGCGGCCCTTGCCGCGGTGCAAGCCATAGCCAATGGCATGCAGGCGGCGCTGATGGCCCCCACAGAAATTCTCGCCGAGCAACATCGGGTAAACTTCGAGACCTGGTTGAAACCTCTGGGTATTCGCATCGCCTGGCTGACTGGAAAACTAAAGGGCAAGGGCCGCGAAGTTCAGCTCGGCGCGATTGCCGATGGCAGCGCGCAAATTATTATTGGCACCCATGCGCTATTTCAGGAAGGTGTCGAGTTTCATAATCTCGGCCTGACAATTATCGACGAGCAACATCGCTTTGGCGTTCATCAGCGCCTAGCTCTGCGCAAAAAAGGCGCCAATCTCGACGACGACCCGCAGGGTCTTGGCTCTACCCCCCATCAATTAATTATGACCGCCACACCCATTCCAAGAACACTGGCGATGAGTGCCTATGCAGATCTCGACTGCTCAGTGATCGATGAGTTACCGCCAGGGCGCAAACCCATAGAAACCGTGGTTCTGAACAACCTAAGACGCAATGATGTGATTGAGCGCGTGCGCGCCTCCTGCGACAACGGCCGTCAAGCCTACTGGGTGTGCACATTGATCGAAGAATCTGATGTTCTCGAAGCTCAGGCCGCCGAGGCAACCGCTCAAGAGCTGCAATTACTGCTCTCAGAACTCTCCATCGGTTTGATTCATGGGCGCTTAAAACCGAAAGAAAAGGTGCAGATTATGCAGGCCTTTAAAGACGGTGAGATTAATCTACTGGTAGCCACCACGGTGATTGAAGTGGGTGTTGATGTCCCCAATGCAAGTCTGATGATTATTGAAAACTCCGAGCGCCTAGGGCTCTCACAGCTTCACCAACTGCGCGGCAGAGTTGGGCGCGGCACTGAGAGCAGCCACTGTGTTTTACTCTATCAGCCACCTATTTCTGGAAACAGTGCGGCGCGCCTTAAAATTATGCGCGAGACCAATGATGGTTTTAAGATTGCCGAGAAGGATCTAGAGATACGCGGCCCCGGTGAAGTTCTTGGCACGCGGCAGACTGGTGATATGCAGTTACATATCGCAGACCTGCAAAGAGACTCTCATATGTTGCCTGAGGTCAAAGTTATCTCAATGCAGCTGTTACATAATTACGCCGACAATGTTGACCCGTTAATTACCCGCTGGCTGGGGCATAGCGAGCAGTATGGGCAAGCCTAGAAAAGCAGTATAGAATCACTTTAAAAATAATATAAAAGGATCTTTAAATGGCATTAAGTAACTCGATTTCAAATATCTTTGGTGTGTCACCGGTCAAGCCACTTCAAAATCATATGGCCGAAGCGATTAAATGTGTCGGCCATTTAGAAGATTTTTTAGAGGCTACATTTCAGGAAAACTGGGATGCTGCATCAACGGTCTTCGAACAAATCAGCGCCGATGAACAGAGTGCCGACAAGCTGAAAAAACAATTTCGCATGCACATGCCAAAAAGTCTTTTTATGCCAGTGTCTCGCGGCGACCTTCTCAGCATTATTACCCAGCAGGACAATATCGCCAATCTCACCAAGGATATATGCGGAATTATTCTCGGCAGACAAATGGTCATACCCAAACAACTGCAAGGGGACTTTATCGGTTTTTCCGACTGCTCGGCAGAGACTTGTCGCAAAGCCCACGGCGCCATCAATGAGCTAGATGAACTCCTCGAAACCGGCTTTGCCGGGTCCGAAGTCAAGTTTGTGCAAAAGCTGATTCGCGAGCTTGCGACTCAGGAGCAGAAGGTTGATAAAAAAGAACAAAAATTACGTAAAAAGTTATTTAATATCGAAGCCAACCTGTCACCGATTGATGTTATTTTTATGTACAACATCATCGATCAGATAGGTGGCCTCGCCGATACCGCTGAACTTATTGGCAACCAAGTTGAATTACTTCTAGCAAAATAAAAACTAAAACATTACCCACTGGAAAATAATAACTTTCGGAAACCAGAACTATGGATTTTTTTACTGAATATGGGGCCATTTTAATAATAACAGCCGCCCTAGTTGGCTTTTTTATGGCCTGGGGTGTCGGTGCAAATGATGTTGCCAATGCAATGGGAACCTCGGTCGGCTCTAAGGCTCTGACCATTAGACAAGCCATCCTTATCGCCATGGTATTTGAATTCGCCGGCGCTTACTTGGCGGGCGGCGAAGTCACCTCAACCATCCGCAAAGGTATTGTTGATTCGGCAATATTTGTTGATCGCCCAAATGATCTTGTATTTGGCATGCTGTCTGCCCTTCTGGCCGCCGGCTGTTGGCTGATGGTTGCCAGCTTTATGGGATGGCCGGTTTCTACCACCCACTCCATTGTCGGTGCAATTGTTGGCTTCGCGGCTGTTGGTGTCTCCGTCGATGCCGTTAACTGGGGCAAGGTGGGCACTATTGTCGCCAGCTGGCTGGTCTCGCCAATTATGGCGGGAACGATCTCTTTCCTTCTCTTCCGCAGTGTGCAAAAACTTATTCTGCTGCAAGATGACCCTTTTACAAAAGCTAAACGCTATATCCCCATTTATATGTTTTTCGTTGGGTTTTTGATTGCCATGGTGACCATACTCAAAGGTCTAAAACATGTGCTCAAAGATAACGGCGCATCACTGAGTTTTTTAGAGAGCGCGGGCATTGCCTCGATCGCAGGTATAGTCGTTGCCATGATTGGTAGTTACTTATTGACTCGCATCAAACGTGATATGAGCTTGGAAGAGGATAATCGTTTCGCCAATGTTGAGCGTGTATTCGCCGTTCTAATGATCTTTACCGCCTGTAGCATGGCCTTTGCCCACGGCTCAAATGATGTCGCCAATGCCGTAGGCCCTCTGGCAGCAGTGGTTAGTATTGTCAGTTCAGGTGGCGATATCGCTGCCAATACAACCATGCCACCCTGGATACTATTACTCGGTGGCGGCGGTATCGTCGTGGGTCTCGCTACCTATGGTTTTAAGGTGATGGGTACGATTGGCCGCAAGATCACAGAGCTAACCCCAAGCCGGGGCTTTGCCGCCGAACTAGGGGCCGCTGCGACGGTGGTAATCGCCTCTGGTACAGGTTTACCTATCTCGACAACTCACACGCTGGTAGGCGCTGTTCTGGGGGTTGGTTTGGCCCGTGGTATCGGCGCAATAAACTTGCGCATGGTGGGGTCAATCTTTTTGTCATGGCTGGTCACACTGCCAGCTGGTGCGGGATTATGTATTATCTTCTTCTTTATGTTCAAAGCCGCTTTCGGTCAATAAAAGGGCCAGCGCCTTCTCGGTATCATTCGAGTTTACAAAGATATGGTCGTGGAAATACCCCGCGACCATATTGGCACTAATACCATGCTCTGCCAGCAGAGTAGAGACCGCAGCCGTTAATCCAACCGCGTCTAGGCTGGAGTGAATATTCAGGGTAATGCGTTTAAAGATGCCCTGATAGTCTATCCCCTCTCTATCCGCACTATCTCTGGCAATGACCAGGGTTAGGCCTTCGGCCTCGAAAACTGAGGCTATGGGTTTAAGCTCAGCGCAGTCACCGTAGCTGCTATTTTTAAAAGTGCAGAAGACATACTCGCGACTATCCAAAAGCGGCGATAAATTGGCCAAAAGCTTTTTAAGATCGATTTCTCCAGACAATTTTTTAGTCTCGTTTTTTAGGTTTGCAAAAGAGTACGAAGGGTAGTGCCAGGGGACCAAAAAACACCCCCATCAAGCCCCAGAAGCGGGTATTGCCACCACGTCTTTTGGCAATATCGTAACAGATAAAAATACAGATGATATTTATAGCTACCAGAGTGTAAGCGGTGAGCATAAGTCAGTCCTTTAAGCTGTTTGTCTCATGAATTATATCGTGGCGGACAAAACCGAGGAAGGTTTTTCGGGGTTTACGGCGAGTCTGGGACAGTCTTTGTCGGCTCTGGCCGCCACAATCTACAACAGCCGCTCAGCTACTAACACAAACCGCTGAAAACAGTGCTGCCAAGGGTTTTAGCGCCCAGCTGTATTTTTCATACAGGCCCTCAACAGTCTCCATAAAACTCGGTTGCTCGGGGTTTTTCACCAGATCTGTGACCTGCGCTCTAAGCTGTTGATAATCATTAAAATCAATATTGTTGTAGGCGGCTATATTGGCAATCGACTGATAGAACGTCTCCACATCCACGGCCTCAAAACGAACAACCTGATTTGAATCCAGCCGGCCATGATCACCCTGGTTGATATTGCCAAAATTGGCGTTGCCTCCAGAGACATTAATTTTGATCTCGGAAGCACTCATGCCTTAGCTCCTTTTGCGGCCCCGCCAATCTTATTCATCGCGCCCTGCACCACATTGCCCATATTTACCTTACCGCCAGAGATATTGATATTCATGGTCTGCATTTTTTGCACTTTTAATTCACTGGTATCTATACCGTTTTTCTCCAGTTCACCGATCATTGCGTCAAATACTGCCTCGTGCAGACAGCGCACCTGAGTCGACACGTCCATATCATTATAGGAACCCGGATAGATAGTTCTAACTCGACTGAGCAGATCAGTTTCACGTCTTATATAGGGCGCAATCCACAAGAAAATTGTAAATAATGAATAAGCGATTAAGTTAAATTTCGCATTTTTATCCACATAACCACCGGCTAGAACTCGCCACTCGATAGAGCGCATAGAACCGAAATTACTTTGATTTAAAATCAACGTGATTGCCGTGCCCCGGGCGGTTGGCGATGACTCACCTTTGATAAAACTTCTCTGCTCACTTTTAGTCAGATCTTTATCTTTGTCGGTGATAGACAGTGCATCGAGGGAGGTGACTGGCGTTTTTGCTTTTAGCTCTGTTTCTATGGCCGCATAAACATCTTTTTCAATACTGTAGGCATTGTAAAAAACATGCTGAAAGCTTCCAAACACTTGACCAAAATATCTAAATGGAAAGTTTTTATTAAACGTATTTGCGCTCGACCTGGCTTCGCTAATATCTTTCTCAAGCAGTGTGGCGGTAAGAAATCCAATTAATAAAAGTAGTATCAGAGAGATGCCGAATGTAAAAACTGCCAAATAAAGATGGACGATAATCGCGATAGCAATACTGCGTTTTTTAATTTACTCCGTAGTTTGGATCCCCCCCAAAGTCCGGTTAATTAAATTTAGATGTTATTTTTATTGCCTGAATAGACGGGAGCGCCTGATAACACTCCCACCCTTTACATTACTTTTTTAACAGCAGTGATTTATTGGTTACCGTCTGAATCTGCTTAAAGGTGTCACTTCCCTGTAAGATTTGCGAGCTACTTGAAGACCCATTAATTGTTAGGTTCCACAGAGCACTTATCTGTCCCTGATATAAAAACCCCGCCCAGGCGGTAATGGAATTACAAGATTCAGAAACAGCCTCCCATAGGGTATTAAAACTCAGGGCAGTGCCGTAGACCCAGCCGGTAACCGGATAGGAGACATTTTGACAGCCATAGCCTGCCGCGCGGTTTATATAAGTGCCGGTAATGAGTCCATCAGTACCTACAGTTTCGATCTGAAGGCTTGAACCGCTTTGATTTTCCCAAACTGAAGGCACCGGAACGGATGAAGTTTGATCTGCATAGCTAGAGAGAGTGAAACATAAAGTAGTAATAAAGAAGCAAGCCGAGCTTAAAACATTTCTTAAGTGCATGATAAAATCCTTTTTGTGCCTCATTGAAGGTCCTTCAGAACTCACGGCGAGGCTTATCCATAAATCCTTGCGCCGGTAATGCACGCAAAACTTCCACTGTCTCTTATTACTTCCGTTGGATAATCAAAATCACTCAGCATAGATGCTTAAAAAAACTAACTTTTTTAATTCATCCTAAGAAGAGCTGTGAGCTATCTGCTTTTCCGTAAACAGATAATCTCTTAGCTCATCATTAAAGCTGGGATCTTGGCGCCGAATCCATTCTAGAATCATACTCGCATGCTCTTTCTCTTCGTCGCGATTATGCGTCAGAATAGCCTTCAGATCGGCATCTTTACAAATATCTATGCGCTGGTTGTACCAATCGACCGCCTCCAATTCTTCAATAAGAGAGGCCAATGCCCGATGCATATCTTTGGTTTTTTCTGTCAGCTCTGAAATTGGCTCACGATAGCCTTCATTGGCCATGATTTACTCCTGCTGTGACATTGCTCAGATCAAAATCTAACTGTCGAATTAACCTTAGACCAAATCAGGCAATGCCACACAAGCCAAGTTAAGCTCAAGACTTCTTCATGGCCCCTGACGCCCACAGATTTGGACTGCTAGGGGGCTTGGCAGGCGCACTAGACAGCGCTTTATCATCGGCAAAAGCGGCGATATACAGCGCTTCAACTTTCTCTCTAGCCCACAGGGTTCTGCGTAAAAACTTAAGGCTGGATTTCACCGAAGGATTACTTTTAAAGCAGTTGATATTGATATTAGCGGCCAGATAATTCCAGCCATAGCGCCGCTCAAGTCGGGTGACAACTTGCTCGAGGGTAATACCATGTAACGGATTTTTAGGCTGCTCTTCACTCATGGCGGGATTATACAGCCAATAACACCGCTACAGGCTATTTCTGTTTAGCCGGCAGAATTTTGTAAAGAATCAAATAACCAAAAAGACCAGAGACTAATGAGCCAATCACAATACCCAGACGCTCATCAAAGAACATATTATGGCCGCTGCCCTCAAAGGCCAGAGAGCCAATAAACAGACTCATAGTAAAACCTATACCACAGAGTGCCGCAGTGCCGTATAAGCTAGCCCAGTTCATGCCTTCAGGCAATTTTGCAAAGCTAAGCTTCACTGCCAACCAGCAACATCCAAAGATACCTATCTGCTTACCGAGAAATAAACCCAGAGCAATGCCAATTGAGGCGCTGTGTAAGACCTGCTCTATACCGACACCAGAAAAGCTAATGCCGGCATTTGCGAAAGCAAACACTGGCAATACGAAAAATGCCACAATCGAATGCAAGTCATGCTCAAGGGTGATTAGAGGAGAAACACTCGGGTCTTTCTTGGAGCGCATTGGAATAAACATGGCCATTACCACCCCCGCCAGGGTGGCGTGGACACCAGACTTAAGCGTCGCTATCCACATTATTATGCCAATCAGTATATAGGGGCTACTGGAAATAACATTGCGCCTGTTCAGCAGCGCAAGGATCGGAATACAGCAGGCAACCACGATGAGTGCAGTAAGTGATATTTTTGACGTGTAGAAAATCGCAATAATTATAATTGCGCCAACATCATCAAAAATCGCCAGAGAAGTTAAGAATATCTTTATCGAAATCGGAACCCGCGAACCCAGTAATGACAGGGCGCCCAAGGCGAATGCAATATCCGTCGCTGCAGGAATCGCCCAGCCATCTCGTGCCATGGAATCATGATTGAAATACAAATAAATTAAAGCGGGAAAAAGCATACCGCCTATAGCGCCAACACCTGGCAAAATAATATTGCGTTTGTCGGACAACTCTCCCTCGACCAGCTCTCTTTTTAGTTCAAGACCGACCAGAAAGAAAAAGATAGCCATCAGGCCATCGTTAATCCATAGCAGCAGAGGCTTGGCAATATTCAGTGCTCCCACACGGATTTCTACCGGGGTCGACAATAACAGCTCGTAGTACTCAGCGAGAAAAGTGTTCGCACAGAGCATGCCCAAAAGTGCCGCAAAAATAAGCAATATGCCACCGGCGGATTCGAGCTTAAAAAAATCGATAATACTGTTGTTATTTGAATTTTGCATAGAGGCTAAGCCACCACAATAAGTAAGAATATTAGTTAAACCAATTCAAAGCGCAGTGTAATAATCCTGTCTCAAGCAGGATTAAGGCTGCGCTGAACGCTCCGCCCGACATTCGTCAGAGCCCATTTCAAATTCACGACAGATCCATGGGCGATTTTCATAAATCGTACACAGCAGCGTTCCCCGATCCAGTGCCGAGCACCAACCATCGTCTAAACGAACCATGGTTTCAGCGCCCCACTGATCCGTCTTTATGTACTCTTTGGGAACGCCAGTATCAGTAATAAGCATAACCTCGAGCTTGCAACAGCAAGCCTGACAGGTGGAACAACTTATTTCTGATTCTGGCAGATGAGTGACGGCAATACTCATCGACTATGACGCAAGCTAGGCAAAATATGAACAGACATAGTTGGTAACCTGATGCACTTTAACGCCAAACTTAGCATTGGCTGGCACTTCGAAAGACATATCGCCAGTAAATGCCTGCCAATCAGTAGTGCCGGGTAGTAAAACATCAAGTTCGCCAGAGGTAATCTCCATCAGCTCTTTGACTTCAGTACCAAATTCATAGTCACCGGGAAGCATTACTCCGAGAGTTTTTCGCGTGCCATCGGCAAGTATGATTGTACGGCTAGTCACTTGGCCGTCGAAATAAACATTGGCTTGTTTGCTAACGGTGACATTGGTGAATTCTGACATTTAACGGATAACCTTTTATAAGTGAATTTTTATTTAGGATCTGTTGGCTTTAGGGACGTGAACAAAATCCCTGAGCTGGAACATCAAGGGCGCTATTAAACTTGCTGGATAGGTTCTGGAAAGCAATAAGGCCGGTTAATTCGACGATAGTATCATCATCAAAGACAACTTTTAAGCGTTCCATTAACTCATTGGTTACCTGCTGATCTGAATAGGTTACTGCTTCGGCATACTCGAGTGCCAGGCGCTCTTTATCCGTAAAAATATCGCGCTCCTGCCAATCTGCCAGCTGTTCAACTTTCTCCATTGAACCCGCCCGATTTGCCAGTGTTGCGGAATTAATATCGACGCAGAAATGACACCAGTTAATCTGTGAAACCCGCACCGTTACCAGTGAACGTAGCACGGGATCAAGCGGCGAACTCTTGCGATCAAGTACCCCATAGAGAATGGCCACAGCGGCAAATATTTTCGGCACCCGACCCCAGAGTAAGCCGGGATCGAGAACAGCGCCATACTTGCGCTTTTGGCTCCAAAAGAAAGGTCGCAGCCAGAAAGGGTATTTTTTCAGCGGTTTTACCGGAATATACATAGGGTGTAGCCCATAGTGGTTTATCAATAGTTATACGGCTTTGGCGGCGAATTAGATAAAGGAATTTGTAGAATAATGGAACAACGAGTGGCAAAAAGCCACAGGGATACTGTCGGGGAAACCGGCCCCCTGAGGTTTTAAGCAAGTTTTCTGTTAGGGATTTACAGATATCTCATCGGTAAGGGCGACATCTGCGGCCGTACTTTTTTGCTGCCTGACGGAAACCCTTGTCTTCCACACCAGATAAGAGACCACCGTCGCCACTGCCAATAAAAATGCGCCAATAGCCAAAATCTCGACTTTATCAGCGCCGCCTATCATTCCATCAACCACAATAAGCTTTAATCCCACGGCACCTGTGACTGCGGTAAATCCTTTTTGTAATAATAAGTCGATCAACGTATCTAAATTCATCTGCTTTATCTTCCGGAGTTATCGAGATATAAAAAGCTTAGAACCCTTTTGCCGATTTCGCTAATTAGACTGAACAGGTCTTCCTATCCATATTTTTAAAGCTAGCGCTCTTTCGTTGCTATGCGCCAATGGAAAAAGAACACAAAAGCATTAATCAGCAAAATAATAAGTTTCTGTATAAAACTTTGCAGCCCCTGACGCCGCTCTTGTTTTAATATACGCTCATAAGCGACTAATCTTTCATCGGTAAGCTCTTGGCCTTGAGGAAATATTTCTGGGCTTTTATCCCGAATATACTGGCGGTTGGAAGCGAAGCATTGTTGATATTCACTATCTGATTGATGGCACTGATAATTACTGTTGCTAATAGTAAATTCGGGAGCAGCTATCTCAACCATATCCCAAATGGCCATACCTAAAGTTACAATAAAACAGCCCACTGCAAAAAAACAAACGGCTAAAGCATATATTTCTAAAATTGTCTTTTTCATTTCTCTTCCTTGCATTCTTTTGAATAACCATAGACCATAAAATTGCCATAATGGTAATTCGCAATAACAAAAAAGGGCGCCGAAGCGCCCTTTCCATATCATAAAAAAACTCTTATCTTCCTAGCCACACCCCCAAGTCGCCAAATAGCTAGAGTTGGACAACGCCGAGCAAAGTGTAGTTGTGCATGCCCTAATCTTTACTCTTGCATCCAGGCCAACAACATAAGCATCCGTCGATGTAAATGTCTTTGACCAACCATAAATATAGCTTCCAGTCGGAGGCTGAGAATAGAAAACCTCAAAATGGTCAATGGCAACATTGCTCCCACCTTCACTCCAAAAAATCCTGTGATGATCATATGGTGGTGGTGAGCATGAGCCCACAAGCAGGCCAAAAATGTTTGTTGGTGCGGCTAGAATCAATGGCGTTTGTCGATAATTAGCTACAGATAAGGCCGTCGTTTGAACTGCTTTCTTGTTGTCATGATCACTTCTTGTTGAAAAGTTTGGCTGCAATGTGCAAAAGAAGGTTTGATTTACGCATTCATCATCGGTGTCTGACACCACCGTACGATAGTTAATTAATATATTTATTGGAGGAGGAATATTAAAAAACTGGGCATCAGCGTGACTATCATCAAACAAATAAGGATGGGTTCCCCCACTACCTGTCACATGACCAGCACCAAACAAATGACCAAGCTCGTGAGCTGCCACATCAACATCACAATCAACATCAACGAGAGCAATGTATCCGTCTTCTTTTGCTCGTAAATCTAACCCTGATGCATTGGGGATAAATGTCGTAGGTATTGAAGAATTAATCCAATGCTGGGTTGGCGCAATACCACAGTCGCCAGCCACATTGGATGTAAAAACAACAACTAGATCAGCCCCATTATTATTTCGAAGATCAATTACAGTCTGAGATATCTCAGCTTGTTCGAATTGTTGAATCACATTGCCTGATAAAGTTACATTTGCTAATAAAGGAGTAAGAACATTTGTAGGAACAACAATACTAGAATTTAAAAATACTCCCTTAAAATAGTCCATTGCATCATTTATTTTTGAAATTTCTGCAGAAGAACTAGTGTTTGAAGTGTACAGGGGTAGGTAAGATTGTGATCTGTTGGTCAATCGACCATGCTTTTACAGAAATAAGAGACATCAAAAATATAAGCAAAGCTCCATTTTTCATTTTGATTCTCCTTTATTTGTCTTTACATCTTTTTCACGATCCTCTTCTAACCTAAGTCTCTCGCTAAACTCTAAATGTACACTTCGACGCTGTTTTGCGGATTCACTATCGCCCCTTATCAACCTCTTTTTTGGATCAAGCTCTATTACCAAATAATATTCGGCGCTGGAATCAACAGGCAGGACTCTGTAATGGTTATTAAAATCCGTCAATTGACCACTAACATAGAGTTTCGACCGTATTTGACTCTTGTATGGATCAGGACTAATTGCATTCCCTTTAACACTTTTAATATTTTCAGTTTTGACTTCGTGCCTAAAAGAACGAATATTTAAACTCATGGAATTAAGTTGGTCTTTTAAGTCCTTGCTAAGACGAGGATCGACAACATCAACACGAGAATTAAGCTTCTCGACTGTCCACCTTTGAGAAAGATCATTTTGGTAGGTTACTATCTCCTTAGTTTTAACAATCAAATCAACATCGTCAAACGGATTCATTACAAACGCCGTACCATTTTCAGCCAACAAGTCTAGATTCGCCTTCACAATACGATGTCTTTTCCCAAAGTAGGCAGCTCCTTTGAGGGAAAATTTATTATTATCAAATACTTTATCTTGGGTATTTTGTTCGACAGATTGAAAGAACTTTTCTAGGTCTTTGCTATCGATGGGAAATGGTTCACTTGAGAATACGTAACTGGAATGTAGCAATAGAATACTAATTCCTAATTTCAAAAAGATTTTCATCCTGAATACTCCTTTTGTTAGGTGTTTTTAGAATTAAAAACACGAGGAGATAATAGGCAAGGACACACAGTAAAGATATAGCCAAAAAGTATTAGTTCTAAAAGTTTGTTATGGATGTGATGAAAAACTAGGACCATGATTTATATAGGATATTTTACTTAACAGGCTAAAAAAAGTATCGAAACCTCCTTTTCTAACCAGCACATCTTTATATAGATTTGAGATCAAAATCACTACAAGCATAAGGGTTAGTTATCACTAAAAAGGGTAGTTTTTAACTACTAACCCCTGACTGGAAGCTCAGTATATTCAGGCAACTCACCTGGAGCCTTATACCACTCTGCTTTAGAACCACAGAATATATTTTGAGTCGGTTCGATACCGGGGCTGGTATCCAGAGAGCCTGCTGGAACAATGACCAATTCGCTGGCCTTGGAGCGCCATGGCAGTGACGAACCGCATTTTTCACAAAATGCTGTGGCAAAATATTTAGTTTCTTCTGGTAAAAAATTAACCACTGATGACTGGCCTTTAAGCCAGTTAAATTGACCGGGGGTTACAAATAAGTTTGAAGCGTGAGCACTTCCGGTTACTTTGCGGCAGCGGGAGCAATGACAGTATTGAAAAATACCCATATTGCCCGTTATTTGGTACTCCACTTGCCCGCATAGACAGCTGCCTTTTGCATTGGTAGTTTTCATTTTTTCTCCATTTTAAAATTTAAATCTTCCATAATTTAAAAACTACATTTAGTTTTTATCTGACCAAACTGCATATTCATTATTGCTCGGATCGCTAAAATGAAAACGCCGACCACCGGGAAATGAAAAAATGGGTTTTGTAATTTTCCCGCCGGCCTGTTCTATTTTTATCTGAGTCTTTTCTAATTTCTCACTGTAAAAAACAATCAGTGCGCTGCCATTTTTAGTGGCCGCGCAAAGATCCGATTTAAAAAAACCACCTTCTATTCCTGCATTCGAAAAGGCCGTGTACTCGGAACCATAGTCTTGGAAACTCCAATCGAAAACATCGCTAAAAAATGTTTTTGTTTTCTCTAAATCTCTTGCCGGAAATTCCAGATAATTAATTTTTTCATGATTGCTCACCCATCAACTCCTCAATCCAATTAATTTTTGGATCTAACTCGCCACGATCATAACGCTCCGTCATAGCATCCAGGCTGAGCGGCTTTATTCTCCACGCATTGCCGGCGGTGCCAAAAGCTTCATAGCGAGCAACGGCTATCGCCATCATCGCTTTGGTGGTTTCTTTTAGATAAGCACGAGGATCAAAGGCGCTCGGATTGTCATTTAGAAAACGACGCACGGCTCCTGTTGAAGCCAGCCGCAGGTCGGTATCTATATTAATTTTACGCACACCGTGTTTGATACCTTCGCAGATTTGATCGACGGGTACACCGTAGGTTTCAGGAATTTCGCCGCCGTATTGATTGATGACGGCGAGCCATTCCTGTGGCACGGAAGATGACCCATGCATCACCAGGTGGGTGCCCGGAATGCGGCGGTTTATCTCCTTGATTCGGTCTATAGCCAGTATGTCGCCGGTCGGCGGCCGGCTAAACTTATAGGCACCATGGCTAGTACCACAGGCGATGGCCAGTGCGTCGACGCCAGTTTTAGCGACAAAGTCTGCAGCTTCTTCAGGGTCGGTCAGCATTTGTTCTTGGGTTAACTTGCCCTCTGCGCCCTGCCCATCTTCCTCACCAGCCTCGCCGGTTTCTAGGGAGCCCAAACATCCGAGCTCACCCTCGACAGAGACGCCGCAGGCGTGAGCCATCTCAACACTGCGCTTGGTGACATCGACGTTATACTGATAGCTGGACGGGGTTTTGCCATCTTCTTCCAGTGAGCCATCCATCATCACTGAGCTAAAACCCAATTGGATGGAGCGCTGACAAATAGCTGGACTGGTGCCGTGATCCTGATGCATGCACACCGGAATATGTGGCCATTCTTCGATGGCTGCCTGAATAAGGTGACGGAGAAATGGGGCGCCCGCATATTTCCGCGCACCTGCCGATGCTTGAACTATAACCGGGCTGTCAGTTTGATCTGCGGCCATCATAATGGCGCGCATTTGCTCGAGATTGTTTACGTTAAATGCTGGCACGCCATAATTGCGTTCGGCGGCGTGATCCAGCATTTGCCGGAGAGAGATTAATGCCATATTACTATTCCTTTAGTACTAAATTTTAGTAGCAGTTTTTACACTGTAACTACTGAATCCATCTATTTAATCCAGCTATGTAATTTAACCTTACTGCTAACGATTTTCTCCCCGCTATTTTTTATGCTTACTTTTGGTTGTTTTTATATGGACTGCTATTAGGAGCTTTCTTTTGCGCGCTGTTCGAGCATAACCACAGCGGGTAGTTCTTTGCCTTCTACATATTCCAAAAACGCGCCACCCCCTGTAGAAATATAGGACACTTGTTCAGTGATTTCATATTTATCCACAGCTGCAAGAGTATCTCCGCCTCCGGCTATAGAAAAACCAGCACTGTCAGCAATCGCTAAGGCTATAGTTTTTGTGCCTTGACCAAATTGATCAAACTCAAAAACACCGACTGGGCCGTTCCAAATAATGGTGCCCATGGTAGTCAACATCGCAGCCAGGCTTGCCGCTGAATCGGGGCCTATATCAAAGATCATATCGTCTTCGGCAACATCGTCCACAGACTTGATGGTAGCTTCTGCGGTCTCTGAAAATTCTTTGCCAACCACGACATCGGTGGGCAATGGAATATTAACTTTTTTCATCAACTCTTGAGCGGCGGGAATCAGATCAAACTCACAGAGTGATTTACCCACGGGCTTGCCCGCGGCTGCGAGGAAGGTGTTGGCAATGCCGCCGCCAACAATTAACTGATCAACCTTATCGGAGAGCGCTTCCAATACCATTAGCTTAGTGGATACTTTTGAACCACCAACAATTGCTGCGACTGGTGGTGTCGGCGCGGCCAGCGCCTTGCCGAGGGCATCTAGCTCTTTGGCTAACAGTGGGCCGGCACAGGCAATGGAAGCAAATTTTGCCACTCCATGGGTAGAGGCCTGGGCGCGGTGAGCGGTACCAAAGGCATCCATCACAAAGATGTCGCAGAGATTGGCGTAAGCTTTGGCAAGAATATCGTCGTTCTTTTTCTCGCCCGGATTAAAGCGAACATTTTCCAGAATAACCACTTCACCAGCATCCATCTCTATGCCACTGGTCCAGCTCTGCTCAAGTCGCACTGACTGTCCAAGCAGGCCACTTAAATATTTGGCCACCGGCTCCATACTGAAATCGAGATTATATTCACCTTCAGTGGGTCGCCCCAGATGAGACATGAGTATGACTTTAGCACCGGCTTTTACCGCGTGCTGAATACTTGGCAGTGCGGCTCTTATTCGGGCATCACTGGTAACCTGGCCGTCTTTAATGGGTACATTGAGGTCTTCACGGATGAGTACGCGCTTGCCGGCTAAGTCGAGCTCGGTCATTAATTTGACGGTCATTTTAATTCCTAATGAATTATTTGTTGGTGATTGTGTTTGTAGCCTGAGTGTTGAACAATTCAGCTGAACACCAGTGCAAAAGAGTGTCAAGCATGCGATTGGCATAGCCCCATTCGTTATCAAACCAAATTAGCACTTTAACTAATTTCTGCTGGCTGACACGTGTCTGACTGGCGTCGACTATGCCGCTGCGCGGGTCGTGATTAAAATCACAGGAGGCTAATGGCTCTTCAGTATAGCCAAGTACGCCGTCTAAAAATCCCTCGGCGGCTTCTGATAAGACGGCATTCACCGCGGCCGTATCAACGTTTGTATTGAGCATTACCGATAGGTCAATTACTGAAACATTCACCGTTGGTACGCGCATCGCCTGGGCTTGAAAGCGCCCGGTGAGTTCCGGCAGCAGGCGATCAATTCCCAGAGCCAGACCCGTGTCTACTGGAATAATAGACTGCATGGCGGCGCGGGTTTTGCGCAGGTCGGTGTGATGGTAAGCATCAATCACTGGCTGATCGTTCATCGCCGAGTGAATGGTGGTGATAACACCGCCATCAACACCAAAGTGATCATTGAGTACCTTTATGACTGGAACGACACAGTTGGTCGAGCAGGAGGCACTGGAGATAATGGTTTCATCACCCGTGAGAATATGCTGATTGATTCCATAGACAATGGTGGCATCGACATTGGATTCAGCGGGCTGTGAGAACAGCACTCGCTTGGCGCCACTGTCTATATGCTGCTGTGCGGTGGCACGATCGGCAAAGGCACCACTGCATTCCAGCACTACATCTATCCCTAGCTCGCCCCAAGGCAGCTGGCTAATTTGCTCGCTGTGGAAAATGGTAATGCTGTCGCCATTGATCGTCAGCTGATCATCAGCGACGTCAACAGTGCCGGGGAAACGCCCGTGGGTAGAGTCGTAGCGCGTGAGATGGCCGATAGTTTTACCATCGGCCAGCTCGTTGATCGCCACCACTTTAACCATGTTACGCGCATCTGATTCATACAGAGCACGTAACACTGAGCGGCCTATTCGACCGTAGCCATTAATGGCTAGGCGAATCATTAGCCGATTGATTCCATGACGTTGGAGACAACATTTTCAACGGTGAAACCAAATTCTTTCATTAATACATTGCCGGGAGCAGACTCGCCAAAGCTGGTCATACCCACAACGCGGCCGTCGAGACCGACAAACTTGTACCAGTAGTCGGCGTGCAGAGCTTCAACAGCAACTCGCGCGCGAACCGCTGGCGGCAAGACTGCATCGCGGTAATCAGCATCCTGTGCGGAGAAGATCTCTGCACAGGGCATTGAAACCACGCGAACCTGAATGCCTTTACCCGCCAGATCATCGGCAGCGGCTACGGCGAGCTCAACTTCAGAACCCGTGGCAATCAAAATTGCCTTAGGGTTGGTGCAATCTTTAAGGATATAACCACCGCGGGCAATGGCGGCGACCTGCTCATTAGATCGCGGCATAGGTGCTAGACCCTGGCGACTAAAGACCAGTGCGCTGGGTCCGTCGCGACGCTCGATAGCATTCTTCCAACAAACCGCAGACTCGACAGTGTCACAGGGACGCCAGGTGTGCAGGTTAGGTGTTGAGCGCAGCGCGCTGAGTTGTTCGACAGGCTGGTGCGTCGGGCCATCTTCACCCAGACCGATGGAGTCGTGGGTGTAGACAAAGATGCTCTGCAGACCCATCAATGCTGACATGCGCACTGCGTTACGGGCATATTCCATAAACATCAGGAAGGTGGCGCCGTAGTTCACAAAGCCGCCGTGCAGGGCGATGCCATTCATAATGGCGCTCATGCCAAATTCACGCACGCCGTAATAGATGTAGTTGCCATTGGCATCATCGGCGCTGATATCTTTTGAACCAGACCAGATAGTTAGGTTTGACCCAGCCAAGTCAGCTGAGCCACCAAGCAGTTCAGGCAATTCTGGGCCGAAGGCATTCAGACAATTTTGTGAGGCTTTTCGCGATGCCACTTTTTCCATGTTGCTCTGGCATTCTGCGATATAAGCGTCAGCTTTGGCACTGAAGTCTTCGGGCAGATCGCCTCGAGTGCGGCGCTCAAATTCTGCGGCCAGCTCCGGGTACTCTGCGCGGTACTCTTCTAACTGGTTAGCCCAGCTAGTTTGTGCGGAGGCACCTTTTTCAAGGCCGCTCCAGCCAGCGTAATGATCTTCAGGAATTTCAAAGGGTCCGTGAGTCCAACCCAGCGCTTCACGAGTTAGGGCAACTTCGTCTACGCCCAGTGCTGCGCCGTGACAATCTTCTTTGCCCTGTTTGTTGGGGGAGCCAAAACCAATAATGGTTTTGCAGCAAATCAATGTTGGCTTGCCGGTCTCGGCATGAGCCTGTTCGATCGCTGCTTTAATCGCGTCACTATCATGGCCATCAACATTGGCAATTACCTGCCAGCCGTAGGATTCGAAACGCGCTGGGGTGTCGTCGCTAAACCAGCCTTCAACTTCACCATCAATCGAGATGCCGTTGTCGTCATAAAAGGCGACCAGCTTGTTGAGCTTTAAGGTGCCGGCCAGTGAGCAGACTTCGTGAGAGATACCTTCCATCAGGCAGCCATCGCCGAGGAATGTGTAGGTGCTGTGATCGACCAAATCGTGACCCGGACGGTTGAACTGCGCGCCGAGAACTTTCTCAGCCAGCGCCATACCCACTGCGTTACTGATGCCCTGACCCAGCGGGCCAGTGGTTGTTTCTACACCTGGGGCATAACCGTATTCAGGGTGGCCGGGTGTCTTGGAGTGCAATTGGCGGAAGTTTTTAATCTCTTCAATTGGTAGGTCATAGCCTGTGAGGTGCAATAGAGAGTAGAGCAACATGGAGCCGTGACCGTTGGAGAGCACGAAGCGATCCCGGTTCACCCAAGTTGGGTCAGCTGGATTGTGGCTGAGATAGTCATTCCAGAGTACTTCGGCAATATCTGCCATGCCCATTGGGGCTCCGGGATGGCCACTATTAGCCTGTTGAACTGCATCCATACTGAGGGCGCGAA
>Ga0206125_10000092_pt1 | contig 118741 bp, 95 predicted proteins | sample Helgoland_Spring_4_FD_148598 | JGI IMG/M metagenome (GOLD analysis project Ga0206125, IMG submission 148598) | Pelagic subsurface seawater microbial communities from Kabeltonne, Helgoland, North Sea - Helgoland_Spring_Bloom_20160331_1 | ecosystem: Environmental > Aquatic > Marine > Epipelagic ...
GGTGGAGAAATCTGTACGCCTGATCACGCCTATCTACATGATGGCCGAGCGCGCTCCATTGAAGAGGCCATTTTATGGCACGGCATTGAAGGCTCTGAAGGGAAAAGATCGACTGATGCATATAAGGCCTTGTCAGTGCAAAATCAACAGTCGGTATTGCGTTTCCTCGAATCTTTATAAGCGTAAATTAAACGGTTATCGTTAACGTGGCCCCGACTAGGATCGGGGCTTTTTTTTGTTTTTAAACATAGCTTAAACATAGCTTAAACATAACTTAAACATAACTTAAACAAAGCTTACGCATAGCCTGACAGGCAGGCTAACCCTCCTTCAAAAAAGGCATATAAGTCACCGGCAATACCCGTGCTTTAGGATTATTAAACGACACTGGTTCAGTAAGTGTTTTATACGACGGAGGAATATCAATAGGTACCGGCTTACTGTTCAGTAATAGTTTATATCTGGAAACTTCAGCAACTGGGTGTAAAAAAGAACCGACAAAATTAATCCGGTTACCCATACGGTGGTGATGTAAGTCGCCATCATATCTTTTAGCCTATCCGCTAAAGTATGGGTACTTCCGGATGACTGATTTCCCCGGTTAGTCCAGCGCTGTTTCGACAGCCTGGCCAGGCAGTAAACTTTAACCGCAGCATTTAACAGCTGGTTAAAATAGAGAATAAACGGCCACTCAATATGAATGCTGGTGCTGTAGCGAAAGAGAAACAGCGATAGCGCCATCCGTGAAATAGCAATCCAGATAAAATAAGAAACAATATAGTAGGGATCCTTTAGCAGGGTAGCCCCCACCGCAACTATCGGGCTAACCAGCATGGTCCACATGGCGATACGCTGATCCATCACACACCACCAGATAAAATATCCCACTTTGTTAGGCCCCAATTTAAGCGCACGGGTGCCATTGCGCAGCATATTGCCCGACCAGCGGCGAAAGTTCTGAGTCATGCGCTCAATCCCTGAACCCTCAATTTCCTCAATGGTATACACCAGCGCATCCGGGACATAAAGCATCTTGGCATCCTGGGTGAGCATGTAGTACCAAGTGCTTTTATCGTCGCCGGAGAGAAAGCGGAACGTACCCCACAACCAGTGATAGAGGTGGTCGGCTTCGAGCATGCGGATAAATTTATATTTGGTTAGATGGTTTGCACGGAACACAGACATGCGCCCCGTCAGGGTTAATACCTTATTGGACATCGAGTGAGATTGCATAGCGATTCTGCGTTGAGAAAAGCGCATGGTCAGCCAGGATTGAATCCATTTTGGTCCGTAGCAAATCACCTCTTCATTTGTGGTCACCGCTTGCAGTTGGGGGTCGTTCTCAAATAACGGACAGCATTGGCGGAGTATTCCCGGTGCCAACACCGCATCGCCATCCATAAAAACAATCAGATCGTCTTTGTGAATGCCGCGGCGTGACATGGCCCGCAACACCAAGCCAATCGCCATGCGTTTGCCAGAAACATTCTGGCGAATCATTATAAATTCCAGAGGCAGGTGGCTGGCGTGCTGGCGCAGATAGTCAATGATGATATCTTCGTCATAGGCATCGCCAGAACCCAACCACAATGTGGCGGGCATCCCGGACTCTTCGACTTCTCGGCAGATACTCTGGATAACCAGTTCGGTGGTGTCGCGGCGCTCGCGAAAGGTGGTCATCATAAAATGCATATGTTGCGGTCGCCAACCGTCGCGCCAAACTTTGTCGGCCTTGGCACGAATTTTTGGAAAGCGTCGATGCTGATAAAACTCCGAGCGCACAACATGCACAAACCACCAGCTGTAGCGCCATATCCCCAGGGTTCCAAGAGTAATAGTGACCGCCTTAAGTTCTGGTATCCATATTTTGTTGGGCACCCAAAGAACCAGTAATAAACAGATAATGATATAGGCGGTTAATTGTAAAAGCGCTTTTGAATGCCATTTTACATAATGCTCGGAGCCAAGTTGAATGGTGGGTTGGCCGCTGGCTAGGGCACTGTAATCAGGTTTTTTTCGAGAGGCGTTCACAGTGCCTGCTGAAATAAAATCTCAGCGTCAGTCCCGTTATCCCGCGCTTCTCCAGAAAGGTATTTAAGGACTTTCTGGCTGATTCTTGTGGTTGCAAATCGCACTTCGACAGGTAGCCCTGAGCGCAGGTTTCGTGCATCAGAACTATCCATATGCAGCTCAATTTCTACTCTTATATTTCGCTGCGACTGATTATCTGGTCGATAGGTGTGCTGCTGGGCTGGAGAGGTTAGGGTATCTTTCACAATCTCTCTCACATAACCCAACCAGTGCTGATTTAAACTCAGTAGGTGGACCTGAGTTAACTGATCAAGGTAAATTAAACGTGCCTCCTGCTCGGTAACAAACACATTGACTGTGGGTACCTCGGCGCGCTCAAAGATACCCAGCGTTTCACCGCGTTTGACCATGGCGCCGCGCTCGCGTAACAGATGCACCAGACGCCCATCACTGGGTGAGAGAATTGACAGGTTTTCCTGATAGTCATAGAGAGCGAGTAGGTCTTGCATAGCCAGCCGGACTTCCTGCTCGACCAAATCTATATCAATCTGTAGTAGGCGTGCCTCACGACTGGTCACTGAACCAGAGGTTTCAATGGCCAGCTGATAGCGTTTACGCTGGGCTTCCAGTTCCAATTTTTTCTGTTCAATACCAATTTTAGCTTCAGCAATTTGCTTTTGTAGCTGGGGCGATTCAATGGTCAGTATTGGTGAACCCTCGGACACTGGCTCATCAATAAAACTGGAAACTCTAGTAATGCGACCATCGACAAGGGAGACAATGGATTCTGCGGGGATTGAGGTTGCCGCTGTCTCGACTTTTAAGGTGAGAAAGTTTTCATAGAGAGTCATTAATAACAGGCTAAATAAACCGATTCCCAGACTCAGATAGAAGAGTGACATCGTCAGCATACGCAGCGGTATTCGCGACACTGGCAACTCTTCTGTCGGGCTGGCGCTGGGGTTTGTCGACACTGGTGTCACCGGTGAATCAATACGCAGAATAGTATCTTTAAGGGGCACCATAGAACCGCGCACCAACTGTTCAATAAAGTGATTCATTAGTTCAATTTGACGGCTGTTCAACTCTACAAACTGGCAGGCGAAATGGCCGCTCTCAGGGTTGCTGCGCACCACTTGCGCAACCACATCAAAGGCTATCATAAAGCCCTGAAAGGGCAGTTCGAACTTCCAGGGTAACTGATCGCCAATCTTTATAGCATCATCCCAGCGATCCCAGTCGCGCACTCTAAAGCCGCCGAGACTCCAATCCACGGCGCTGTAGTGACGGCCATCAACAGTTAAATTTAGCGGCGTAGCGACTCTATGATGTAATCGCTGACAGGCCTTTTCACGGGTAATTTCCAAAAAACGGCGCCTTCCAGTAGCTATGTTGTAAGTAAATTATTGTTCGTAGGTGGAAATATACGGCAATTATTGAGCCAACTTTCTAAAGCTATTAGCTTGGGGCCAAAGCTTGATTATAAAGCCCGATTAATAGGCCTCTTAAGAGATAAGTCGGCTTTTTATTGCGAATAAATCTTAATCAGTAAATCGATTCTGCTTTTGCATATTGCACTGCAGAATGCGAAAAATTTTCAAACTGCACTCTTATATTGCCATTTTCGATTTCTTTATCCATCTTCTAAGCTATTGATTTTTATAGAGCTATCAACGAATTATTCTTGTTGGCCTGAGGATTGCTAGCAGTTAGTAACAGACAGCCCTGTATAAAAGAGTTTTTTCCGATTAATAAAAGCAAGTGCATTCAAAGGATTTGAAAAGGCATGGTTTTCTCAAGCAATATTTTCCTTTTTGTTTTTTTGCCGATATTTTTGACGTTTTATTATTTAACGCCAGAGCGTAAGCGCTCCTGGATAATACTGATTGGCAGCTATATTTTTTATGCCTGGTGGCGGGTTGATTTCCTGCTGCTGTTTATCGCCGTTACCCTGTGGAATTATTATATAGGTCGAGGTATATCTAGCTCAGGTATCGGCTCCAGACGAGCGCGGCAATGGGTTACGGTCGGCATCTGCGCAAACCTTAGCGCGCTGGGCTATTTTAAATACGCCAATTTTGGTGTCGCCACCGTAAATGCCGCAATGGCTGAGCTGGGATTGGATCCCTGGTTATTAACCGTGGTTATCTTGCCCATCGGCATTTCGTTTTATATTTTTCAGGCGATCAGCTACATCATTGATGTCTATCGGGGTGATTCCCCAGCCACGGAAAATATTATCGACTTCGCCGCCTTTATTGCCCTGTTTCCGCAATTAATTGCCGGACCAGTTTTGCGCTACAAAGATGTTGCAAATCAGTTCTCGCAGCGCAGCCACAGCGTCGATAAATTCGCTCTGGGTGTTCAGCGTTTTATGCTTGGATTTATTAAAAAGGTGATTATTGCCGATAGTCTGGCACCTCTGGTTAATCAGGGCTTTGCCCTGCAAGATCCAAGCTTTTTGGATGCCTGGTTAGCGGTATTGGCCTATACCGCTCAGCTGTATTTTGATTTCTCCGGTTATGCGGATATGGCCATTGGCCTAGGTCTGATGATGGGCTTCCGCTTTATGGAGAACTTCGCCCATCCCTATATCAGTCAGTCGATTACCGAGTTCTGGCGACGCTGGCATATCAGTCTCTCGAGCTGGTTGCGGGACTATCTGTATATCCCACTTGGCGGTAATCGCCGCGGCCAAATTATTACCTATCGCAATCTGTTTTTGACCATGTTTTTGGGTGGCTTATGGCATGGCGCCAATTGGACATTTTTAATCTGGGGCGCATGGCATGGCGCTGTATTGGCCCTTGAAAAAGCACTGGGCGTGGATACCAGCGCAAAACATTTTTCTGTTTTGCGCTGGCTGTTGTGTTTGTTGTTAGTGATGTTGGGCTGGGTGGTGTTTCGAGCGGAAAACCTCAGTCAGGCGCTGACCCTCTACGCTGCATTATTGTCCCTATCAAATGTATCTGAATCACTGCAGCTCAGCACGGTTTATGCCGGGCAGATAACATCGGTTCAGCTCTATGCATTGCTGCTGGCTTGGCTGGTGATTGTTGCCCGTGGTTTCTATCAACGCTATCAGGAGAGGCTGCAAATTAATCTTTCGGATAATAGGACTATTGAAATTCCATTTGCCTATAACGCTTTGATAATGCCGCTCTTTGTGTTGGCAATTTTTAAGCTCTCTGCCGAGAGTTATTCTGCCTTTCTCTACTTTCAGTTTTAAGGGTAAAAACAATGACAGGACTGTTATATAAGAAACTGATTATCGCCCTTTTTCTACTTCTGGTGTTTGCGGCAAGTATTGCCACCTTGGGAAATCTTGAGCGTGACTCGAATACAACTTTTGATCGCCAATCCCTGTTGTCGGGAAAACTGGCGCGAGATTTTGAACAGCGCTATGACAAAGATTTTTCGCTGCAGAAGATTGGACTTAATGTGTGGGCCGCAGTGCAATATATCCTTTTCAAGGAAGCCAAGAAAGGCCTTTTGATCGGCACTGATGGCTGGTTTTTTTCCGCTGAGGAATTTTTTGTTTCCGCGGCTGCCGAGCAGGCCTTAGATGATAATCTGAATTTTATCGGTCAGGCCTCGCAGCAGCTAGCCAGTCATGGGGTCGATTTGATTGTTGTCCTGATACCCTCCAAGGCAAGGTTGTTGAATAGCAAAACCGGTCGCCACCGGCCCGCGAAACTGCATAGAAAAATGTATTCTCAGGTTATTAATAGCCTAGATAAAAAGCATATTCTCACTGTTGATGGTTGGCAGGAAATGCGCGCTCACGCTTACTCTGAATCCCTTTACCTAAAGACTGACACCCACTGGAGTTCTCAGGGGGCAGCGTTAATGGCTTCGCGCACGGCCGCCCTTTTTTATCAGCATTTACCCCAGTTAAGTTTGGCGCCACAAGAATTTATTACCGAAAGCAGTGGTGAGCAATTTGTGCAGGGTGATTTGTTGCGCTTTCTTCCCCTGTCGCCCTTATTCGACAATTTAATGCCGACAGCAGAGAGCGTCGATATCTATCAAACCTATGCCGCCGAAGAAGATTTTTTACTGGCATTGGATATGTCTGAAGAGCTTGGCGAAGTGGTGTTGTTGGGAACCAGCTTTAGTGCCGATCGGCGCTGGAATTTCGACGGTGCTTTAAAGCAGGCGCTGACCGTTGATGTACAAAATTTAGCCGAGCAGGGGCAGGGACCAATAGTGCCGATGGCTGATTTTTTAAAGGATCAATTACCCGCAGCGACAAATTTAAAACTGGTGATTTGGGAAATTCCCGAGCGCTATCTGCCAGTGGCCTACCCACAGGCTTATTTTCAAACAAACTTATAGCGCTACAAGCTATCAATTGAAAACTAATAACTAATAACAACAGCAATGGCATAGGGAGATCAAATGGAACACCAACATCAAGAGCAACAGATAGCTAGAGGGGGAGTGCTACATCTGCTGTTGGTCTGCAGTATATTGAGTATTCTATTGGCTAGTTCGTTGCGCAGCCTTGCCAATGAGGCTGCTCTTTACGATCTGGCTCCAGAGGGATCGGCCTTTTTAAGACTCATTGATCTGCGAAAAAGTACAGCTGATAACTTGTCTCCTGACCGATTGACCCTTCGTATACAAGATAAGCGGCTATCCACGGCTGCCTATTGCAGCGCCTCTGAGTTTATCTATCTGCCGTCGGGAGAATATCGCGAGCCTGTCAATGGTTTGTCCTGGAAGGGGTCTCTAGAGGCAAATAAGGCCTATTCACTGGTGGTGGATAATAGATCGGTGAGGCTACTTGAGGATTATCGCGCGGCTGATACAAGGCGTGCGGTTTTAGCCATGTACAATTTTTCCAGTTTCTCTCAGCTCGATTTGCAAACTGACAGATCTGCACGGCCTGTCTTTACCGCTATTGCTCAGGGTGAATCGACCGCCCGTCCGATCAACCCGTTTAAAAGTGCCTTCGCGGTGGTCAACTCGGCAGCGGCCGATGGCAACAGTCTTGCGGTAACCGATGAAATGATTTTTCAGTCGGGTGTTCTGGCGAGCCTGTTTGTCTGTGATGGCGATAAGGGAGTTTTTACCCGCTGGGTCAATCGACTGGGGGGCGGCCAATGATTGCCTCTCGCATCGGATTAAAATTATTAAGCCTAGGCTTTATATGCGCTTACCTGATGGCAGATTTGGCCAGTGCCAATACTATTGCCCCGGCTAAAACCGAGCTCTGTGATACGGCGGCTCGGGCGGAAAGTTACAGTGGCGCTTTTCTAAAGAATTTTAAAGTTCTGCAAAAAGGCGATAAAGACTGGCTGTATCGGGATATGGATTTAAAACGCACCTATGGCCCCAGACAGCCAGGTTATAAAAAATTGCAGCAGTTGCAGCAGGCTTTGCAGTCAAGGGGCACAACGCTGGTTATGGTGCCGATTCCGGGACGTGCAATCATACACCCCGAATATCTCGGTGATATTCACTACGATGTACCGCGCGCACGGAAGTCTTATATCAATTATCTACAGCAATTGCGCAGCCTGATGATTGTAGTGCCAGATATCGGCAGCCTGTTCGACCAGGCCCAGGACAAGCCGTTGTTTTTTGCCCGCGATCATCACTGGAACCATCATGGCGCGCGCACCATTGCCAGATTAACCGCCCATTCAATCAAGGCTGAAAAGAAACTCTATTCACGCATTAGCAAACAAAAGTTTGAAAGTTTTGGGGTCGGCAGTGAGCGCAACAATGGCAGTTTGCAGCGCGCGGCACAGGAACTCTGTGAACAGTCTTATCCCCAAGAGCCATTTAAGCTCTATCAGACAGTTGCTGCGGCTGGTGATGATCTCTTCGCAGACATGGTAGAGCCGCAGATAGTTCTGGTGGGCACTAGCAATAGCAAAGGTCGCATGAACTTTAATTTTGATGGTTTTCTCGCCCACTATGTCGGCGCTAATGTTGATAATAAAGCGCAAAGCGGTGGTGGTTTTGGTGGTGCATTAAAGTCTTATTTAGGCAGCGAGGGCTTTCAGGCGTCGCCACCAAAGATTTTAGTGTGGGAAATTCCCGGTTATTACTCCCTTAATGATGAGGCTTTTTTTGAGCAGATACTGAGTCGTTTACAAATCTCTGGAGAGCCGTCATCAAGCTAAAAACCCCTTCGGACATTATTGTAACGACCGCTTTAGCTATTGCGCCATTAGGTGTTTCATTAGGTGCTTCATTTCGTGTTTTATTGGGTTTCTTCTTGAGCGTCTTCTTGAGTGTCTTATTTATTGCTTTCAGCGGCGTGATCAATGCCAGTTCCAGCGACAGCGATTCTCTGCAGGGGTCAGTAAGCTATGGTTACGACAGTAATCCCTTCAAACTCTCATCCCCCGATGCCAGTCAGAGCGAGGCGGAATATAAAGCCTTAACCCTTAAATATCAGGGTGATAGCTATCTGTCAGGTAAAAAAAAACAGGGTAAAAATTCTGCGAGCAAGGCTAAAAAAGCCAATCTACTGTACCGACTAAAACTCAATAAGCGTATTTACAGCCACAGTCGCAGTGCAGGAGATAATTTCCGATTGGATGGTCACCTGCGCTGGATAGAGCGCTTTAAAATGGCTGAGCGCAAGGCAAGTCTGCTTGTTAGTGCCGATATACGCAGTGAACGCAATACCTATTACAGTCAAACTCAGCGCCAGATAGCGGAGACTAGCGACGGGGATCTGATCGATAATCGCTTTAGCTATGATGCCGCCGGTGTGACTGCCGAACTGGTTTATTACGCCAATAAAAAGAAGTCCTGGTCGCTATTAACGCAGTTTGGTCAGCGCAGCTATGTTGAAGATTATCGCGATATTGGTCTTGAGGCTTTGGATTTCAATGAGTTTCGGTTGCAGCCGAGTTTTCGCTTTAAGACAGATTCAGGGTCGAGTCTACGGGTCTTTGCCTACCATAAGTTCCGTGACTATCAGGGGCTACAAAATGAATCGGTGGATGACTCATCGCTGGTCGGATATACACTCAATGGATATGGCTTGGTATTGAGTCAATCGGTGACTGAACGGCTTGAGTCATCGGTCTATCTGAGTGGCTACTTTGCCCGCGACAATGGCGCGGGGCTTCGCGATCTCAACTACCACAGTGTAGTGATTAACGTTAACTATCAATTGGATACTGGGGGCGAGTTGCAATTTAACAGTCAGGCTTACCAGCGCGAGTATTTAAATCCCGGATTTTCTCCGGCCGAGTCTGAGATAAGTGTATCTGGCGGGCAACGCAATGGCCTAATGGCTGAGGTGCGCCTTTCCAAACCGCTGGTTTGGGCGCCTTTAACAGGGCTGGTTTCTCTGCGTAAAGAGCAGGAGCGCAACAGTACTGAGGGCCTCAGTTATCAGCGTTATTTAATAGAAGTTGGCTTGCAGTTTCAGCTTTAAATTGCCTATATCGACCCGGTGCTTTATGAGGAGAATTTTATTTACATAAGCCTTATTGACCCGCGGATAGTAAATTTTACTCGGCGGGGAAAAAACTATACTATTATGTATAAGCATGTATGTATTGATCAACCTGTGTAATTAGATAAATTAAACAGAGACCTATTCTATGAAAGGGTTCGTGATTACTTTAGCGCTTAATCATCTTGAGAAAGAATTAGACCCGCACATGAAGGGAGATTTACTGGATAATTTGGGTGGCCAGCCAGGGGGAGGTTACCTACCAATGGAAGACTATCCTGATTCGACATTGGTTGAGTTGATTGAGCAGTCTGCACAACTGTGTGGAATGACAGGCTCCAAACTAGGAAAGATATTGGGCGTCTTTCTATTTGCCGAGTTATTGGCAATGAATCCAGATTGGGTCGAGCAGGGCAATAATACCTTTGGGGTACTGAAGAGTCATGATGTGAGTCTAAATGCAACTATGGAGCTGTCATTTCCGGGTTTAATTACCCCAGTATTTAATTGTCTTGAAATTAATACAGATAAAATGGAAGTTGATTATTGCTCGCCTTTTCTGCCGGCAAATGTTGCTGAGGGCTTGATAGATGCTATCGCGATTCATTTTAACGAGCATTTTACAATTGATCGGTTAGAGCCGGATCCGCCAGTCGGTTGTAATAAGAAGTTTATTCTAAGACGCAAAGTAGTAGTTCATTCTTTAATAGCCTTTAGTTAAAGGATTTAGACGTTTTCACTAATGGAGTTGGATTGCCATGTACGGCGAATATTTTATTAATTATATTGTCTATCTGTCAGTGGTATTGACGTGCCGGTAGATACCAGTAAACCGCTAAAAAACAAGTTACTTCGTGAAACTGCTGCTCGGCATATGGCGGAGCAACTTCTCGAAAATAAAAGTCGCGAGCTCTATCAAACCAATCAAGAGTTGTACCTGCGTAATCAAAAAATTGCTGAGCAGAGCCGACACCTCCGGAAGCAGGTTATTGAACTGCAAGAGACCCGCGAACAATTAGTGCAGTCTGAAAAGATGGCGGTGATTGGACAGCTGGCTGCCGGCGTGGCCCATGAAATTAATAATCCGGTGGGCTTTATTGCCAGCAATCTGGATACCTTGAGCGACTATTTGTTGGATTTACGCGAGCTGGTCAACAAGCAGCAACAGTGTCTTGGTGTGCTCGCAGCTGAGAACTCTAAAGAGTCTCAACTCTTTGATGAACTGCGTGCTTTTGCTCAAAAAATTAATATTGATTATCTATTGCCAGATATAGACCAGCTGATTAGCGACTCTATTGAAGGCGCTCAGAGAGTAGAGCAGATTGTTGCCGATCTGTCGGACTTTTCTTATTTAAGCGCCCCCCAAACAGCTGCCGAGGATATTAATGTTCTATTGCAAAAGAGCATCAATATAGCCTCTAGCGAACTCAAGTATAAGGCTGATATAGAACTGCATCTCGCAGAAATTCCTCTGGTGATGTGCCATTGCGGAAAGATAGGTCAGGTATTTCTCAACCTGTTGGTAAATGCTGCCCAGGCTATAAAAGAACGTGGGTTGATTAGTGTTGCTACAGGTAGCGATGGTGAAAGAGTATGGGTTGAAATCGCTGATAATGGCTGTGGTATTGCCGAGTCGAACTTGGGGAAAATATTCGATCCATTCTTTACCACCAAAGAGATTGGCAAGGGCACCGGGCTTGGGTTGCATGTGGTAAAAGGCGCCGTTGATCTGCACGGTGGTGAGATTTATGTCAGCAGTAAAGAGGATTGCGGTGCCTCTTTTAAGATTTTTTTACCGGTTGCTGGGGTGCAGTAATTAGCCAATAGGATGGCTTATATTTGACAACGAAGTATTGAACAACTAAACACAACTGCAAGAACAAAAATATTTGCAGTCTGTTTGCAGGAAGCATTAATTAACAGGAGGGACCTGTCCATAATGAATAATAGTCAACCTACTATACTGTTGGTCGATGATGAGAGACGTGTGCTCTCATCCCTTACACGCTGCCTGGCAAGGCTGGGCGTTAACTTGGTTGATTATAGCTGTCCGCAACAGGCGCTTGAGTTTGCCGCGGATAATCGACCAGACCTGGTGATTTCCGATCAACGGATGCCGCAGATGCAGGGCAGTCAGATGCTCGATGAAATAAAGTCTCTGTGGCCGGATGTTCAAACCATTATTCTCAGTGGCTACAGCGATCTCGAGTCCCTCTCAGATGCATTTAACCGGCGGGTTATCGATCGCTTTATTAGCAAACCCTGGGACAATAACGAGTTGCGTATGGTGGTGAGTGCTGCACTCAGAGAGCAGGGGCTATTTGGTTTTAATAGTGAAAAAAGTCCCTCGGTGACGGCGAATTTCCACGGCATGTTGAGTACCAATCCGGCGGTCTACCGTCTATTCGAACGCATTACCAAGTCGGCGAGAGCCAATATTCCAATCTTTATTTCTGGTGAAACTGGAACCGGCAAAGAGTTGGTTGCTAAGGCATGTCATTTGGAGAGCCCGAGAAAGTCACAACCGTTTATTGCCATAAACTGTGCAAATTTTAATGAACATCTTATTGAGTCCCAGTTGTTTGGCCATAAGAAGGGCGCCTTTACCGGCGCCACAGCCGATCATCAGGGGCTGTTCGCCGCGGCTGGGCAGGGCACACTTTTTCTCGATGAGGTGACGACACTTCCGTTGCCGCTGCAGGCTAAATTGCTGCGGGTTATTCAGGAGCGGGAGTTCACGCCGGTTGGCAGTCATCAGACCCAACCCTTTACCGCTCAGTTATTGACGGCATCGTCGACCACCTTGGCTGAGGCGGTCGAGCGGGGTCAGTTTCGTGAAGATCTTTACTATCGACTCAATGTTATTCCACTCCGGTTGCCGCCGCTGCGTGACCGTGGGGAGGATGTGGTTATTATGGCGGAGCACTTTTTACAGCTGTTTGCCCGACGCGAGAAGAAAGTTTTTAAAGGCTTTAGTGAGGATGCCAAAGGATTTCTTCGCCAATATCACTGGCCGGGAAATGTTCGCCAGTTGGAAAATCTGACTCACAGTATTGTGGTGCTTGCGGACAAGCGGATTGTGGATGCGGCGATGCTGCGTTCGGCACTGGATATTGATGTTAAAGGGTCAGTGAACGGTTCGGTGAACGGTTTGGTGAACGGTTCGGTGAATGGTTTGGTGAATCCTTCATCGGGCATTGGTGAGGCGGGTGGCACTCGGCAGGCTAACGGCGCTCAACAGGCTAGCGGTGCTGCTCATACTGGCGGTGCTTCCTATACTAGCGGTGCTTCCTATACTAGCGGTGCTTCCTATACTGGCAATGCTGGAAGGAAGGCAGGTAGCAGCGTAGGGGCGGTTATGCCGCTGTGGCAGGTGGAGAAAAATACGATTGAGGATGCTATTGCCAGCTGTGGTGGCAATGTGCCGAGAGCGGCAGCGCTGCTGGAGGTTAGTCCTTCGACAATTTACCGCAAGCAGAAGCATTGGTTAGCCTAATTCTGGTATGGCGATGTGCAATGCATTTTGCAAAATTTCGCAATGCCGGACAATTCTAAATATAATCTATATTATTAGAATATCTATATAACATACTGAAATAGAACATAAAATTCTCCATTAAATTAGTTGGCACAGAGTTTGCGATGATCTTGGCATAGGATTTGTTATTGCAGATTCACCAATCATGGCTGCCATGCCACAGGGAGAAATAATGATAAATGACAACGGATTAGAATCAGCGGTAAGTCATCGCGATATGGCTGTTCTCGGAACGAGCAAAGGGTTGGACTCTTCTTTGAACTCTCCTTTGAACTCTTCTTTGGATTCAACTTCAGAGAGCCCCAAGACGCTTAATTCATTACCCCTATCCACACTGGATGTCAGTTCCCCTGCGGCGGCTAATGATAGTCGATTAAGCTTTAATCTCGATCCCTTACCCGGGATAGAATTCGCCGCAAAACCCACTATTAGTGTGCTCGGTTTAGGTTATGTAGGGGCGGTTTCCGCTGCCTGTTTTTCCGACCGCGGGCATTCGGTTATTGGTGTTGACCCGGATGCTGAGAGGGTTGCTACTTTAAATCGTGGTGAGTCGCCTATTGTTGAGGAGGGGTTGGCTGAATTGCTGTCTGTTGCGCGGCAGGTGGGCCGTCTTGAGGCTATGTGTGACTGCTATCCTGCGGTGATGGAGTCCGATATCACACTGGTCTGCGTAGGCACGCCAACGGGCCCTAATGGTGAGTGCGATCTCAAATACTTGCGTATCGCCGCCGAGCAGATTGGCTCGGCTCTGGCGGTAAAGGATGATTATCATGTGGTGGTCTTTCGGAGTACGGTTCCGCCTAAAACAACCCGTGATATTTTGATACCGATTCTGGAAGAGGTCTCAGGTAAGTTTTCTGGGCGCGACTTTGGTGTCTGTTTTAATCCAGAATTTTTGCGTGAGAGCAGCGCTATTAAAGATTTCTATGAACCCCCTAAAACGGTGATTGGCTCTGTGGATCAGCGCAGTTCAGCGGCGGTAGCCGAGCTCTATAAGGGTCTGCCTGGGGAGTTGATTGAAACGACTATTGAGGCGGCGGAGTTTGTTAAATATATCGACAATACTTGGCATGGACTGAAGGTTGGCTTTGGCAATGAGGTGGGACGTCTGTGCAAGGCGTTGGGTGTGGATAGTCATCAGGTGATGAATATTTTTGTTAAGGATACCAAGCTCAATCTATCTCCCTATTATCTGCGACCCGGTTTTGCCTTTGGCGGCTCCTGTCTGCCTAAAGATGCTCGGGGAATTATGCATTTAGCGGCTCATAACCAGGTTGAGACGCCACTGATTGACAGCATTATTAATTCTAATGATCGGCATATAGAGCATGCGTTGTCGATGATTACTGCCCACAAGGTTAAGCGCATTGGTATCGTCGGTCTTACCTTTAAGGCAAACACTGATGATTTGCGCGAGAGCCCGCTGTTGGAGTTAGTACGACAGCTGCGTGAGAGGGGCCACGATATAAGTTATTTCGACCCCAATGCTGGCTGTGAGGATCTATTGAGAATGGGAGCAGATAAACAGACCAGCCATTCGCGCTGCACCAGTATTGATCAGTTGATCAGTGTTACAGATATGCTGGTGGTTGGCCACAATACTGATTATGGACGCGATGCCGCTTACTTGGCCGAGCGTTTTATGCCGGTGATCGACTTAGTGGGTCTGGGTAATTCCTTTAAATACGCAAAAAACTGCCAGGGCATCTGTTGGTAGAGACTGTTTAAAAAAAAGAAAGTTTTTAAAAAGAGAGTATTTAAAAAATATAGAGAGGGAGTAAGAATGATAAAGGATATTGAGGAAAGCCAAAAAACTGATCGGTCGCTGATGGAAAACCTCGTGCCAGTGATTCTTTCCGGAGGCAATGGCACACGACTATGGCCGCAATCCCGCAAGAAGTTTCCCAAGCAGTTGTTAAAGCTGAACGGCGAAAAGTCTATGCTGCAGCGGACCGTCAGCCGCGTTGCCGGTCTCCAGAACCCGATTGTGGTGTGCAATGAAGAACAACGCTTTATGATTGCCAAACAGCTACAAGAGGTCGACTGCAGTGCCACCATGATCGTTGAGCCCTGTGCGCGCAATACCGCGCCGGCCATAGCCGTTGCGGCTCTTCAGGCAATTTCTGAGGGTGAGGATCCACTGTTATTGGTGCAGCCGGCGGATCATTTAATTGGTGATCAAGAGGCATTTCAGGTTGCTCTGCAAGCGGCGCTGGAACTCGCTGATACCGGCAAGTTGGTTACTTTTGGTGTGCCGCCGTCAGTGGCAGATACAGGGTTTGGTTATATTAAGATTGTTGGTGGGTCTGGTGGATCGTGCTTGGAGGGGGAGAGGATAGAGCAGTTTGTTGAGAAGCCAGACTTGACCACAGCTAAGCAGTATTTGAGCAGTGGTGATTATTTTTGGAACAGCGGGATGTTTGTTTTTAAGGCGAGTGTCTATCTCAATGAGTTGCAAAATCAGAACTCAGAGATGTTTTTTCACTGCCAGAGCGCTTTTCGGCGGTCGATTTTAGAGGTTGGCGTTATACGGCTTTCGGAGCAGGCTTTTAATCTCTGTCCCAATAACTCTATCGATTACACGATTATGGAGAAGACCGCTAATGCCTGGTTGGTTCCTCTGCATTCAAGCTGGAAGGATCTTGGCAATTGGTCGGCTATGTGGGAGGCGGCAGAAAAGGATGCTGACGACAATGTGCAGTGGGGCGATGTGTTGGCCGAGGATTGTGAGAGCAGTTTTTTCCAGAGTGATGGTCGTCTAATTGCTGCGATCGGGCTTAAGGATTTGATTGTGGTGGATACCAAAGATGCCATTCTTGTGGCGGATAAAAATCGTGTGCAGGAGGTTAAAAGTTTGGTTGCGCGGCTGGATCAACAGGGGCGAACTGAGCATCTCTCTCATCGTGAAGTTATGCGGCCCTGGGGCAGTTATGACTCTATCGGTGAGGGCCACCGCTTTCAGGTTAAGCTGATCAAGGTTAATCCCGGTGAGAGTTTATCGCTGCAGATGCATCACTATCGTGCGGAGCATTGGATTGTGGTCAGTGGCACGGCACTGGTGGAGCGGGATGGTGTGGAGCAGTTGGTGTCGGAGAATGAGTCGGTCTATATCCAGATCGGCCAGCGCCATCGCTTAACCAATCCGGGGAGTCTGCCATTGCAGCTTATTGAGGTGCAGAGCGGCTGTTATCTGGGTGAGGATGATATTGTGCGGTTTAGTGATAATTATAATCGTGTGAAGGAGGCTGTTTAGTCTCGTGTGGATAGCCCCTGCCTAGACCCTTGAGATCGGTCCCATGGGTACAGGTATTTCCAGCGTTCACACAACTCGCTGCGCTCAAACAAGTGCTCTCTCTATCTGGAAATCCCTGTACCCATAAGCCGGGCCCTGATTGATCTCAAGGGTCTAGACAGGGGCTCTCTTAACTGTCGCAGTACAGTCAATCATCATTCAAACAACAGGCAAAGGAGTTGGGGTTATATACTCTCGCTAAACAGCCAGTTAGCAAAAGATCCTTCGTCGCTTCGCTCTGTTGGGATGACCGAGTATCTTTAAAAAGCCGCGCTAACGGTCAGCCATAATTTCTCGGTATCTGCTTTGTTGAATGAGCTGTCGCCGTCAGAATAATTGGCGTATTTTAAGCTTAGTCCGTAGTCGCCGAATTTCTTGCTGGCGACAAAGCCAAATTCACTGCCCAAATCATCATTGCCACTCAGGTTAGCTGTGTCCGAGGTGAAATCATGGAATACCGCCAACAGCTTAACGCCACCTAGGTTGGTTGCTGTGGAAATATAAATATCCTTTATACCTTCATTTGGTGTGCCGAGAAATTGATCGGCCCAGCCCTGGAATTTATGGGCGGTTGCCAGTGGAGTGGCAAAACCAAAGTTGCCATTGTCACTCTGCAAATTTTCAAAACCGAGCTTAAAGGTTAGGCTTTGCACTTTAATGCTGGCTTCTGCGAGCAGGTAATCAGCGTCAAATTCAGTGCCGTTAGCGAGGTTTTTCTCTTGGGTTGCATACTCTAGCTGGTAACCAAAGTTGTCTTTTTTACCGCTAAAACGCAGGCCATAGGTGTCGTATTGGGTGTCGCTTTTTTGTTCGTCGAGCAGGTAGCTGTAAAATACTAGGCTTCCGGCATTCCAACCGCTGTAGTTAATATTTAATAGATTGGTGCTGCTGTCAGTATCACTGACAAAGGGATCATCTTCGCCAAAGATTCGATTTACATTAGTGATATGAGCATAAAACACTTTGGTGTCACTGGCGCATTGATGGCTGATTGAAAATGCATCGTAGGTTTGCTCATTTTGACGGAATCCAACACCGCCGACAAAACGCTGGTTATCCAGCAGTATTCGCTGACGACCATATTTACTGGTGGTGCTGCCCTTTGTGTAGCTGAGGTATGCCTGATTGATTTCTGTGCCTACAGGGTCGGCAATAATAGCTTTGCCGGGGAAGTTGCCGGTATTCTTTAAACCTTTACTGGTAGGGTAATTATTGCCCTCTAATTCAGTGACGTTGTCCATTTCCAGAAAAGCCGCAAAACCTTCATAGAGACCGGTTTTGTAGTTGAGGCGGGTTTTTAAGGTTAGGGCATTCGCTTCGTCGTCATTTAAATTGTCGATAGTGACATCTTCGTAACGCAGGCGAAAACTCAGTGCGGCGCTGCCATTTTTAAGGGCCTCGCTGACGCTTTTGTTGTCGCCGTTGGTTGCGTTTGGACTGGCTGAGGCTATTGTAGATAACCCGCTCAGCATTAGGGCGGCTAGTGCAGATGTTGCTAGCGTTGATGTTACTAGCCTTGATGGTATAAATTGTTTGAGTTTGCGCATCGTGATTTCCTTTTACATTGCAGTTTAATGAAGAACTTTAAATAGGCTGCTTGGCTGTAAGTTACGGATGTAAGTTACTGCTATAAGTCATGGCTATAGATTAGGGCTATTAGTCGCCCATTAGATTGACCTGAATCAAACTCCATAGCTCACTACCACCACTGAGATGAGACTACTATTTTCAGGGTATAAATTAGGCGGCAGAGGGTAAGAGCTTAGAGGCCAGGCTTATCAGCTCTCTTCTAGGAAATTATGAGTTTGGGCGTGGCGGATACGCTGGCGCAATCGATCTGATTTGTTGGCAAAAAACATCGCTGTCATGCACAGGGCTAGAACGCCATAGAGAAGCATAAACGCGGCGCTGTGGATTCCCACTGCATCAACCACTAGACCAAAGGCTATCGGCAGTGTGCAGCCACCGAGCGCGCCAATGGCAGCGACAAACCCTCCCATACTACCCATTTGTTTGGGATAGTAATCATGGATCGTTTTATAGATGCTGGCACGTCCAAACCCCTGGGCAATACCGATAACAAAAATCAGACCGGTAAATAACCAGATATTGATTTCAATGGTCAGATGGACATCTTTGTCGATACCGTGGATGGTCATGGTGGTGGGAGGGTAGCTGAGGAAGAAGAGGCAGACCAGACAGATCCAGAACACTGTCCAGTTGACGGCGCGACCACCGTAACGGTCGGCAAACCAGCCCCCGAGGGCGCGCACCATACTCGATGTGGCGACAAAAAATAACGTGTAGGCCATGGCCTGTTCATTGGTTAAATTATAGGCGTTTACGTAGTATTGAGGCAGCCACATGATCAGCGCCAAAAAACTACCAAAAACAAAAAAGTAATACAGACCAAACCGCCAGATTTGCAGGTGGGCGAGTTCTTTTAGGTCGCTGAATAAGGATTCTGGTTGGTTGCTGTCTGCTACTTTAGTCGATGGTTTGTAGGAAGGTGCTAGCCAGGCAAATAATAGGGCGACAACCAATAGTTCGATGGCATAACTTGGCCCTAGACTTGCCCAGCCCCAGTGTTCGATAAGCACCGGGGCCAGTGCTAATGTGATAGCGGCACCGGCATTACCGGCGCCAAAAATACCCATAGCGGTACCCTGAGCATTGCGGGTGAACCAGTCGCAGACGTAGCGTATGCCAATGGCAAAAGAGGCACCGCTGATGCCTATCCACAGGCCCAGCCACAGGTAGTGGTTGAGGCTGGTCATATAGGGAAGTAACAGCAGGGCGGGGACAACTGCCAGCATCTGTAATGTATAAATATGCTTGGGGTTGTAGCGATCGGCCAATATCCCCAGTGGGATTCTCGCCAGTGCGCCGGTGAGCATGGGTGAGGCAAATACAAAACCCAGTTGGGTGGCGCTAAGTTGCAGGCTCTGTTGCAGTTGCAAGCCAATAACCGCATAGAGAATCCATGCGGAAAAATTCGCTGCAAAGGCTATGGTTGCCATGGTCAGTGCTCTGTTGGCGCCAGCTATATTACCGTCCCTGTTCACTGTAGGTTTACTCCGTTGCTAAGCGTTTAATTGTCATTCCCTGTTTTATAGTCGCTCTCTACTTAATAGCCTCTCTCTATTTAATAACCACTCTAAATAATCATCCCCTCGCTGGCTATTGGCTACCTCTCTTAATTTTAGGGTCTTCTGGTTTCTACTTAAAAAGGGGTAGCGGCTCAGGGGCAGTCGGCTTTTCTTGCCTGGGCTGTAAAGCCAACATAGGTAGGTATAGGTACTTTGTATGAAGTCTCTGTGAATACAAAGCCAAAGACAATTGATGCATATCAAACACCGTGACAGGGAATAGTTTGAGACTGTGCGAGATCTTTTTTTATGGCTTGCCGGAGGCATCTATGTCTACAGAAAACTCGTCTACAGGGCACGGAATAAACCTGTTTAAAATGTCAGACCCGAAAATCAAGACTTTGCATGTCACCTGGTTTGCATTTTTTCTAACCTTTATGGTGTGGTTTAACCACGCACCACTCTTGGTCTTTATCAAAGAGGCTTTTGATTTGAGCTCACAGCAGATTAAAGCGCTGATGATTTTAAATGTCGCCTTAACCATTCCCGCACGGATTCTTATTGGCATCCTTGTCGACAAGATTGGGCCACGTAAAGTTTACAGTGGCCTGCTGATAACCTCGGGGTTTATCTGTGTCGCTTTCGCCTTTTCCCAGACCTATCAACAGTTGGCGCTGCTGAGATTTTTAATGGGCTTTGTCGGTGCCGGTTTTGTTATCGGTATTCGTATGGTCGGCGAGTGGTTTCCCCACAAATCAGTCGGCATTGCCGAGGGTATTTATGGCGGTTGGGGCAACTTCGGTTCCGCGGCATCGGCGATGCTTCTGCCCACCCTTGCGTTGCTCTACGGGGGTGAAGATGGCTGGCGCTATGCAATAGCGACGACCGGTATTATCGCAGGTTTATACGGTATTTTTTACTATCGTGTTGCGCGTAATACCCCCAAGGGTTCCACCTATTTTAAACCCAAAAAAACCGGCGGTTTGGAAGTCACCAGTCGCAAAGATTTGTATTTTTACCTGCTGATGAATATTCCCATGTATATCGCGCTGGCGGTACTGTCATGGAAATTATCGCCTTCCGGTGTCGCGCTTTTAAGCACCAATGTTATGTATGCTATCTGGCTGGTTTTAATTGTGCTGTTTGCCTATCAGTGTCAAAAGATCTGGCACGTAAACTGCGATCACTTGACCCATGGCGTACCAGAACAGGATAAATACAAATTTAAACAGGTGGCTATTCTCAACTGGGCCTATTTTGTGACCTTTGGTTCTGAGTTGGCGGTGGTGTCTATGTTGCCGCTGTTTTTCCTCGAGACCTTCGATAGCCTAGATCCGGTTAAGGCCGGCCTGTTGGCATCTGGTTTTGCAGTGATGAACCTTGTTGCTCGCCCCACCGGCGGCTGGTTCTCGGATAACTTTGGACGCCGAAAATCCCTGCTTATCCTGATTGGTGGGCTAGGCTTAGGCTATGGTTTGCTCTCCCAGATTAACAGTAGCTGGTGGATACCGGCAGCGGTGATATCAACCATGGCCTGTTCATTCTTTGTGCAGGCGGGCGAGGGTGCTGTGTTTGCCATAGTGCCATTGATTAAACGCCGAATGACTGGGCAGATTGCGGGTATGACCGGCGCCTATGGCAATGTTGGCGCGGTCACCTACCTGACCATACTCAGCTTTGTTGATTACAGTACATTTTTTATGCTGATCGGTGCCTCAGCACTGATTGTTTTTGCTATCGCCATGATGCTGGAAGAACCCAAGGGACAGATTTCTGAAATCTTGCCGGATGGCACTGTGCATATGATTGATGTTGGCTAGGGTTAAATCTTTCAGCCATGTAAAACATGCTAGTTAAGAGGGTCAAAAGTTGATGACTGCCGAAGAGGTTTCTGTGGCTAAAATGGAGTTGGATATTGCCTGCTTTTCTGAAGCGGGCATTAAACCCATCAACGAAGATGCGGTTGGCTTCAAACAGCCTGATGAGTCCTATGCCCTTGAAAACAAGGGTGTCAGCATTGTCCTTGCGGATGGTGTTTCAACGGCGGAGGCTGGCCGCGAGGCTAGCCATATGGCTGTCGAGCGCTTCCTTGAAGAGTATTATCAAACGCCGGATACCTGGTCGGTTTCCGGCAGTGGCGAGAAAATCCTATCGACCATCAATCTGCGCCTGTTTCGTCAAAGCCACGAATTTACTACCACCACCAAAGGTTATCTCTGCACCTTTAGCGCCGTGGTTATTAAGAGCCGTACCCTGCATTTTTTTCATGTTGGAGACAGCCGTATATACCTGTTGCGGGATGGTGCTATCAAACAGCTGACGACTGATCATGTGGCGTTGATTGACGATAATCGCACCTGTCTGTCGCGGGCTATAGGTATGGATAGCCGTCTAAATTTAGATTACGGCCACTGTGATATTCGAGCCGGAGATCGACTGCTGTTGACCTCCGATGGTGTCCATGACTTTATCGAACCGGATCAACTAGAGGGTCTATTAGCCACCGATAGCAGTGCCAGCGAGATAGTTGAGCATATCCGGACAGCAACGATTGCCGCTGATAGCAATGATAATTTTAGTGCCGCGGCGCTTATCGTCGAACGTCTGCCAGAGAGTAATCTGGAAGATTACAGTGCGCGCTTAACCCGGCTGCCATTTCCACCTGACTTAGAACCGGGAATGAAGCTCGATGGCTATCGTGTTGTTCGCGAAATTTTCGCCTCTAGTCGCAGCCAGTTGTATTTGGTGCGCGATGAATTGAGCGAGAATGGCGAAGAGCGTTATTACGCCATGAAAACCCCGTCGCGTAATATTGAAGAAGATCTCACTGCGATTGATCGTTTTATTCAGGAGGAGTGGATAGGTCGGCGAATCCATTCAAACACTGTGGTAAAAGTCATTCAGCAACAGCGTGCCCGCACCGCGCTCTATTATCTGATGGAGTATGTGGACGGTATTGGCCTTGATCAGTGGATTGCCGAGCATCAGCCGCCGAGCCCTAAGCAGAGTATTGCTATTGTTAAACAGATTGCCGAAGGGCTAAAGGTCTTCCACAACAACGAAGCTATTCATCAGGATTTAAAACCCGCCAATATTATGCTCTGTAATCAGAGTATTTTAAGGGGTGAGCCTGAGGTTTTAATTGTTGATTTTGGTTCGGTCTATGTGGCCGGGTTGGCAGAGTTGCAGCGACCCCTTGTCCATGAAGGCGCTCTGGGGACGGCCAGTTACTCTGATCCTTTGTATTTACTTGGCCGAAATCCCGGCATTCAGGGTGATGTCTATGCCTTGGCGACGATTACTTACGAGATATTTTGCGGACATCTGCCCTATGGTGAGGCGGTCGATGAATGCTATTCAGCCATCGACTACGATCGGCTGCGCTACAAGAGTGCCAGCCAGTACAACCCGCAGATTCCCCTGTGGTTTGATGCGGCATTGGAAAAAGGCGTGGCTTTCGATCTGCAGCAGCGCTACCTGAGTATCGAGGCTTTTGTGACCGATATTACACAGCCCAATCCAGAGTTTTTACAAGCTGATCCTGTGGTCGAAAAAAATGCCAGCAGTTTAACTCTGTGGAAGCTGTTGTCGGGATTTTGGTTTTTAACCTTTCTGTTGGTGATCTATCTGTTTAGTCGGATTTAAATTACCTGTGAAAAACGGTTTTGATTACGGCTGTTGTGGCTGATCTGAGATGGATCAGTGGGTTTTAAATAGGCATCAAATACCATGCAAACAGCGCGGATTAACAACCGTCCAGCATCCAAAATACAAATTTCTTGGCTGTCTATTGTCAGCAACCCATCTGCCATCATCGGCTGAAGTTGAAAAATTTCTCGGCCAAAGTATTGCGAAAATACAATCCCGTGCTGTTGTTCGAGTGCCGCGATATCGAGCCGGAACTGGCAGATTAATGCCATGATGACCTGCTTTCTTAAAAGGTCATCATTATTTAGCGTCAAGCCCCGACTGATTGGCATTACGCCCTCGTCTATAGCGCGGTTGTAGTCGGCAATCGCTTTATGATTTTGCACCAGACTGTCGCCTATTGAACTGATGGCGGAGACCCCAAAGGCGAGTAAGTCGCAGTCGCCATGGGTCGAGTAACCCTGAAAATTTCGCTGTAACGAACCCTGCTGCTGAGCCAGTACAAGACTGTCGCTGGGTTTGGCAAAGTGATCCATGCCGATATAGATATAACCTGCCTGACAGAGGGTATTTATAGCGTAGTGCAGCATCTGCAGTTTTTCTTTGGGCCCTGGCAGGGTGGTTTGGTCAATCTGTCGCTGGGTCTTAAACAGGTGGGGCATATGGGCGTAGTTAAACAGTGATAGTCGATCTGGTGATAGGGCGATTACCTGCTGCAAAGTGGTTTCGATTGAGCTAATTGTCTGCTGGGGCAGGCCATAGATAATATCAATACTGATTGAGTGAAATTGCTCGCGGCGCGCGGCATCAATTAATTCATTGACCTGTTCAATACTGTTAAAGCGATTGACCGCCTGCTGCACCAATGGATCAAAATCCTGCACACCCATGCTCAGGCGGTTAAACCCCAATTCGCGTAGTACCGAAATAGTCTCGACATGCATACGGCCGGGGTGAACCTCAATAGAGTAGTCGCCACTGTCGTTATCGAGAAGCTGAAAATGGTTGCGGATCTCTGCCATTAGCTGGCGTTTTTGCTTATCGCTAATATAAGTTGGGGTGCCGCCACCCCAGTGAAGTTGCTCCACCACCTGATTGCTTGCACGGGGTTTTGGCGAATCGCCATCGACCCACTCAGCTTGCAAGCGCATCTCCTTATAGAGTCGTTCAAGATAGTCTGTTGCCTGCTGTTTATTGGCGGTAATAATCTTGTTGCAGGCACAGTAATAGCAAACGCTATCGCAAAATGGGATATGGAAATACAGAGATAACGGCGTGTGGTTTTTATGGCTCTGCTTCATGGCTCCCAGTAGTTGTGACTGGGTAAAAGAATGACTCAGCTGTGGCGCAGTGGGGTACGAGGTGTAGCGTGGACCAGCAATATTATAACTGTGGATAAGCTGCGAATCCCAATGGGGTGCTGGGTTTTGGGTTTTAGGCATTATTTTGATTAATCATCCATACCGCAGCTTCGACCCTTGAACGCAGCTCAAGTTTTTTCAATATATGTTTAACATGAACCTTAACGGTGCCATCTGAAATGCCCAGTTCTCGGGCAATTAATTTGTTACTTAGGCCCTTGGAAATCTGTTTGAGAATATCGTGTTCACGGCTGGTCAGTTTGGCGAGCATACTGGTGCGATTGTTGTCGCCTTTGCGAATAGCACCGGCGAGGATATGAGTGATTTTTTCACTGACAACCATCTTGCCAACAGCCGCCTCTTTAATTTTTTTCAGTATATCTTCAGGGTCCATGTCCTTGAGCAGATAACCATCGGCACCGTAAGTGATGGCGCAGACTACGTCTTCGTCATTGTCGGATACGGTGAGGATAATAATCCGCGCACTTACCTGAGCTTCACGCATCGCTTTAAGTGTCTCGAGGCCGTCCATACCCTGCATATTTAGGTCGAGTAGGATTAAGTCGGGATCCAGTTCGATGGCTAGGCTGAGAGCCTCTTTGCCATTGTCGGTCTCGGCTACAACTTTCAGGTTATCGTCAAGGTCGACAAGTTGCGCAAGTCCTTTGCGCAGCAGCGGGTGGTCATCAACCAACAGCAGTGTCGCTGGTTTTGTCGGGGCGCTTTTGCCGTTTGAATGGCCGTCTGATTTACTGCCTGAATGGCCGTCTAATGGGCTCTTTAATTCGGGCTCTAAAGCCGCTTTTTTAGCTGCCTGAAAGGTCGTGTTTTGATCTGCCATTTTTTTCTCTTAACGATTTATAACTCGGCGTAACTTTGATTAATTAACCACAAAATCACAACCAAACTGGCGGCTTTTGTTGACCTGAATCATGCATCTGTAATAGTAGATATTTTGCTCGCTAACCCTTTGTGGGTAGGGGTAAAAATTGTTTCGATACAGCCACAGCTGCTGTGCAGCGCAGATTTACCTCCATGGGAATAGAGCCAATTGGCAGTGCCACTATTTCTGCTACTCCTTTGGATCATTGCAGTCGGGGCAGTGGAGTTTGCATAGTAGGCTGAAGGGTAGGTTCAAAATTTTTCAGCGCAGAGTTTAGGATCATTTAATTTGAGCTATTTTGTTTGAGATTATTTTAGGAGAAGACTAATGACAGAAGTAAAAAAATTGGGCAGTGCTGATATTGAGCGCTGGGACCCAGAAGATAATCAGTTCTGGGAAAGTCAGGGTAAAAAGATTGCCAGCCGCAATCTGTGGATTTCCATTCCCAGTTTACTCTGTGGTTTTGCGGTGTGGCTTTACTGGGGGGTAATAACCGTTCAAATGCTAAATCTCGGTTTTCCCTTTGCTAAATCAGATCTTTTTTCACTGATGGCAATTGCCGGTCTTACCGGGGCAACATTGCGAATTCCCAGTAGTTTCTTTATTCGTCTGGCCGGTGGACGCAATACCATCTTCTTTACCACGGCGCTGTTAATGGTGCCGGCTTTTGGTGCGGGTATCGCGCTGCAAAATCAGGATACACCGCTGTGGGTCTTCCAGTTGCTGGCGCTGCTATCCGGTTTAGGGGGCGGTAATTTCGCCTCTTCGATGTCCAATATCAGTTTCTTTTATCCGAAAAAACAGCAGGGCTTGGCGCTGGGTTTAAATGCTGGTCTGGGTAACTTTGGTGTCACCAGCATGCAGATTATTGTTCCTCTGGCGATGACCTTTGGGCTGTTTGGCGCTATGGGTGGCGACTCTATGGTGTTGCAAAATACTTCGGGAACACTGATTGGTAAAATTCCAGCCGGTACTGAGACCTTTATCCAAAATGCGGGTTTTGTCTGGTTGCTGGCGCTGGTACCACTGGCGTTCTTTGGCTGGTTTGGCTTGAATAATATTCGCTCTACAGAAGTTTCGCCGAATATTCCTGGGCCTATAGGCAGCTTTACAACCATTGCTTTTATGTTGCTGATTGGCTTTGTAACCGCGATTTTTGGACTTTGGTTACTGTTACCCGAGGCGGCCAATGGTTCCGGATTTGGCGTGCCAAAAGAGCTGGTGCTGTTGTTAGTTGTCGCTTCAACGGTATTTTTATTAAAGTTTATTCCCGGGCAGATTAAATCTAATCTCAGTCGGCAGTATGAAATATTTAACAATAAACACACCTGGGTAATGAGTGTTATATACACCATGACCTTCGGTTCGTTTATTGGTTTTGCCGCTTCTTTCCCACTGGCGATTAAGGTTATTTTTGGCTATCAGCATCTTATGGTGGATGGCGTGCTAACCCACAATACGGCCAATGCCAATGGCCCCAGCGCTCTTATGTATGCTTGGATGGGCCCGTTTATTGGCGCCTTGATTCGTCCTCTGGGTGGCTGGGTGTCGGATAAGATAGGTGGTGCACTGGTGACTCAGGTCTGTTCACTGGTGATGATTGCCTGCGCTCTGGGTGTTGCTTATTACATGAAGGCGGCCTACGGCTCAGCGACACCGGAAGAGTTCTTTGTACCTTTCTTTATTCTCTTTTTACTGTTATTTGCTGCTACCGGAATTGGCAATGGTTCAACCTTTCGGACGATTGCGATGGTTTTTCCCAAACAGCAGGCAGGCCCGGTGTTAGGTTGGACCTCGGCGATTGCTGCTTACGGCGCATTTTATATTCCCAAGGTTCTCGGTGAGCAGATCAAGGCGGCTACACCAGAAGTTGCTCTGATAGGCTTCGCGGCTTTTTACGCGCTCTGCGTGTTTATTAACTGGTGGTTTTACCTGCGCAAGGATGGTGAGTTTTACAATCCTTAGGGGCGACGGCTGCTAAATAATAAACTGCTAAACAAAAAAAACCAGACAGGCAACTGTCTGGTTTTTTTATTTTCGGCTGTTGGTAAACCCGGAGAATTATCCGGTTAAAAAATTGGGTGTAAATGAAAAAGCCACTCGAGTACCGCCTTTAGGTCGGGGTTTAATATCTACCTGACCTTTTAGGTGACGACTGCGCTCGCTGATAATTGCCAGTCCGTAGTGATTGTTTCGTTCAGCATTGGGCGGTATGCCGATACCGTCATCCTCAACCAGCAATTGGATAGATTGATCTTCTTGCTGGTGCAGATAAATATCCACCGTTGAGCCTCTGGAATGGTTTATCGCATTCTGGGAGGCTTCACGAATAATCTGCAGTAGATGAATTTCCTCGGTGGGACTTAGGGGAATATTACTCAACTGATAGTGCAGTTTGACATTTAAATTACTGCGTTCATTGAGCTGCGAAATAACCAGCAATAGCGCGCTGTGTAAACCTCCGGCCTCAATTTTCAAACGGAAGGTGGTCAGCAATTCGCGCAGCTGGCGATAGGCAGAAGAGAGTCCTTCTCGCAGTTCATCGACAATTGGTTGCTGTAAATGGTATTGCTGGTTGTCGATAGACTTTTGAAGACGTGTCACTTGAATTTGCAGGTAGGAGAGCGCTTGGGCCAGCGAGTCATGCAACTCTCGGGCAATCACCGTGCGCTCATTGATCATCGCCATACGGCGTTCCTGATCTTCATGGACTGATAGTGACAGGGCAAGGGCAAATTGGTCAGCTACTGAGCTGAGCAACTTCTCATGCCAGAGTTTAAGGCTGTCACTGTAGTGACAGTTGATAACCCCATAGGTGGTTTCATCATGAACAATATTAAATGACTTGCCGGGTTTTTCTGGTCGGCTTGCCACAGTTGATTGCAGGCAGGTTTCACAGGAGCGTTCAGCGCAATCACTAATCGTATTTTTTTGCGCGGCTATATGGATATAAGGGCGGTCTCCCTGTTCGGTAAACAGACACAGCTCAAGTTTGATATGACTGCCAATGATGACTGACAGATCATCTAATAAGTGCCGATAATCAATATCCCGTTGATGATTGTTAAGAATTTTACGGGCGGTATTAAATAAAAATTCGAGGGCTATATTGTTGTTGTGCAACTCCTCGGTGCGCTGTTTAACCTGGTTGTCGAGATCTTTGTAGATGCGGTCGATGGAGTTACTCATATGGTTGACTACCGAGCCGAGCAGTGCCAGTTCGTCGTGCCCCTCGACGGGCACCTGATAACCATAGTCACCTTCACCAATACGATGTGCCGCCTGAGTTAATTGTGCAAGAGGGCGCTCCAGGCGGTTTTTTAATAAATAAAAGATAAGGCTGCCAGCGCTGATGGTAAGAAATAGGGCGGCTAACTGTATGGCGCGCAGGCGGTGTATTTTTGCTTCGGCACTGTCTTGGAAAGCGCTGACTAATGCCTCGGTGAGGAGCAGTTGATCATCGATTAATGGGGTGGGAAATTGCGCTGTTGCAGGTCCGTGCAGATAGTCAATCAGCGCAGGTCGCAGCATCTCGAGCCAATGTTGTTCGGCGGTTTGAAATTTAGTACTTAGCTGATCAGAGCTCGGTGCATTTTGTTGTGTTGAAAACAGTGGATGTTGCCAGGTCTGATCCAATTGTTGAATATAGCTTTCTGCGATTTGCCTATCGCCTTCTTTAACCGCGAGTCCAATGCGATAACTCTGCATACGAATTGATCCGGATAGATTGATGGCCTGGGCATCTTTATCGGTCTGGTCGGTCGCCCACAATAAGCTAAAAATAGTCAGTAGTCCGATGGCAATAATTGACACCAGTGAAATACTGATAGCCGATGTCAGTGATGACGAATAGGATGATTTTTTTTGCTGCAAAAGTGACTACCTCCGATATTCCAAAGTTCATGCAGAACCTGATCTAAATTCCTAGTTCCTAGAAAAACCAGTTTGATAACAACCAGTTAGGTTTTGGCTTCCTACCCACAAAGGGTTAGGTCTGCTATTAGACGCCAAATGGCGAATGTAATGAGTTGATTTCTATCAAATGAAATAAAAAGTCGTCAGTTTATATTCCCCCCAATGCATTAATTAAACGGTTCTGGTATCAGCTGCGCCAAGGGAGAAGCAAAACGATGAGTCAGTTTTTAGATAAGTTGCGATTTTTTAAACTTGAGAAACAAAGTTTTTCTGAACAGCACGGTGTTACCACCAATGAAAATCGCGAATGGGAGAAGGCCTATCGCGGACGTTGGCAGCACGACAAAGTTGTTCGCTCTACCCATGGCGTTAACTGCACCGGCTCCTGCAGCTGGAAGATCTATGTCAAGGATGGGCTGGTCACCTGGGAGACTCAGCAGACAGATTACCCGCGTACCAGACCAGATCTGCCCAATCATGAGCCGCGGGGATGTCCCCGTGGTGCCAGTTACTCTTGGTATATCTACAGTGCTAACCGACTGAAATATCCCAAGGTGCGAAAAGCGCTGTTGCAATTATGGCGCGAAGCGCGGGCTGAACATACAGATCCGGTAGTGGCTTGGGAATCTATTGTCAGCGACCCAGTGAAAGCCAAAAGTTATAAATCACGCCGCGGTCTCGGCGGATTGATTCGCTCAGATTGGACTGAGGTCAATGAGATTATCGCCGCCTCCAATATCTACACGGCAAAAACCTTTGGCCCAGATCGTGTCACCGGCTTTTCACCTATTCCGGCGATGTCGATGGTTTCCTATGCGGCGGGTTCTCGCTACCTGTCTCTTATTGGTGGCAACTGTCTGAGTTTCTATGACTGGTACTGTGATCTGCCACCGGCTTCGCCACAGGTTTGGGGCGAGCAGACTGATGTTCCAGAGTCTGCCGACTGGTATAACTCCGGTTATATTATTGCCTGGGGCTCTAATGTTCCCCAGACCCGCACCCCGGATGCACACTTCTTTACCGAGGTTCGCTACAAGGGTACTAAAACTGTGTCGGTAACCCCGGATTACTCCGAAGTTGCCAAACTCACCGATGAATGGATGGCCCCTAAGCAGGGCACAGATTCGGCCATGGCGATGGCCATGGGTCATGTGATTTTAAAACAGTTCCATGTCGATAATCCGAGCCCCTATTTTACTGACTATGTCCGTCGTACTACGGATTTCCCGTATCTGGTGCGCCTTGATGAATGTGCCAGCGGCTTGCAACAGGGGATTTTTTTACGGGCCTCCGATCTGGTTGATAATCAGGGTCAGGAGAATAACCCCGAGTGGAAAACCATTGCATTTGCTCAAGTGAATGGACAATTTGAGTTGGTATCACCAACCGGTTCCATTGGCTATCGCTGGGGCGAAAAGGGCAAGTGGAATACCGAGCAGCGCGATGGTATTAGCGGCGCAGAGTTGGAGTTGGAGTTGTCACTAAAGCAGTCTGCCGATGAAATTGTCGAGGTAGCTTTTCCTTATTTCGGCGGCCAAAAACACGATTATGATTATTTCGATCACACCGATCACAGCGATATTCAGCAGCGCAAAGTGCCGGCCAAACGCATTACTCTGGCAGATGGTTCAAGTGCCTTGGTGGCGACGGTGTTTGATTTAACACTGGCTAATTATGGTGTCGACAATGGCTATGACTGTCCCAATAGTGCGAAAAGTTTTGATGATGATATGCCCTATACACCGGCGTGGCAGGAGAAAATTACCGGAGTACCTCGTGCGCAGGTGATTAAAATCGCCCATGAGTTTGCCGATAACGCCAATAAAACCCGTGGCCGCAGCATGATTATTATCGGCGCTGCCATGAACCATTGGTACAACATGGATATGAACTATCGCGGCGTGATCAATATGTTGATGATGTGCGGCTGCGTGGGTCAATCGGGTGGCGGCTGGGCTCATTATGTCGGGCAGGAAAAACTGCGGCCGCAATGTGGCTGGTTGCCGTTGGCCTTCGGTTTGGATTGGCAGCGGCCACCGCGTCAGATGAATGGCACTTCATTCTTTTACAATCACTCAGACCAATGGCGCTATGAAAAACTGGAGATGACGGAAGTGGTTTCGCCGCTGGCAGACAAGTCTAAATGGGGCGCCTCTATTCTCGATTACAACACCCGCGCCGAACGCATGGGTTGGTTGCCATCGGCACCGCAGTTAAATACTAATCCTCTTGAGCTGGTAAAAGAGGCCGCGGCCGCGGGTATGGATGCGAAAGACTATGCTGTCGAGCAGCTAAAAAGCGGCGAACTTAAATTTGCCTGCGAAGATCCCGACGACCCTAAGAACTTTCCGCGCAATCTATTTATCTGGCGCTCTAATCTGCTCGGTTCCTCTGGCAAGGGCCATGAGTATATGTTGCGCCATCTACTGGGCACCAAGCACGGTTTGATGAATAAAGACCTCGGAGAGAGCGGCGATAAAAAACCCGAAGATGTGGTTTGGCACGATAGTGCTCCAGAGGGCAAAGTCGATCTTTTGGTGACCTTGGATTTCCGGATGTCCACCACTTGCCTGTATTCAGATATTGTTTTACCCACAGCGACTTGGTATGAAAAAGACGATATGAATACCTCGGATATGCACCCCTTTATTCACCCATTGTCAAAAGCGGTGGACCCGGTTTGGGAGTCGCGTTCTGACTGGGATATTTTTAAGGGAATTGCCAAGCGTTTCAGTGAATTAACCGAGGGTCATCTTGGGGTTGAAAAGGATCTGGTGACTGTGCCATTGCAGCACGACACCCCAGCAGAACTGGCTCAGCCCGATGGGGTAAAAGCTTGGTGGAAGGGTGAGTGCGAGCTAATTCCCGGAAAAACCGCGCCCAATATGGTGGTGGTGGAACGTGATTACCCGAATACCTACAAGCGGTTTACTTCGCTGGGGCCAATGCTCGAAAAGCTTGGCAATGGTGGCAAGGGTATTAACTGGAATACTGATGAGGAAGTGGATTTTCTCGGTCAGTTAAATCATCGGCACCAGGAGGAGGGTGTTAGTAAAGGCCGACCAAAAATTGAAACTGCGATTGATGCGGCAGAGGTTATTCTCAGTCTGGCTCCAGAGACCAATGGTCAGGTCGCGGTTAAGGCATGGCAGGCATTAAGTGTTATTACCGGTCGTGAACACAGCCATTTGGCGCTGCCAAAGCAGGATGAAAAAATCCGCTTTAGAGATATTCAGGCACAGCCGCGCAAGATTATCAGTTCGCCAACCTGGTCCGGTTTGGAGGATGAACATGTCTCCTATAACGCCGGTTATACCAATGTCCACGAGATGATTCCCTGGCGAACCCTGACTGGGCGACAGCAGTTTTATCAGGATCACCAGTGGATGCGAGATTTTGGCGAAACCCAGTGTTTGTACAAGCCCCCGATTAATCTAAAAACTATCGAACCCCTGTTGGGTAAAAAGCCCAATGGCAATCCCGAGCTGGTTCTCAATTGGATTACTCCGCACCAGAAGTGGGGCATTCACTCAACCTATTCTGACAACCTGTTGATGCTGACCCTGTCTAGAGGTGGGCCGATAATCTGGCTGAGTGAAGTCGATGCTAAAAAGGCAGGTATTGAGGATAACGATTGGATTGAGGCATTTAATGTTAACGGTGCGGTGGCGGCTAGAGCGGTGGTGTCCCAGCGTGTGCCTGAGGGTATGAGCATGATGTATCACGCCCAGGAGCGAGTGGTTAATGTGCCAGGGGCAGAGACCACTAAAACCCGTGGCGGGATCCATAATTCGGTCACTCGTACGGTGATGAAACCGACGCATATGATCGGTGGCTATGCGCAGCAGTCCTACGGCTTTAACTACTACGGTACGGTTGGCTGCAACCGCGATGAGTTCGTCATTTTACGCAAAATGAATAAAGTCGATTGGCTGGATGAGGATGCGCCGGTCAATCAGTCAGCGGCCACGGAAGGAGCAGCACAATGAAGGTACGCGCACAGATAGGAATGGTTTTAAATCTTGATAAATGCATTGGCTGTCACACCTGTTCGATCACCTGTAAAAATGTTTGGACCAGTCGCGATGGTGTTGAATATGCCTGGTTTAACAATGTCGAGACCAAACCCGGTGTTGGCTTTCCCAACGAGTGGGAAAATCAGGAGAAGTGGAAGGGTGGCTGGGCGCTGAAAAATGGCAAGCTGCAACCTCGTCAGGGTGGCAAGCTAAAGATTCTCGGCAATATTTTTGGCAACCCAGATCTGCCACAAATTGACGATTACTATGAGCCATTCGACTTTGACTACGAGCATTTGCACAATGCGCCAGACAGTAAACATCAACCCGTGGCCCGTCCCCATTCGCTGATTACTGGCAAGCGTATGGAGAAGATTAACAGCGGTCCCAACTGGGAGGAGATTCTCGGCACTGAGTTTGATAAGCGCAAGGCGGATGTCAACTTTAATGAGGTCGCCCAGAAAGAAATTTACGGCGAGTTTGAGCAGACTTTTATGATGTATCTGCCGCGACTTTGCGAGCACTGCGTCAACCCAAGCTGTGTCGCCAGTTGCCCCTCTGGCGCTATCTACAAACGTGAAGAGGATGGCATTGTACTGATCGATCAGGATAAGTGTCGCGGCTGGCGAATGTGTGTTTCCGCCTGTCCCTACAAGAAGATTTACTACAATTGGGAGTCGGGTAAATCAGAGAAATGTACTTTTTGTTATCCGCGAATAGAGGCGGGTCAGCCGACAGTCTGCTCTGAGACCTGTGTTGGTCGTATTCGCTATCTGGGTGTTCTGCTCTACGATGCCGACCGTATCGAAGAGGCTGCCAGTGTTGAAAACGAGAGCGATCTCTACGAGGCCCAACTGGGTATTTTTCTCGACCCCAATGATCCGGAAGTTCAAGCGGCGGCAAGGGCTGAGGGTATTCCAGAAACCTGGATAAACGCCGCTCAGGAATCGCCGGTGTATAAGATGGCAGTAGACTGGAAAGTTGCGCTGCCACTGCACCCCGAGTATCGCACCATGCCTATGGTCTGGTATGTGCCACCGCTGTCACCGATTCAATCGGCGGCGCAAAAAGGCCATATAGGCATCGATGGGGTGATTCCCGATCTGCGCTCGCTGCGCATTCCCATGCAGTATCTCGCCAATCTATTTACCGCTGGCGATGAAGCGCCGGTTATCAGTGCTCTTGAGCGAATGTTGGCGATGCGCTCTTACAAGCGCTCCCAGCAGGTCGACGGTGCGGAGGATATTGAGGTCTTGCAACGAGTCGGGCTCTCTGTAGAGCAGGTCGAGGAGATGTATCGCTATATGGCGATTGCCAACTATGAGGATCGCTTTGTGATTCCCACTAGCCACAAAGCCTATGCAGAAGATGCTTACAGTATGAAAAGTAGCTGTGGCTTTAGCTTTGGCAATGGCTGCAGTGAGGGCAACAGTGGCGTCAATATGTTTGGCGGTAAAAAAACCACCAATCGCGACATTATTGCCGTCTCAAGAGATGAGGATTAACCATGCAGATTCTTAAAGTTATTGCCTGCCTGCTCGACTATCCCGATGAGTCTCTGGCGGAATACCGAACGGATATCGAGGCCATCATAAACGGCTCTGCACTCTACGGTGAGATTGATGCAGAACTGCGGGACCGGCTATTAGGGTTTATTGACAAGCGTTTGCAGGCCGACCTGATGGAGTGCCAGAGTGAATATGATGGTCTCTTTGAGCGCGGTCGTTCAGTGGCATTGTGGCTGTTTGAACATGTTCATGGTGAGTCGCGAGATCGCGGTCAGGCAATGGTTGATTTAATTGCCAACTACCGTCAAGCCGGGCTTGAGATCAGTCAGCATGAATTGCCCGATTACCTGCCGCTATTTCTTGAATTCCTATCGACCCAGGGTCGCGATAATGCGGTTAGCTGGCTATTGGATGTGGAGCATATTTTGGCGCTGCTGCAATGCCGTTTGGAAAAGCGTGGCAGTGATTATGCACTGCTGTTTGAATTATTGTTAAGCATTGCCGGCAGCCGTCTGTCGCTGGATGAAATACGTCAGCGTATTGCTGACGAAAAGCCCGATCACAGCAAGCAGGCTATTGATAAAGAGTGGGAGGAAGAAGAGGTTACCTTTGGTGCCGATTCTCTGGATAAAAGTTGCAGCGGCACGCAGCGCAAACCCAGTGAAGCGCAGCGTCAGGATATTGATGTTCCACTGCATTGGGTGGATTTTGAAACAGACAAGAGGGCGCAATCGTGAGCGATACAGCATTAACCGGTTTTACCGAGAATATGACCACTGTTGGCAGTCAGGCGGGTGATCTCAATCAGCTATTATTTGCGGTTGTTCCCTATATCGCGCTGACGATTTTTTTTGTAGGCTCGCTGGTGCGCTACGACCGTGACCAGTACACCTGGAAAGCGGATTCCAGCCAGTTGCTGGAGAGTAAGCAGTTGCGCAAAGGCAGTATTCCCTTTCATATTGGCATACTGGCGATTTTCTTAGGTCATTTTGTCGGCCTGCTAACACCCAGTGAAGTCTGGCATGTGCTGGGTATATCCGCACCGACAAAACAGCTTTTCGCCATGGCTGCGGGTGGATTTTTTGGCCTTATCTGTTTTTACGGAATGTGCATACTGATCAAGCGCCGCTTAACCAATCCACGTATTCGCGCCACTAGTTCGACCATGGATATAGGTATTCTGTTGCTGTTGTTTTTGCAGCTTGTGGTGGGGCTGGTATCAATCGTTGTCTCGGCGGGTCATTTGGATGGCGAAGAGATGCTCAAACTGATGAATTGGGCGCAGAATATACTGACCTTTAACCCGACGACGGCTGCCGCGAGCATTGCCTCCGTGCATTGGATATACAAGTTACATATTTTGCTCGGTATGGCTATTTTTGTTTTCTTTCCCTTTTCGCGATTGGTACATATCTGGAGTGTGCCGGTGAAATATTTAACCCGTAATTACCAAGTGGTGCGCAAAAAGTAAGCCTCAGCAATAAGGTGGGAGTAATGAAGTGGGTGCAAAAAGACGTAAAAATTTCGGGTAAATAATTTTCAAGAGAACATCTCTATACTATTATATATAGCTTGGGCTGCGATTTAGACTACACTATTACAGCGCGCTAGTGAAAGGCGCTGTGAGAGATCCAGCCAAAGCACTATATGGGAAGGGGATTATGAAGGGGATGATATTTACATCGTTTCTGTACCTTGTTGAAGAACAGTACGGACTCGAAATGGTCGATGAGGTGATTGCTGAAGCGGCACCCGAAAGCGGTGGTATTTACACAACCGTTGGCAATTACGATCACACTGAATTGATCGATATGATTGTGGTGCTGAGTAAAAAAATTAATGTCTCGGTGGTGCACCTCACCAAAACCTTTGGTATGTATCTATTTGCCGAGTTAATTGCAGCCTATCCCCAATGGATCGATGGCCTAAACTCTTCATTTGCGCTGTTGCATAAAGTTGATGGTTTTATTCACGGCGAAGTCAAAAAGCTCTATCCGGATGCCTCACCGCCAACGTTTAAGTGCACTGACTATACCGACACCAGTATGGAAGTTATCTATCAGTCACCGCGTTGTTTGGGTGATGTGGCTGAGGGGCTTATTCAGGGCTGTGCCGCTTATTACGGCGAAAAAATATTCGTGCGTCGTGAAACCTTAGGCGACATGAGCGGTTCCACAGAACGTTTTCTGCTGACGCTGATTAGCAGTCACGGAAAGGCAGAAACTGCTCAGGTAAATGGTTAACTCTGACCTTTAACTGGCTCTGGCAGTATGTTCTACTGCCAGAGCTGATTAACTGCCAGAGCTGATTAACTCAAACGTTACCGAGCAACTATTTGGTGGCGTTTAATGCCTGTTCTATATCCGCCAAAATATCATCCGCATGTTCAATACCAACCGAGATACGCACCAGATCTGAACTAACGCCGGCACGACCCAGTTCCTCTTCATCCAGCTGACGGTGGGTTGTACTGGCCGGGTGACAGGCAAGGCTTTTAGCATCACCAATATTAACCAGTCGCTTGATCATCTGTAATGCATCGATAAATTTGGCGCCGGCGGCTTCACCACCTTTTATACCAAAGCTGATAATCGATGAGGGCTTTCCAGAACTTATGCGCTTGGCCAGCTCAAAGTATTTATCACTAGAGAGACCGGCGTAGTTCACCCAGCTGACCTGTTCATGGTTGTTGAGATAGTTGGCCACTGTCATGGCATTTTCAACATGGCGATCCATGCGCAGGGCCAATGTCTCGAGCCCCTGAATAATTAAAAACGCATTAAATGGCGAAATCGCCGCACCCATATTACGCAGCGGCACGACTCGGGCGCGACCGATAAAGGGTGCGTCAAAGGCATCGGCATAGATCACGCCATGGTATGAGGGATCAGGGGTATTGAACTGTGGGAAACGTGGGTTGTCTTTCCAGGTGAACTTGCCACTGTCGATAATAATACCGCCAATACTGGTACCGTGACCGCCGATATACTTAGTCAGCGAGTGCACAACAATATCGGCACCGTGCTCAAAGGGTCGACACAGATAGGGTGTAGCGACGGTGTTATCAACAATAACTGGAAGCCCGTGACGATGAGCCATCTCCGACAGCGCGGCTATATCAACTATGTTGCCGGCAGGGTTGCCGATCGACTCACAGAATACCGCTTTGGTATTGTCGTCAATCAGCGCTTCGAGAGCCGCTACATCATCACCTGAGGCCATGCGCACCTCTATACCCTGTTGGGGTAGAGTGTGAGCAAACAGGTTGTAGCTGCCGCCATATAACTGACTGACACTGACCATATTGTCGCCGGCGCGGCACAGGGTCTGAATCGTGCCAGTGATTGCCGCCATGCCGGATGCCATACAGAGACCGGCAACACCGCCCTCCATTGCCGCAACGCGCTGCTCGAGCACATCGCAGGTAGGGTTCATTATCCGGGAATAAATATTTCCCGCTTCAGCGAGATTAAACAGGTCGGCGCCATGTTGTGTATCGCGAAAACTGTAAGAAGTTGTTTGATAGATGGGCACCGCCACTGCACGGGTGGTTGGGTCATCATCAAAGCCTGCATGGATTGCCTGTGTTTCAAGTTTCATATCCGCTCATTCCCATTTAAAGGTTTATTTTTAGACTGATAGATCAGTTTTGTCGCGGACAGTTTTACGCAACTTTTACTAAATCACAAGTCATCCATTAACCTGATTGGTAATCCACAGTGTCTGGTAGGGTTGCATCTCGATAGACTGCATTCTTTGGTTGCAGCTAAGTTGGCTGATCAGGTCTGTCCAGTTTTCGTTGTCGATTAAATTGATATCGGAAAGGTTCAGGCTCTGAACGCTATTGCTGATGTTACTGACGCAGAAAATACTTTGTTGGCGATCGATACTCTGCCGCCAGAAGCCAAATAGTTGGCTTCCCAGGTGCAGGGTAAACTGTGTTGCATTGGGATGGAATGCCGACTGCTGACGACGAATATCGAGAAGCTTTTCTAGACCGGTAAATACCTGTGATTCGCTGCTGTCAGCATCTGATAATCGTGCTTCTAATTCAGAGTAATCCCACTGGTGTCGATTAATGGCTCGACTGTGCCCTGCATTTTCAACCCGCTGATAATCATTTCTAGTGCCTACCAGACTGTGAATATAAAGCGCAGGAACACCCTCCAGCGCCAGCATAATGGCATGGGCACAGATAAACCGTTGCAGGCCCCATTGGTCTGGCCCAGCCTGAGTTCCCTGCAGTGCATCAAACAGCGAGATATTGATTTCATAGGGTTTGCTTTTGCCCTCATCAACTGCGCGCCAGGAGATACGCCCACCAAACTGTTGCATGGTTTCGACTAAGGTATTTATTTCGCTGTCATCCAACAGACCCTCAGCGGGGCGCAGACCTATACCGTCGTGAGAGGCGATAAAGTTAAAGTAGGCGGTGCCATTGCGTGCCGGCGGCATACTCATCATCCACTGCTTTAAATAGTTACAGTCGCCGGTGACAAGGGTATTGACCAACAGCGGTGGCAGGGAGAAGTTATACACCCAGTGGGCTTCATTAGCATTGCCAAAGTAGGCGAGGTTTTCGCGATTGGGAATATTGGTTTCGGTAACAATTACCGCATCGCTCTGGGCCTGTTCAATAAGTGTACGAAAAAGTCTGACCACTTCATGGGTTTGATCGAGATTAATGCAGTTGGTCCCCAGCTCTTTCCATAAAAAAGCCACGGCGTCGAGACGGAAGATACGCACGCCACTGTCCAGGTATTGGCGAATAATGCTGGCAAATTGTTTTAGCACCTCGGGATTGCGGAAGTTGAGATCGACCTGATCATGACTAAAGGTGCACCAGACATGTTGAACACCCTCAGCGGTTTCAACTTCACGCAACAGCGGATTGGTGCGCGGACGCACCACGGCACTCAGATCATCCTCTGGGCTGGCGGTGAAAAAGAAATTGCGACCGGGGTCACGGCCTTTAAGGAAATTTTCAAACCATGGGCTGCGTGCTGAGCAGTGGTTTATTACCAGATCTGACATCAATTTGTAGTCTGCGGCGATACGTTCAATATCGTCCCAATCTCCCAGTGATTCATTGACACTGGAGTAATCTAGAACAGAGAAACCATCGTCAGAGGTAAAAGGATAAAACGGCAGGATATGCACGCCGTTAATACATCCTTTGACCTGTTTATCGAGAAACCGCTTGAGGCTGTGTAGAGGTTTTTCCCCCGCCTGCAAAATGCTGTCCCCATAGCTGATAACCAGACAGTCACTCTCATCCCAATGGTTAACGTAGCGAGCGGGCTTAGAGTCGACATCCTGCAGACGCATTATTTCAATTAGTTCATCGCACAGACGGCTGTAATCAACCCCGTCAACAGTTTCGTAAATAGCCTCGAGGTGGTGCTTTAAGTTATTGAACAGGGCTATTTTGGGTTCTGTTTTAGGCGCTATTTCCGACACTATTTCCGGCACTGGTTTTTGCTCTTTTTTTGACATTGTTTTGTGCGCTGTATTTTGATTGGGAGTAGTCATGGACTAAATTATTGACCCGAAAACTCAGCTGCATCGGCTTCGACCGCAGCGGTTAATTGTTCGAAAATATCTGGGACAGCACTGATGACACGGTTCCAACTGGGAATAAAGGGTTTTTCCATCGGGCTGTTAAAGAAGACTTCGCCCGCTTTAATAATATTCTCGGCGAACATCTCAACGGCTTTTTCCTCCTCGTGAATATCCAAACTCAAGCCATTCATAATCGCGTCATTATGGCAGGTTTCGACTATATCCAGCGCCATGCGAAAGTAGGTGGCCTTTAACGAGCGGAATGCTTCGTGGCTAAATACAACGCCCTGAGTGGCTAATTTTCGGAACAGTGCTTTGGTAATATCAATCGACATTTTTGACAGGCCATCCTGATCATTGTCGAGGGATAGATCTTGATGCTTGTGATCATAGTTATCGGCAATATCGACTTGGCAGAGGCGGTTGCTGGCATAGTTACGGTGCATCTCTGAAAGAACACCAATCTCCAGACCCCAGTCGCTGGGGATACGCAGATCACTGAGCACATCACGGCGGAAAGAAAACTCCCCGGCCAGCGGATATCTAAAGCTGCCCATATAGTTCAGATAATCGGTATGGCCTACGGTTTTCTTTAGCGCGCTCAATAGTGGAGAAACCAGTAGTCGTGACACTCGACCATTAATTTTGCCATTGGCAACTCGGGCGTAATAACCCTTGCAGAATTCATAGTTAAAGCGCGGGTTGGCCACTGGATAAATTAGTCGGGCCAACAGCTCGCGGTCGTAAGTGGTGATGTCGCAGTCGTGTAGTGCCACCGATTCAGCTTTGCCTGAGGCTAGTGTGTAGCCCATGCAATACCAGACATTGCGGCCCTTGCCGAGCTCTTTGGGGGCTAGACCTAATGCCTGAAGTTTTGCGTCCAGGGCTTTAAGTCGCGGGCCATCATTCCACAGCACGCGGTGATGCTGTGGCAGGCTTGAGAAAAAGCCAAGAGCATCGCGGTACTGCTGCTGGTCAGCGCGATCCAGGCCGATAATAATCTGGCTGAGGTAGGGCACCTGTTTTATTTGCTCAATAATGGCTGGAAGGGCGTCCCCCTGAAGCTCTGAATAAAGGGATGGCAGTATCAGTGCCATTGGCCGTGTTTTGGAGAACTCGAGAAGTTCCTTTTCCATCTCCTCCACTGAACGATCGGAGAGGTTGTGAAGAGTTGTTATAACACCATTTTGGTGGAAGTCGCCCATATTGAGTTCTCTTTATTATTTATGGTTATTTATTTATGGTTATCTAAAAATTTATTCTTAGAGTTTTCTAATTGTGAATTTGCAGCCATTCAGCTACGCCATCGGCCCAACCAAAGGGCCCAGTTCTTGTGCTGATTGAGGTGTTTTCACTGCGCGTTAATTGCGGTGGTGAATGATTGTCAGACTTAATGACCAATGCCGATGAGGCCATCTCAAGCATGGAAATATCATTGCCGCTGTCGCCAATTGCCAATGTTTGGCAGTGATTTGTTTTGGCTTGCTGAAGATAGAGTTTTTGCAGTTGTAACAGTGCGCGGCCCTTGTCTGTAGCACCGCCAATATTTAAAAACCGACCGCCCTGTAGAACAGTGGCTCCAAGTGATCGCATCTTTTTGACAAACAACTTCTTGCGGTCTTCTGTTCCGGTCCAGTGCACCGGTTCGCTGTAGTCGCGCTTGTTGGCCAGTTCAGCCACGTTGGTGTCTAGGCCGGTTAGCTGAGCAATGCCGGCGACGCCCTGTTGCTGAAATATAGAGTTAAAGGTTTGGTACTCGGCAGAAAATTCAGCCGCATGGCTATGTAGCAGATGTAGCCAATTGTCTCGCGGTGCCGCATTCTCAATCACCCAGTAATCAGCAATGGCTTTAAGGTTTTCCGGCTGTTGGGAAAAATAATTCTTAGGAATATAAATTGCTGCGCCATTCTCAACAATAAATGGATGGCGGTTTTTTAATTGGTCACGCAGTGGTCCCAGTTCAGCCATGGTCTTACTGGTAATGGGGATAACCGGAATACCCTGCAACTCAAGTTCCCCAAGCATTTTTTCGGCAGGTTTAAAGCTGTAGCTATGGTGGTCGAGAAGACTGCCATCCAGATCGGTAAAAATAAGCTTTAACGGCAGACTAAATGGATTGTCTGAAACGGGTTTTTTATTCATAGGGGAAATACCCTAAGGTCTGCATGCACCGAGTTGGTGCATGCGCTGGCTTGATATGTTACTTTTTGCATCAGGATCACTGGCTTCACTTCCCTTAACTTCCCATAATTAGGCTTAAACTCGTCTAATGACGGCTGTGGTGCACCTGCACCAATAGATAGCGGTGCTTTTGGAGTTGACCGTTTAATCTCTTTAATATCTATGGCGTTGCAGTAATCGTGCCAAGGTGAAAAGTACCTAGATGAAAAGTACCTAGATGAAAAGTACCTAGATGAAAAGTACCTAGATAAAAAAGTGCCGAGGTGATAATGACGGTTGTTCAGAGGAAATTGTTTGGCCGATGTGGCGCTAGATTGGTTGTGTCATGCTATCCATTTTTTATTTTGGCTTATAGTCAAGCTTACCTTCCGCAACAGCTCCCGCTACGCTTTTATTAAAACGTTTGCGCTGAGCATCAATGTTTATTTGAAATGCAACTCTTGAGATCTCAATAGATTCGGGCTGAGGCTTTGATTTGACCCGGGGGTTGTTGATCAACCAATTGCCCACTTCATAAAAGTGCCACAGGGGAACGCTGCCAGAAACACTTGGCTGGGGGAACAGTGATTTTTCATCAGTCACAAATTTGCGGATATTTTGGCGGGAGCAATGGGCTAATTCTGCAATATCGGTAATGCCAACTAAGTCGGGTTTAATTTCTAATAATTCTGCTCCCGGGATAGCCAGTCGCACCTGTGCGGTGGCCCGTTGCACGGCGCTTTCAGCTGACTCTGCCAGACGGATAAAGTCGATGGCTATTGAGCCTGTTCCGCCTACCGCAATCAATGCATCATCGCATCCGGCTTCAAAGAGAGCATCGAGATAATCCTCGGGGTTGTGGCTGGCAGCTGGCAGTGAAAATGCCAGAGTGAATTCATAGTTGTTCATAGTTTTACCTCATACAGTTTGATGGTTGGATAAATACAGCCATCAATACGTTTATTCAATTGTTTAGCAAAATTACCGGGATTTTTAGGCGTGCTCCAAACCGATATTTGACAAAAAAGAGCGCAACGGCAGTCGGCTTTGTTTTTAGGGCAGCGTAAAATTCCCCAAGCATGTCCATTTGCTGCTTTTAGAGTCCAGCCATTCTCAATTGCATGTTGGACTACTTTGTTAATGTCCTTATTGGGGTGCTTCATATAACTCCTCAATGTTGTAAGCCTAGTCTTTGGCTCTATAGTTGTCAAATGACAATTTACATTTTAATTTAATTTGGTTTTTTTTGGTTAAATTTATATAAATTTTAGCTAAGGGTAGGGGAGCGATTAGAATGTCGGGCTGCTTTGGTTCACAAAGTCGATTGATTAAAAGCCGAGTGATTTTAAATTGAATAATATAAAGGATGGCTTAGTTCCGTTTAAAACTCAGGGCGCGGAATTTATTGACCAGTTAATAGATTGGAGGCAAAAAAATGCCCAGCCATTTCGCAACAGCTGAACATTCTTATTTGTAGGCAATACTGCGGCTAAGAGAGAATTGGCCCCAACTTCATCGCAATACTCATATCACCTTGAATCTTTAGTTTGCCGGTCATAAACGCAGCGGTGCCATTGAGCTTGCCTTCGGCCATTTCCATAAAGTTCTCAAGGCTGATAGCCATGGTGCACTGTGCTTCTACATCATCATTGCTGATAAGATTCGGTACCTGAGTAGCATCTAGAACCAGAAAACCATCATCGCCGAAATCAAATTTTAAGACTGAACCCAAACCGCAATCTTCCCCTACCTTCTCTCTTAAGCCTGCTGTAACTGCTTCTAATGACATATGGGTATACCTCTATTTTTTTTAATGTATAGCGACTCTACTTGTATATGCGCTATATGACGTTTACTTTAAAAATCTGTGCTCAAAAAATCAAGACATAATGACTGTCAAAAGATAATATCACTAACGGTATTCGCAATTTTGACTATCGCGACAGTACGGATGGGTATTTGTACTTACATTAGATCGAGTGCTGGGTAAAACCTATCTGCGAGTCGCTAAGCGGATTACTACTGATATCTGTTGTTTTAATATTCTAAGATGGCGATCAAATAATAATTACAAATGGAAGCGCAATGACCCTAAATAATCCGACCATTGATGTGCGCAAAGGCGAAGAACTTGACCCTCAGCGCCTTGATAAAGTGCTTAAACAGATCCTGCCTAGATTACAGGGAACTCCGGTTATTCAGCAGTACGCTTCAGGGGCCTCCAATCTTACCTACCTAATTAGTTACCTCAATCGCGAGTTGGTTTTGCGCCGTCCACCGCCTGGCGTTAAAGCGGCCAGTGCTCATTCAATGATTCGCGAGTATCGAGTGATTAGCGCCTTGGAATCAGCGTACCCGGCTGTGCCGAAAGCTGTTCATTACAGTGATGATGAGTCACTGTTAGGCTCCGAGTTTTATTTGATGGAAAAAATCGAAGGGGTGCTGGTTAAAAGCAGCCTGCCATCAGCATGGAATTTTAATGATGAGGATCGCCATCGTTTTGGGAAAACCGTTTTTGATAAATTAATCGAGTTGCATAAGGTCGATTATGTTACCGCTGGATTGGCCGAGTTTGGTAAGCCTGGAGGCTACGCTGAGCGCCAAATACTGGGTTGGAATAAGCGCTTTGCCAATGCCAAGACTGATGATGTTCCCGGTTTTGAAGATATCCGTGAGTGGCTGGTGGCGAATATTCCAGAGTCCGGCGTCGACAATAAACCGGCGGCGCTGATTCATGGCGACTTCCGCATTGATAATGTCATGGTGGATGCCAAGGATCCGTTTAATGTTATTGCGGTGATGGACTGGGAGATGGCGGCATTGGGCGATCCGTTGATGGATTTAGCCAACTCATTGGCCTATTGGGTGCACAGTGATGATCCCCCGGCACTGCAGGCAATAAAGCAGCAGCCATCGGATGCCCCTGGCATGATGCGCCGCGAAGAGATAATTGCTTACTATGGGGAGCAGACCGGTTTTGATACCTCGAAGTGGGCATTCTACGAGGTTTATGGCTATTGGCGACTGATAGGGATTTTACAGCAGCTCTATTACCGCTATGTCAATAATCAGACACAGGATAAACGCTTTGCCGGCTATGGCCAGGGGGTTGTCTATCTTGGAGAGTACTGTCGGCAGTTGATTGCCAAATCATCCCTGTAAAAAACCAAATGCGCCCTCGAGCCAGGGGCGTTTTATAACTCAATCACGTCTAGTTTGGCCTTTGCTCTGGGCATATTCTCTGCCTGTTTGCCGCTTATTTTACGTTGCCTATTACGCTGATCTGAAGTGTGACTCGCCAGCCGCCTTATTTATTGACATGTTGAGTGCCACAACTTACTGTGTTGAGCATAATTTATATGAAGGGGTGAGTCGGTGGACATTAATTTTTCAGCACAGGATCTCGAATTTCGTGACGAGGTTCGGGCATTTTTTGCCAGCGAATACGATGCCAATGTAGTGCAAGGTTTGGCTAGTAGTGATGGTCTGGTGTACAAGCAGGCGATTGTGAACTGGCAGAAAAAACTCCACGCTAAAGGTTGGATTGCCCCAGGCTGGCCAAAAGAGTATGGCGGAACTGGCTGGTCGGTAACGCAAAAGTTTATCTATGAGACTGAGCGCGGTGCCGCGGGTGTTCCCGATGTGGTTCCCTTCGGTTTAAAAATGGTTGCCCCGGTTATCTACACCTTTGGTAATGAACAGCAGAAGGCGAAGTTCTTGCCGCGAATTCTCTCCAGTGAGGACTGGTGGTGTCAGGGGTATTCTGAGCCCGGCGCTGGTTCTGACCTGGCTGCACTGAGCACCTCTGCTGAATATGCCGGCGATAACTATATTGTTAATGGTCGTAAGATTTGGACGACCTATGCTCAGTTTTCCGACTGGATTTTCTGTCTGGTGCGCACATCAAAAGATGTCCGCAAACAGCAGGGTATTAGCTTTCTGTTAATTGATATGAATACCCCGGGTGTTTCGGTTAAGCCGATCCCAACTATCGATGGCAAACATAGCCTCAATGAAGTGCTGTTTGAAGATGCCCTGGTACCCCGGGAAAATTTAATCGGTGAGCAGGATAAAGGCTGGACTTACGCCAAGGCACTGCTCGCCCATGAACGCACGGGTATGGCGGAAGTGGCCGACTCCAAGCGCATGTTATCCAACCTAAAGCAGCGTGCGGCGGCAGAGGTTAATGGCGGTCAGCCGATGATTGACGATCCTGTATTTCAGATGCGTCTCTCGGATATTGAAATGGAGCTGATGGCTCTGGAGTACACCGAGTTGCGTGTCTTTGCCTCTATGGCTGCAGGCGGAATGCCGGGGCCGGAATCATCGCTGTTGAAAATCAAAGGTACGGAAATCTCTCAGTCTATACACGAGCTGCAACTGCAACTGGCTGCCTACTATGGTGGCGCGCTGCAGGGTGATCTTAGCAATCAACAGCTGGGGCATGAGTTTGCCTCTGAGGCGCGCAAAAGTTATATGTATGGTCGCGCAGCGACTATCTACGGCGGATCAAATGAAGTGCAGCGCAATGTAATTGCCAAAGCGGTGCTCGGTCTTTGATAAGTGGCCTCTCTGTAAGTCCTTTTATAAAATTGTTGGAGATGGATTAGATGAATTTTGAGTTTTCCGAAGAACAGGTAATGATTAAAGACAGCGTTGCACGTTTTGTTCGTGACGAGTACGACTTTGATACCAGACATAAAATCATTCAGTCAGAAGAGGGCTTTAGTCGTGATTTCTGGGCTATGTTTGCCGAACTGGGTTGGCTGTCGGTCCCCTTTGCGGAAGAGTACGGCGGCTTTGGCGGCTCGGTTGAAGATATAGTGGCGATGATGGAAGAGTTGGGAAAGGGGATTGTTGTCGAGCCCTACGTATCCACGGTGGTTATCTTTGGTGGCCTACTCTCAGCGTCCAGCAACGAGGCGTTAAAATCGGCTTATATCCCAAAAATTATTGAGGGAAGCTGTCTTGGTTCCTTTGCTTTTTTAGAGCGCCAGTCGCGTTTTGAACTGTCCGATATTGCGACTACTGCAACACAGAATGCTGAAGGTTATGCAATCAGTGGCGAAAAGACGGTGGTCTTTAATGGCGCCACTGCAGACAGTCTAATTGTTGCCGCACGCACCAGTGGTGGTCAGTTTGATCGCGAGGGTGTCAGCTTGTTTCTAGTGGATGTTACAGCTGCGGGTATTAGCGCGAACAGCTATAAAACCATGGATGGTCAGACGGCCGCCACGATTAATTTTAATGATGTTCAGGTTTCCGCCAGCCAGCTATTGGGCGAGGCCGGGCAGGGCATGGATATTGTCGATCAAGTGATGCCCGAGATTCTTATGGCACTGAGTGCCGAGGCGCTGGGTATTATGACGACTCTTAACAGCATCACGGTAGACTACAGCAAAACCCGACAGCAATTTGGCACGCCGATCAGTTCATTTCAAGCCTTACAGCACCGTATGGTGGATACTTTTATGGGCTGTGAACAGACTAAATCCTTGCTCTATCGCGGGCTTTGCGATGCCAGTGAAGTTGCAGCCAATCCGGCGAGTGGCAGCCTTGAATTGCAAAAGTCAGTTCATGCACTCAAGGCGACAGTGGCTAAATATGGCAAGCTGATTGGTGAAGAGGCTATTCAAATTCACGGGGGTATTGGTATTACCGATGAGTTAAATATTGGTCACTATGTAAAACGATTGATGACCATTAATGTCACTTTTGGCAACGGGGACTTCCACCAAAAGAAATTCAATCAACTTAGCTACTCGAGTCGCTAGCCCCATTTTGATGAACAGTCTACTGATAAGTGTTTTAGCGGTGGGGGGCATATACATTGTCTACCTACTGTCTAAATCTGATTCTTTCGTCAAGTATGATCTGCCGGAAGGGCAGTTATTCCCATCTTCCTCCGATTCCCGCCCCTCGCTTAAAGTCATCCTTTCAAAAATTCGTGCAAGTCAGCAAAAAAATAGTGCCCTCAGCTTAAAGCAGCAGATGTTAGCTATTCGCGAAACCATGGATCATTTTTTTGACGACGTGCCTATTAACAGTGAGATTACGCCTGTTGACGCCGGCGGTGTTGCCGCCGAGTGGGTTGTAGCCCCGGGAGCTGATAGTCGGCGACGGTTATTATATATTCATGGCGGTGCTTTCTATGTGGGCAGTCCTAAAAGCCATCGAGTGATCACCAGTAAACTCTCCGAAATTACCAACAGTGCGGTATTGGCTATCGACTATCGATTGATGCCTGAGAATTCACGTATGGCCTGCGTTGAAGACTGTCGTATCAGCTATGACTGGCTATTGGGAAATGGACCTCAGGGCGAAGCCGTGGCGACTACTGTGCTTGTGGCTGGTGACTCTGCGGGTGGTAATTTAACCCTGTCACTTTTGGCCTGGTTGCGGGATACCGGGCGCAGATTGCCAAATGCTGCTGTGGCCCTGTCGCCGGTGACGGATGCCCGTATGATCAGTCCTAGTATTAAACGTAATCTCGAGTCGGATATTATTCTTAAGACGCTAGCCAGTGGCCTGCGCAAGATTCCACGGCCCCTGTTAGTTATGGCTAAATGGCTGTTTACCGGGCGTAGGTCTTCAGATCCGGTGGTCTCGCCTCTCCATGGTGACCTCTCAGGTCTGCCGCCGATTCTGGTGCAGGTTAGTGACAGTGAGATGTTGCTTGATGATGGTCGCCGTTATGTCAATAAGGCGGTTGCCTCTGGAACGGATGCAGTATTACAGCGCTGGCAGCATGTTCCCCATGTGTGGCAGATTTTTCATCCGCATTTGCCCCAGGCGGCTGAGGCGTTTGATCAGATTGAGGCTTTTTGTCGGCGCTATTCTTAAGGCCATAGATATGTTGAATCTTAGTAAGCTGCTATCTGCAGATTTGCTGGCATCTTTTTTTAGAGGCTTTAGAGACTTTAGAATTTTTCATGGGGTGTGAAAGTTGTGGCTGATGCCTATAATGAATTTTTCTAAGCTTATCGTCGAGAATACTTTTAGTGGGAAACGCCATGAATGACTTAAATAATAAAACTATCTTGGGGCACCCCCGTGGCCTGTTAATTTTATTTCTCACTGAGATGTGGGAGCGTTTCTCTTACTACGGTATGCGTGGGTTGTTAATTGTTTATCTCACTCAACATTTTCTGTTCTCCGATGAAAAATCCAGTTTAATCTACGGTGCCTATACCGCCCTTGTCTACGTGATGACGATTGTTGGTGGCTCTCTGGCAGACCGTTATCTCGGCGCACGAAAGGCAGTCACCTTTGGTGCCATACTGCTGACCCTTGGACACTTTGGGATGAGCTTTGAGGGGGAGGGCTCCAGACAGTTAATAACCTATGGGGATAGCCAGTATCAGATAAAGCTGGATGGCCGCGGTGGTGATGCTCGTCAGCAGATTATTACTGACCAGGGGATCTCCTATATCAGCTTTACCGAAACTACTATGGCTATTGCCGAGCCGGTGGCCGTTGGCTTGCCCGCCACCATTGCCCGTGATCAAATTGCTATAACCGTGGAGAGAGACCCGTTTTATCTTAATGTTCTCTACTTGTCCTTGGCGCTGTTGATTGCCGGTGTGGGGTTCTTAAAGGCCAATATCTCGACTATTGTAGGCTCACTCTACGGTTTTGGTGATTCCCGCCGCGATTCCGGGTTTACGATTTTCTATATGGGTATCAATATAGGCGCATTTCTGGCGTCGATCTTCTGTGGCTATCTGGGCATAGTCCATGGCTGGAGGTACGGCTTTGGTCTCGCCGGTGTGGGTATGTTATTGGGGTTGATTATCTTTCTCTCCTGTCAGAGTTGGTTGCAGGGAAAAGCCGAGCCGCCCTCGATGGCGAAGCTCAAAGAAAAAGTATTTCTGTTTATCAATTTAGAGTGGTGCTGCTATCTGGTTGGTCTGGGGATTATTGTGGTCTCTATGTTGCTGGTCATGAATGAACAGCTAGTGGGTGGCATTCTCGGGCCTCTGGGTATCCTGATGTTTATTCTGCTGCTCAGCTATGCCTTTACTCAGCTTAAGGGCGATGAACGCTCGCGGATGTTAGCGGCGATCTACTTTGTGTTGGCACAGATTCCCTTTTGGGCGCTGTTTGAGCAGGCCGGCTCTTCGCTCAATCTTTTAACGGTTCGATTAGTCGATCGCGACATTCTCGGTTGGTCGGTTCCTGGGCCAGTCTTTCAGTCATTAAATGCCGGTTTTATCTTTCTCTTTGCGCCTCTGCTCGCTTGGCTGTGGATATGGCTGGCCAAACGCAAGCTAAACCCTCCTACGGCGGTTAAGTTCGCTCTGGGTGTAGCGATGGCTGGATTGGGCTTTTTACTGCTGGTAGCCGGTATGAAAGGTTCTGGTGCAGCGGGCCTGACACCGGTGATTTTTATCTTTGCGATCTATTGGGTTCATACCATGGGTGAGCTATTAGTCTCTCCGGTAGGTCTATCTGTAGTTACCAAGCTGGCACCGGTTCGGGTTGTGGGCATGACCATGGGCGCCTGGTTTCTCTATTCGGGGCTATCCAACTATCTGGCGGGGGTGATTGCGCGAACCACAGGTGCGGAAACTATCGGTGGGCAGATGACCAATATCGCAGCGGCCAAGGCCGGTTATATTGAGGTCTATTCTCAGGTGGGCTATATAGCCATAGGTATTGCGCTGTTGATGTTGTTGGTTTCACCGGCTGTCAGCAAGATGATGCGTGGTGCTGACTAGGTTGCCGTGCTTTATCTTTTATTAGTTACATTACCTTTTAATAGATCCTTTGCCTTTTAATAATAGAGCAGGGGGTGGCTAAGCTCCCCCTGACAGTACTCGGAGAGATCGAGATTTTCATCTTCAGGGTAATAGCTATTCATATTAAGACTCGGCCCAGATAACAGTGCGGCAGGGCCGTGAGCGCTGATCTTGCTGTGCACGCTGACAAACTTCTGAAGTGTCCCCTTGAGATTGACCTGAATACGAAAGCTGGACATGGGCTCGAGTTTTGCCGCGCGCTGCTGCCAGTCACTGGGAACCTCTTTGTGTTTGGCTAAGCGATTGCGAAGTTCGTTATCGTGGGGGTTGTTGCTAAACAACGCTTTCTGTTCCAGAGACATCAGGATTACTGACAGGGTATCTTCCCAGCCACTCACAAAGTTACCGGCACCTTCGCGACTAAATAGAAATTCGTAGTTATTGGTGACACGGTCGAGGGCCGCTTTATTAATTGTCTGGCTAAACAGGCCGACCCAACCTCGATTGACCATCAGAATATCATTCGATTCATTGGCCAGCGTTGCCGGGTAGGGGTCCATTGCACGCAACGAGAGGGTCATTGCCTTGCGCAACCATTTCAGTTCTTTTGCGTGAAAGTCGAGATCGCCACTGATCGGCACAAATCCGGCGGCAATCAGCAGGTGATTGCTATCTCGCTCTCCGAGGTTAAAGGCGCTGGCGATATCCGTCACCATGCTGTGGCTGGGTCTGCTGCTGCCATTTTCCAGGCGACTGATATGCCGCGGTGAACTGTTAATCAGGTCCGCAAGTTGTTCTTGGCTGAGATGGTGCACGCCGCGCCAAAATTTTAGGAATCGGCCGAAAGCAAAGTTAGTATCTAAGTTTGGCATGGGATCTGAAACTAATCCTCGAGAGCTTATGTTGTTTTTATAGAGCCGCACGGTCAATGGTAGTCATCTGCCGCCCTAATCACAATAGAAATGACCATCTGCTACCACAGGCTAAATATCGTCACCGCGGATTACCAGTCAACTCTGTGACCGGACATAGCATGTCATGGTTATTGATGCGGCTGTTGGCCAGACTAAGTGAGTATCGGCTCTTAAAGAGCGTATTTAATAATAACAAGCAAGCGTTGATTGGAGGGTATTTCCTATGCCACAAATGATAAAAAAAGCCGAAATTGAACAGTATGTTGGCCATGTCTGTGAGCCAACGGATTGGTTTAAAGTGACTCAGGATCAGGTTAATACCTTTGCCGACTGCACTCTGGATCGTCAGTTTATTCATATAGATCCTGTGGCTGCAGCCCAGACGCCCTTTGGCGGCACTATTGCCCATGGCTTTCTGACGCTGTCGATGCTGTCTTATTTTGCCGAGAGTTTCACGCTGATTGTTGAAGGTATCTATATGGGTGTGAACAAGGGTTTCGATAAGGTGCGTTTTGTGGCGCCGGTCCCTGTGGGGAGCAAAATTCGGGCCCATGCGACTATTCTTGATATCAATGAAAAGCGCCCTGGTCAATTTGATTTTAAAGTTGAGGTGACGGTTGAAATTGAGGGTGGTGATAAGCCGGCACTGGTGGCTGAATGGCTATCGGTTCAAATGGCTAACTAGACTTTTATAGTTAGACGTCATTAGCAATAGAATTTTTTAATAGATCGAATTTAACGAGGTAAGCAATGAGCATTAATTTTGAAGGGAAAGTAGCAATTGTCACTGGTGCGGGTAATGGCTTGGGTCGCTCCCATGCCCTGGCACTGGCTGAACGCGGCGCAAAAGTTGTGGTTAATGATCTCGGTGGAGCGCGGGATGGAACTGGTGCCTCATCCGATGCGGCGATGGAAGTGGTCGGTCTTATTGAAGCTGCAGGCGGCGAAGCTTTTGCTCACGGCGCCAATGTTGCCAATTTTGATGAAGTTGAAGATATGGTTGCTCAGGCGATGGCCAAGTGGGGCCGGGTTGATATTCTGATTAACAATGCGGGTATTTTACGCGATAAGACATTTAGCAAAATGGATCTGGCGGATTTTAAACTAGTGATGGATGTTCACCTGATGGGTTCGGTTAACTGTACCAAAGCGGTATGGGAAATTATGCGCGAGCAGAATTATGGTCGCATTGTAATGACCACCTCTTCTAGTGGCATGTACGGTAACTTTGGTCAGTCCAATTATGGTGCGGCGAAAATGGCTCTAGTAGGATTTATGAATACTCTAGTACTTGAGGGTGGCAAAAATAATATCCACGTCAATGCTCTGGCTCCCACTGCGGGAACACGTATGACCGAAGACCTTATGCCGCCACCCGTGTTGGCGATGTTGACGCCTGAAGCGGTTACGGCAGGGGCGTTGGTTCTCTGTGATGAAAATGCGCCTACCCGAACTATTCTCTGCGCCGGTGCCGGTGGTTATGCGACGGCGAGTATTTACGAGAGTGATGGTATTTTTGTTCCTGCTGATAAGCAAAACCCCGATGAGATTGTTGCTCGATGGGATGAGTTATCAGATACCTCTAATCATAAGGCGCTAGAGTCTGGCCCCAAACAAACTGAGAAGTTTGTTATGAAGGCGATGGCTGCTCTGCAGGGTTAATGACTAGATATCAGCGCCAGTAAACTAATTTATTAAGGATTTTGTTATGAAAGAAGCGGTTATTGTTTCAGCAGCTCGCACGCCAATTGGCCGAGCTTTTCGCGGTGCATTTAATAATCTTGAATCACCTTCCATGACCTCTTACGCCATTAATGCCGCGGTTGCTCGCGCTGGTGTAGATCCAGCCGAGATTGACGACTGCATTATCGGTGCTGCCATGCAGCAGGGTACTCAGACAATGAATTTGGGCCGTCAGGCGGCGATGGCTGCCGGTCTGCCGGTTACTGTCTCTGGTATGACTGTCGACCGTCAGTGCTCTTCGGGTCTGATGGCTATTTCTATCGGCGCTAACAATATTACCAATGATGGCTCGCAGGTTATTGTTGCCGGTGGCTGTGAGTCGGTTAGTCTGATTCAAAATGAACACTTTAATGTTCATCGTGTGGCTGATCCGCTGGCGATGAAGCATGCACCTCTGATTCATATGCCGATGCTGGATACGGCTGAGACAGTTGCTAATCGCTACAGTATTTCCCGTGAACTTCAGGATGAATATGCGGTTATGTCTCAGGCGCGAACGGCGGCGGCTCAGGAGGCCGGATTGTTTGCCGATGAGGTTGTGCCGGTGACGGCGACGAAGTTGGTGACTAATCGTGAGACTGGCGAGGTGACTAAGGAAGAGGTGACCTTGACTAAGGATGAGGGCAATCGACCCGGCACTAGTCTTGAGAGTCTCTCTGGATTAAAGGCGGTTCGCAATGGCGGTACGATTACTGCGGGTAATGCCTCGCAGCTGTCGGATGGTGCGGCGGCGGTTGTTTTGATGAACGGTACCTTGGCATCTCAGCGCAACCTTGAGCCGCTGGGTGTCTATCGCGGTATGGCGGTTGCGGGTTGTGAGCCGGATGAGATGGGTATTGGTCCTGTTTTCGCTATTCCTAAATTATTGCAGCGCAATGGTTTGACGATTGATGATATTGGTCTGTGGGAATTGAATGAGGCTTTTGCGGTGCAGGTACTTTACTGCCGCGATAAGTTGGGTATTCCTATGGAGCGTTTAAATGTTAATGGTGGCTCTATCTCTATTGGTCACCCCTTTGGTATGAGTGGCGCGCGTATGGTGATGCACGCGTTGATGGAGGGTAAACGACGCGGCGAGAAGTATGTGGTTATCACTATGTGTGTCGGGGGTGGCATGGGCGCTGCTGGGTTGTTTGAGGTTCTTTAGATACGGTCGCTCTAGGCGTCCTACCTCCGCGAAACTTGCACTTCCATGTACATTGTCCATTTTCCATGTAGACTCTTGAGTGGCATCCCTGCCACTCAGGGTCTTAAACCTTAGATGGTGCAATTAACTTAGCTTCACCTTTTTCGTTTTACCAGCAGTTGGTTCTGAAAGTTTTTTATTTTTAAATTGGGAAAAAACAATAAATAGAATACAGGGTGTCTGGATATGATTGCATCAATAGCCACAAGAAATTTTTTATTGCTGAGCCTTTTGGCCTCAGCTTTTCTGCTTGTCGGCTGTGATAATTCTGTTGAAAAAAACACCTCTGCCTCTTTGGCCAGTGAATTCACTATTGCCAGTAATAAGCAGTTTTCTGATGCCCTCGATCTGGATCATCAGCAGGATTTTCTCGATGCCAATCGCGGTCTGGTGGCTTCTGCTCCAAGGGATATTATTACTAATAGCCAGGGTCAAGAAATCTGGAATGCCAGCGCCTATGATTTTATTGAGGGGCAAGCACCAGATACCGTTAACCCCAGTCTCTGGCGGCAAGCTAAACTAAATAATATCCGTGGACTGTTTAAAGTCGATGAGAATATTTATCAACTGCGCGGTTTTGATCTCGCCAATACAACCCTCATCAAAGGGCAGAGCGGTTGGATTGTTGTCGACCCGCTAACCACTCTTGAAACCACCCAATCGGCAATGGCCTTTGCTCAGCAGCACCTCGGCAAGATAACTCTCTCAGCGGTTATTTTTACCCACAGTCATATAGATCACTTCGGCGGTGTACTGTCGTTAATCAATGCCCAGCAGGCGGCAGAAAATAATATTCCTATTATTGCCCCCGCGGGGTTTATGCATGAAGCTGTCAGCGAAAATATAGTCGCCGGCCCGGCAATGATGCGCCGCGGTGCCTATATGATGGGTAATGCCCTAGAGCGCTCGGCAACCGGCCATGTGGATACAGGTCTCGGCAAGCAGGTTATTTTTGGGAGTACATCGATACTGGAACCAACCCTGGTTATCGATCAACCGCAGGTGGCGATGACCATCGATGGTGTCGACTTTGAATTTTATAATATGCCCGACAGCGAAGCGCCAGCTGAACTGACCTTTTATCTGCCGCAATGGAAAGCCTTTTGCGGTGCTGAGATTCTCTCCCATGTGATGCACAACTTGCTGACTCTGCGTGGCGCTAAAGTTCGCGATGGGCTGTTGTGGAGTAATTATATTGGTCAGTCGATCGGTCGCCTGGATGATGTTGAGGTGTTTTTTAATAGTCACCACTGGCCGACCTGGGGCCATGACCGAATTATTACCCAGATGCAACAGCAGCAGGATATGTATAAATTTATCCACGATCAGACAGTCCGTCTGGCGAATATCGGCTTTACCCCGAAAGAGATTGCCGAGCGTTTGGAATTGCCTAAAAGCCTAGCCGGCAATTTTCACATTCGCGGTTATTACGGAACCCTGAGCCATAACAGTAAGGCGGTCTATCAGCATTATTTTGGCTGGTATGACGGCAATCCTGCCCATCTAAACCCACTGCCACCAGAGCAGTCATCGGTTCGCTATGTTGAGTTTATGGGCGGCGCTGATGCCCTGTTGGAAAAGGCGGCTACCTATCAGGCCAGAGGTGAATATCGCTGGGTTGGTGAGGTGCTCAATCATCTGGTGTTTGCCGAGCCGGATAATCTGACCGCTCGAAAAATGCTCGCTGAAGCCTATCGGCAGATGGCCTATCAGGCGGAGTCTGGGCCATGGCGGGATATTTATCTATCCGCTGCCGAGGAATTAATTCGCGGTGATGTGCTGGTCAATGATGTGGCAATGTCATCAAAAGCCTTTTTACAGCAGGTGCCACTGGCAGAGTTTATGAAGGCGCTGACGGTCAAGTTGGATGCGGAAAAAGCCGAGGATGAACGCTTAAAAATTAATTTACTCTTCACTGATACTGATAGTAATTTTGTATTGACGATTAGAAATTCGGTGATGTACTACAAGCAGTTGCCGGTGGATAAAGACGCCGATGTAACCCTAAGTCTTACCCAGACATTATTTGTCGATATTTTACTTGGCGAGGCGGGGGTTAAAGCGCTGATTGGTTCCGATCAGTTATCGGTGGATGGCAGTCTACTGAAATTATTGAAATTCTTCTCTCTGCTGGGTGCGCCGAATGATGATTTTAATATAGTGCTTCCCTAGGTCATTAAAAGCTCTAAACTAGGGCCTTCAATTTTAAGCCTTAAATACAGCACTAATTAACCCCTATGAAGCAAAAAATTAATCACTTCCTGCAAAAAATAATCCAACTATTTGTTCTCGGCTGCTTAGTCATTTCTATTCTAGTGGCAATTGCCTTGGTCTGGTTATGGCCGCGCTATGAGTATCTTCCCGCTGAACCCTTAGCGATCTCTCTGCAGCGTTTTAGCGACGCGCCTATAGTGACAGTCTCGCTGAGTGACAAGCTGACCGCACAGGCAGAGCGGGAGGGCTATATCAATATTAATGGCCCATCAATAATTGCGGTGCCCAGCTGGGTTGAAAACCCTCTGGGTAAATACTATCTGTACTTTGCTCACCACCGGGGCGATTCAATTCGTCTTGCCTATGCAGATCATATTGCCGGGCCGTGGCAAGTCCACGAGCCCGGGGCTTTAAGCCTTCAGGCATCGGGTTTTCCCGCTGACAGTATTCCCATGCTGAGTTTAAAAGAGGCTGTTAATGAGCTTTGGGATACAGTTTCAATCTATCTGTTTAGGGATTCATTTCTGGGGCTTTACCAGTCAATGGTTAGCGATCAAGAACTGCGCCGAGCGCGTGGTTTAACCGCTCCCCGGTCGGTGAAAGCACATATTGCCAGTCCGGATATTGTCATTGATCGCGAGAATAAACAGCTGCTGATGTTTTTCCATGGTCAGCGTGACAGTCACTCTCAGATCAGTGGTGTTGCGATGTCGACTGATGGGGTAAATTTTAAAGTTTTGGATAATAAAATTGCAGGTGTTTCACTGCGCAGTTTTGAATATCAGGGTGATTATTACTTGCTTGGGGCTGCGGGCATTCTGTACCGCAGTGAAAGCCTTTTGGGCTCTTATAAACCACGCAGAAAATCACTGTTTGGCTCAGATGTTCGCCATGCCGCTGTATCCGTCGAGGGGGATAAGTTGACCCTAGTGTTCAGCCGCGCTGGGGATACCCCTGAGCGTCTGTTGCTGTCTACCATAGATCTCTCAAGCAGAGATTGGAATAACTGGGCACCCACTCAGGCCGTGGAGATTTTGCGCGCTGAACAGGGCTGGGAGGGGGCTGATTTGCCGGCGCTGAAATCTCTGAAAGGTGAAACCACGCTGCGCAGTAATGATCTTCGTGACCCTGATTTATTTGTCGATGAAGATGGTCAGCAGTATCTACTCTACGTGGGCGGCGGTGAGCAGGCTATTGGCATTGTGCGTTTAAATAAGCTGCCCTAATTTATCTAAAGAGATGCGCTGCCGAAGGTTAAGCGGTCAATTGTGATTTTGGCTGGCAGGTTGTGGATAACTGTACAGAGAATGAACTGCGCAGAGAATTAACGGAGGGCTAGATTTTGATGGGTGCCGATAAGCAGACTAAATTTGTGCAAGCCAAGGGTTTGCAGATTGCCTACGAGGATTTTGGCGATCCAGAGGATCCGGTCATCTTGCTGGTGGCCGGTCTTTTTAATCAGCTGGTACGCTGGCCTGTGGAGTTCTGTGAGCTGTTGGTTGCCAAGGGTTTTAGAGTTATCCGCTTTGATAATCGCGATATTGGTTTAAGCGATAAAATGGAGGGTGCTAGGGCGCCTGGTTACTTGCGTCTGTTTTTTGCCTACAAGTTAGGTATTCCGGTCAAAACCCCCTACACCTTGGATGATATGGCTGAAGATACCATCGGTGTGCTGGACGCTTTAAATATTCAGCAGGCGCATATAGTCGGTATGTCGATGGGCGGTATGATTAGCCAGATTGTTGCCGCCCGTTATCCGCAACGAATTCTTTCACTGACATCCATTATGTCGACCAGCGGGGTTAGAGGTAAGGGCGTTGCCTCGCTTCTGGTATCCCTAAAGATGGTTAAGCCGGTGACCGGCAGTAGAACAGCATTGGATAATTCAGTGGATATATGGCGGATGAATGGAAGTCCAGCTTATCCCGTCAGCGATGATGAAGCGCGCAAGATTTTAATGGCTGAGCACAGGCGCTCGAGTAATCCCGCTGCCTATATGCGTCAGATTGCGGCGGTTAAGACCGCCCCTAATCGTGTTGCGCTGCTCAAATCAATCAAAGTGCCGGTGCTGATTATTCATGGTAAGCAGGATAAGTTGGTGCCAGTCAGTGGCGCTATCGACACGGCAAAGCATATTGAGCATGCCCACTTGCATCTTTTTCCTGGGATGGGGCATAACTTGCCTCAGCCACTGCTCGCTAAGTTCGCTGAGCTTATTTTTACCCACTGCCTTAATAAACAGCAGGGCAATAGCCTGTAATAACCGGCTTTTATTGACCTAGCTTGTAATAACATGGCCTGTAATAACATAGCTCTAATAAAACATAGCTTGTATTAAAAAGGGGCCTCACATATACAATCGTAAGGCCCCCGGGGGAGAGCTGGTCCGTGCTCTGTACTTGTTCCCCGTTTATGTTTTTTTAACGATAAAGACGGGTTATCTTTCCAGTATTGCGGTGACTCCCTGGCCACCAGCAGCACATATGGATATAAGACCGCGTCCTTGCCCCTTTTGTTCCAATAATTTTGCCAATGTCGAAATTATTCTTGGTCCTGTCGCTGCGAAGGGGTGTCCAGTGGCAACACTGGAGCCATTCACATTGAGCTTATTGCGATCAATACTGCCCAGTGGCGAGTCTAATCCCAGCTTGTTTTTGCAGAACTCAGCATCTTCCCAGGCCTTTATGGTGCACAGGGTTTGAGCTGCAAAAGCCTCGTGAATTTCATAAAAGTCAAAATCTTGCAGGTTGATGCCAGCGCGCTCTAAAAGTCTTGGTACAGCGTAGGCCGGTGCCATTAGCAGGCCTTCGCTGTCACTGCCCTGAGAGTAGAAATCTACCGCGGCAACTTCGCTAAAGCTCAGGTAGGCCTGAACCGGAAGCCTGTGCTCGGCGGCCCAGTCTTCGCTGGCCAACAGGACGGCTGCAGCGCCATCGGTGAGGGTGGTCGAGTTGGCCGCCGTTAGGGTACCGTTTTCACGATCGAAGGCAGGCTTTAGTCGCGCCAGTTTTTCGATGGGCGTGTCGCGCATAATGCCATCGCGTTCGACACCGTTAAACGGGCTTATCAAATCATCAAAAAACCCACGCTGATAGGCCGCCATCAAGTTCTGGTGGCTGTGCCAAGTCAGTTCATCCTGTGCTTCGCGGCTGATATTCCAGTGCTTAGCCATCAGTTCGCAGTGCTGACCCATCGACATCCCCGTGCGGGGTTCAGCATTGGCTGGAAGCTCCGGCAAAATAAAGCTGGGCCGAAATCGCAGTAGTATTTTTAGCCGAGCGCCAAGAGTTTTGGCGCTGTTTAAGTCGAGGATCATGCGCCGGTATTTTTCATTTAAGGCGATAGGCGCATCACTGGCAGTATCTGTACCGGCGGCAATACCTGCGTATATCTGCCCAAGGGCGATTTTGTTGGCGACCAGTATGGCGGCTTCAAGACCTGTGCCACAGGCCTGTTGTACATCGTAGGCAGGTGTTTCCGGCGCCAAGCCGCTGTTGAGGGTGGCTTCTCGCGCGAGATTAAAATCTCGCGAATGTTTCATCACTGCGCCGGCAGCGACTTCACCGAGACGCTGGCCCTGAAGGTTAAAGCGCTCTACAAGGCCTTGCAGGGTAGCTGAAAGCATCTCCATATTACTGGCATTGCTATAGGCGGTGTTGCTGCGCATAAAGGGAATGCGGTTACCGCCGATAATTGCGACTCGTTTTACTTCACTCATAATCACGCACTCCCCATTCTGGCTTTTATATTGTGTAATTTTTAATTTGAGGCGTGTAACTCCGCATTGAGTTCCACTGCACTCATGTTAGTCAGGCATTCAACTGTGCCTGAAACCGAGTTACGTCTAAATAATAGATCACTTTTACCGGCCAGTTCACGGGCTTTCATCTTGCCGGTGGCCTGCTTTTGATCATCCAACATGGTGACAATGGTTCCGGCAGTAATATACAGCCCAGATTCCAGAGTACAGCGATCACCGAGAGGAATGCCAAGACCGGCATTGGCGCCGAGCAGGCATTTCTCGCCCATGGAGATAACCATATTGCCGCCGCCGGAGAGGGTGCCCATAATCGAAGCGCCGCCACCGACATCGGTTCCAGCGCCACAGAATACGCCGGCTGAGACTCGACCTTCAATCATATTCGGACCTTCGGTACCGGCATTAAAGTTAATAAAGCCCTCGTGCATCACGGTAGTCCCTTCACCCACATAGGCGCCGAGACGAACTCTTGAGGTGTCAGCAATGCGAATACCGCTGGGCACAACGTAATCGACCATCTTCGGGAACTTGTCTACACAGTTAACCGTTAGCGGCTGGCCGGCCATACGTGCCGCCAACTGGCGATCTGGCAGCTCTTCGATATCTATAGCGCCGTCACTCGTCCAGGCGACATTTTTTAGTGCGCCAAAGACACCCGTCAAATCGGTTCCGTGAGGCTTAACCAAACGGTGAGAGAGCAGGTGCAGTTTTAGGTATCCCTGCGGTACAGAGGTGGGTGGCAGATCTTCGGTCATAAATACGGCAACAACTGGACGGTTGGAGCCCGCTAGCTGTTCAACGGATGCCGCCAGATCAGAGTAACCATTGTGGCTGAGTGCAGACTGCAGTGCTGCCAGTTGCTCGGTGCTCGGCTCGATCTCGCCAGATTTTATGCCCAGACTGAGTTCGAGAATATCGCCGAGGGTTTGCTCTGGATTTAGAAGTGGGGCGGGATAGAAAACTTCCAACCATTCCCCTTTGCTGTTTTTAGTGCCAACACCGATTGCGAAACTGTACAGATTGCTCATGCTTTTTCTCTTTTATATTTGTGTAAAATTAATCTATTAAACAATAACTTAGGTTATTTAATTAAAGTTATTTGTTAGTATTATTTATTGAAAATGCTTTGGTAATTATCCGCTTTAAAGCCGATCGTGATAGTGCCGTTCACATCCAGAACCGGGCGCTTTATCATCGCCGGATGCTCCAGTAGTAGGGCGGTCACATTGTTCCGATCGGTGTTTTCCTGAATATTGGCATCCAGCCTGCGCCAGGTGGTGCCGCGACGGTTGAGTACTGTTTCCCAGCCGGCCTGTTCAATCCAGTTGTCGATGCTTTGGCAATCTATGCCATCGGCGCGAACATCGTGAAATTTATACTCAATGACATTATCGGTCAGCCATTTTCGGGCTTTTTTAATGGTGTCACAGTTTTTAATGCCGTAGAGCGTTATCACGGTTTTGCTCTCCTTAATTTTGAGGGGCTAAGCATAGCAAAAGAGTTATGGCTTATGGGCGATAAATGGATTTTTACGCTTGGGGTAGCAGGTGGTGCAGATATCGCAGACCCGTCCATCGCAGCCCCGGGCAGAACAGTACTCGCGGCCGTAAAAGATTATCTGTAGATGCAGTGCATTCCACTGGTCGCGGGGAAAGAGCTTTTTTAAATCTTTTTCGGTCTGGGTAACATTTTTGCCTTTAGTAAGACCCCAGCGCTGGGCGAGACGGTGTATATGGGTGTCCACTGGAAAAGCGGGGTGGCCAAAGCCCTGAGACATCACCACGCTGGCGGTTTTATGGCCGACACCGGGCAGTGCTTCAAGGGCTTTCCAGTCATCGGGCACTTCGCCGTTGTGCTGGTCTACCAGTATCTTTGAGAGATTGGAGATGGCACTGGATTTCTGTGGTGCCAAGCCGCAGGGGCGAACTATTTTGTAGATGGTGTCGAGTGGCACATGCTGCATATCAAAGGCATTGTCCGCTTCGGCAAAGAGCGCTGGAGTTACCTGATTAACCCGTATATCAGTACATTGAGCACTCAACAGCACGGCGACTAACAGCTCGAAATCGTTGCGGTGATCCAGAGGTACAGGGGTTTCTGGGTACAGTTCGTTTAGGCGTTTGAGAATAAATTCAGCTCTGTCCTTTTTAAGCATCTTTAATCCTTTATTTATTTAAGCTCTCGACAAATTGCTTTATGCGCAGGGCGGCTTCGATACATTCGCCGGTTTCAGCAACCAGCGCAAGACGCACGCGGTTTTCACCGGGGTTGCCAGTGGCTGTTTGTCGCGACAAATACTGTCCCGGCAACAGGGTGACATTTTGCTGGGCAAATAGCTGTTGGGCAAAGTCTGTATCGGCAATAGGGGTTTTTGGCCACAGATAAAAGCTGGCCTGTGGTTGGGGAAAGTCCAGCACTGGACTGAGTATTTCGGTCACGGCGACAAACTTTTCACGATACAGACTGCGATTTTCAACGGTGTGGCTCTCATCGCTCCAGGCGGCGGTAGAGGCGGCCTGAACTGCTGTCGACATGGCGCAGCCATGGTAGGTGCGATAGCGCAGAAAGGCTTTGAGTATGTGGCTGTCACCGGCGACAAAACCAGAGCGCAGGCCGGGCAGGTTCGAGCGCTTCGAGAGGCTGTGAAAAACGACGCAGCGGCGGTAGTCAGAGCGGCCCATCTCGGCACAGGCTTGCAGTAGCCCGGGTGGCGGGTGGTCTTCCTGCAGGTAGACTTCGGAGTAGCACTCGTCGCTGGCAATAATAAAGTCGTACTTGTCGGCTAGGACTATCGCGTCTTGGAACTGTTGAATGCTGATCACCGCGCCGGTGGGATTGCCTGGCGAACAGAGATGCAAAAGCTGACAGCGCTGCCAGACTGATTCCGGAACGCTGTTTAAATCGGCAATGAAGTCGTTCTCAGCATTGCAGTCTATATAGTGAAGTTCTGCGCCGGCGAGCAGTGCCGCGCCTTCGTAGATCTGATAGAACGGATTGGGTGAAACGACGACAGGCTTTGAGGGTTGCTGCTGTGTGTCTATAACTGCCTGGGTAAAGGCGAACAGCGCCTCGCGGGTGCCGGTCACTGGTAACACATGCTGTTCGGGGTCAATAGTCTCGCTGGGTAGATTAAAACGCTGCTGCAGCCATTGGGTGATCGCCTTGCGCAGTGGTTGGCCACCTTTAGTGGCTGGGTAAACGGCAACCTGATCAATATTGTCAATGAGCGCCTGTTTTACAAAGGCGGGTGACTGATGTTTGGGTTCGCCGATCGACAGTGAGATGGGCTTGAGGTGCTGGGGCGGTGTTATACCGGCCTTGAGCTCATTGAGCCTTTCAAATGGATAGCGATGCAGTAGGTCGAGATTGGGGTTCATAATCGGTACTTTATATAGTTGGGTTACTACTACCAGACTTTCATCTTGCGCAGTTGGAATTCCTTGCCGTCTTCCTGATTGCGCTCATCGAGCTCTGTGCAGATAGTTTCTTTTAGGGTTTTAATCAGGCCGGCATTGGTAATCGATTTCGATGCTCGGTCGGTAATGTAAAAGATATCTTCTACGCGTTCACCCAGTGTTGAGATCTTTGCGTTGAGTATGCACAGTTCGAAGCGCACAAAAATTCTCGCCAAATGGGCCAGCAGTCCAGGTCGATCGGGAGTAATAATTTCCAAGATAGTTGTATCTGTTGCACTGTCATTGCGCAGCGAAGCAACGGTTTTTAGGGCAAAGTTTTTTAACTGTCGCGGTGTGCGCCGCTGTATATCAAAGTTAATATTTTGCGGGTTGATAATGGCTTCATTCAGGGTTTTGGTGATTTTCGTACTCAGGGCGCTGTTGCTGCCAACCGGCTGATTGGCTTCATCAAGCACGTAAAATACATCAAAAGCAGTACCGTCAGTGGCGGACTGTAATCTTGCATCCTGAATATTGAGATTCAGTTTGTCGAGAGTGGCGGCGGTGATAGCGAAGATATTATCGCGGTCTTTAGAGTGTACGAAAATTTGTGTCGCCACGGGTATTTCGACGCCTACATCATTGAGCAATATGACTGGTTTGCTGATATTGGTGTTTTGGATAATCGCCTTGGTAAACAGGGCGATATCTTCAGCGCGCTCACGAAGAAAGAACTCTTCATTGACGTCTTTCCAGACGCTGGTTGCCTGGGAGGCGTCTATGTTGTCGGCCATTAATGCACGCAGCGCTGAATCTTTAGCGTCTTTTAGCCAGGCTGATTTAGCGGTTGGCTCTTCCACACCAAGCTGTAATACGCGCTTGGTTTCAAAATAGAGATTGTGCATCAGCGAACCTTTCCAGTCGGTCCACAGGTGCGGGTTGGTGGCGTTGATATCGGCCACGGTGAGTACATAGAGGTGGTCGAGATGAATAATGTCGCCAACATGCTTGGCAAACTTGTGAATGACATCGGGGTCGGAAGTGTCTTCGCGCTGGGAAATACTCGACATCAGCAGGTGGTTTTCCACTAGCCATTTTAAGAGGCTAATTTCCTGTTGCTTCAACCCGTGGCGCTGGGCAAAATCTTCAATATCAGCCGATCCCAGTATTGAGTGATCGCCGCCGCGGCCCTTGGCGATATCGTGGTAGAGAGCGGCGATAATAATCAGCTCTTGCTTGGGAAAGTTTTTGTAGATGTGCGATGCCACTGGAAAGCGCTCGGCAACTTCAGGTATCACCAGGCGGCGAATATTGCGCACCACTTCAAGGGTGTGCACATCGACCGGGTAAATATGAAAAAGATCGTGCTGCATCTGGCCGACAATTTTGCCAAACTCGGGAAGATAGCCGCCGAGTATGCCGTAGCGATTCATGCGCTGTAACTGTGCCGAGAGCAGGTAGGGTGCTTTCAGGATGCGCATAAACAGCGCGCGGTTTTCTTCACTGCTGCGAAAGTCATCATCAATCAGATTGCGATGCAGGCGGATCTGGCGAATAGTTGAGGCACGTATACCCTGAATCTGGTCGTTTTCGCCAAGTATGGCAAACAGTTCGAGCAGGGCGGAGGGGTGATTGATAAACACTGAACTATCGGTGGTATCCAGATAGTTGTCGCGAACCAGAAAGCGCTCGTTGATCTTTTTAACCGCTTTGGTTTTGTTTTTGCGATAGATAGATTCGTCGAGAAACTGCAGCAGCACATCATTGAGCTCTCTGATTGACATGACTACGCGATAGTATTGCTGCATAAATTTTTCGACAGCCAAGCGTCCATCACTGTCGGTGTAACCGAACATAACCGCGAGCTTGCGCTGGTAATCAAACAGCAGGCGCTCTTCGGGTCGCTCGGCAATTAGATGCAGTCCGTAGCGGACTTTCCAAAGAAACTCTTCATCGCGGCGCAGGGTTGCGTACTCTTCTTCGGAGAGAAAGCCTTCGTGAACCAAGTGAGAGCGGCGGTTGACGTTGAAGTGACGTTTAGCGGTCCAATTGATAACCTGAATATCCCGCAAGCCGCCGGGGGCTTCTTTAATATTGGGCTCTAAGTTGTACTCGGTATCGGCATGTTTGCGGTAGCGTTCTTCCTGTTCATTTATTTTGCCACTGTAAAACTTTGCCGATGACCAGATTTTTTTCGGGCCGGTTTTGGCGAGAAGCTTTTCTAAGAGTTTTGGGTCGCCGGTCAGCAGGCGAGTTTCCATAAGATTGGTGGCGACAGTTATATCCCCACGAGCTTCGTCAACGCACTGACTGAGAGATCTAGTGCTGTGACCAATTTTTAACTGGATATCCCACAGGAAGGTCAGAAATTGTTCGATACTGGTGCGGTATTTTTCCGGTTTATTACGACGCATTAGGAGCAGTAAGTCTATATCCGAGTGCGGGTGCAGTTCACCGCGACCATAGCCGCCGACTGCAATTAGGCTGATATCCTTATCCCATTCAAAACGCTGCCATGCATGGCGCAAGATCACGTCGGCAAACATTGACTGTTCATTGACCAGATGGTGAACCTCTTCGCCCTCGTGGAAGCGGTTGTTGAAGTGTTCCTGAGCGGCATTTAAGGCGTCGCGGAAAACCTCGATAGGGTCGCCGGCTTCAACATCGGTTAGAAAGCGTTTTTGATCAAAAAACAGTGGTTCGCTAATGGGGTCTGAGGTCATATTTTTGTTTGCAACTAAATGTGAGTTATAGGCTATTTTTTGTAGGGTTCTTCACTGCGCGCCGTGAGCACTTCAACACCATTGCTGGTGACCGCCAGAGTGTGCTCCCACTGCGATGATAGTCGACCATCTCGTGTTTCAACGGTCCAGCCATCTGACTTTAATTTTGTGCTGTGTTTGCCGGCATTGACCATGGGTTCAATGGTAAAGGTCATTCCTTCGCGCAGTTCGAGGCCGGTATTTGGTGTGCCGTAATGGAGTATCTGGGGCTCTTCGTGAAACTCCAGCCCGATACCGTGACCGCAGTAATCACGAACTACTGAGTAGTAATTAGCTTCGGCATGCTTCTGTATATGGTGGCCGATATCGCCGAGTCGCGCGCCGGGCTTGACCATATCAATGGCTAGGTAGAGGCACTCTTGAGAGATGTCGATAAGACGCTGTGCGTGAGCAGGCACAGTGCCAACGGCAAACATTTTGCTGGTATCGCCGTGCCAGCCATCTTTTATAACGGTGACATCAATATTGATAATATCGCCATTTTTAAGGATTTTTTTCTCTGCGGGAATGCCGTGGCAGACTACGTGATTAACCGATGTGCAGACCGATTTTGGGAAGCCGCGATAGCCGAGGCAAGCGGGTATGGCTTTTTGTACATTAACAATATGATCATGACAAATTCGATCCAGCTCTTCGGTACTGACACCGGGTACTACATATTCACCGATAAGCTCGAGTACTTCAGCGGCTAAGCGTCCTGCTTCGCGCATCTTGGCGATATCTTCCGCCGATCGTAATTGTATAGTCATAGTTAATCTTATCCTCTGTTTGGCGGCCATTGTACTCATCTATGGGCTAATGAGGGAGTGCCTTTGGGGGTTATTCGTAAACTATCTGCGGGTGGGTTGGTAAATCGCTGTTTTGTTTATCTTCTAATCGCTTTTTAAGAGAGCTTTTGTGTATCTTAATACGCAGCTTTTTCTTTAATTGGACTCACCATTATGGTATAAAGCGCGCCGGTTACCGAGATGTCTCGGCAATTGGTAATTGAACTTAACTTTTTTTTAACTTTGTTTTAAACGACACACACGTTCCGACACAGCGATCTGGGTGCCAAAAAGTGCGATTTATGGCTTTTGCGGTTGATCACTGGGGTACGTGGAGGCTTAACCCCTAAAAGGAAAAACTATGTCTTCTGTAAGTATGCGCGAAATGTTGCAAGCTGGTGTTCACTTTGGTCACCAAACTCGCTTCTGGAATCCAAAAATGAGCCAGTTTATCTTCGGCTCGCGAAATAAAGTACACGTTATTAACCTTGAGCAAACCGTACCTGCCTTCAATGAAGCGCTGGAAATTCTGCGTGTTGAAGCTGCCAAGGGCAATCAAATTCTTTTTGTCGGTACCAAGCGTGCCGCGCAAAAAATCGTTAAAGAGCAAGCTGAACGTTGTGGCATGCCTTATGTTAGTCACCGTTGGTTGGGTGGTATGTTAACCAACTACAAGACTATCCGTGCATCTATCCGTCGTTACCGCGATCTAGAAACACAAGAGGCCAATGGTACTTTTGAGAAGCTGACCAAGAAAGAGGCGCTGATGCGTGCTCGCATGAAGGTCAAGCTGGAAAATTCAATCGGTGGTATTAAGGATATGAACGGCTTGCCTGACATTATCTTTGTTATCGATGTGGATCACGAGCGCATTGCTATCAATGAAGCTAACAAGCTGGGCATTCCTGTTGTCGGTATTGTTGATACAAACAGTAACCCCGATGGTGTTGACTACGTGATCCCAGGTAACGATGACTCGATCCGTGCGATCAAGCTCTACGCTGCCTCTGTAGCTGACACTATTCTGGAAGGTAAGGCACAGTCAGCGACTGTATCCAGTAAGGATGAGTTTGTTGAAGTCGAAGAAGAGGCGGCAGCACCGGCTGCTGCAGTAGAGGCTCCTGTAGTAGAAGCTCCGGCAGTAGAAGCTCCGGCAGTAGAAGCTCCGGCAGAAGTCGCTCCTGCTAAGGACGCTGCTGCAGAGTAACTGCTAGCGACTCATAGCACTTACTATTACAAAGGGGGCCGTTGCCCCCTTTTTTTAAACAATTTTATGATTTAGAGAGGAATACAATGGCACAGGTAACAGCATCTTTGGTGAAAGAGCTGCGGGATCGCACTGGTTTAGGCATGATGGAGTGCAAGCGCGCACTGAAAGAGTCTGGAGCAGATATTGATAAAGCTATTGAAGAGTTACGTAAATCAAGCGGTATGAAAGCAGCTAAGAAAGCGGGTCGTACTGCAGCTGACGGCCTTGTTTCGGTGAAGACTGAAAATGGTTACGGAATGGTTTTGGAAGTTAACAGTGAAACTGATTTCGCGGCTCGCGATGAAGGTTTTAAGGGTTTTGTTAGCACTGTTTTGGACGCTGCATTTGCGGCCAAGCAAACTGACATCGCTGAACTTCTCGCTGGTGACCTTGGGGCTGCACGTGAAGCTCTAGTGCAAAAAATTGGTGAAAATATCTCGCCGCGTCGCGCCGCAGGTATTGAAGCAGCAGTTGTTGGTGGCTATGTCCACAGTAATAATCGCATTGCGGTTGTTGTTGGTTTAACTGGCGGTGACGAAGCGCTGGCGAAAGATGTTGCTATGCATGTTGCAGCGGTTAACCCTGCAGTTGTCAGCTCAGACCAGATGCCCGCTGAATTGATTGAAGCGGAGAGAGAGATCTTTACTGCTCAGGCAATTGAGAGTGGCAAGCCACCTGAGATCGCCGCCAAAATGGTCGGAGGTCGTGTCAGTAAATTCCTTAAAGAGAGCAGCCTGGTTGACCAGCCTTTCGTTAAAGATCCAGATACCACTGTTGGCAAGCTGGTTGCAGCTGGCGGTGCTGAGATTGTTGGCTTTGTACGTTTTGAAGTGGGTGAAGGAATCGAAGTTGAAGAAGTCGATTTTGCTGCGGAAGTAGCGGCTCAGGTTCAGAGTGCAAGCTAAGGCTTAACAAATACATTAAGAGGGTTCAATATGTCGCCGACTGGCAAAGAGAAAAAGTATAAACGAATTCTGCTAAAACTCAGCGGTGAGGAGTTGATGGGAGATGAGGGTTTCGGGATTGATCCCAAGGTTCTCGATCGTATGGCTCTTGAAATTGGTCAGTTGGTGGGTATTGGGGTTCAGGTTGGTTTGGTGATTGGCGGTGGCAATTTGTTTCGTGGCGCAGCCTTGAATAAAGCTGGCATGGATCGAGTTACCGGCGACCATATGGGTATGCTGGCAACGGTGATGAATGCTCTGGCTATGCGCGATGCGCTGGAGAGAACTAATATTTCGTCTAATGTTATGTCGGCAATTCCCATGAGCGGTGTGGTCGAGCACTACGATCGCCGTCGCGCCATGCGCTATCTGGGCGATGGTGAAGTGGTTATCTTTGCTGCCGGTACCGGCAACCCATTCTTTACCACTGACTCTGCGGCCTGTCTGCGCGGGATTGAAATCGAAGCTGATGTTGTTTTAAAGGCAACTAAGGTCGACGGTGTCTTTACTGCTGATCCGATGCTCGATCCGAGCGCCAAGCTCTATGACCATCTGACCTATGATGAAGTTTTGGATAAAAAGCTTGGGGTTATGGATTTAACTGCCATCTGTCTGTGTCGTGAACACAATATGCCATTGCGAGTATTCCGTATGTCCAAACAGGGCGCGCTGCTTAATTTGGTTGTCGGTGGCAACGAAGGTACATTGATTGAAGAGGGAGCAGCAAATGATTGATGATCTAAAAAAAGAAGCTGATGTACGTATGGCCAAGGCTATTGATGCTCTGGGTAATGCGTTTAATAAGATTCGTACCGGCCGTGCTCATCCGAGTTTGCTGGATGGCCTCACGGTTGATTACTACGGTGTGATTACGCCACTGGCGCAGGCCGCTTCTATTGTTATCGAAGATGCACGAACACTTTCGGTAACCCCTTGGGAAAAGAGTTTGGTTCAAGGGATTGAGAAGGCGATTATGAAATCCGACCTGGGCTTAAATCCCTCTACCGCTGGCACAGTAATTCGTATTCCTCTGCCGCCGCTTACCGAAGAGACTCGCAAGGTTTACGGCAAGCAGGCTAAAGCGGAAGCTGAAAATGGACGAATCTCGGTACGCAATATCCGTCGCGACGTTCTCTCTACTCTTAAAGGTCTGCTTAAAGACAAAGAGATTAGTGAAGATGAAGAGCGCAAGGGTCAGGATGATATCCAAAAGATTACTGACAGCTTTATCGTGCGTATTGACGAGGCTCTGGCCGCGAAAGAAAAGGATCTGATGGAGATTTAATCTCCTTGGTACTGATGGCCATGTCTGATCCTACCGCAGAGAGCTCCACTCATCCTCTAAAGCATATTGCCGTTATTATGGATGGCAATAACCGCTGGGCGAAGGAGCGGGGTCTCGGCGGCATCGGTGGTCATGAAGCTGGTGTCGAGCGTATACGCGACATTCTAAAAGCCGCCAAACAGCGCGGTGTTAAGGTGGTTAGCTTATTCGCCTTCAGCAGCGAGAACTGGAAACGCCCAGATCTTGAAGTGCGCGGTTTGATGTCGCTGTTCTCTTCCTATCTTAAAAAAGAAGCCAAAGCACTTCGCGATGACGGTGTAAGACTTAAAGTTATCGGTAACCGAAGTCACTTTAGCGACCGTCTTAAACGATTAATTGACGATGCAGAAAACATGACTGCCAGTGGTGAGTTCACGCTGGTGCTCTGTGTCGATTACGGTGGCCGCTGGGATATTGTCAGCGCCGCGCAAAAGGTCGCCTCAGAGGTTCAAACTGGACGCCTGCGGCCCTCTGATATCAATGAAGCTGTATTGGGTAAACATATGCAGCTCGATGGCATGCCGGATCCTGACCTCTGTATTCGCACCGCTGGCGAGCAGCGCATCAGTAACTTTTTACTCTGGCAGATGGCTTACACCGAGTTCTATTTTGCCGATTGCTACTGGCCTGATTTTGATGCCTCAGCCCTCGATGTCGCCATTGACGAATACTATTCTAGGCAGCGTCGTTTTGGTTTGCGCAATTCTCCTTCCGATTCTGATGACAAGCCTGCTCGAGGAGAAATACTCCGTGCTTAAACAGCGTGTAATTACAGCAGTGATGCTGATAGCTGGTTTTTTGTTGTTGCTGTTTAATACAGATCCACTTTGGTTCTCGGTGGTCGTTGTGGCGGTTGTGCTGTTGGCTGGTTGGGAGTGGTGTACTCTCGCCGCGATTAAAACTTCCCTGGGTAAATTCTTCTATCTTGCCACTTTGTTGCTGTGCCTTCTGGGCTCGGCGCTGTGGTTAAATTTGTTCGACAGTATTGATATGTTGCGAGGGCAGCACAGTGCGCTGCTCGCTTCGATTCTCTGGGCAATAATTTTTCTCTGGGTTCAGGGTTATCCCTCTAGCGCGATACTCTGGTCGTCAAAGCCTGTACTGATAATTCTTGGATTGCTGCTATTAACAGCTACCTGGCTGGCGATTGTATTGATAGTCCACCAGCCACAGGGGCAATGGTTGTTGTTACTGGCGGTTGGCGTTGTCGCGGTGGCGGATATTGGTGGCTATGTGGCTGGCAATCTATTGGGTAAGCACAAGTTGGCACCGGTTGTCAGTCCCGGTAAGACCTGGGAGGGTTTCTTTGGCGGCCTGTTTTTCCAACTGCTGTTGATTATTATATTAATAGCCGTAATGCCGGTGACCGTTTCTTGGTTAACCCTGCTGCTGTTAGTTATTCCGGTGTCTCTTTATTCCGTGCTGGGCGATCTTTTTGAAAGCATGCTCAAGCGCCATCAGGGTGTAAAAGACAGCAGCCAGATACTTCCCGGCCACGGTGGTGTGCTCGACCGCATTGATGGTCTGATGGCTGCGTTGCCGCTGTTTATCTTATTGTATTTTCTGTTGAGCCCGCTCTGATCTATGCAAACTATCACCTTGCTTGGTGCGACAGGTTCGATTGGTGTTAGCACCCTCGATGTTATTGCTCGTCACCCGGAGCGGTATTCTGTCTTTGCGCTGACTGCACACAGTCAGGTTGATAAGCTGGCCGCTCAGTGCCTGCAGTTTAATCCCCAATACGCGGTTGTCGGTGATCAGCAATCCGCTACTCGTCTGCAAACACTTTTGCGCATCTCAGGCTGTGCCACAGAGGTTCTGTGGGGTAGGGAATCCCTCAGTCAGGTTGCCAGCGACACTGCTGTGGATACAGTGATGGCGGCAATTGTCGGCGCTGCCGGTTTGCTACCCACGCTAGCGGCGGTCCATGCAGGTAAAAAAATCCTGCTGGCCAATAAAGAGTCTCTGGTGATGGCTGGTGGATTGTTTATGCAGGCGGTGGCTGACTCCGGCTCTGTGTTGTTGCCTATAGATAGTGAACACAATGCTATTTTCCAGTGTCTGCCTGAAGACTTTAAGACGTCTGCTGACAGCGGTGTGAAAAAGCTGTTGCTGTCTGCCTCGGGTGGGCCTTTTCGCGGCTGGTCTGTTGAGCAGATGCTCGCGGTTACCCCAGAACAAGCCTGTGCTCACCCCAATTGGAGTATGGGTCGCAAGATTTCTGTTGATTCGGCAACATTGATGAATAAAGGTCTCGAGTTGATCGAGGCCTGCTGGCTGTTTGACATGCCAGCCTCGGATATCGAAGTGGTGGTTCACCCGCAGAGTATTATTCACTCGCTGGTGCAGTACGTCGATGGTTCGGTACTGGCGCAGCTGGGTAATCCTGATATGCGGACACCCATCGCCCATGCGCTGGCCTGGCCTGAGCGCATAGACGCCGGTGTTGCCGACCTCAATTTATTCGATGTTGCCAGGCTGGATTTTGAAAAGCCGGATCTTGACTGTTTTCCCTGTCTGGCAATTGCGACAGCCGCTGCCGAGGCAGGTAAAAATGCACCGGCTATACTCAATGCAGCTAACGAAGTTGCCGTGCAGGCGTTTCTCGACAACCGCATCAGCTTTATGCAGATTGCCAGTGTTGTCGAACAGACATTAAATAATCAGCACTTGATTGAACCAGAATCCCTGGCTGCAGTCCAAGAGTGCGACGAACAGGCACGCTTATATAGTAGTGCCTACATAAAAAGACTGGAAAAGTAACTTATGGATATCCTGCAGACAATCTTTTTTACCCTGATCGCCCTAGGCGTATTGGTTAGTTTTCACGAATACGGCCATTTCTGGGTAGCCCGTCGCTGTGGTGTTAAGGTGCAGAAATTCTCGATTGGCTTTGGCACACCGCTGCTGCGCTGGAGAGACTCTCAGGGTACCGAATTTATTATTGCCGCACTGCCGCTCGGTGGCTATGTGAAGATGGTCGACGAGCGCGAAGGTAATGTCGCGGAAGAGGATCTGCCCTTTGCCTTTACCCGCAAAAGTGTCTGGCAGCGAATCGCTATTGTTGCTGCGGGCCCTGCGGCCAACTTTTTGCTTGCTTTGGTGGCCTTCTGGATTGTGTTTTTATCCGGTGAACGCGGTATTGCGCCAGTAGCTGGAGAGGTTCGTGTAGGATCTTTGGCCGCTGAATCCGGTTTTGAAACCGGCACTGAAATTATTGCCGTCGACGGTAAGCCAACAGCCACATGGAGCGCTGCAACTCGGCAGTTATTTGGTTATATAGGCACCACCGGCGACATCCCGTTTACAGTCACCTATCCCGGATCCAATATTCAATATCAGTTGCTGGTTCCCGTTGAGCGATGGTTGCGTGATGCCGAGGAGCCCTCGCCACTTCGTGAACTGGGAATCCAGCCACCCTTTGAGCTGGAATCACTTAATTTGGTGGCTGTCGCTGAAGAGGGTGCCGGTTACAGTGCCGGGCTGCGCGATGGCGATCGACTCATTGCTATAGATGGTGTAACCATCACAAGTATCGAGACTTTTATTAGTCGCGTTGCCGCTAGTCCGGGTATCAATGTGGATTTACTGGTTGAGCGCGAGGCTGATCAACAGCTGTCGATTCAGGTTGTTCCGCGCTTAGTTGAGCGCGATGGTGAGCAGGTAGGTCAGTTGGGTGTCCAGCTCTCCTCTGTAGGGCGCTATCCAGAAGGTCTGTTACGTACAGTCGAGCACAATCCGTTCAGCGCCATACTACGCGCTGCATCTGAGACCAAAGAGACCAGTTTATTTGTTCTAGAATCGATTGGTAAATTGGTGGTAGGCGAGCTTTCGCCGAAAAATCTCAGTGGTCCAATTACCATTGCCAAGGTTGCTGGCGACACGGCCAAATCTGGCTTTGACAATTTTATTCGTTTTATCGCTATTCTCAGTATAATGCTCGGCGTAATGAATCTATTGCCAATACCTGTGTTGGATGGTGGTCATTTAGTCTACTATCTGATCGAGATAGTCAAAGGTTCGCCAGTGTCAGACAGGGTGCAATTGGTTGGTTATAAAGTCGGGTTCTTTATGCTGATGGGTTTGATGGTTTTTGCTACATATAACGATGTTATGCGATCTTTTTAAAGTCGCTTAAAGATAACTAAAAATTGGATTTTAATAATTACATGAAGCAGATCTTCAGTGGCATCCTTATAGCGGTTTTTGCTTTTTCCGCATCTGTATACGCGACAGTGTTCCAAGTTGATGATATTCGTATCGAAGGCCTGCAGAGGGTTTCGGCTGGAACTGTGTTCGCGGCTCTGCCAATCAGTGTTGGCGATCTGGTCGACGAACCAGCGATTCGCGAGGCGACTCGCTCACTATTTCGCACCGGGTATTTTTCGGATGTGGTGATGGCCCGTGAGAATGGCGTGTTGGTTATCGCGTTGGCCGAGCGTCCTGCCGTGACAGAAATCAATCTCGACGGCAACAAAGCGATTGAAACTGATCAGCTACTCAGTGCTCTCCGGGACAATGGCCTGGCCGAAGGGCAAATTTTCCGTCAGGTAATTCTCGAGGGTATGACCCAGGAATTACAGCGACAGTATGTCTCTCAGGGTCGCTATGGCGCTCTGGTTGAGACTGAAGTAAAGCAATTGCCGCGCAATCGCGTTGCGGTCAATATCAATATTGATGAAGGCGATGTTGCCAAAATTAGACATATCAATATCGTCGGTAACAATCATTTTAGCGAAGAGGAACTCCTTGATTTCTTCGAGCAGAAAACCACTGGCTGGCTATCTTGGATAAGCAGTAATGACAAGTATGCTCGCGAGAAGCTCTCTGGTGATTTGGAGACTCTTGAATCATGGTATTTAGATCGCGGTTATTTGCAGTTTGCTATCGAGTCGACGCAGGTATCTATTAGCCCGGAAAAAGAATCGGTTTATATCACCATCAATATCAGCGAAGGGGATGTCTTCAGAGTTAATGAGGTTGAACTGGCCGGCGAGATGGTGATTCCGGAAGACCATGTTCGCGCGCTAATTATCCTTAAAGAGGGCATGACCTTTTCTCAGACATTGATGACCACCTCCAATGAGTATATTACTCGCCGTCTTGGCAACGAAGGTTACACCTTTGCCGAAGTTCAGGGCTTCCCGGAAGTCAATGAAGAAGATAATACTGCCAAGATAACCTTTTTGGTCAAGCCCGGTATGCGCGCCTATGTTCGACGCATTGAGTTCCGTGGCAATACCAAGACTGCCGATACTGTTCTGCGCCGTGAGATGCGTCAGATGGAGTCTGCTTCAGCCAACAATGCACTGATTGAAATGTCAAAAGTGCGCCTTGAGCGCTTGGGCTTTTTTAAAGAGGTCAATGTTGAGAACGTCCCGGTTGCCGGCACTAGTGATCAGATTGATGTGGTCTTCAGCGTTGAAGAACAGCCATCTGGTTCAATTGGCGCCAGCGTAGGTTATGCGCAGGGTACCGGTCTAATTATCGGTGCCAATCTCAGTGAAAATAATTTCCTCGGCACCGGCAAGCAGGTGGGTATAGGCATAAATCGCAGTACCTATCAGAGTTCCTTGAATTTTAATTATTCCGAGCCCTACTTTACCGTTGATGGTGTCAGTGTTGGCTACAGTCTATTTGCCCGTGAAACTGATTACGACGAGATCAATGTCGCTAGATTCTCAACCAATACCTACGGTGCGTCAGTTAACTGGGGTTATCCGGTCTCTGAAATTCAGCGTATTGGTTTTGGTCTTGGCTATGAAAATCTGGATCTGCAAACCGGCTCTTTTGCCTCGAAAGAAATTGCTGATTTTGTCGCTGCCAATGGTTCAAAGTTTGATGTGTTTAATGCTAATGTCAATTGGGTTAAGTCGACTCTTAACCGCGGTGTTTTTGCCACTAGAGGTACCTCTCAGCGACTAGGTGTTGATATTGCGCTGCCGGGTTCCGGGCTGGAATACTACAAGATGACTTATTCTGGGCAGCACTTGCGCAAGCTGTATCGGGGCTTAACGCTAAAGTTGAGAACAGATCTCGGTTATGGCGAGTCTTATGGCGACACTACGCAGATGCCATTCTTTAAGAATTTTTATGGCGGTGGTTTTGGTTCGGTGCGCGGCTTTAAACGTAACACGCTTGGACCGCAGGACACGCCATGCTCTACGGAGCCTGCTACCTGCAACGCAACTTTTTTCGATGACCCGGATCCCATCGGTGGCAATGTACAGGTAGAATTTGGCGCTGAAGTGATCTTCCCGCTACCCTTTATTAAAGACCAGCGTTCAGTGCAATCTACATTCTTTTTCGATGCTGGTAATATATTTAACACCAAGTGTGGTGTTGATCAGGAAATTTGCGATTCGCCCGAATTTGGCGAATTACGTTATTCGGTTGGTGTAGGTGCAACCTGGTTAAGTGGCTTTGGTCCAATTACGTTTAGTTTTGCCAAGCCGTTTAATGCTAGTGAATCAGATGAGACTGAAGTGTTTCAGTTCTCGCTGGGTAATCAATTTTAATTATAAATAGTAGGGAGATATATTTTGCGTAATTTGAAAGCACTCTGTTTGATTTTGGTCGCGGCAATGGCTGCCGGTCTTTCCACCGCTTCATTGGCTGAAGATAAAATTGCCGTGGTTGATATTGCTCAGGCAATCTTTAGCTCTAATGCAGCTCAGGCCAGTATTAAGCAGGCTCAGACAAGTGCTGATTTTGTTGCCCTTAAAGCAAAGTTTGAAGGCTCTGTGGCAGACTTTCAGGCCCTGGCGAAAGAAGCTGAAACCAAGCGTCTTACCTGGTCTCAGGAGCAAGCTCAAAGTCATCAAAAGAAAATGGAATACGTTAAGGCAGATGCCGACTTGGCTCGTCAAAAAATTCAGGCCGAGCAGAAGCAATTAGAACAGCGGATTATGCAGGAACTGGGTCCAGTGGCTCAGGAAGCGCTGCAGGAAGTTGTTAAGGAAGAGGGTATTACTATTCTTCTGCGAGCTGATGCAGTGTTAGTGGCTGGCCAAGAGAGTAATGTCACGGCTAAAGTTGCTGATCGTCTAAATAAGAAAACAAAGTAAAACCCAATGAGTAAAGATTTCTCTCTGGGTGAAATCGCTGCGTTTCTCAATGCTGAGTTGCGCGGTGATCCGCAAACGCGGGTCAGCGGTTTAAATACGCTACAAAATGCTGGCTCTGGTGAGCTGGCATTTTTGGCAAATGAGAAATACGTAAGTCAGTTGCCAAGCAGTAGTGCTGAAGCGATTATTCTCTCCGCCAAGCATCTATCCAGTTCTTCAAACGCTAATGCCACAATTGTTGGCTATAGCGGGGCACTACTGATTCTGGATAATCCCTATTTGGGTTATGCGCAGATATCCAAGTGGTTTGACCCGGCCCCTCAAACGGTTGCTGGAATTCATGCCTCGGCCGTTGTCGATAGCAGGGCTAAGGTTGGCGTCAATGTTGCCATTGGCCCAAACGCCGTTGTTGAAGCCGATGCGGTTATCGGTGATAACGTCTATCTGGGTGCCGGTTGCTATATAGGTGCTCGCAGTCAGCTGGGTGAGGGCACGCGAATTTCGGCCAATGTGTCGATCTATCACGATGTCAGTATCGGCTGTAAGGTTACTGTTCACAGTGGTACGGTTATTGGTGCCGATGGTTTTGGCTTTGCGCCAGATGGCTCGGGAAATTGGCAGAAGATCTATCAGATTGGTGGTGTACTGATTGGCGACAATGTTGAAATAGGCGCCTGTACAACCATTGATCGCGGTGCCCTGGCTGATACGCAAATTGGCAATGGGGTGATTATTGACAATCATGTGCAGATTGCCCATAACGTGATTATCGGTGACAACAGCGCTCTAGCCGCTTTTTCGGCTATTGCCGGCAGTACTACATTAGGTCGCAACTGTATTTTAGCGGGCGATGCCGGTCTGGTTGGGCATATTGAAGTCTGTGATAATGTGCAGGTAATGGCGCGAACATTGGTGACTAAGTCGATTGCCAAGCCCGGCGCTTACTCTTCTAGCATGCCAATGATGAAAACCTCAGATTGGCGTAAAAATGCGGTTAGAATCACCCAGTTAGACAGTATTGCTCGCAGGCTTAGAGTTTTGGAAAAAAAACCATACTTAATAGGGCCTGAAGTTGATAAACCTATATAGGTTCAGGTCTAAAAATAATAAAATAAATTATTAATTCAAATGGAAGGCACAATGAATATTACTGAAATTATGGCTGTGTTACCGCACAGGTATCCGTTTCTTTTGGTCGATAGAGTGGTTGAGTTAGTAAAGGGCGAAAAAATTGTCGCCCTTAAAAATATTACTGGCAATGAAGAAGTGTTTAATGGCCATTTTCCAGGTGCGCCCATTTTCCCTGGAGTCATGATTGTCGAAGCTCTGGCTCAGGCCTCAGGCATTCTCGGCTTTGTCACTACCGACACCACTGCCGATGATGGCAAGTTATACCTCTTTGCCGGCCTCGATAAGGTGCGTTTTAAAGCCCCTGTAGTCCCAGGCGATCAGTTGATGCTAGAGTCGGAAGTTGTCGCTGTGAAACGTCACATTTGGCGTTTCCAGACTCGTGCTACAGTCAATGGCAAGCTTGTCTGTGAAGCGACCCTACTCTGCGCCTACCAAGATAGAGATAAAGTTTAGTGATTCATCCCTCTGCCATCATTGATCCGTCCGCCAAGATCGGTAACAACGTTACGGTTGGCCCCTGGACGACGATTGGCGCGGATGTCGTGATCGGCGATGACTGTATTATCGCCTCCCATGTAGTTATTAAAGGCCCGACTATTATGGGCTCTGGCAATCATATCTACCAGTTTTCAACTATTGGTGATGGTACCCCAGACCTTAAATACAACGATGAGCCAACCAAACTTATCATCGGTGATAACAATGTTATCCGCGAGGGTGTAACCATTCATCGCGGCACTATTCAGGATAAGGGCGAAACTATAATCGGCAATGATAACCTGCTGATGGCCTATGCCCATGTAGGCCATGACTGTGTTATTGGTGATCATGCTATTTTGGTTAATAACGCCAGTATTTCTGGACATGTCTATGTTGGCGACTGGGCGATTCTGTCCGGTTACGCGCTGGTTCATCAGTTTGTCCATATAGGCGCACACTGTTTTGTCGGGCCGGCAGCGTTTGTCTATCACGATATCCCCGCCTTTATTACTGCTTTTGGCAGTCCTGCTGAACCGCGAACCATCAACCGTGAAGGACTAAAGCGCCGAGGTTATGACGCTGATCAGGTGGCCCTGGCCAATCAGGCCTACAAATTGCTCTATCGTCGTGGTCTGCAGTTGGATGAGTCGATCAAGGCGATTAAAAAGCTTGGTGATGATGTTCTAATAAAAATGTTTTTAACCTCTCTTGAGAACTCCACCCGCGGCATTATTCGTTAAGTTATGGGCATTCAGAGTGATAGTGAAGCCTCGACGCAAGCGCTTGGCAGCGGCCCTGTTTTTGCCATAGTTGCCGGCGAAGCCTCTGGCGATACTCTGGGTGCAGATCTGATTCGCGCCCTTAAACGGGTTTTCCCCGATGCTAAATTCGAAGGTGTCGGCGGTCCGAAAATGTCTGCCGAGGGTTTTGTCTCTCACTATCAGATGGATCGACTTTCGGTGATGGGCTTGATTGAGCCTCTTAAGCGTCTGCCTGAACTACTGCGGATGCGCCGCGAGATAATTAAGCGCTACACCGATACGCCTCCCAGCGCCTTTATAGGCATCGACTCTCCAGATTTTAATCTGGGTATCGAGAAAGTCCTGCACAGCAAGGGCGTTAAGACCGTTCACTATGTCAGCCCATCGGTATGGGCCTGGCGGCAGGGCAGGATAAAAAACATTAAGCGCTCTGTTGATCTGATGCTCTGTCTATTGCCTTTTGAAGAAGCGTTTTATCATCTACATAATGTTCCGGTCGCCTTTGTTGGCCATCCACTGGCCGCACAGATACCGCAGCGGCCAAATACTACCGAGGCGCGGACTCGTCTGGGTATTGATCAGGAACGGCCTCTGTTGACCCTTATGCCCGGCAGTCGTGCTGGAGAAGTGGATCTGATGGCAGAGCTGTTTCTCAAGGTTGCAGCAGGCTTGCTAAAAAGCCACCCGCAACTGCAGTTTATTATTCCCGCCGCCAATGCTAATCGACATCGACAGCTTGTCGAGATACTTGCAGCTTATCCGCAACTATCGGTACGTTTAATTGAACAGCAGTCGCTGTTGGCGATGGAGGCCGCCGATGCGGTATTGCTGACCTCTGGAACCACGGCCCTGGAAGCGATGCTGTTAAAAAAACCGATGGTGGTGAGTTATCGTATGGGCAATTTAAGCTACAAGCTGATCAAACCATTTATCAAAACCCCTTACGCCTCAATTCCCAATCTACTCGCCAATGAAATGTTGGTGCCAGAGCTAATTCAGCAGGACGCCACTGTGGAAAATCTGAGCAGTGCTGTTGTCGAGGCACTTGATAGTAATAGCCGTGAGCAATTGGTCTCTCGATTTGATCATTTGCACGATCAGATTAACCGCGATTCCGGTGACTCTGCCGCCGCCGCTATTGCCGAGTTGATAGGCCAGTCTAAAACTAATTTACCCCTTTCAGCGGCCTCAGAATGAAGCCTTGGAATCCTCCTGAAGGAGTGAACTTCCTCGCCGGTGTCGATGAAGTTGGGCGCGGTCCTCTGGCTGGCGACGTGGTTACAGCGGCGGTTATTCTGCCAGCGGATCACGGTATTGAAGGCCTGGCAGATTCTAAAGCTCTGTCTAGCCGACAGCGGGAAAATCTCTATAAAGATATTATTAGTCGCGCCACCTGCTGGTGTGTTGCGCGCTCTTCTGTGGCTGAAATTGACCGCTTTAATATATTGCAGGCCACATTGATGGCCATGCGTCGCGCGGTGATGGGGCTTTCTCAGCAGCCTGATTTTGTAGCCGTTGATGGCAATCGTCTGCCGCAGTGGGAGTATCGCGGTGAAGCGGTGGTTAAAGGTGATGGTCGTGTCGAGGTTATCAGTGCCGCATCCATTATTGCCAAGGTAGTCCGCGATGCCGAGATGAAACTGTTTGATGAAACCTATCCCGGTTACGGATTTGCCAAGAACAAGGGTTATGGCACCGCCCAGCATCTCGAAGCGCTGGGTAGATTGGGCGCTACGCCAATTCATCGCAGAACCTTTGCCCCGGTTCGCGAGCAGCTCGAACTGACTCAGGCGGCGCTTTTTTGATTAACCCTAGCTCGCTTAATCGATATAATAATTACTATAAAACCAGACCAGTTGTGAGATAGTTGTAGCGAATAATAAAAACAGCGCTGTAACCGAGGACATTTTTTTTGAGATATGCACAGATAACCGGTTGGGGTAAATATGCGCCCCCTCTGCTGATGACTAACGATGATATGGCAAAAATCGTCGATACCAGCGATGAGTGGATCTTTTCTCGTTCGGGTATTCGTCAGCGTCATTACAGCCATATCTCCACCGGTGATATGGCCTGGTTAGCTGGCGCACAAGCACTGGCCGCTGCAGGTATAGATGCCGATGATATAGATCTGATTGTGCTTGGATCAACAACCCCAGAAGAGATCTGTCCGAATACAGCCAGTTATATAAAGAATAAATTGTCCGCGACCAAGGCTGCGGCCTTTGATCTTAATTCCGCCTGTACCAGCTGGTTTTACGGCTTAAATGCAGCCACCGATATGATTAAAGCCGGTTCTATTGAGCGAGCGCTGGTCATCGGCTCAGAGCGAATTTCTCTGGCTATGGATTGGCAGAAGCGCGAGTCCTGTTTTCTGTTTGGCGACGGTGCTGGTGCGGTCGTGATTGAGGCCTCTGATCAAGAGACGGGTCTTCTGGCCTCTAAAATTAGCTGCGTGCCGGACAGTCGAGAATGTCTGCGTCTTCCTGGTTGGGGAATGACACCGGCCCACTTAAGAGAAGCCTTTTTTATCTCGCTGGATTTTGAAGGTCAGGAGATATTTAAAAGTGCCGTTAAGGGAATGTCCGATGCGATTATCGATGTTCTGGAAAAGCAAAATTTAACCGCTGATGATATTGACCTGTTTATTCCCCATCAGGCGAATATTCGCATTATTCAAACTCTGGCTAAGCGACTGAATTTTCCTATGGAAAAAGTGGTTGTTGCGATTGATGAATATGCCAATACTTCAGCGGCATCCATTCCTCTGGCGCTCTGTGATGCGCTTGAAGAAGGGCGGGTTAAACCCGGCATGAATATTCTTACCGCCACCTTTGGCGCCGGTCTTACCTGTGGCGCAGGGGTCATTAAATGGGGCGATAGGGTTGCGCCGCTAGGTCATTCAGAGGCCGGCGTCGCTGACTATGAAGGTACAGTTTTTGATTTGATGGCCGACAGCTTTGTTCACTATGGTGTCGATGCCAAACATTTATTAAGTCCAGTTAAGTAAAGAAAAAGGTAATTCCAATAGCTACTCCATTATCAGTACCCTCAAATACGCCAGCATTTGTTCATCTCAGGCTGCACTCCGAATACTCATTAGTCGATGGACTGGTGAGAATAAAGCCGTTGGCCAAAAAAGTCGCCGAGCTGGGTATGCCGGCGGTCGCACTTACCGACTTTAATAATTTCTTTGGCGCGGTAAAGTTTTACAAGGCAACTCAGGCTGCCGGTGTTAAACCGATTATTGGTGCAGATCTGCTGGTTCTGGATGAGAGCGGTGAGGGCAGCCCCACGCAGTTAGTGTTGTTGGTCAAAGATCAGATTGGTTATGCCAATCTGACCAAGTTGATTTCCAAGGCCTATCAGCAGGGCCAGCGTCAGGGCATTCCCTATATTAAGAAATCCTGGTTGGCGGAGTTCAGTGAAGGGTTGATTGCACTGTCTGGTGGCCGCTCTGGTGAAATTGGTGTCGCTCTAGTCTCTGGTCGCACGGCCGATGCCGCTGTCGCCCTAGAAGAATTTATCGCTTTATTTGGCGACCGTTTTTACCTTGAACTACAGCGCACCGGACGGCCAGAAGAGGAGGATTATCTCCACGCTGCCGTCAAGTTGGCCGCGCAGAAAAACTGTCCGGTTGTAGCCACCAATGATGTGCGCTTTGTTTACGATGACGAGTTTGAGGCCCACGAGGCGCGGGTCTGTATTCACGAGGGTCGAGCACTCGATGATCCACGCCGTGAACGCCGCTATTCAGAGCAGCAGTATCTCCGCAGTCCAGAAGAGATGTGTGAGCTGTTTGCGGATATTCCCGAGGCCTTGGAAAACAGTGTTGAGATCGCTCGCCGCTGTACTTTGAATATACGTCTGGGTGAGTACTTTCTGCCGGACTACCCAATCCCTGATGGGATGACTATTAATGAATTCTTTACCCTCGAATCTGAAAAGGGTCTGCAGGAGCGTCTTGAGGTTCTCTATGACACCAGTGCAGAAGATTTTCCCGAGGTTAAACAACGCTATCTAGAGCGGCTTGATTTTGAACTAAAAATTATTATTCAGATGGGTTTTCCCGGTTACTTTCTGATTGTGATGGACTTTATTGGCTGGGCCAAAGACAACCTGATTCCGGTAGGGCCAGGGCGTGGTTCCGGTGCTGGATCACTGGTTGCCTACGCCCTAAAAATTACCGATCTTGATCCACTTGAATACGATCTACTATTTGAGCGATTCCTCAATCCAGAGCGAGTTTCGATGCCGGATTTCGATATCGACTTTTGCATGGAAGGCCGTGATCGAGTGATTGCCTATGTTGCCGAACAGTATGGTCGCGATGCGGTATCGCAGATTGTCACCTTCGGTACTATGGCCGCCAAAGCGGTGGTCCGCGATGTGGCCCGGGTGCAGGGTAAATCTTACGGCCTTGCCGACAAACTCTCTAAGCTGATCCCCTTTGAAGTGGGTATGACCCTTGAGAAAGCGGTAGAGGAAGAAGACAACCTTAAAGAGTTTCTTGAACAGGATGACGAGGCCGCTGAGATCTGGTCTATGGCCCTGCAGCTTGAGGGTGTTTCACGCAACTGCGGCAAACATGCGGGTGGCGTGGTTATTGCACCCACAGAGATCACCGACTTCTCGCCAATCTACTGTGATGAGTCTGGGGCAGGTGTTGTCACTCAGTTTGATAAAAATGATGTGGAAGATGCCGGGCTGGTCAAATTCGATTTTCTGGGTCTGCGCACACTGACTATCATCGACTGGGCGGTGCGCATGATCAATGTGGATCGCAGTGCCGCCGGTGAAGAGTTGCTCGAGATTGATAAGATTCCCCTCGACGATAAAGCGACTTACGAACTAATGCAGCGCGGCGAGACCACCGCCGTATTCCAGCTTGAGTCCCGGGGTATGAAAGAGCTTATTCGCAAGCTTGGTCCCGATCGCTTTGAAGATATTATCGCACTGGTGGCGCTGTTTCGTCCGGGTCCACTGCAGTCGGGTATGGTCGATGACTTTATCAACCGTAAAAAGGGTAAGGCCGAAGTTAGTTACCCCCATGTTCGCTATCAGCACGACTGTCTAAAGCCGGCTCTTGAGCCCACTTACGGCATTATTCTCTATCAGGAGCAGGTCATGCAGATCGCTCAGGAGATGGGTGGTTATACCCTTGGTGGTGCTGACTTGCTGCGTCGTGCCATGGGTAAGAAAAATGCTGATGAAATGGCCAAACAGCGAGATTTGTTCCTGCAGGGTGCTATTGAAAAGGGTTTTGAAAAAGACCTTGCCTCGAATATTTTTGATCTGATGGAAAAGTTTGCCGGCTATGGATTTAACAAATCTCACTCGGCCGCCTATGCACTGGTCGCCTATCAAACTGGCTGGCTTAAGTGTCACTATCCCGCCGAGTTTATGGCGGCGACTATCTCATCGGATATGGATAAAACCGACAAGGTAGTGACCTTTATCGACGAGTGTCGAGCCATGGGTCTCGACCTGCTGCCACCGGATGTAAACCGCGGCCAGTTTCAGTTTAGTGTCGATGATCAGGGGCATATTATCTACGGCCTCGGTGCGATTAAAGGGCTGGGTGAAGGCCCGGTTGGAAACATTCTCGCCGCCCGCAATGAAGGCGGACGCTTTAAAGATATCTTTGATTTCTGCGCCCGTGTCGATGGTCGCAAGGTCAATAAACGTGCCCTTGAAGCCCTAATTCGCAGTGGTGCCTTCGATGAGATTGGCCCGGAGGGCGAAATAGGTTATCGCCGTGCTGTGATGCTGGCGGCAATGGAAGAGGCGGTCAAACTCGCCGAGCAGCACGCCCGCAATACCAGCAGTGGTATGGGTGATCTATTTGGCGAATCAATCGTTGAAAGCGCCTCGGATATTAACTACAACAGCTATAACGCAGCTCGCACCCTGTCCCCTAAAGAGCGCCTAAATGGCGAGCGCGATACGCTGGGTCTCTACCTGACCGGTCATCCAATTGATGAGTATCAGGAAGAGTTGGCACAGATGCATCCCAATCGTATTTCGGCACTGCGCCCGGGTAAAAGCACTACCACCATATCTGGCATGGTTGTCGGTATGCGCATTATGAAGAACAAGCGTGGTGAAAACTTTGCCTTCCTGACTCTCGATGATAAAAGTGGTCGTCTCGAAGTTTCGGTATTTGCCGAAAAGTACAATGCCTATCGAGAGATTTTGGTTAAAGATGCTTTGCTGGTCGTGCAGGGCGGCGTGTCAGAAGACAGTTTTACCGGCGGCTTAAAAATGCTTGCCGAGTCTATTCAATCAATCTATGAAGCTCGCTGTAGCAAAATTAGTAATCTTCAATTGCGGGTTCGCGGTGATGCCGATAACCCAGATTGGGTCGAGCGACTACAGAGCAGTATTAACCCCTATTTAGAGGGTAACTGTAGACTAGAGATTGGTTATACACTGCCCAGTGTAAAGGGCGTGCTCAAGCTTGGTAGCCAGTGGCGAGTTCAGCCTAAAGACGAATTGATAGGTCGCTTGCGCGATGAATTTGGTAAAAACAGCGTTACATTGATCTATGATTAAGACAGTTTTAAACGAATTAATCTGTGGGTTTGGCCCAACAGATACCTAGCGTAGAATTTTATAAGTGTTAGAATGCGCTCAGCCCCCATTTTGGCAACATACGAGATTTTTATACCCATGAATTTGAACTATCTCTCTTTTGAGCAGCCGATAGCTGAGCTTGAAGCAAAGATTGAAGAATTACAGCTGGTCGGTAATGACAACGACCTGAATATTGCCGACGAAGTCAGTAAGCTACGTGACAAGTCTCAGAAGTTAACCGAAGGCATTTATGCCAAGTTAACTGCCTGGCAAGTTGTTCAGGTTGCTCGCCACCCTCAGCGTCCTTACGCCCTCGATTATATCCAGCGAATCTTTACTGATTTTGAAGAGATGCATGGTGATCGCCATTTTGGTGATGACAATGCCATAGTCGGCGGCGTTGGCCGTTTAAATGGTAAGCCAGTAATGGTTATTGGTGAAGAGAAGGGCCGTGGCGTCAATGAAAAGGTGATGCGCAATTTCGGTATGCCCAAGCCTGAAGGTTACCGCAAAGCCCTGCGCTTAATGGAGACCGCCGAGCGCTTTAAGCTGCCGGTTATCACCCTGATCGACACTCCGGGAGCCTATCCTGGTATCGATTCAGAAGAGCGCAATATCTCTGAGGCTATCGCTCGCAATCTAGCAGTAATGTCACGTCTTAAAACACCGATTATCTGCACCGTAATAGGTGAGGGTAGCTCTGGTGGTGCACTGGCCATTGGTGTTGGCGATAGACTGAATATGCTTCAGTACAGTACTTATTTTGTAATCTCACCGGAAGGCTGTGCCAATATTATTTGGAAAACCAGTGAGAAAGCCCCCCTCGCGGCTGAGGCGATGGGTGTGACATCGGGAAATCTTGAAAAGCTGGGTATTGTTGATCAGACTATTCCCGAGCCAATGGGCGGTGCCCATCGTGATATCGAGACTATGTGTACAACGCTAAAAGACAGCTTGAGCAGTCAGCTTGATGAGTTGTCAGCTGTGCCTATCGATGAGCTTTTAGAAAAGCGCTTTGAGCGACTGATGTCTTATGGTCAACCTGATTAGGTGATCTTGAGATAATAAAAAACCGCGTAACTTATTTAGATACGCGGTTTTTTTTCGTCTGAACAGAAATTTTTATTAGGCTAACTTTCAACTAAAAGCGAGATTGCTGCCAGAGCCTCGGGATCTTTGGACTTTAGTTTGTTGGCTATATGGTGTTGGAAAAAATAGCGAAAGTCTTCACTCTTATCCGCTTCAAAAAGGCATTCATCCCCGGGCAGTACCGGCGTGTTATGGATTTTGCTGTCATCAATTAGCATTGCTGACACAGTTCCGTCTTGCAGCAAACGCCAGCTAACCACTTCCTTAAGCGTAATACTTTTAAATTTATCCGCGGAGAGCACTGCGTGGGTGCCTATGGTGTCGGGTATTTCCTGAATAACCTCCAGTTCCGAATCACATTGATACTCGTAGTAATCGGCAGCGGTTTCGAGTTCAACAATTTTGTGCAGAGGAGCGTTGTAAAACAGCTCGTCAACGCCCTCATCGTAATAGCCCTGCCACTGGCCGTTTAACGGATCATTGATTTCATCACAGGCAACCAACTGGTCAAGCCATGGAACCAGCCCTACGACTTCGCCACTGGTGCGCAGTCCCCAGGCGAGGACTTTGATTGAAAATAACTTATCCTGATTCTCGGAGTTGCAGTAGAGCATCTCGAGACCATCGAGTTCAGGGGCGATACGTATAAGTTTATTGCTGAGACTTGCGGAGAGAGGCTTGCGAGTAAAAATATCAATTACGTTGTCGTGGGAATGAGAATTCACTGATTTAGACATCGAGGTGGACATAGGTTACATCTCCTTATCTGGGTTGTAAGGGAACCCTTTATACACAAAATACAGGAACATCGATAACACTACATAAGGTACCCCAGAATATTAAAAAGCACAACACTTTGTGCTGTATAACCAAAACGTCTATATAATCGCACTTTTTAAACCCTTAACGATATGATTTTCCGATGGTGGGTATAAGTTGGTGGATATGCATTCAGTAATAGCAGATAAGCAGCGCTTGAATCAGCTTATAGGGGTCTTTGATGATCTTTTTGCCGCTGAGTTTAATACGCGCCTGTTGGGTGGCGTTGCCGAGCCGGTTTATATTCCCGCAGGCCATTCGGCCGCGAATGCTATTAATAACACTGCTATTGCTGATATCTGTGAATACCACCGGCTGTTTTTTCGCGAGGATTACTTTTCCAGCGCTCTTCACGAATCCGCCCACTGGTGTATCGCTGGCACTGAGCGGCGGCTTAAAGTGGATTTTGGTTATTGGTATAATCCCGATGGTCGCAGCCAACAGCAGCAGTCGGTATTTGAGCAAGCTGAAACGCAACCTCAGGCTCTAGAGTGGATGTTTTCCGTTGCCAGCGGGCAAAGGTTTCGCATAAGCGCCGATAATCTGGCATCCGCTATAGGCGCCAGTGAAAAATTTATTCAGGCTGTCGCCGGGCAGGCGCAGAGCTGGTGCGACATGCCTATGCCATCTCGCGGCGCGCAGTTGCTCAATGGGCTGGCGGCGCAGTTTGGGCATCGAGGCAGCCGGTGTGCAGAGCTGTACCAGCAGACTAAACTTATTTAATTTATATAACTTAACGATTTAATGGACTAACTACAATGACGCAGGATCGCGGAGAAAAACCTATGCAGGCTTATTTAATAGATTCATCCATTTATATTTTCCGCAGCTATTTTTCCCTTCCGGATAATTGGCAGGCGCTGGATTCAGGTCACCCCACCAATGCGGTGTACGGCTTTACCGGGTTTCTACTCGACCTGCTGCGCAATAAAAATCCCCAGCATCTTTTCTGTGCTTTTGATGAGAGTCTGCGCAGCGGTTTTCGCCATCAGCTCTGTGCTGATTACAAAGCCAATCGTGAACTTCCCGATCCTGCGCTGGCCTTTCAGCTAAATGCCTGTCGTCAGTTATGTCGCGTGTTGGGGATTGCCGAGATGGCGTCGAATACCTACGAGGCGGACGATTTAATCGCTGCCGTGGCCCGCCGGGTGCGGCAGGAGAATGCCCAACCGGTGGTTGTAACTCGTGATAAAGATCTGACGCAAATTATTCAAGCTGAAGATCTCTACTGGGATTTTGGCAAGGCGCCACCCAAGAGCCAGCGTCAGGTTGAGAAAGACCTCGAAATCGGTTGTGCGCAAATGGCTGACTTTCTCTCCCTGACGGGAGATAGCAGTGATAATATTGCGGGTGTTCCAGGTGTCGGTGCTAAAACCGCCAAACAGTTGCTTAGTCACTATGCGGATATTCACACCATTCTTGAGCACCTAGATCAACTGCAGGATCTACCGATTCGCGGTGCCGCAAAGTTGGCGGATAAACTTGATAACAGTCGAGAGCAGTTGTTGCTGTCACGTCAATTGACGACTATTGTCGACAATATTGACGAGGTGCCGAATCTCTCGCAGATTAGCTGGCAGGGTATTCACCGGGATGGCTTTGAACTGTTCTGTGATGAGATGGGGTTTGGTAATGGGTTTAATGAACGCGCCAAACAGCTAAGATCTAGGCAGTTAGATGCTGTCTGGTAATTGCTTGAACAATAATAATTAACGGGGATTCCATTCTGAAAATCGTAGCCGACCAAAATATGTTGATGGTTGAGGAGTTATTTGGCCAACTGGGGACTATTGAATACCTTCCCGGACGTCAGATTTCCGCAGCCGATGTGGCCGACGCTGATATGCTGTTAGTGCGCTCGGTGACCAGAGTGGATAAAGCGTTATTAGAGGGCTCCTCGGTCGCCTTTGTTGGCTCCGCCACCATCGGCACCGATCATGTGGATCAAACCTATCTTGCTGAGCAGGGGATTCGTTTCGCTCATGCGCCGGGTTGCAATGCCAATGCGGTGGTTCAATACGATCTATCGGTATTGAGTCGTCTTCAGCCAGATTGGCACAGCATTACAGACAGACTTACAGACAGTCTTACAGTAGGGATTGTTGGCTGCGGCAATGTCGGTGCTAGGGTCTATCGCGCGCTGCAGAGTCTTGGTGTCAGATGCCGGGTCTACGATCCATTTCTCAGCGCCGAACAGAACCCCGATCTAGTGGATTTTGAATCGGTCTTGGGGGCAGATATTATCTTTCTGCATGCGCCTTTGACCACCGCTGGACCCTTTCCCACTAAACATTTATTCGATGCCGATATCTTGGCCAGTCTCAGTGAAGATACCCTGCTGATTAATGCTGGTCGAGGTGCCGTTATCGATAATCTGGCACTGTTGAATCTGCTCGAAAGCGGCTCAAGGTTGCGCGTAGTATTGGATGTCTGGGAGCCGGAACCGAATATCAATTGCCAGCTATTAGAGCGAGTTTTACTGGCGACGCCGCATATCGCTGGATACAGCCGCGAAGGTAAAATTCGCGGCACAGAGATGCTCGCGGAGGATTTCTATCAGTGGCGCGATGACACTGCGGTTTACGCTAATGGGGTCGACAGTGGCAGTGACGAGAAGGCTGCCGAGGTTGTCGGCGGCGAAAACCTATCCCAGGTGATTTTGGCTAGTTACGATGTTGCCGAGGATGATCGGCGTATGCGCGAGGCTATTACAAATAGGTCTGATGGAGTTGCCGAGGTGTTTGATCGATTGCGCAAAGACTATCCCCAGCGCCGTGAGTTTAGCCATTTTAGCGTTGAGGTTGCAGATAAATCTGTAGCCGATAAAGCGCGACTATTGGGGTTTATCTGAGTTTTCAATCTTGTCGAATGCCTCGACTATCATCGATTCGGTAATCGGCACTTCTTGACCCTTGCTATTAATAATGGCCGCGCCATTGAAATTGCCGGCAGGGGACTGCTCTGATGTCACTTGTGACGGCGGCTGTGAAGGCTTAGCGTCTTTGCCAGACTGCAGTTTTTCTCCGCTCAAAATTTTCTCCCCTTATATTGAATACATCTATTATCTTTATTTATCCCGCAATCTCTGTAGAAAAGCTGCCAGCCGCTCAATAGCTTGGGTTAGCTGATCTTTATCCGGTAGAAAGACAATTCTAAAATGCTGTTTGTCGGCAGTGTTAAATGCACTGCCCTGTACCAGAAGAACACGCTCCTGTTTAAGCAGTTCGAGAACCATATTTTGGTCGTCGACGATGGAATATACCTCTGGATCCAGTTTCGGAAACAGATACATGGCTGATTTTGGTTTAACACAGCTGACACCGGGAATCTGGGTGATCAGGTCGTAGGCGTGGTCTCGCTGCTCTAAAAGCCTGCCGCCGGGAAGGATTAGATCATCAATGCTCTGATAACCACCCAGTGCAGTCTGCACTGCTAGCATTGCCGGTACATTGGCGCAGAGGCGCATCGAGGCGAGCATTTCCAGTCCCTCAATATAGCTGGCAGCGCGGTGTTTGGCACCGGAGATAACAACCCAGCCGGAACGAAAGCCGGCTAACCTGTAGGTTTTAGATAGACCATTAAAGGTCAGGCAGAGGACATTTTTGGCCAGAGTCGCCATAGGCACATGCTGAGCTTTATCAAACAGAATGCGGTCGTATATCTCATCGGCAAAAATCACTAGATTGTGTTTTTCTGCGAGGGCGACAATCTGCTTTAGATTGTTTACGCTGTACACCGCACCGGTGGGATTATTTGGGTTGATAACCACAATACCCTTGGTATGCGGGGTTATTTTACTTTCGATATCGGCGATATCTGGCTGCCAGTCGTCAGCTTCATCACAGAGATAATGGTTGGGTGTACCACCGGCCATAGAGACTGCAGCAGTCCACAGCGGGTAGTCCGGGGAGGGGATGAGTACTTCGTCGCCACTGTTAAGTAGTGCTTGCATGGCCATTACAATAAGCTCACTAACACCGTTGCCCATAATTACGTCGTCGACAACAACGCCTTCAATCCCCTGAGTTTGTGCACGCTGCATCACTGATTTACGTGCTGCAAACAGACCTTTTGAATGGCAGTAGCCCTGTGCATTGCGGATGTTGTGAATCACATCGTGCATGATTTCATCGGGAGCATCGAAGCCAAAGGCGCCGGGATTGCCAATATTTAATTTAATAATTCGTTGGCCTTCCTCCTCAAGCAAGTTAGCATGATCGAGAACTGGACCGCGAATGTCGTAACAAACATTGGCTAACTTGTGAGACTTTTGTAATTCAGTCATTATTCGTTTCATTCTATAAGGGTGGCATAAAGACCGCTTATTGTAGCTAAACATGTCAGGGTAGGGGAGCTTTAATGAAATTTATAAATAGGCTGGGTCTCAGTGCATTTTTAATCGGCGCGGGGGCAACCCTCGGTTATCGTTTTGGTTTTTTTCCATATAACCTAGCTTTTTTGGCCTTTATTGTGGCGATGCTGGTCTGTGCGCTGGTTGTGTTTGTCGGAATCTTTTTTCTGGCGGTTTCCATCTATAAAAAGAAACGCTTTCAGTCTGAACTGGTGCCGCTTCTAATTGGCTGCGCTATATTTCCAATACTGGCCTTTTCCGGCGTAGGGGCTGATATCTTTAAAGCACCAATGATTCACGATATCACCACTGATACCGATAACCCGCCAGTCTTTATCTTTATACAGCCCGATGACGGCTACCGGGTAAACTCATTGGTTTATCCGGGAGCAGAGGTCAGTGTCCAGCAAAAGCTTGCCTATCCGGATATACAGACTTTTATAACCTCATTGCCACCGAGGCAGGTTTATCAAAAGGCAATATTTGTCGCCAGCCTGTTGGGCTGGGAGATTATCGCTAAGGATTTGCCTAGCTTTCGTTTTGAGGCGGTAACCAGAACACCGCTATTTGGATTTGTCGATGATATAGCGGTTCGTATAACGCCAATAGGGGCTGAAGGAAGTGCTGTAGATGTGCGTTCGATGTCGCGGGTCGGCATATCAGACTTGGGGACTAATGCCAAGCGTATCCGCAGATTTCTCGGTGAGTTGGAGCAAGAATTAATAAATCTGCAATAGTCCTAAAAATAAGCTCTCTTATGCTTGACAGTATCCGGTCATCTACTTATTATGCGCGCCTCCTAGCCAGTCACGTCCCGTTCGTCTAGAGGCCTAGGACACCGCCCTTTCACGGCGGTAACAGGGGTTCGACTCCCCTACGGGACGCCATTTTTAAAAAGTTGCTTATGGATTAGCTTCTGCGGGAATAGCTCAGTGGTAGAGCACAACCTTGCCAAGGTTGGGGTCGCGAGTTCGAACCTCGTTTCCCGCTCCAATTAAAAAACGCAAAACTTCGGTTTTGCGTTTTTTTTTGCCTGATATTTCTTTAGATCGGTTTTAAGCCTTTTGTGTAAAGGCTTAAAAAGCTTTTATACAAGGTTATTCTATCCCGCCTATATGTTGACCCCTCGATGGACAGTGGGTTAATGTACTTAAAAATTAGTAAAAACTTTAATCCCCCGCACTAGACACTTGGTTAATTATGGTCAATTTAAAAGCCCTTGTTGCACTGCTGGTTGGAGTTGGATTAGGAGTTGGATTGCTCTTTGTTATCAGCAGGCCGGCCGTTGAATCTATAGAGGTAGAGCCGCCGCTACAAACTTCAATATTGACTTCGCCCGATTCGGATCCAGAGCCGAAGCTGTTGGCGCCTGCTGTTCGAACGTTGGACTTTTATCGTCAATTGTTGACTGGCAGCAGATTAGCTCTACAGCTGGAAGCCAATAACCCCGATGCTATTGCCGAAGTGGTTTTTACTGAGGTTGCACGGGAACCTAATATCACCACTATCAAGGGTACTGTAGCCAATTCCAAAGGCTCTATGGTTATGACCATAGGGGATGAATTTATGCATATTTTTCTGGCGGTGGATACGGGGATTTACGAGTTCTCAGGCAAAGACTTTCGCGGCATTGTTGAGCGGACTAAGGACATGCGCTTCGACAATGATATTGCTGTTCCGCAAAATAAATCGATTGAGTTGAATCGCCAACCGGTTCGACGACCGGCCGTACCTGAGGGATACAGCCAATGAATATTACACGTCATATTGCTCAATCACTGACTGGGTTGTTTTTACTCTGTTGTTTTTCTACCGCTGCAAGTGCTGGTTCGCCGGTCGCTTTAGACTGTCCCTGTGCGGTTTCGAGGATCAATCCCACTGCGATAGAAGTTGATTTCAATCTGGTCTTTACCCAGAGCCTCAGTGAATCTGGCCCCCTAGAAATCTATTTGCATGGTCATGCTAATCGCGAAGCTACTCGTGGTGGTTACTTCGTGTTGGCTGGGGCAGGTATAGAGTCGTTCGGGTTTGCCAATTCGCCCGTCGCCTTTAATTTAACGCTGCCATTATATTTTACTGGTTTTGAGGAGGGTTTCCTGAGTCTGGTTTTAGTGGATTCTGATACAGGTGAAACCTTGGATATGGTGCCCTTAACGGCCCAGCCTGTCGCGGTAACTTCCGATGCCGGCGTCGCCGTGAGAATCGGCTCTGCAGAACTCTTTTTTGAGCAACAGCCAAGCTTTGAGGTGGTTGGAAATAGCTACGAATTTAGCGCCTTAAACATAACCAATAGTTCAAACTCGCTGGGGTCTGACAATTTGCTTTTTGAGGTCACTGCCTCAAATTTAAATACTTACTATATTCTCGATGAGCAAAATTTTACCCTCAACTATGATGCTCAGGGCAGGGCGAATATTGATTTACAAGGGGTTGCCAGCAGTCTGTTAGATGCACCCTTAAGCTTTGCGCCTGAACATAAATATCTGCAGATAAGCCTTTATCGGGGTGGCCAGCTGTTGCTGTTTTACACTGCAGCTATGCTCGATAATTCGACACTGCCTGATTACAGTCTTGCGGTAGCTGAGGTGGATACCCTCAGCGACACTGATGGCGATGGTGTCAGCAACTACGTGGAACTGTTGCGAGGCTCTCCGCTAGATATTGCCGGGTCAGCCTCAGAGGCAGAAATAGAGGTCGCTTTTTTATACGGTGATAGCGCCCTCGATTATTATGGGTCTGTCGCTGATATTGAGGCGCGCCTCAGTCATTTACGCACCGTTTCTAATGATGCCTATAGCGATTCGGGTCTAAATATACGGTTGCAAAAGTCGGCGTTGGTCTATGTTGGCGATGACAGAGCTGTGAGCAATAATGCCTTGCTTGATCGGGTTGCGGCCCGTTCCTGGCCGTTCGGTAATGTCGATGCGCTTCTAGAGCGCCAGCCAGATATTATTGTTCACCTCAGCACATTATCTTTCGTTGATATTAATGGCGGTGTGGCATGGGTTAATGGCTATTGGAACGACGGTGTAGTTGATTTTGAGGGTATGGCGTCCTCTGGCTCTAATACCGCGGTTGTCGATATGGATAACACTGCTGTAACCCTTGTTCACGAGGTTGGCCACCTGATGGGCCTGGATCACTCTAGACCTCAGGTTCAGGGTGGCCATTACAGTAGTTTTCCCTGGGCTTTAGGTTATGGAGTAGATGCACAGTTTGTCACCATTATGAGCTACTCTGATTTTTACGCTTGGGCTCCGCAAGTCTCGCTGTTCTCTTCTCCGCAGCTTTCCTGCACTAACAGTGGCAGTAGCTGCGGTCAGTCGCGCAATAACTCTATCGATGGTGCTGATGCCGTCTCAGCCTTAAAGAGCACGTCTTTTCAGTGGTCTGCAGTTGCCAATGGCTTTGCGCCTTCACTGACACTAGTGGGGGACAACCCCCTGATACTAGATACCAGTGAATCAGTGAGTAATTTAGGGGCGACAGCTTTTGATGCTGAGGATGGTGATATAAGCAGCGCTATTAGTTTTACCCAGATCATTGATAACCAAGATCCGGCGGTAGACTATCTGCAGAGCTACTCTATTATCGACAGCCAAGGTAATAGTTCTTCGGTTATCCGCAAAGTCTCGCTGGTTACTGACACAGATTCTGATGGTACCTACAACAGATTTGATAGCGATGATGATAACGATGGCGTGCCCGATAGCAGTGATCAATTCCCTTTAGATAGCCTTTACACCACAGATACAGATGCTGATGGCATGCCTGACGCCTGGGAGGCCCTCTACGGCCTTGATGCCAATAACCCCGCTGACGTTTATAGTGATTGGGATGCTGACGGTTTAAGCGCTATTCAGGAGTTTAACGGCGGGACTATTCCAATAGCGTCGCTGGATATTGATGGCAATGGTCAATACGACGGTCTTACCGATGGTTTGCTCGTACTGCGCTATATGTTTGGCTTTAGCGGAGAGCAACTGATTAACGGTAGTCTGGCGGCTGATGCCCTCTACACGAGTGCCAGCCTGATTGAAGCGCGAATAGAGGGGCTTGGCGATCGGATTGATATTGATGGCGATAGCCAGATCGATGCTCTAACGGATGGCTTGTTAATTCTGCGCTATCTGCTCGATTATCATGAGGCTGCGCTGATTGATAATGCGCTTTCCGGGAATGCCCTTAGAGTTGACCCAGCGGCCATTGAAGCCTATTTGGAGACCTTGAAGACAGGCAGTTAAGCTGACTGTTATAGCGGTTTTAACGACGTTCGTCGGCTGCTGGATGGAATTATTGAGGGTCTTGTAAGCTGGTTCGTTGTACTGACAACCAAGCAGTTGCTTTCTTGTTATTCACGGTAACAAGATGGGGAGAGCAGACGGACCCGAAAGGGTCCGTTTTTTTATGTTCTTTTTACCGCCTGTTTAATCTATATTTCTCTGATTCTGCTTGCACTGCTCACTTCTACTTACGAAGAAAGGCCAAAAAACTGTTTTATCTGATCCTCTTTAGCCAAGGCATCACGCATGCCCATAGCAATGAGCTCACGACAAAATCCCGGTTCAAAGAGCAGGTAACTGGCTGCACTTGAACCGCCGCCCCGTGCAGTGGCCCCGGTTAAACGCAGAAAAATTCGCAGTGATCTGGGTAGCTCATGGAGATATTTTTGGGCAATTTCATCAATTGATTCACTGGGCGAGATGGACAGTACTTCCACGGGATCAAGGTCGGTAATATTGTTTTTTTCACGCAGTGACTGGGGCAGTGCACTGGACAGGCGATTAATGCTCTGGAGGGTCTCGAGATCGCTTTCCACTGCATCGATAAAGGCGCTGTTGAACATATGCCCAACAATCTGTGCTGTGGACGGCGAATGTTCCATCTGAGTTGGTCGCTGACTGTGGCTGGGGTTGTCGCTAACGCCGACAATCAGCAATTTAGTCGCGCCCATCTGCAGTGCCGGGCTAATGGGCTTTAGCTGTCGTACAGCGCCGTCACCAAAATAATCGTTGTCGATTTTCACGGCAGGGAAAAGTCCTGGAATGGCCGTTGAAGCCATTAGGTGATCGATGCTGATAGGGATGTTCTCGCCGCGCCGCCGCGAGCGATTCCACGCTGGAATCTGGTCGTTGCCCTGAAAGAAAGTTACCGATTTTCCCGACGCATAGCTCATGGCGGTTATTGCGATAGCCCGCAATTCACCGTTGTCGATAGCTGTATCCAGATAGTCGAACTTTACGAAGTTCTCCATCATTTGGCGAAGAGGACTGTTGTCGAGCAGTGATATAGGCCGGCCAATACCGTAGCCGCTGTGAACAAACGAGGCCAGCAGGTGGAAGGTGTTTTTAATCACCCCAGTGGCATCGGTGCGGTAGACGTCTGCAGGTGTTAGTTCGTGCCAGATTTTCTCGAGTTTTTTGGTGCGCAGTCTAAATGGGCCAGCTCTGCCAGCAATCGACAGGGCGTTTATGGCTCCAGCTGAGGTGCCGCAGATAATTGGAAAGGGATTATAGACCGATCTTGGCAGAATGCTGGCAACACCTTTTAAAACACCTACCTGGTAGGCAGCTCTGGCGCCACCGCCGCTTAATACTAATGCTTTACTCATTTAAAATATTCCCATTGCTAGGCCAGTGGCCATAGATAGTCCAAATTCTTCACACTGCTGAAGATGATCGCGGTTAATCGCGCCTTTTACAATCAGCGGTGGAGCAATTTTTTTCATCGGGTAGCCGCTGACAATTCGATCGATTTCGCGAACAGCCCCAGTACCGTCGTTGCCGGCACTGATAAATAGGGCGTAGGGCAAATTGAGCTGGTGCTGTTCGGCGGGATAGTAGGTGCGGTCAAAAAAATCTTTAAGTGCGCCACTCATGGTGCCGAAATTTTCCGGTGTGCCCAATAGTAGGCCATCGGCCCACAGCAGATTTTCAACATTTGCGGCAAAGGCTGTGGAGAGCTTTGTCTCGACTTCAGCTTCCGCTTGGCAGCCGCGCCTTAAAGCCTGGGCAAGCTGGGCGGTATTGCCACTCTGGGAGTGATAGATAATTAGCAGGTGCTTCTTCAATCGTTATATTCCAGTCTTTTTAATCGCCAGTTTTTTTAATTGCCATTTTTTAATTACTAAGTATTTAAATTAAGAGTCCAATCCTGAGGCAGGGTTACGCTCATAATTTCTCTTCCAAGGCTAATATCGCAGGATAAAAAGTGGCGATATCTATCAGAGGACTTTAACAGCCCGCTAGATATGTGCAAACAAGGATCCTGAATGCTTTATTTAATAGTACTCGCGGCGGGTATTTTCTCCGTTAGCTGGTGGCCTCATCTACCGAGCATTAACTTGAGTCTTGGGGTTTTCATTGCCAGCATCCCCCTGTGGGCACTCGTCAAGCTTAGGTTGCCGCTGTGCTTATTGCTGGGGATTTTATGGGGGGTATTTTCCGGACATCTATTAATTAAGGATAGCTTGCCTGCGGCTTTTAGTGGTGAAGATATTTTATTGTCTGGAACCATTGTTAGTTTGGTCGACCGCAATGCCAAGCGCAGTCGTTTTAGTTTTCATGTTGATTCTGCACAGCTGGTTGCCGATCGCGATCAACAGATAGTCGTCAAAAAAGTATTACTCAGCTGGTATGGAAAAACAGGTCTGCGACCGGGTCAGCGCTGGCAGCTGGTAGCACGGTTGCGGCAACCGAGGGGATTTGTCAATCCACGGGCCTTTGACTATCAGCTCTGGCTGCATCAGCAGGGCTTCGGCGCCACGGGTTATGTGCGGGAGGATTATGTCGCTAAAGAGTTGCCGAAGCCGTCTTTCCTCAGTGTCGATTACCTGCAAATTTCTCCTGCAGTCATATCTTCAACCCTGCGCTCCAAACTTCGCAATAGAATTGATCGTGGTGATTTATCTGCTCGAGGCAGGGCGGTTATATTGGCTTTAACTATCGGCGATAAACAGCGGCTCGCCAATTGGTGGCAGGACCTGGCGCGCATGGGTATTGTTCATCTACTGGTAATATCCGGTCTGCATATAGGGCTTATCGCCCTGTTGGGTAATGGGATTGGCAGCGGCTTGAATCGTGGCATAGTTCTATTTAGACAGTTATTGTTTAAGCTTGGCCTCTGTTCTCCCTCCCTTAATTCCATGCCCTGGATAGCACCGCTGTGCGGACTGTTGGCGGCCTTCCTCTACAGTTTGATAGCCGGGTTTTCCCTGCCTACTCAGAGAGCACTGATTGCTGTATTGGTTATTGTTGTCGCTAGGTTGAGTTATAAAAAAATACCGCCGCAGCTGTGCATGGCTTGGGCGTTGTTATTAATTGCCCTGAGTCAGCCGCTGGCGGCTTTAAGTGCTGGATTTTGGCTTTCATTTACAGCCGTTGGCCTGTTGGTCTGGTGGTTTACACCATGGCAGTCAACCCATAAGGGCTCTGGATTACAGCGCATAGCTTCAGCGCAGTTAGCACTGTTGGTCGCAATGTCGGTGCCGCTATTGCTGTTTGTCGGCAAGGTCTCATGGTTGGCACCGCTGGTTAATCTTATCGCCATTCCATGGGTTTCATTTATCACTGTGCCTCTATCATTGCTGGGCGCTGTTATGCCTTCGGATCTATTAGCCGAGATGCTCTGGCAGTGGGCGGATTGGTCGATCGCTGTTCTCTGGTGGCTATTGGATCTGATTCCCGCGCAACTGGGGTTTATGGTTTCCCCTCTCGCTATCTCGCCACTGGTTCTCTGTGCCGCGGTGTTGGCCGGGGTTGCGCTATTGCTGCCTCGAGGAATAGTTGCCCGATGGCTGGGGACAGTTCCACTGTTGCTGTTACTGCTTTTCCCCAAACCGGCTATTCCCATGCGAATTACAGTCTTGGATGTTGGGCAGGGTCTTGCTGTCACCGTCGAGACAGAAAACCATACTCTGGTTTACGATACTGGCGTTGAATACAGTCGGCAGTTTAGCGCCGGCAGCGGTATTGTTGCGCCGTACCTTTGGCAACAGGGGCGCAGCCTGATTAATACCACTATTATCAGTCATGAGGATGCCGACCACAGCGGTGGTTTATCCTCGTTACAAAAGGTGCTTCCCAGTCAGCAGCTATTGGTTGGTCCTGCAGTGGCCTATGGACAATCCGTTATTCAGGATTCCCAGTTTTCGTTTTGCGCAGCCGGGGATCAATGGCGATGGGACGAGATTGGCTTTCAGATTTTGGTGCCGGATAACCCTGCTGTTGAGGGCAATAACAGTTCCTGTGTATTACAGATTAGTTTTCACCAACCGTCGGGACGGCTGGTGAAAATTCTCTTGCCGGGAGATATTGAGCGCAGTGGTGAGTTGGCGTTATTGCAGTCGTCGCTACTGGGCAACTCCGCGGTGGACTTATTGATCGCACCGCATCATGGCAGCAAAACATCCTCCACGGCTAATTTTGTCAAGCGCCTGGCACCACAGCATGTGGTTTTCTCTGCCGGTTATCGGCATCAGTTCGGCCACCCTCATCACAGTGTTGAGCAACGTTACCGGCAAATTGGCAGCAAACTATGGAATACCGGTGAGCAGGGTGCCATAACATTTAGTTGGTTATCGACGGGAGAACTGGAGGTTTCCGCGGCGCGAGATAGGCAGAGGCGCTGGTGGCGTTAAGGCGGAATTTTTGAGATTTTTCCGCAACGCGGTTTGTGGTAAAGTAAGCCGAATTTAATGGACTGACTGGAATACAACGTGTATCAAATTTTCCTCTCTGGTGGCTGGTTAATGTGGCCGCTATTGATCTGCTCGATTATCGTTGTGGCGATATCAATCGAGCGCTTTATCACTCTTAAGGCCGACAGAATTATTCCCACGGGTTTACTGGCGCGGGTATGGCAGCAGTTGCGCAATAAAGAGCTTCAGGGCGAGCGGCTGAAAGATCTCCGTGACTCGTCGCCTCTGGGCTATATTCTCGCCGCCGGGATCAGCAATTCCGGTCATGGCCGCGATATTATGAAGGACAGCATAGAGGAAGCTGCAGGGCAGATTGTCCATGAGCTGGAACGCTTTCTTTCAATACTCAGCACCATCGCCAATATGGCGCCGCTAATCGGTTTGCTGGGTACTGTTTTAGGTATGATTCAAGTGTTTGCTGATATTATGCTGTTTGGTACCGGCAATGCTGCCGAGTTGGCCGGAGGCATTTCTCAGGCACTGATTACTACGGCTGCAGGTTTGACTATTGCCATACCGGCGATGATCTCCAACCGCTACTTTGAGCGGCATGTGGAATCTCTGGTCGTTCAGCTAGAGGGGCAGTCGACCAAGCTTGTCGATGCGATGCACAGCGATTTATTTAAGCAGCCTTAGTTTATGAACATACCAACTCAGACTATTGCGAGGCTCCGGTGAAATTTCATCGCCGGCGCCGAGCGGATAACGGCATTAACTTAACACCGTTGATAGACGTGGTGTTTTTGCTGTTGATTTTCTTTATGGTCACCACCACGTTTACCAAAGAGACCCGATTGCTGATCGAACTGCCAGAGGCCAGTGGCGAGGTTGCCGATAGCAGCCCAGCTACTTTGGAATTAGTGATTGCCAAAGACGGCAATTACGCGGTTAATGGTCAAAATTTGATAAATCGTGACATCAAGACCATCATGGCGGCACTGAGGGAAGCCTCGGGGAGCAATGCAGATATTCCGTTGGTGATTACCGCCGACGCGCAGGCCACCCATCAGGCAGTCATTACCGCGATGGATGCTGCGGGCAGGTTGGGATTTAGCCAATTAAATATTGCGACGCAGCAGCCTGGCGACGCCTTACAGAAACCGTTGCCATAAACACAAAAAAACGCCATCACAAGAGCCATAAAATTATGCCCAACCCAACCGCCCCTGACGGAGCAACAACTTATCTGCGACTGTTAAAGTATGTGCGACGTTACTGGTTAGCTTTTGTAGTAAGTGTATTCGGTTTGGTGTTGCACTCTTTTGCTGAGGTCGCCTTTGTCGATCTGCTCGGTTTTATAACCGATACAGTGGGTAATCTCACCAGTACCTCAGCGGAGGTTGCTGGAAAAAACCTTCCCACTACGGGCATAACTGCGACATTGGCAGATAGTCTCTTAGGTGACCTAATGGTTGATCAGACCTGGCTGGTTATTCCGATCTTTCTAGTCGCGATTAGTGTGCTGCGTGGGATTGGCTATCTTATTGGCAGTTATGGCCTGGCTTATGTTTCCAATTATTTGGTGCATGCATTGCGCTCGGATATTTTCGACAAATACCTGCAGTTGCCATTTTGTTTCTTCGATCGTTCCATGTCAGGCCATTTGGTATCGGTGGTTACCTTTAATGTTCAGCAGGTGACTCAGGCCTGCACCAAGGCGCTAAAGACCCTTCTTCAACAGGGTAGCTTAGTGATTGGACTGCTCGGTTATCTGTTCTATGTAAACTGGAAGCTGACACTGTTTTTTATTGCTGTGATGCCGCTAATCGCCCTTTTAGTCTCTTTGGTTAGCAAACGTTTCCGGCTTATTAGCAGCCGTATTCAAACTGCTATGGGCGATGTTACGCACCTTACTCAGGAGGCGGTTAACGGCTATCAGGAAGTGCGTATGTTTGGCGCTACCGACAATGAACGTGAGCGTATGGCGTTGGCCAGCCACAGCAATCGTCGCCAGAATATGAAGATGGCGCTAACCGAGGGGGTCAGCAACCCTCTGGTGATGCTGTTAGTCTCCCTTGCTTTTGCTGGCGTCACCGGTCTGATGCTTAGCCCCTCTATCCTCGACACTATGAGCACCGGCAGTTTTATTACCTTTTTGGTCGCCTCCGGTATGCTTATAAAGCCGATTCGCCAGGTCACAGAGATTAACAGTGATATCCAAAAGGGGATTGCCGCGGCGGAATCGATCTTTGATATTCTCGATGCCGAACCAGAGACTGACAATGGCACTGCTGAGCTCGATTCGGTGCAGGGTGGTTTTGAGTTTAAAGATATTAATTTTCAGTACAGTGCCGATGGACGAATGATTTTGCAGAATATTAACCTTAGGGTTAAACCGGGCGAAACCATTGCTTTGGTGGGCTCTTCGGGTAGCGGAAAAACTACCTTGGTCAGCTTAATTGCGCGTTTTTATAACCATGGTGAGGGCAGTATTTTGCTCGATGGTATAGATGTGAATGAGTTTACCCTTAAAAACCTGCGCAGCCATATTGCTCAGGTAAGTCAAAATGTCACTCTTTTCAACGACACCATTTTAAATAATATTGCCTATGGTGAGCTAGCTAGCCGTAGTCTGGCTGAAGTGAAAGCGGCGGCAACTGTTGCTCATGCCGATAACTTTATTGAGCAGTTGCCGGAAGGCTATGAAACTCATATTGGTGATGATGGGGTTATGCTCTCCGGTGGTCAGCGCCAGCGTATTGCTATTGCTCGCGCCGTATTAAAGAATGCCCCAATACTTATTTTGGATGAGGCGACGTCGGCTCTGGATACTGATTCAGAGCGCCATATTCAGGCGGCACTGGAAGACTTAATGAAGTCGAGAACCACTTTTGTGATTGCTCATCGCTTGAGCACCGTCGAAAAAGCCGACCGTATTTTGGTGATGGAAAAAGGTCAGATTGTTGAGCAGGGCAGTCATCAAGAATTGCTTGATCAAGCGGGTCGATATTCGCAGCTCTATAACAATCAGTTTAGCGAGCAAGAGGCGGGCTGATCTTGTCTCTTGAGCAAACACTCACCAGTGCATGGAATCGCAAGAGTCGCTGGCTGGTCTTGTTGACCCCTCTGTCTTGGTTGTTTTCCGGCTTGTCGATTATTCGACGTCGTTATTTACAGAATAAATATCAGGGTCAGCCATTTAGTGCACCACTGATTGTTGTTGGCAATATATCGGTTGGTGGCAGTGGCAAAACGCCGTTAATAATCGCCCTGGTTAAAGCCCTCAAAGAACGTGGCTACAGGCCTGGCGTTGTCAGCCGTGGCTATGCCGGCAATGCTCGCCATTATCCTCTGTCGGTAAGCAGTGCAACAGCGGTTGGCGAAAGTGGTGATGAGCCACTATTGATAGCAACGCTGGCCGACTGTCCCGTTGTGGTCGATGCCAATCGTCCTGCAGCAGTAGATTATCTCCTTAATAATTCCGATTGCGATCTGGTGCTCAGTGATGATGGTCTTCAGCATTATGCCCTGCATCGTGATATTGAGCTGATTGTTGTCGATGGCCAGCGCGGACTTGGCAACGGACGAAAATTACCAGCCGGCCCCTTACGCGAAGGACCTGAGCGTCTCGTGCAGGCCGATCTGGTGGTTGTTAATGGTGAGCGTACTAATGATGATGGTCTGAGGGTTGATAATGTTCAGCCGATGACTATTCGCCCCACTGGGTTTCGCCATCTACAGTCTGGTCGCAGTCAGTCGATTGAGGATTGGCTTGAGTCCCAGACTGTCGCAAACAATGAGGTGCATGCTGCAGCCGCCATCGGCAATCCCCAGCGCTTTGCCAACAGTCTGACTGAAATCGGTCTGTTGGTAAACTTACACAGCTTTGATGATCACCAGGCTCTGAGCTTGGATGATTTAACCTTTGCCGACAATCTACCCGTGATCATCACCGCTAAAGATGCTATCAAACTTAGCCAATTGAATTTAGCTGAGCAGGGCGCAGGTGCTAATATCTGGGTTCTTGATATCGAGGCGGATATTGATTCAGCCTTGGTCGAACAACTTATTATGAAATTGTCGGCAATACAGACAGTTTCATAAATACGAAAAACTGGACACTAAATTTAAATACTAAATTTAAATACTAAAGTTAAATACTAAAGTAAAAAAATGAGCCCTATGGAATTTATAGTTATTATCCCCGCACGTTACGCATCAACCAGATTACCTGGCAAGCCTCTCCGTGATATCGCCGGAAAGACAATGATTCAGCGAGTCTGGGAGCAAGCCGGTAAAAGTGCTGCCAGTCGTGTGGTGATCGCCACCGATGATCCACGTATTGAAAGTGCGGCTAAAGACTTTGGCGCTGAAGTCTGTATGACCAATCCCGATCATCCCTCTGGTACCGACCGCCTTCAGGAAGTCGCGTCTATTTTGCACCTTAGGGACGATCAAATTGTGGTGAATGTACAGGGTGATGAGCCGCTGATTCCGCCAACAGTGATCAATCAGGTGGCCGCCAATCTGGCTGCTAACCCCCTGGCCGGTGTGGCGACTCTGGCTGAACCCATTGATAAGATTGCCGATTTGCTAAACCCCAATGTGGTGAAGTTAGTGTCCAACCAGCAGGGTATGGGGCTATATTTTAGCCGTGCGCCAATTCCCTGGCCGCGGGATAGTTTTAATCAGCTGGCCGTTGAATTGCCCGAAGAGCTGCCTGAGGGAGTTGATTTCCGTCGCCATATTGGTATTTATGCCTATCGCACAGTGGAATTAAATCGTTTTGTCACCTGGCCGGTAGCACCTATTGAAGAGAGCGAAAAGCTCGAGCAACTGCGCTTTATGTGGCATGGGGTGTCTGTTCATGTGGCTGATGCGGTTGACAATGTCCCCGCAGGTATAGATACGGAAGAAGATCTTCAGGCTGCTATTAATTTAATATAAAATATATATTTAATAGCTAGTTATAAAGAATATATAGAAATAGCTTTAATTTTTTTTGGGGGCTACTATGAGTAAAGTATCGGTTCTATTTGTCTGTCTTGGCAATATTTGTCGCTCGCCAACAGCTCATGGGGTTTTTCAGGGAATGGTCGATAGCAATGCTTGCGGTGCTGCTATTAACGTTGATTCAGCTGGTACTGGCGACTGGCATATTGGCCATTCACCGGATGAGCGCACTGCAGAGGTGGCTGCAAGCAAAGGTTATGACCTCAGTGAGCTGCGTGCCAGGCTGGTTACCAGCGTTGATTTTGACCAATTTGACTATGTTATCGCTATGGATAAGGCGAACTTAAGCGATCTTAAGGCCATGCAACCTGCAGGCTACAGCGGTTATCTGGGGCTTTTTCTAGATTTCTCTACCCAGAACAGCTACAGCGAAGTTCCCGACCCCTACTATGGGGGCGAGGATGGCTTTGAACTGGTGTTTAATCTGGTCGAAGAGGCTTCTAAGGGACTGCTGGCGCATATTCAGGCTAACCATAATTTACAGGCTCCCCGCACTTGAGTCTTTCTATCCAACAGCATGTTTCTCTTCAGCCTCTAAATAGCCTGGCTCTGCCAGCCTATGCCGAATATTTCTGTTCGGTCAGTGACGAGCAGGAACTGCTTGCCGCCCTCGACTATGCTCGCGAGCATCAACTCGCGGTTACCCCGCTGGGTGGTGGTAGCAATCTGGTTCTGGCCGGGGACCTAAGGGGTTTGGTTATCAGTTTGAACACCAAGGGCTACAGCTATTCGATCAATGAGGATTCGGTCGAGGTAACCTTTGCCGCCGGCGAGAATTGGCATCAGGCAGTTTTAACCACCTTGCAGCAGGGTTGGTACGGCATGGAAAACCTGTCGCTTATTCCCGGCAATATAGGCGCAGCGCCGATTCAGAATATTGGCGCCTATGGCGTCGAGCTGGCCGATCTATTTGTTTCACTGCGCGCGGTTGAAATAGCCACTGGCAAGCTCTGTCACTTTGATAAAGCGGCCTGTCAGTTTGCCTACCGCGATAGTCTGTTTAAACATGCTGCCCGCGATCACTATATTATTGTCGATATCAGCCTGCGCCTAACTACCAATCCAGCAGTAAATATGGACTATCCGGCCCTTGTGGCAGCTGCCGCAGAGGCTGGGCTAAGCAGTGATTTAACCCCGCAGGCGGTTAGCCAGTTGGTCTGTCAGATTCGTCGCCAAAAGTTGCCGGACCCTCAGGTGACCCCCAATGCCGGCAGCTTCTTTAAAAATCCCGTGGTTGCAGATTCCACTGCAGCCGAACTACTTAAGCTTTATCCACAGATGCCGGTCTACCCTCAGCCTAATCAGCGGGCTAAGATTGCCGCAGCATGGCTAATTGATTACTGCGGATTTAAAGGTGTCAGGCGCGGTTATCTGGGTGTACATCAACATCAGGCACTGGTGTTGGTTAATTACCCCGTTAAAGGTGAGGGCGGCGGTACCGGCCAACAGCTGCTAGAGCTTGCCGAAGAGCTTCGCCGGGCTGTCCAGCAGCGTTTTTCTATTAGTCTGGAGATTGAGCCCAGGGTCTATGGCTTGGCTGTGGACGGCTAGCGGGTGGATCTCTTTGATCATCAGGTGATTCCCTTAGAATTGACGCCAGAACGAAACAGTTCAATTACATTTTGGCCGAATTGGTTGCCGGCCAAAGATGCTGACAATCTACTCTTTAAGTCTATAGAGACCATTGACTGGCGTGCAGATACCATCAGGATTGTCGGCAAACAGATTCCAATACCGCGTCTACAGCAGTGGTTTGGTCAGCCCGGTACTCGCTATACCTATTCCAATATCTGTATGCAGGCGGTTAGTTTTCCCGACTGGATAAACCGGCTGCGCATCGCAGTCGAAGAGCAAACCGGCAGCGCGTTTAACCGTGCGCTGGTGAATTATTACCGTGATGGCTCGGACAGTGTTGACTGGCATGCTGATGATGAACCTGAGCTTGGCGTGGAACCCCTAATTGCCTCCCTAAGCCTTGGTGTTGAGCGAGTCTTTCAGTTGCGTCACAGGCTGACTAAGCAGCGTATTTCAATGACACTGCCCCATGGTTCGCTGCTGATAATGGGTGCTGGTATTCAGAGTTACTGGCAGCACCGTATTGCCAAGGTGGCTAATCTTCAGGAGCCACGGGTTAATTTTACATTTCGCCATATGAGTTAAAGTACAGTTTACGAGGCCGGATAAACAGAGGTCGAATAGAAAGGAGCGTTAGAGAGTGGAGTTATCGAAGTTTGGGGAAAAGTTTTCTGGGCAGTCCGGTATTGTCGAGCTTATGGACGATCTGGGTACAGCGCTTAATGAGAACCCAGATATGCTGTTTATGGGTGGTGGCAACCCTGGCCGTATTCCCGAAGTTGAACAGGTGTTTAAGACTCGTCTGGAAACGGTTCTAGCGGATCCCGCCCAGTTACATAGTCTGATGGGTGTCTATCAGTCGCCTCAGGGGGAGAGAAACTTTCGCGAGCAAATTGCCGGCCTGCTAAAACAGCAGTTTGGCTGGGATATCTCTGCTCGCAATATTGCCATCTCAAATGGCAGTCAGTCAGCCTTCTTTGTACTTTACAACATGTTTGCCGGCGATATGCCCGATGGCAGTCACCGCTCGATCCATCTGCCTCTGGCTCCTGAATATATAGGTTATCGAGATATAGGTCTCAGCGATAATCTGTTTACTGCGACGCGCCCTGAAATCGAACTTCTCGAGGATAATCTATTTAAATATCACGTCGATTTTTCCCGCTTAAATATTACTCAGCAGACAGCGGCACTCTGTGTTTCAAGGCCGACTAATCCCACAGGTAATGTTTTAACAGACAATGAAATTGAGCATCTCGACAGTATTGCTCAGCAGCATAATATTCCGTTTATTCTAGACGGTGCCTATGGTCTTCCGTTTCCGAGCATTATTTTTAATGATGCCAAAGCACACTGGAATAGTAATACCATTCTGGTATTAAGCCTTTCCAAACTCGGGCTTCCCGGGGTGCGCACTGGGATTATTGTTGCTCGCGAAGATATTATTCAGGCCTACACCAAGGTTAATACCATTGTGAGTTTGGCCTGTGGCAATTTGGGTCCGGCGCTGGCCAGTGAATTAGTTGCCAGTGGTGAAATTCTCTCCTTGAGCCGTCAGCAGATAGCCCCCTTTTATCGTCAGCGCGCGGAGCAGGCTCTGAATTGGTTTCGTCAGACGCTGGGTGATTTGCCCTACCGAATTCATCGACCTGAGGGGGCGATCTTTCTCTGGCTGTGGTTCGAGGGTTTACCAATCACCAGTCAGGAACTCTATGAGCGTTTAAAGGCGAGGGGAGTGTTGATCGTGCCCGGGCATAATTTCTTTCCAGGCATTACCGATAATTGGCGCCATAAGCAGGAGTGTATTCGTGTTTCCTACGCTCAGGATGCTGCTGTAGTGGAGGCGGGTGTGAAGATTATTGCCGAGGAAGTTGCTCGAGCCTATCAAGGGTAAAGGCTGCTTTTAGTGTATTCGCATGAATTTTAGCCTTGGTGAAAGTCTTCAAGAGCCTCGAGGAGCGCGCTGATCTTATCTATAGATTCCTGATATTCACGGTCTTCTTGAGAGTCGGCAACAATTCCGCCACCGCCCCAGCAGTGTAATTTATCGCCATCGGCAATCACTGTGCGAATCGCGATATTGGTATCCATGCGATTGTTGGCGCTGATATAGCCGATGCTGCCGCAGTACACCGAGCGTTTAACCGGCTCTAACTCTTCAATAATTTCCATTGCACGCTTTTTCGGCGCGCCAGTAATAGAGCCTCCGGGAAAGCAGTCTCGAAGCAACTTCAGTGGGGTTGAATGGGTGTCCAGTTTACCGGTCACCGTACTGACCAAATGGTGAACGTTGGCAAAGCTTTCCAGTTCGAAAAGCTTGGGCACTGAGATAGAGCCGGACTCGCAGTTTTTGCTTAAATCGTTGCGCAGCAGATCGACAATCATCAGATTTTCAGCGCGATCTTTACTGCTGTTAACCAGCTGTTCTGAAAGCATTTGATCTTCAGTCACGGTAGTCCCGCGTCGAGCAGTGCCTTTAATGGGCTTGGTCTCTACCACGTCGTCCAGGGATTGAATAAAGCGCTCAGGTGACAGGCACAGCAATGCCTGATTGGGCCACTGCCAAAACACCGAGTAGGGTGATGGGACTTTTTTTCTCAAGCCCTTGTAAGCAGTCCACAGGTCGCCTTTAAATGGTGCTGAAAAATGTTGGGTAAAGTTGGTCTGGTAGCAGTCGCCAGAGGCGATATAGTCCTTAATTCGACGAATTGATTGCTGATATTGGCGTCGGTCTAAAGTCGCTTTAAACTTCTCGGTAAGAGTGAATGTACTCTCAGATAGGGTTTTTGCCGATATGTTTTTAAAGCGCTGAATAATTTCTTCACGCAGTTCGTCAGTGCAGTTTCTATGAAACACCAGCTGACATTGTCTGGCGCTATGATCGATGATCAGTGCCCAGAGATAGCGGCCAAGTCGCATATCGGGAAGGCCTGTCGCCGACTCAGTGGTGTCTTGTAGAGCAATTAAGCGGCGTCCCAAATCATAGCCAAAAAAGCCGATTAATCCGCCGACAAATGGATACTGGGTTGCACTGTTGTCAAAGGGCAGTAGTGGCTCTAAAAGCTGCTGTGCCAGAGCAAAAGGATCACTGTCACTGGTCGTTGTGCCGCAGCTATCGGTGATTGTTGAGAGCGTGCCATGGGTTTCTAGAATGGCATCTGGGCAGGCGGAAATAATATCCAAGCGCCCCTGAGTGCTGAGGGGTTTACCGCTGTCGAGCCAGATTGCATCGGGCAGGTCGCGAACCGCTTCAAACAGATATTCACTGTCGGGCTGGTAGGGGATCTCTTGAATGCCAATACTCTGCATAAATAGCGATGCTTTTTGTCTGTTGAGCTTGTGAGCTTAGGTTTTCAAGCTTAATAGTTCAAAGTTTAAGAGGCAATCGCCTCAACTATCACAAAGGTTAGCCAAGCGGCGGCATAGGCAAGGATGCTGTAGCTGACAAACAGCTGAGTTGGCAGCCGCCAAGAGCCCGTCTCTCTTCGCAGGACGGCCAGAGTGGAGACACATTGCAAAGCAATAGAGAAAAACACTAGCAGGGCAAAGCCAGCGCCGATGGGCAGGCCGCTATTTTGAATATGTTCTGCCAGAGAAATAATATTTTCTTCGCCACCCTCAATACCAAACAGGGTTCCCAGCGTGCCGACAAAAACTTCGCGGGCCAAAAACGAGGTCAAAATTGCCACGCCATATTTCCAGTCGAGGCCAAAGGGTGCAAAAACCGGTTCAATCCACTGTCCGACCTGTCCCAGCCATGATTCACCCAGGGATGCTCCCTGATTGGGGAAGTAGCCCAGAAGCCAGATTACCACGGTGACCAGAAAGATTACCTTGCCGGCTTTGGTGACAAAATGTTTGCTGCGATTCCAGGCATTGCGAAACAGCGGCCGCCACGAGGGCAGGCGGTAGGGTGGCATCTCCAAAACAAAAGGCAAATCGCTCTGCATGGCCTTGCTTGTTTTGGATACCAGCGCGGTCACTAGCAGGCCACAGACAATGCCGAATACATAGATACCAAACATCGCCAGACCCTGCCAGCCAATCAGTCCGCCAAACATACTGGTGGCGGGAATAAAGGCGGCAATCAAAAGACTGTAAACCGGCAGTCGCGCTGAGCATGGCATCAGCGGAATAGCCAGATAGGTGAGCCAGCGTTTGCGCGGTGAATCGACGGTGCGTGCGGCATAAATACCGGGAATAGCACAGGCAACGCTGGAGAGCATGGGGATAAAACTTTTTCCTGTCAGGCCGAACAGGCGCAGTGGTTTATGGCAGATAACCGCCGCTCGAGCCAAATAGCCGCTGTCTTCGAGCATGCCAACAACCAGTGTAAGCACAAATATCTGCGGTACAAAAACCAGAAAGGCACCTATGCCGCCAAATAGGGCGTCGGCGGTAAAGTCGCTGATAGCGCCGGCGGGCAGCAGGGGCAGAATAAATTCAGACATAAGCTGCAAGATACTTTCGACGCCATCCATCACCGGTGCCGCCCAGGTAAAGATGCTCTGAAATAACAGGTACATAATGACTAAAAAGCTTATTCCGCCGAACCATGAATGCAGAAAAAACTCGTCGAGGCGGGTCTGGGCATTAATTAACAGATCGCCTTTTGGACCAAAATTCATTGCCAACTGCTGGGCTTGACGATGGGTAACCGATTCATCGCTGGCGATAATGTCGCTGCTGTAGGTGGTTGGCAGGTCTCGGTGATTGATCGCTTGCTCTTGGAGCTGCTCAATTCCACTGCCAGATTTTGCAGAGACTTCGATAACCGGAACCTTAAGCGCTTTCTCTAAACCGGCAGCGTCTAGATTCAAGCTGTGCTGATTGAGTACATCGATCATATTGGCAGCAATAATCAGCGGCTTCTGGTGCTCGGCGCAGGCATTGATAACCTGCAGTGCAAAAATCAATCCCTTTTCTAGGCGGGTAACGTCGACAACACAGATTACTGAACTGGTCTGTGGATCTTGTAGGGCAAGATAAAAAGCCTCTACGGCAATTTTTTCCTCACCAGAAATAGTCTGCAGGGAATAGGCGCCGGGAAAATCGAGAAATACATTGTCTGGATGAGCAAGACTTTTGCCCGAATTGATATCAACGGTCACGCCAGGAAAGTTAGCGACTTTCTGATTGAGGCCAGTGAGACGATTGAAGAGTAAACTTTTGCCGGAATTGGGACTGCCAATAAGTATGGTTTTTGACATTAACTGTGCTTATTCGCCAGTGCCGGCTAGAGAGCCGGCCATAGAGCCGACTGAAGTGCCGGTTGACTTCCCGACTGAAGAGCCGACTTTGATCAATGAGGCAACACTATCATCGAGGGAGTAAACGCTGTTGTTGACTCTGTAGAGCTTGGGTGCGCCAAGACTGGGGGAGAGTACGCAAGAGATCAGCTCGCCGGGGTGAAAACCGAGTTCACTTAAGCGTGTTCTATAGCTGCTCTCAAGACTTGAGACAAAGCTTTGAACGGTGGCGGAGGTTCCCTGTTTAAGATCCCAGAGGGTCATTGGCTGTTCTCATGGTTAATGTCTAAAAGCTAATTGTACGCCAGATTTGGCCAAATGTTAATAATATTGATTCTCATTCGCAAAAAAGATTGGCGGCCAATGATTAATCAGTTACCCGGCTATACGCGTATAAGTTGCGAGTAGATTCTAAAGACTAAAACAGTCGCTCTCGAATAGCTTAAATCCGTTACAATGGCCGCCGTTTTAACCCTATAACAAAAGCGTATTTACCGATGCCAGTAAAACAGCAAGCTCCAACAGCTCTCTATGACTACCCAAAATACTGGGCCGAATGCTTACTGCCAGCACCATTTTTACCGATGACTCGGGAAGAGATGGATCAGCTTGGTTGGGACGCCTGTGATGTTATTTTGGTGACAGGGGATGCCTATGTGGATCATCCAAGCTTTGGTATGGCGGTTATAGGTCGGGTTTTAGAGGCTCAGGGTTATCGCGTGGGTATTCTCTCGCAGCCAGACTGGCGTGACCCAGAGAGCTTTCGGGCGCTGGGCAAGCCCAATCTTTATTTTGGCGTGACTGCCGGCAATATGGATTCAATGATCAATCGCTACACCGCGGATCGCCGTCAACGTCACGACGATGCCTATACCGCTGACGATCTCGGTGGCAAGCGCCCGGATCGTGCGGTGACTGTATACACCCAAAAGTGTCGCGAAGCCTATTCTGATTCGCCGGTAGTCGTCGGTGGTATCGAGGCTAGCCTGCGTCGTCTGGCCCATTATGATTATTGGTCGGAGTCGGTTAAGCGCTCGGTGCTAATTGATTCAACGGCGGATATCCTGCTCTACGGTAACGCTGAGCGGGCAATGATTGAGTTGACCCATAGAATGGCCCGCGGGGAAACTATTCGCGATATTACCGATCTTCGCGGCAGTGCCTATTTGTGTAGAAGCATTCCCAAGGGGTGGAGTGAAATTGACTCAACCCAGGTCGATCAACCTGGAGCCTTGGCGAAACCAAAGAACCCTTATGAATCGTCGAGAACCGGGGATTCAGATGATGCCAAGACTATTCGTATGCGTGCGGAAAATCCGTCAACCTGCGCAACCGGGCAAGTCGATCTTGAGGACATCAATGAGCAGGTTAAGCCTGTGCAGATTGTTCCAGATACTCAGGCGATCAAAACTGATCCGAAAACGACCTATATTCGCATGCCGTCTTTTGATCAGGTGGGAAAAGATCCAGTTTTGTACGCTCATGCTGACCGTATTTTCCATCGCGAAACCAATCCTGGCAATGCTCGTCCGCTAGTGCAGAATCAGGGTCGCAATGATATCTGGGCTAATCCGCCGCCGATTCCACTGGAAACTGAAGAGCTGGATTGGGTTTTTGATCAGCCCTACAAGCGCGTGCCTCATCCCACCTATGGCGATAGCAAGATTCCGGCTTACGATATGATTCGTTTCTCGGTCAATATTATGCGCGGCTGTTTTGGTGGCTGTACGTTCTGTTCTATCACTGAACACGAAGGGCGAATTATTCAGAGCCGTTCGGAAGAGTCGATTCTCAATGAGGTTGAGAAAATTCGTGATATGACGCCGGGCTTTACCGGGGTTATTTCCGATCTAGGTGGGCCGACGGCGAATATGTACAGGCTTAACTGTAAGGATAAAAAGATTGAAGAGACCTGTCGTCGACCCTCCTGCGTCTATCCAACAATCTGCGTCAACCTTGAAACCGATCACAAGCACACCACTCAGCTGTATCGTAAAACTCGAAATTTGCCCGGCGTAAAAAAGGTCGTGGTTGCGTCTGGGTTACGTTATGACCTCGCAGTTCGAGATCCCGAGTATGTCAAAGAGCTGGTTACCCATCATGTGGGCGGCTATCTAAAAATTGCCCCGGAGCATTCCGAGGATGGCCCGTTGAGCAAAATGATGAAGCCGGGCATGGGCAGTTACTATGAGTTTAAGGAAATGTTCGAGCGCTTCTCTAAAGAGGCGGGGAAAAAGCAGTACCTGATCCCATACTTTATTTCGGCGCATCCCGGGTCGACCAATGAAGATATGATGAGTTTGGGTCTCTGGTTAAAGGCTAATGGTTTTCGTGTTGATCAGGTGCAGAGTTTCTATCCGTCGCCCATGGCATCCGCCACAACCATGTACTTTACCGAGAAAAACCCCCTTAAGCCGCTGGGTAAAAATAACAGCGAAACGATTTTTAGCGCCAAGAGTCAGGAGCAGCGAACCCTGCACAAGGCATTTTTGCGCTATCACGATCCGGAAAATTGGCCGATTTTGCGCAAGGCCCTTCGGCGTATGAACAGGTCTGATCTGATTGGCAGTGGCGATGGGTTTTTGGTGCCGGGTGAGTCTCGTCGTGAGAAAGAGGTTATGCGCCGCGATTCAAAGAAGGCCAAACCCCAGTTAAAAGCACAGCCGCGGTCATCGCGACTGAAGCCTCGCAGACGTTAGAAAGTTAGGCCGGAAATAGTCTTGAAATAAGGGCAGGGACAGCGGTTTCTACCCGCAGAATACGTGGTCCTATATGCACGGTTTCAAAGCCTGCTGTACTCAAGAGTTCTACTTCGTAGGGGATAAATCCGCCCTCAGGGCCTATAGCCAAGGTTGCTGGCTGCTGGATATCGATGGGGCAGCGGGTTTCAGTCACTGGGTGAGCCAGCAAGTTCTTTCTACCTTTAATGATTGCCGGTAGCTCATCTTCGACAAAAGGTTTAAAACGCTTGCGGATATGCAGTTCTGGCATTGTTGTATCTCGGGCCTGTTCCAAGCCTAAAATAAATTCCTCTTCTATAGCCTCGGGTTTCAAAAATGGCGTCTGCCAAAAGCTTTTTTCAACGCGGAAAGAGTTAATTAGATAAATTTGTTTAACACCCATAGCGGCAATGGTTTGTAGGCTGCGGCGCAACATTTTGGGGCGCGGCATAGCCAGAACCAGAGTTAAGGGTGTTGGCGGCGGAGCAGGGCTGTGCAGGTCAATCTCTAGTAGTGCCTGTTCATCATTTAACTCAATGATAGTGCCAGTTCCCATTAGACCGTCAATCTCACCAACTCGGAGAGTATCCCCGGCGGAGCAGCGTTGCACCTGAATCAATTGCTGAAGTTGGCGGCCTGTAATACGCGTTAGCTTATCGGTTGAATGACTGATCAATTGATTGTTTTTGAATAGTAATAGGTTCATGGCAGAGATTGTAAAGGATATTTGGCCACTTCGTGGCGAAGAAAATATCTGTTGTTTGAGGTCTGATCCTTAAGATCTGAGATTTGTCTATTTTGCACTGGTTTAATCTTCTATAATAATTGCTACTCCCCTTGGTGAAATTGGATATCACGCTAGCCTCCTAAGCTTGAATTTCAGGTTCGACTCCTGAAGGGGAGACCAAGTGATTATTGGATAAATTCTTCAGCTCTCTCATTTTTTGGCTGCCCCAGTAGCATTTCATCTCTCTACCGGATTTAACGGTCGATTCCGGGTTAAAAAAGGGTGTACTTTTCCTAGTGCTCAATTCATAATCGAGTCAATTATTAATATTTTTTATGGTGTTACCTTATATCTCGTTGGGGGATTTATACTACGATGTTAGTCTATTCTAAGAATGTCTTGATCTATGTCAGTGCCTTTGTCTTGCTGCTTTGTTCTGGGTTTGTTTCGGCTCAAGATCAAGTTGTAAATATAAATCCATCTCAGGCAAGTCTCGCCGCTGGAGAGTCAATTAACCTTGATGTCTCCTATACGACCTCTGATGAGTCCCTCACTGTTGGATTAGGTGTCAGACTTCATTTTGACAGTACGGCAATTTCCTGCAATCAATCAGGTATTACTTACTTCCTAGATGATTCGGATATCGGTTTCCAGTTTTTAGTCGATGAAGATGATGACGATAACGATCTCTCGACAGACAAATATTTAAATGCAGCCTGGGCAAGTCTCAATGGTAATTGGCCGTCAGGCTCTTTGCCCACAATACTCTATAGTTTTTCTTGTACTGCTCTTGAGGGTTTTTCTGGTACTACTCTAAATTTCAGTCAAAGCTCTGCTGCTAGTGGTTATGGATTCTCTAGTACTGGTTTGACTATTACGCAAAGCATACCTTCTTCCGACACCACCGCTCCAGTCATTAGTCTTGTGGGTGATGCTGAGTTATCGGTTAATTTGAATACGACTTACTCGGATGCAGGTGCAACTGCTGATACCGGTGAAACTGTATCAGTAAGCGGTTTTGTTGATACCAGCTCAGAAGGTGCTTACACGCTGACTTACTCTGCGATAGATGAAGCAGGTAACGAAGCTACTA